>Ga0116223_10000381_pt1 | contig 56288 bp, 36 predicted proteins | sample Sb_taG_3_FD_90092 | JGI IMG/M metagenome (GOLD analysis project Ga0116223, IMG submission 90092) | Peat soil microbial communities from Weissenstadt, Germany - Sb_50d_a_PC metaG | ecosystem: Environmental > Terrestrial > Soil > Wetlands > Peat | place: Germany: Weissenstadt | collected 2010-09-21 | reverse complement strand
TCGCTCCGGTGACCACGGACAATTTTCGGCTGGTGATCGAGCGGACCGCGGCTCAAGTGACGCCACAGTCGTGGCTGGCCGAACTGGCGCAGTTGGAGGTCTTCGGAACAGATGCGCCTGAAGGCGGCACTGCGGCTGCGACCGAAACGACGGCCGAGGGCGCGACCGTGCCTCATGCCTGCCTGGCTCCGACGGCATTTGTTCCGAAGATCGAAGAAGTCGGTGGCAGCTTGGCGATCAGCACTCCGTGGTACCGGCTGGTGCTGGATAAGCAGCAGCCACGCATTTTGTCGCTCGCGCTGGATTCGCTGGGAAAGGGCGAGTTGGGCGTAAATCTGTTGCAGCAGAGCGGGGCGTACCCTGTGCTGGATCGGCCGTTCGAGAGCGCGACGCCGCCGGGGAAGGGCGCACTGACCCGCGCCGGAAATGTGTTCCGCTATGCGCCGGTGGAAGTTGCGCCCGGGGTGTTGGAACAAGTTGCCATTCAGGCAGTCGCTCGAGGGTTTGATCTCTCGCTGGCGGTCACGGCGAAGCATGCGGTAATGCTGCGGGGCGGATTGTTCCGCTTCGAATTCGCGGCCAACCAGACACCTACGACGTTCGTTTGCCATCCGTCGAGGCTCATGAATTACGGGGAAGTACCGGCGTATCTCGCCGCACCGGATTTTGGCACGGCATACGTCACGCGCACGGGCGATGCGGCTGCGTTCTATCGCAGGCCGTCGTCGCTGTTCCCGGCCACTTCGTACGCGGTAGACATCACGCCGCACCTGCCTGCGAGCGAAGACGGGTTGAACGAAATCGGACCGCAGCCATGGCACACGACGCTGCATCTCTCGGTGCAGGCAGTCGAGCCGCTTCCCGAGCTGCTCAAGCGAGATGCGCGGCTTCCACGCTTTCCCAAATACTCGCTGGACATGACGCAGTGGCGACCGGATACCGGCGTTGTGAGCAACAGCGTGATGAGCATCAACTGCGGGCTGGCGATGTTGTTCTACGCAGAGCAGGCGGTGTGGGCTCCTCGTCTCGAGGACGGGATTTCGCCGATGGAACTGGTGGGGGCGTCGGTGGATCAATACTTCAATGGCGCCCGCGGGTACATGATGCCCAACGTAAATGTGGAATCGCCGGAGTGGAAGTCGTCGCGCGAGACTGCGGCTTACCTCGTGATTTCGGGCTGGTACGTCATCCGCACGATCGGAGGCTTGCCACAGGCGAAAAAGTGGCTGAAGCCGATGGAGGCGGTGACGAATCGTATCGAGTCGCACTTCGATCGCGACGGGCTGATAGATGAGCCGGGGAAGGAGTGGTTCGACGTGTATGACTTCGAGGGGCCCGATGCCTTGACGAATGCGGCCGACTACCGAGCCTTCTTGTGCATGGCCGATGTGGAAGCTCTGTTAGGACGGCAGGGCCTGGCGAAGCGCTATCGCGCGGATGCGGAACGGATCAAGACAGTGTATTTCAAAACGTTCTTCAATCCTGCGACAGGCGTACTGGCGGGCTGGAAATCGCCGGACGGAAAGCTGCACGATTACATGTTTCCTTGGGTGAATGGATTCGCGGTCTACCAGGGTTTGGTCCCGGCGGAGCGAGCGAAATCGATTCTCCAAACCATGTTGGCAAAGATGCAGAGCATCGGTTTCCAATCCTTCCAATTCGGTTTGCCGACGAACCTGGTTCCGATGAGCCCGTCGGATTATTTTCCGCGTACAAGCGGCGCGCCGAAGCAGGCCGATGGGAAGGATACCTGGCAGGTCTATATGAACGGGGGCGCCACGCCGCCGCACGAATATTACTTTATCCAGTCGCTCTACCAAACCGGGTTGGTAGACGACGCGGAACGGCTGCTGTGGCCGCTGATGCAGTCGTACGAAAAGGGAACTTTCAACGCCGGCATCGAATTGCCGGGACAAAAGCAACGCAACCCGGTAGGCAGCGCGTTCTACGTGTGGGATGGCTCGCGCGGTCGCGGCGAAGGCTATCTGCCCGAGGACTGGCAAGGCGTGGACGCGCTCTTCACCGGTCACTTCGGCATCGGCTTCGATGAGCGTGGGTATTTCTTCGAGCCGTGGTCGCCGCTGAAGGGGCGGAAACTCACCCTGGAAATGCCTTACATGGGGAAGACAGCTCCGCGGGTCGTTGGTTTCCGATCTGGCGAAAACTGAGAATGTCGACGGGGATGAGTACTGGTATATCGAGCGTCTTCGTTGCTGAAAGCCGCCTAACGTACTTGCCCACATCTTGAAAACAGGAAGGTAAGGGAGAGTAAGGACTTCATTCTAAATAGGGTGCCTTCGTAATTCGGTGGACCAGGATCGTGTGTGCTTGCGAATTTCGGCGGCATTATCGGCACTTCGCATCTTTTCGATAAAAGAAAAATTGCAGATGCAGGGACATAAGACGTCAGGCGTACTCAACGAGTCCAGCAAGCGAAATTGAGATCGACGATTACGCCTCAACTCGCCCAAGACGGATTGGGCATGTTCGGGCAGTGCGGCAAGCAGCTGGACTCGGCCTTTCCCGCGGGTCCGCGGCGACTCCTTGCGGTGAGCTAACAGGCGCCGAAATATATGCATCCAACTGATCTTTGGGCTTCGCTCCACTGCTGATTGCAGTAAAGGTTGCACAAAGGGTCGGGAAACTTAGATGCCGCAGGATGCCAGCACGCTTCCTCAATTAGAAACGGCGGAGCGGAACATGAGGTCCGAGGCAGACGCAATTGTTGCATCCGTCATTGAGGATGCGGAAGTTATCCATGCCACCTTGAAAGCAAGTTCCATTGCACAGATCGTTATTGCACTCGCTGCGGTCGTCGCCCTTCTCTACTTTCTTCGCTAGGTCCTTATCATTTGCATCAGCGCGTTGCTCGTAGCCTTTGTTTTGGAGCCGTTGGTCGGCAAGATCGCACAACTTAGAATTCCACGAGCAGCAGGCGCATTCGTCGCGGTGCTTATCGCCTCAGCAGTCGCTGGCGCTCTCGCCTACTTTCTTCTTATCCAGGTTGACTCCATCTCCGGCAGATTGCCCCAATACTCGGAACGTATCAAACAAAGCCTCAATTGGATTCAGGAGCCCATGAGCCGCCTCGAAAGAACGACGCGCGCGATGACGAGCTCGCCAGACGACGGCAACGAGCCGGAACCGATTCAAGTGCAGGAAACCCCGGCTCCTTCGCGCCTCCTAGTCTTCAACTTCGGGACCATCGGCGAGTTCATGTTGAGGCTTAGCTTTCTGCCTTTCCTCACATTCTTCATGCTCACCTGGAAAGACCATGCTTTCGCTACAACCCTGAGGTTGTTTCCTGAGGAACACCGTCAGGGCGCGTACCGAGCCATCGCCAAGATTTCTCGGATGATCCGCAGCTTCTTGATCGGAAATCTGGTCGTCTGGTTCATTGGCGCAGCTTCCTGCACGGTTCTATTCTGGTATTTGGGAATTCCGTCCTTCTATGTGATCGGGACAATCTGCGGGCTTTTGAGCCTGATTCCTTCCGTCGGCGCCATTTTGGCTGTGATTCCGCCCATCGTCAGTGGCCTCGGAGTTCTTCACATGTCCGGGTTTCTGATTGTCCTTTTTGGAGTGATCGCGATCCATGCGGTCACGCTTAATCTGCTTTATCCCACGCTGGTTGGGAAACGAGTGCTCCTGAATCCCCTGGCAGTGGTGCTGTCGCTGCTGATCTGGGCGTGGCTTTGGGGCGCCATGGGCTTGATTCTGGCCATACCCATTGTTGGGGCGGCGAAAATTGTCTGCGACCATACCGATTCGTTGAAGGGTGTCGGTACCTGGTTGGGAATCTGACGGAGGAAACCTTGAGGCGAGACAGCCGCCGTCATGCGCGAGCACCATCGTTGAGTGTCTGTGTTCTATTCCTGTCGCTCATCGGGCACTCATCCGCGTCGCTGAAATCAGGATTGGCTCTTTGAGTCGTGGTCGCTGATGTCTACTGCTCCGACTCTTTTGCGCCCCAAAATACTTCTTTTGCAAATCGGCCGCAACTCTCGGCGTGAACAACTGCACCGGTTCTGGAACCCTGGTTTTGAGCGGACAGTGTTGAACGGAACAGCCATCGGCAGCGCGATTACGGAGCTTCAGCCGGACCTCCAGCCCAACTTCTTTACGATCTCCCATTCCAGTTGGGGAAGGGTTGGCGAGCAACCATCCGGAACTCTTTCGACGAGTGGTTTGGCCTGTTGGCAACACTTGACAGTTCAATAATTATCGTTCGATTTGTTCGACCCAGGTTCGCCTTTTGGCAGGACTCCGATCATCATCAACGCGGCGAAGCCGAGGCGACGATCATATTTGAATGATTAAGCACTTCCTCCGCCCTTTGCGCCAGCAATACCATGCCGTGGCGCCGAGTCTCTGCGGCGACCGAGGCGAGTTGGGAGTGGCCGTCTCCGGGATTGTATTGTGCATCAAGTTCTCCAAGCGCGAGGCGAGCTTCGCACTCAAGTTCGTAGTAACCAAGTTCTTTCGCGCTTGCGATGGCGGAACGAAGCTCCGTTCGCGCCGCATCCAGGCTCGAACGGTCTTTACTTCTCGCCGCGAGCGCCATCGTGATGCGTGCGTTCTGAATGGAGATGGGCAATCTCAGGGCGGGGTCGGGGTTATTCTGAGTGAACTCCCTGGCGCGTTGAAGCGCGTTGTGCGCATCATCAAACTTGCCGCGCATGAGCAAAGCTCGACTGAGATTGGTATAGGCGCTGGCTGCGGCTGGATCCGCTTTTTCTTTTTCAAATTCGTCGATAACAGGGCCGAGCAAATGTTCTGCCGCGTCAGCGCGGTTTTCGTCAAGGTCAAGATCGGCCAACTCCGCCTGGCTCTCTTGAATCAGGCCGGGCGAGTTTAGCTTCTGTCGAATTTCGAGAGCCTGCATATATTGCTGACGAGCGCCCTCCAGATTCCCTTCGGCCTTCAACGCTTCTCCTAAACTGAGCATCGCCGCTGTCCAGTATCCATAAGCTCCCTGGTCCTGGCGGCCTGCGTCGACCGCCTGTTGCGCAAAGCGATGCGCGTCCTGCACCCGCCCTTGCACCAGGGCCAGATCGGAAGATCGAGACAGTAGATAGGTCGGATCGCTGCGGTCCAGAGAATTCTCGATTGCCCGTGCTTGCTCGTACATCGTCTCTGCCGCCGTCAGCTTGCCCCGAAGAAAGAGCAGATCGGCAATATTGCCGAGCGCTGTTGCCGTATCGCCCTTGTCTCCAGCTTCTTCGAAATTGACTTTCGCCTGGCGGTACAACTGCTCGGCGCGATCGAGCTTACCCTCATTCTCAAAATTGATCGCCATGTTGTTCATGACCGCGCCGGTTTTGTAATGTTCACCAAGCCCTTCAAGCATCTCGAGCGCCTGCTGGTAAGTCGCAATGGCTGGCTCCAACTGGCTCAGGCTCCCCCGCATGTCTCCAATCAAGCGAAGCGTGTCCGCCGCCATCATGCGGTTTCCGGCGGCGAGAAAAGCATCGTAGGCCTCTTCGCATGCGGGCAAAGCTCGATCGGGATGTTCGCTGTAATTCAACGTTCGGCATTCGTCCTGTCGCGCCCGGGCGTAGATCAGCTTTTTGCCCTGCTCCGCCGCCTTGCGTTCGGCGCGTTCGATCAATACCAGGCGCGCGGGAATGCTGGTCGTTCCGAAGCGTGCATCAAGCAAATCGATGCGCGGATCGTCCGAGGCTGGCTGCGGCAGGCGCCGAAGCTGAGACAGTGTCGCTGCCGCCTGGCTGTCATGACCGGCCGCATCCTGCGCTTGCGCGAGTTGCAATCCGTACTCGATGTTGTCCGGAGACAATTCAAACAGCACGCGATATGCGGATGCCGCTTTCTCGTGATCGGCCATGCTGTCGTAATACCCTGCCTGCACGAGTAACTGCTGCACGCGCGGCAGATTGGTCGAGAGTTGCAGCGCCTTCTTCGTTTCCTCTCTCGCGTTCCGTTCGTATCCAAGTCCAGCCCAGGCGCGTGCCAGCATCAGATGGGCCAGCGCAAACCCTGGATCCGCAATGCAAGCCTGTTGCAGCAGATCTTTCGCCGCCAGTGAATCGGACTCGCGCAACTTGGCAAGCCCCAACGAGTAGAATCTGGCCGCTTCACGTCCCGCCGGCAACGATGCCAGCACCACCGTCTCATCGGAGGTTGCGAGTTCAGGAACTCCCAATGCCTGTCTCAGGACGCCCCCAACCCGGGAAACAATGTGAAAGAGATCTTCTGTCTCGCCAATCGCGGCTGTTTCTTTCAGGATTTCGCCGCTCCTCGCATCCTGGAGTCGCACGTCCAGCCTGACTTGCGCCCGTGTCGTGGTGTACGAGCCCAGCACCAGCAGGTCCGTATTCAACGCCCCGCCGATGCGCCGGGCCGTGCTTTCGTCCACCGTGCCAGTTTCCGGCCAAGGCGATGAGGAGTGATAGTTCGCCACTTCCTCTCCTGAAACCAGGCGGAGTTCCTCGCCTGCCGATAATTCCGTTTGCAACATTTCGGCAAACGCAGTGGACAACCATGTATCTGCGTCCCGTCCTGAGAGATTGCTGAATCCAAGCACCGCGACCGATCTTCGCGTCGGAGCTTGCGCACTCACCTGCAGCGGCAGTCCTACAGAATGTCTCCGGTGCAATGCTACCCATGCCACTCCGATCGCGGCCAGCAGAGCGACGACGGCGAACAGGTAGCTGCGCAACACAGGCGAGCGAAAGCTCAAGGATCCTGTCGACGGCGTGCGCAAAAATGCTGCCGTCAAGGGTGCCTCGGCCACGTTCCCGGCAACCGTGCTTTGAGCGCTCACAACCGCCACTGGCGCGATGAAACGATATCCCCGCCGCGGAACCGTCTCGATGAAGCGCCGATTGTCGGAGTCATCGTCGATTGCCGCGCGCAGCTTCTTAAGAATGACGTTCAGGCTGCCGTCGAAATCAACGTGGGTTCCTTCCGGCCAGAGCCTTTTGCAAAGCTCCTCCCGGGTAACAAGCTCTCCCGCGTTTTCCAAAAGCAGCATGAGAACGCGGAAGGGCTGATCCTGGATTCTGACGCGCACACCTTTGCGGGTCAGCGTGTGACGAGCGCCGTCCGCCTCAAACAAGCCAAATCGAAAGATGGTCCCGGGAGATATGGCCGACCCCATACGTCCTCCCGAATAGATAGTGAATCGAATCATAGCACGCGTTTCAAGACAAGTCAGCTATTGCTATAACTAGCTATATCCAAATGGTTTGCGTGGTCAGGCAACAGTTAATATTTAGTTCCTTTGACCTTCGGGTCAACCTGCCGCATGCTACCTCTCGAAATGAGGCTGCCGAACCGGATCGCATTGGGAAGAGACTGACCCAACCCCGCGGTGTGAATCGATGATTTGGGGAATCGGGTGGTGAGAAAGATGAAGGGCTTCCGTTGGTCCACAGCATCGCGGGTCATCCTGTGGACAGCGCTGATCCTGCTTGCGTGCAGCCTCTGGATGGCGTTGCGCCGCTGAAATACTTCGGCCTTCCCCCAATTACGAAGTCGTTCTCGGAGGTACAGGAACATGCTTACATTGAACCGCTGGCCACGGGCCGCGACGCGTCTGTTGGTCCCGATGCTACTTAGCGCGATGCTGGTGGCTCAGCAACCACAAAAGTCGATGACAAATGATGGCGTGGTGCAGCTGGTTAAAGCCGGATTGCCCGAATCGGTGATCATTGGGGCGATCCAGTCGAGTCCTCCGAGCTACGACATTTCGGCAGACGCATTGATCAAGTTGAACCAGGCCGGCGTAACTCCAGATGAGATGAAGGCGATCATCGCCGCCCAGCAAGCCGGCAATACGGCCGGAAGCTCTGCCCCTGCGGCAAATGCGAACGCCGGTGGCGGTCAGGCCCCTGCATCCACGTCGCAGGCGAGATGGGAGATGCCATCCGTCGCAGTCGTTTCGTCCCCATCGCCGCAGGTGCTGCCTATTGAAAAGACGCAGCTCGAAGAGTCGAAGATCAAGCCGCATTCACTGGGCAGCCTGGTCGGAGATTCCGCGTTAACTCAAGGAATGCAGGCGGGAGTCAGCGATGCGGCATGGGACACGGCCACACACATGAATAGCGGCATCGGCGGTGCCGCCGTTCTCCAAACGGGAGGCATTGTCAGCGGGCTTCTGGGCCGCCGGCCACAGACCACAACCTATGTTTGGGGAATTCCTGGTGCGGCCTCGTCGAACGTGTTGCATACGGCCACGCCCAAGTTCGGCGTGAGCTTTGCCAAGGCTCCAGGGGTCAACCCCGATGACTTCGCGCCGCGGATTGTGAAGCTGACACCCGCGCAGAACTCCTGCCGGCTCGTGGGAGCGGCGCAAGGCAAAGAAGATGCGCGCTCTGACATCGCCGCCGACTGGGAGATCTATTCCGCATTCGTTGAGGATCCTGTACAGGTGAACCTTGAGAAGACCGGCGAAGGCAATTACAATGTTTTCCCACAGGCGCCCATCTTGCCGGGAGAATACGCGGTGGTGCTCCGGCCCGTCTCGAAGAACATGAAGATCTCTGGAGCGGACGCGTCGCGCGGACAAGGCGCGGGGCTGATGTTCAGCGCCGTGTGGTCGTTTGAAGTAGCCATGGATGCGCATTGATTGCGCCGGAGAGAATCGCGATCAAGGCGGGCAATCGCTCAATTCGAATGGCGGGGTATTGCGGAACTGAATGCCACACCTCGCCTCTTGAGATTCGCCGCAGCCCGTCTTGGCGTATTAGCCGGTTGGTTCGAGGTGTACATATGCGCCGAATTCATCAGGTGTTGTTGGCCCTCCCGGTCACAGGCGTAGTCCTTTGTCTCTCCTCCTGTTCGGGGTGTTCAGCCAAGAATGCGCCGAGCAGCCCGCCGGCAAGCGCAGCCACAAGCTCCGCGCCGGGTGGCCCAGGAGCGGGCGCAGCAGCAACCCCGGCGCCGTCGCAGTTTTACGCGCCGCGCGATGCCGTGTACGACGTGACCTACACCCCCAACACCGTGCGAATCGATTTTCCCACCGTTCAAAAGACGCTGCGCGCCGTCAGTCCTGACGGAAGCGCCATGGTTTTTGATTCGTCTGACCCGCGCCTGCAAGGCTTGACCGCGGGCAAGGTGCTTTTGCTGGAACATCTGGGTGTTCGCAAGATCGTCGACGTCGAGAAGCAAGGCTCGCAAATCGGGCTCATCACTGACGATGTATCGCTCACTGATTTCATCCAGGACGGACATATTAAATTCACGGCTCCGCTGTTTGCCGACAGCCCCCAGGCGGCAGTCTATCCGCCGCCTGCCCCGAGAGCCCTCCTCGCCAATCTGACCGACTGGTTGAAGGGTCCGGTTGTGGCTTACGCGGATACATCACCTGCTTCTTATGGCATGCATGCGGCCGGCAAGGTGGACAATTGGGAGTTCGAAGCGAGCGGGACGCGGGCAGGAGACGGCCTGACTCTTACGATATCGGCCACAAAGGACCTGGGAGGCCTAAAAGCTAAAGTTACCGCCACTGGAAAGGTGAACCACGTGTCCAGCGCATTCGACGCCAACATCAAGGGCGGCAAGATGCAGGACTTTCAATACAGCACTCCCCTTCAAGGCAGTCTGCAGGTTACCTGGGCTGCTTTGACGGCGGGGCAGAATCTTGGTATTGGCGAGTCCCGGCTCGCCTTGCCCCCTGTGGCCAAGACCGTGATTGATGTGTATGGGCTGCCATTCCTGTTCCAGATCAACGTGAACCTCATTTTCAAGCCCGGCTTCGGAACACCGCACGATGCTGCCTCCGGCGGCTTCAATCTCGATTATGACGGCGCAGGCGGACTGATCATCCATGGATCGCAAAGTTCCACGACCGGCAACATGCAGGCCAACCCCAACGTGCAGAACACAACTTCTTCGTCTCTGGCGGCGCATGGCATCGTCCTGGCAGTGAATGCGCCAAAGATTTCCGTCTCCTTCGGCACCGACAGCTTTAAGGAAGCGCTCACTCAGCTCCTGCCCGAGACCATCACATCCTGGTCGTGGTTCCAAAGGCTCCAACAGAAACTTTTTTCCAAAAAATTATCGAGCCAACCGGGGCCGGGTGACTTCTTCAAGATCAACGGCGGAGCCTACGTCCAGCTCGTCGAAGAGTTCGACTACGCCGCTTCTGGCCCCCTCAGTCTGGTGCCTTGCAAGGTCACGCATTTCAATTCGTATGCGCAGGCGGGGGCCGATGCTCAGGTTCTTGCAATCACCGCAAGTTCCCCTACCGTCGAGTGGTTCCATAGCGCCAAAACATGGAGGGTTCCGGACAGTGACGTCTGCGGGCCGAAATGATTCCTCTGGACCAAGGCCTGCGAATTCCGTGCTCCATTCACGGGCGAAGCCGGCAGCGGTTCACCTCTGCACGAAAAACTGCGCGTTCGCGGGGCCTGGCTCGGCGATTTGCGGGCAAACGATTCAGAAATGACGAGTGAAGCAGGAGAGATTACGATGGCTGGTTCTTGCAATCAATGTGGCGCGGCGCTGGGCGAGCATGAAGTGTTCTGCACCAGGTGTGGCGCGCGGCGCAGTCAGGCTGAGGCGCCCGTTGTCGAAAAGCACTTCTGCGGGAAGTGTGGCGCCGAGCTCAAACCGGATCTGCGGTTTTGCGAAGCTTGCGGGAATCGCGTTGAGCCGGCAGCCCCTCCGGATGCCGGTTCTGCGGCAGCAAATCAACCTAGCGGCCAGGACGGTACCGTCGCGGCAGCATCGGGCTTTCAACCCGTCCCCCTCCCAAATATGGGGAGCGGCGCAGCCGGTTCGGCTGCAACATCGTCATTCACTCCCGCCGTCGCTGTCATGCCTTCGGCTCCCATTCAGCCGCAGAAAAACAAGCACACCGTCGCCAAGATCTTGATTTCCGTCATGGTCGTCTTTTTCTTGATCGTGGGCGGCGTGGTGGGAGCTGGCATTTATATCGGCTACAGGATCAAGAAAAAAGCGGAGCAGTTGGAGCAGTCATACAAAAAAGCCCTCGCCCAGGCGACTACGGGAGCCAGCGGTCAGGGCCAACCCGGAAGCAGCCCGGACCTGGGAAAGCTTCTCGGAGCACTCAGCCAGGCGGGCCAGGGCCAGTCGGGAAGCGGTCAGGACCTGGGAAAAATCCTTCAGGCACTCGGGCAGGGGCAATCGGGAAGTTCCCCCGATTTGGCGAAGCTGCTTGCATCCCTCGGTCATAGCTTGCAGGGCGCAGCTGGCACCGACGTAGAGAAGCGTCCTGCCAGGACTTGTCCCCCCGCGAATCAGAAGGCACTCGTCTCTTACTTGAAAGATACTTCGTCAGCTTCCATTCCACTCGAAGTTGGCCTGACGCTCACCGATGTCTGGACCCCCCGCGCAGACCAGCCGGATGTTGAGATACTCACGACTGTCAATTCCATCGCCGGCAATTCAATTCAGGTGATGGGAAAGCGATTGGTGGGCAATACTGCGCCAAGTGTCCGAAACCTCTGTACGGCCGACCTGTTGAACGCGCGCGAATACGAAGCGGCGTTCGGTACGTCGACACCGAATACGATTCCAGGCGCAACCATGTTCACCATGTCTCGCGCCGTTTTTTCCGACATCAAGGCCGGTCGTCCGGCTACGCTCACCTTCTACGAAGCGAATAACGACCCGGCCGGGGGTTACGACTTGAGCTCTTTCGGTAAGGGTACGCTTTCGCGTGTTGAGACAAGCGACGTTCCTTACTCGATTATTGTGAACGGAGAGAAGAAGGACCTGCCCACTCTCCATGTCAAGGGAACCCTTGGAACTCAGACGTTCGAACTCTGGGTGCTCGACGACATCGCCAATCCGCTTGTCCTCAACCTGAAAGTCCTCAACTCGCCGTTCCACGTAACGTACGTGAAAATCACCTTCCCCGAGAAAAAAGAAGTTGAGCAGCAGCTTGCCCAAACGGGACGCGCGGAGATTTACGGCATCTACTTTGACTTCGACAAGGGCACGCCCCGGCCGGAATCCGCTCCGGTACTGAAAGAAATCGCTCAGGCGCTCAAAGACAATCCGAACTGGAAACTTCAAATTGAAGGCTATACCGACAACGTCGGCGGCGATGCTTATAACCTGAACCTCTCGGACCAGCGGGCGCAGGGGGTTATGGCATCCCTTGTCTCCGGGTATGGCATCGCTTCCGATCGCCTGACGGCGAAAGGATTTGGCGCAACCCAGCCCAAAGCGACAAACGACACACCCGAAGGGCGGGCCCTGAATCGACGCGTCGAGTTGGTGCGCGATTGATTGCGGCCTCCACGGTGGTCGCGCGATCGCGCTCAACGCACGCCGCAAAAAGTTAGCAGCGATGGACCAATGTGTAGTGAAAAAAGAAGGAGAGACTGTCATGGCATCATGTCCAAACTGCGGTCAAGCCATATCGCCCGAAGCCAGGTTCTGCGGAAGCTGCGGGAATGTCGTCGCTCCGGCTTCGCCCACGCCGCCGCCGGAAGTCTTCGGGGCGAGCGCCGCTGGTGCGCATTGGACACCCGTGCCGACGCCCTCGGTCGCTGCTCCAACCCCGGCGCCGTCGCCGGTCGGCGGTTCAGCCGCTCCCGCCGCGAATTCTGTTTCGAATACTGGATGGACACCGGTTCCCAGCGCACCCCCTGCGCCACCGCCGATGAACGCAACACCCGGGACAGCTTTCATGAGAGTCGATCTTCCCGCTACTCCTCCAGGCGCTGCGCCTGCCACCGGCTGGGTACAGACAAACGCTGCGCCGAATGTAGCCGCAGGTAACTCCTCCAGCTCCGGCTGGGCACCGGTCAATGCTGCTCCCGTGGCAGCACAAGGCGCATCGTCCTCTGCGAGTTCCGGCCTGAGTTCAAGCCAGGCCGCGGCGCTTTCGTATCTGCTGGGCCCGATTACGGGGGTCATCTTCCTTGTGCTCGATCCCTACAAGCAGGACCGGTTTGTTCGTTTTCACGCCATGCAATCCATCGTCTACAGCGTTGCGTGTATCGCATTCAGCGTGGTGTGGAGCGTCGCGGTCAGCATCCTCATCCATTTCAGCGGGTGGATCGCGCTGCTCACGTTCCCCATAAGGCTGCTGATCTCTCTGGGCATGTTCGCGCTCTGGTTGTATGCCATGTATCAGGCGTACAACCACCGCGAGTTTTCTATTCCCCTGCTGGGCCCGATTGCCGCGCAACAGGCGAAATAGGCTCAACGAAAGTCCGTTAGCAATGTGACTCGCTCGGAAAGCCATTCCCCCGGATTATCGCCAACCCGGTCTTAAAGTGAGCCAAGCCAAGTTCGGGAAGGATTGGCGACGATAACTCCGGAACGGGAAACCGATCAAAAGGCAGTAGATTCCGAAGAAAATTAAACTGTGAATATGGAATGGGAGGAGGTGAAGCGGGTGAGGACTCCATCGGCGCATCCCGCAAGACTGAAGAGCGCCGCTACGAGCGAAACTGTCCGGTTTATGGGCTTGACGAGGTAATGGAAGAGAACAGTTACGGCGACATAGCTTGCTCTCGCCGCCAATCCAGATGCGACAGTGACCCAGTCGCCGCCCTTTCCCGAGAAGGCGATGCGAGCGAGAATTCTCCGATAGTGTTTTCGCAGTGCTGATTTCTATTTCTTCTTCGGAACCTTCGCACCCTTCTTACGAGCTTCTGAAAGACCGATTGCGATGGCTTGCTTACGGCTCGTCACTTTTTTGCCACTACGTCCACTCTTCAGCTTGCCACGTTTCATCTCGTGCATTTCCCTCTTCACTTGTTTACCGGCGGCCGAGCCATACTTTCTTTTCGAGGATTTCCTCGTAGCTCTCTTGGCAGTTGGTTTCTTCATGCTCCTCTTTTTCGTTGCCATTCACTCATCTCCTTTTGTGAAATTGACCGGACTCCGCGCCCAGCGATTTCCTGACACTCGGCGAGGCAGGACGCGGGAAGCCTCGAATCTGTGTGCCGCTTTCCTCGAGCCGTTGCACCCGCAAATCTACTCACACAGTCTGATGCAAATCCTAAGCAGTATCTCTCGCCGCCATCGATGCCGCCCCCGCCTGAGCAGCGGCCTCGTAGATTCTTGAGTCGATCTCGGTGCCTAGCACGAGCATAAAACCGCTGATATAGAACCACATAAGCAATAGGATCTCCGCACCCAATGATCCATATGTGAGTGTGTAGGTATTAAAGAAATGAAGGTAGATGCGGAATCCGAGCGAGATAATGAGCCATCCAGTGATGCCGAGGACGGTGCCTGGAGAATACCATCACGGGAAATCTGTTTGTCACCTTTTCGACCAATGTGGCTTCAACCCAGGGACAGACATTTCAGGGGCAGTATCAGATCTCGCCGCGTGTCGCCGTCAGCGCGACGCGCGATCCAAACGGCGGCTTTGCGGTTGACACATTGATTAAGAAAAGCTGGTAGAGGTCATTGGAAGCTCTGGTGTCGCAAGGTCATGAAGCGCGCCGGCAGCAGCCCGTTTCGGTTGCAAGGCGCAGCTATTTTGAGTTTGTGAATCCTCGCTCGATTCCGGTTCATCAAAGTTGGACAAGTATGCGATTATACGTGGCGCGAACGACCGCGTCGTAAAGTCCATTTCACATTTCAAATCTCTAACGGAGAATTCAATATGACTGTGCGACACGAGAGGAGAACTGCGACTTTGCCCCGCTATTACGCACTTCTCGCGGTCTCTACTGGAGCAATGGTGCTTGGCGGCGCAATGCTCTCCGGATGCGAAAGCCATGTAAATGCTGCATCCACCGGCGCCCGCCCACCGATGAAGGTCACGGTCGTGAGCGCTGCACAAAGTGATGTGCCCATAACGGGCGAATGGGTTGGCACACTTGATGGATACGTTAACGCGCAGATTCAGCCCCAGGCGAACGGGTATCTTATTCGCCAGGATTATCGCGAAGGTTCGCAGGTCCAAGAGGGGCAAGTCTTGTTCGAAATCGATCCTCGCCCGTTTGAGGCGGCCCTTCAACAGGCGCAGGGTCAATTGGGCCAGGCACAGGCGCAACTCGCTCTCGCACAAATCAACGTGAACCGTGACACCCCGCTGGCGCAAGCGCACGCGATTGCCCAAAGCCAGCTGGATAACGAAATCCAGCAGAAAGCGCAGGCAGAAGCTGCCGTAAGGACTGCAGAGGCCGCAGTTGCGACGGCGAACTTGAATCTTGGGTTCACCAAGGTTCGTTCGTTGATAACGGGAGTAGCGGGCCAGGCTACGACACAGGTGGGGAATCTCGTGAGCACCCAGTCCGTTCTGACGTCGGTTTCGCAACTCAATCCAATCAAGGTCTATTTTTCAATCTCCGACAGCGAGTATCTCGCATTAACGAAACAGGCAGACACGGGTGGCAGCGACCTTCTTCACGGCGCATCAAAGATTCCGCTGACTCTGACGCTTTCAGATGGCGAAGTCTATCCACAAAAAGGGCACGTGGTTTTTGTAGATCGGCAGCTGGATTCGCAAACCGGCGCGATTCGAATCGCCGCGGCTTTCCCAAATCCGGGAAACATTCTTCGTCCCGGGCAGTTCGGCAGAGTGAAGGCAGCGACCGAGGTTCTTCACAACGCGATCCTTGTTCCGCAGGCGGCAGTAAATGAATTCCAGGGCCAGGAACAGGTGTTTACCATTGCGGCAAACAATACAGTTCACGCAAATAACGTGACGCTCGGTCCACAGTTCGGTAACAACTGGGTGGTGGAAAGTGGTCTTAGCGGCGGGTCCCTGGTCATCACCGACAACGTGCAGAAACTTCGCGAAGGAGAGCCGGTCACGCCGGAAATCTCAGGACAAAGTGCCTCCGTCTCGAAGCCAATGCAAGCCGACGGGAGATAACGGATGTCGAAATTCTTCATACGCCGCCCCATTGTCGCCATTGTCATCGCCATCATTACAGTGGTGGTGGGCTTGGTTTCGTTGTTCACGCTACCAATTTCGCAGTATCCAGACATCGTTCCGCCTGAGATTCTGGTCACCGCCACCTACCCTGGCGCCGATGCAAAAACGGTCAGTCAGGCGGTGTCTACGCCGTTAGAGCAGCAAATGAATGGCGTGGACAACATGATCTACATGGACTCCGTCAGCGCCAATAACGGCGCGGCTCAGATCTTCGTGGATTTTGATGTCAAGACGAATCCAAATATCGATCAGGTTCTCGCCCAGTTGCGCGTAGATCAGGCACAGTCGCAACTGCCGGCACAGGTTACTGCCGCCGGTCTCACGGTGCAGAAGGCCCTGACCTCACCACTCATGCTTGTCGCCATCAACTCGCCGACCGGCCAATTGAGCCAGGACTTTCTAACCAATTACGCCATCATCAACCTTCAGGACCAGCTTGCTCGCGTAAAGGGAGTGTCGCGTGTGCAGGTTTTCGGCGGCCAATATGCGCTCCGGGTATGGGTTGAGCCCGACAAACTCGCCAAGCTCGGTGTCACTGCAACCGAGGTGATACAAGCGATCCAGACCCAGAACAATGTGAACCCCGCCGGGCAGATTGGCGGCGAGCCGATTCCGAAGGGCCAGCAGTTCACCTATACCGTCCGCACCCAGGAACGCCTGGTGAAGCCTGAAGAATTTGGCAACATTATTCTCCGAGCGAACCCTGACGGCTCGATCCTGCATCTTCGCGACGTTGCCCGCATCGAGCTTGGAGACCAAGCATACGGAGTATCGGCTCGCTATAACCAAGCTCCTTCTGGAGTGATGGCAATTTATCAGCTCCCCGGCTCCAACGCTGTCGAAACCGCGAGGGCAGTAAACCAGCGCATGAAGGAACTCTCAGCAACGTTTCCGCCAAGCATCTCTTACAGCGTGCCGCTGGACACCACAAAGGCAGTCACCTCCGGCATCCACGAGATATTGCTGACGCTCTTTGAGGCTCTTGGTCTCGTAGTCCTCGTCGTCTTCATCTTTCTGCAAGGCTGGCGGCCTACGCTGATTCCTTTGCTCGCGGTCCCTGTCTCGCTCATCGGAACATTCATCATCTTTCCTGCGCTCGGATTTTCGATCAACACGCTATCTCTCTTCGGTCTTGTTCTTGCCATTGGCCTGGTTGTTGACGACGCCATCATTGTTGTGGAAGCCGTGGAACACCACATCGACGAGGGTATGGACCCGAAGTCGGCAACCGAAAAAGCAATGCAGGAGGTGGGAGGACCGGTAGTTGCCATCGCGCTCATCCTTGCAGCCGTCTTCATCCCGACTGCCGCTATTCCAGGAATCACCGGGCGCATGTATCAGCAATTTGCTGTCACCATTGCGATTTCAGTTCTGATCTCGGCATTCAACGCGCTCACACTCTCACCGGCCTTGTCCTCGCTCCTTCTGAAACCAAGAGAGGGACCCCGCAAGAAGAGCTTGCTCGCCAGGGGATTTGGCCAATTTAACAAGCTCTTCGGGCGCACTACGGATAGCTTTGTGAATACCTCTCGCATTCTCATTCACAAATCATCCCTCGCCATGCTTGGCCTTATTTTGGTTGGCGTAATCGCAGTATTTCTGGGCAGCAGCCTTCCCGGAGGATTCATTCCGACTGAGGATCAGGGCTATATGTTTCTTGCGCTGCAATTGCCCGACGGCGCATCGGCGCAACGTACCGATGCCGCGGAGCAGAAGATCACCGCCGCGCTGTTGAAGACTCCCGGCATCGAAGGAGTCATCGCGGTCAACGACTTCTCGCTACTAACCCAGGTGCAGAGCACCAACTCGGGATTCTTCTTTGTAGGCCTCAAACCGTGGGCTGTCCGCAAAAGCAAGGATCAGCAACTCGAGTACATCCAGAGCAATCTGCAAAAGCAACTTGCAGAAAACCCGGACGGCATTGCCTTCGCGTTTCCACCGCCCTCCATTCCAGGCATTGGGACTTCAGGTGGTGTCACGATGATTCTCGAAGACCGCTCGGGTTCAGACGATCCTGCGGCGCTGACGAAGAATGTCTTCACGTTTCTCGGAGCCATTTCCAAGCGCCCTGAGATTGCGGCAGCCATTCCGTCCTACCAACCCGCGGTGCCCCAACTCTATGCCGACGTGGACAAGGAGAAAGCTCTTCAACAGCAGGTGGACCTGAGCAGTATCTACACCACCATGCAGACTTTCATGGGCGGATATCTCGTGAACTACTTCAACCGGTTCGGCCGGCAGTGGCAGACATACGTTGAAGCTGACGGCTCGTCGCGAACGAACATCGCAAACATTGACCAGTTTTACGTGCGCAGCGCCAACGGGAGCCAGGTGCCGCTCAGCTCACTTGTCAATGTCAGCCGGACCACGGGGCCCGAATTCATCTACCGATTCAATGAATTCAACGCCGCGCAGCTGAACATAACAGGCGCGCCGGGATACAGTTCTGCCCAGGTGCGGAAGGCGCTCGAAGAGGTCTTCCATGAGACCATGCCACCGGGCGCAGGGTTTGACTATTCCGGCATGTCCTTCCAGGAACAGCAAGCGGAGAAAGGCGTCCCATCGTGGGCCGTGTTCGGTTTGTCACTGATATTTGTGTTTCTGATTCTTGCGGCTCTTTATGAAAGCTGGAGCCTGCCCTTCAGCGTTCTGCTTAGTACACCTGTCGCCATCCTGGGCGCGTATCTCGCATTGCATGCCCGGCGATTTGAAAACGACATCTTCGCGACCATCGGGCTCGTGATGCTCATTGGACTCTCGGCCAAGAACGCCATCCTGATCGTCGAATTTGCAAAGATGAACTACGAACGCGGCGAAAGTATCTGCGATGCCGCGCTGGATGCTGCCCGCTTGCGTTTTCGGCCGATCGTGATGACCGCTTTGGCGTTCATCGTCGGCTGCTTGCCATTGTGGGCCGCGAGCGGCTCGGGTGCTGCCTCCCGGCGGATCCTCGGTACCGTGGTCGTAGGCGGCATGACGCTCTCCACCATCCTTGGCCTGATCTTTATTCCAGTAACGTTTGCCGTGGTGGAATATCTTTCGCATCGTTTCGTGAGAGGCGGCGCAGGCACCACGATGGACTCAATCTGCGGTCCCGGCGCCCCGTCTGGGAGGCAGTCAGAGCCAATTGGCGCCCACGCCGGAGCCGAAGGAGGTCAGGATTGATGAGATACCAGGAACTCTTGCGTTTGAGCTTTCTCGCCATGGCGGTCGGCCTTGTTGCCGGTTGCACGGTCGGCCCAAAATACGTACGGCCACCCGTCACGGCGCCGCCCGCCTTTCGTGGACCGGATGATGCCGTGATCAAGAGTGACGATCAGAAATCTTTCGGCGATGAACAATGGGCTGCGGTTTATCGTGAGCCCGAGTTGCAGGAATTGATTCGCAAGGCTCTCGCCAATAACTACGACGTGCGAATTGCGGCGCGGCGCATTCTCGAAGCGCAAGCCCAGGTCAGGATCACCCGATCGCAAGAGTTCCCGACCGTCACCGTCGGGGGCACAGGGATCGGCGCAAGCCTGCCAACTTCGCTTGGCACACAACTTCCCAATCCTCTGGTTGACGGGTCATTGAATGTTTCAGCCGCGTGGACGCCGGATTTCTGGGGACTCTACCGCAAACAGACTGAGGCCGCACGCGCCCAGCTACTGGCGCAGGTTTGGGCACAGCGCGCGGTGCAACTCACATTGGTGCAGCAGGTAGCGACGGCTTATCTGCAGATTCGGGCGCTCGACTCACAACTTGAGATCACAAAAGAAACGCTGAAGGCCCGGCAGGACTCGCTCGCGCTCACCAGGAAACTGGAGAGTGGAGGTTCGGCTCCCTTGTCAGATGTCCGCCAAGCGGAGCAGTTACTCTACACAGCGACCTCGGAGATACCCCAGCTCGAAGAGCAGATTCAACAAGAGGAGAATGCAATTGCCCTGCTGCTCGGAGAAAATCCTGGACCGATCAGTCACGATGACCCCACCGCGCTTGCGCCTCCACTCCAGGACCTTCCAACAGGGTTACCTTCACAGCTTCTCGAGCGGCGGCCCGATATCCAGCAGGCTGAAGCGACACTGATCGCTGCAAACGCGCAAATCGGTGTGGCTCGTGCGCAATTCTTCCCCAACTTGTCTATCAGTGCATCGGGTGGTGTCGGCGGCGACAGTCTTTCGAGTATCTTTGCAACCAGCGGAAAAACTATCTATGGCCTCGGCACGCTAACGCAACCGCTCTTCGAGGGCGGGAAACTTCGCGGACAGCTTCAGCTCTCACAGGAGACCAAGGAAGAGATGGTACTCAACTATCAGAAGACCATAGCCGGCGCGTTCCGCGACGTGTCCAATGCCCTGATCGCGTTGAACAAGGAGCGTGCCTACCGCGAGCAGCAGGAGAAACTCGTTGAGGCCGCGAAAGATGCAACGCGGCTTGCGCGCATCCGATACCAGGGCGGGTCTACCGGATATCTCGAAGTCCTGACCACGGATTCAAACCTATACGCCGCCGAATTGAACCTGGTCAACGCGCAACAAGACGAAGCGCTTGCGCTCGTACAACTCTATAGCGCGCTCGGGGGCGGTTGGCAAGCATAGTGGTCACGAACTATGCAGCGAGCGGGTTCAGGATAGACATCCCAAGGCGACGTTCCGAATCCTATGACCGAGAAATGCATGGAGAAGGGGCACACTATGGTTGGGTGGGACTTCAACCCACAGTTGACCAGCGCTTTTCACGACGCGCGACATTGCGAAGTTCGAGATCAAACTCTCCGGGCTACCTGATGACGGATCAGGAACCGCAACTCCGCCCGGAGCCGCACACCAAGGGCTCGTAAACAGAACGGCGTTTACGGGGAGCTGCCAAGCGATTATTCGCAATTGAAATCTTCCCGAGTCGGAAAACGGTTTTATACTGGTTGTCACCGTCATGGGAAACGCAGATACAGCGATGGATCTGTCACCGAGCGAGCATTCGCGTTCTTTCGATTTCCGCTTAGCCGGAGCCGTGATTTTGCTTTTGCCGGCCATCTGGTTCAGTTGGATGACCGTCGATGGCCTGGCGGCGCGCCGCCTCCTCCGTACCGACCTGGCCGAGATCACACACGCGCGCTACGGAATCCTAAGTGCCGACCAATGGCGCGCCATCATTGGCCCGATACTTAGCGCGCAAGTCGACAAGCTCGATCTCAAAGGACAGAGCAAGAGTCTCCGCCCCATGGTTGAACGGTCGCTGTACACACTGTTTGACAACATCAAGACGCAGATGACGGCGCCCAAGGCCAAGGCATCGGGCATGCCCGGCGGGGGCAACGCATTCCTCGTGAACATGATCATTGCGTCGCTGCGTCCGCATGTGCCGGAGTACACCAACGTGGTGATGGCGGAGCTAGCCGGCCCGAAAACGCAAAAGAGCTTCAAGGATTCCATTCGCGGCGTACTGGCTAATGCGGTCACAAACACGTTCGGGACAACCGACATGACCACCTATAACGCCATCCTGAAGCGATATGGGTGCGCCAATGGTGCGGCCTGCGAGGCGAACCTTGGCGCGAAGATCGCGGAAGCAGACTCAAAGGTGAATCGCTACTATCTGACGGTGCTCGCATCGGCGGCGCTGGGGTTCATCCTGTTGATGGTCGGCAAGCGGACGCTCTCGCGCGGCGCCGTTGTGGTGCTGATGTTGTTCTGCCTTGCGATGCTGGCCGGCGGCGTACTCAGCCCGATGCTGGAGGTGGAAGTTCGAGTCACAAAGATTGACGCAACCCTGCTCGGCACGCCCATCGAGTTTCACGACCAGTCGCTGTACTACCGCAGCAAGACCGTGTTTGAGGTATATCAAACTCTGATACACATGGGCCGGCCAGAGATGACGCTAGTTGGCGTGCTTGTGATCCTGTTCAGCGTGGTCTTCCCTGCCCTAAAGATGCTGGCGCTCGGAGCGAGTCTCTTCCGGCCGGCGCTGTTGCGCACGAACGGCTTCGTCAGGCTGCTGGCTTTCGAGCTATCCAAGTGGTCCATGGCCGACGTCATGGTCCTGGCGATCTTCATGTCCTTCGTCGCGTTCAACGGCGTCATCGGAAGCGGGTTGGACGGATTGCGCGAGGTGCCAAACGTCCAGGAAGTGCTGATCCCGACAAATGCTTCCAAGATCCTGCCCGGCTATTACTTGTTCATCGGTTTTTGCATATCGAGCATCCTACTGTCGAAGAAGCTGGAGCACGGGATCGCCTCAAGTTCCGTTTCTGAATCGAATTGACCTTGCCCTCAGGTAGTATTTCTGGTGTCACCAGTTCTTCACTGGCGTAGCTGAAAGAACTGAATCCTGTCCATTCATGCGGCATAGACTCGGTCGAGTAAGATCAGCTGATCAAGATGCCGATTGAATCTCCGAATGAGGAATCGGCAGTTTGCGCTTCTCCGAGCGCCGTTGAGACTTGAGGGATCGATTGCTCTACTCACGGAAAGGCTTGATGAATGATTAGTTTAGTCGAATTGCGGGGTGTGGCAGCATTCTCGGATTTGCCGGATGACCAGATCGAGTGGTTTCTGAGGCAAATACAAAAAGTCTCTGTTCAGCCCGGAGAGGCATTTGTACATAAGGACGATCCAGCGGACTGGATGTTCATTTTCCTTGAAGGACTCTTTCAGTGGAGTGGAGAGTTCGGTGGCGACATCGTTACCCTCCCGGCTCAAGCCGGCGAGGTCAGTGGGGTACTTCCTTTTTCCAGGATGAAACGTTTCACGGTAACCGGCCGCGCCCTGACGGATGGGCGTCTCGGCAAATTTCCCGTTGCGCGGTTCTCAGAACTTATCCACAAAATGCCGGAATTGACCACAAGATTGGTCGCCATGATGTCCGAAAGAATTCGGGAAGGAACCCGAATCGAGCAGATGCGCGACCGTTCGGCCTCATTGGGTAAATTATCCGCGGGGCTTGCTCACGAATTGAATAACCCGGCGTCGGCTGTCAAGCGCGCGGCCGATCAAATGCGCGATATGCTGGCGAAAATGCGAGGCGCGAACTCCGAATTGTGGCGACTGTCTGTCAATGATTCGGACAAGGCCAGAATTGAAGAGGCGGAGGCCTCGTTGCTCGAATCAAAGGCTGTTCTGCTAGACGGGCTCGCTCTCGGCGACCTGGAGGAAAGACTAAATTCGATACTCCGCAGCCATGGCCACCCCGATCCATGGGAGTTGTCGGCGAGTCTGGCAAAGTGCAATATGGCCTCGGACACTCTCGTCTCTCTGTTAACAAATCTCGATTCGCGCACGGCTCGCCCGGCACCGGCGCGAATCGCGGCATCTGCGGAATTGTCGATTCTTCTCGGCGCAGTAGAGAACAGCAGCGATCGGATCTCGAATCTGGTTCGGACGGTTAAGGAATATACCTATATGGACCAGGCGCCGGTGCAGGATATTGATGTCGCGCGGAGCCTCGAAACCACGCTTGGCACACTGGCCCACATCCTGCGACCTGGCATTGAGGTGAAGCGTAACTGCGAACCGGTTCCGCTGCTGGTCAGCGCGGTGGGGAGTGAGTTGAGTCAGGTCTGGACCAACCTGATCGAAAATGCCATCGACGCAATGCCCGGTCAAGGTGAACTTCGGCTGCAGATCTTCCGCGAAGACAACTACGCGGTGATTGAAATTGGCGATAGCGGTTCCGGAATTCCAGCGGAGATCAAGCCCTACATTTTTGATCCATTTTTTACGACCAAGGATGTTGGCGAAGGAACGGGCCTCGGGCTGACCACTGTACAGACCATCGTTAGAAAGCTTGGCGGCAATATACAAGTCACTTCAAAGCCGGGTGACACTGTCTTTCAAGTTCGGCTTGCGCTCGTAACTTAGTTGCCTTCCAGCCAATGGACCGCACGATGCCCGCCTCCATTCAGGGTTGCGGAGCACAACGTTGACGCGCCGAGCCGGGAAGCTTCGAACGTTCTGTTGTATATCGCTGGTCAAGTTAGCCGCGGCTTTTGAACCAGTCGATGGCGAGTTGGGTATATTGGCCAACCTCGATGATGTAGCCGTCTGGATCACGCAGGTAGCAGCGCCATTCCCAGCCATCAGTATTGGCCCATGGTTCTGTAAGAAAGGAAGCTCCTTTGTCGCCCCATTCTTTGTAGCAGGCCCAAATGTCGGCGACACGCAAATTCAAGAAGCTGCTTACTCTGTTCAGATTCGTCGGCGTCTCAAGAAGGACCTTCGGCTTGTCGGGAGTGGGGCCACCGCCGGAATTGAGAATGATCCACGTATTCGCCAACTTGATGTAGCCGGGATTTTCTGGTTTGATCAATTTTCCGCCAAGAATTCGGACGTAGAAGTCCCTCGATTTTTCCTGGTCGCTGACGGTGAAGAAGTGGGCTGCGAAGAAGCCTTCGTGTGCAATCGGCGCGTCAGGTAGATCCATGTGGTATCTCCTGTTTCAAGACGAATTATGATGCGGGCGAAAATGACTACGGTAAAGGAAGCCTTTCATCTGCTGGCTATCCTATAACGGGCAGCTAATTCAGGAGCGACTCCCAGTTGGCTGGCACTCTTCCTGCGGGTCCAGGTGTGGGCTGACTTGCGGGATGCGCGCGCGGCGGAAGCATCTCCACACCTTCGACCGTTTCCTGCTTTTGGTAATCGAAGAACCAGTCCTCACCCGGCTCAAAGCTGGTTATGATCGGATGCCCTGTCGCCGCCGCATGCTTTGATGCGTGCTGACTCGGGGAACTGTCACAGCAACCGATGTGCCCACACTCCGCGCACCGCCGGAGGTGAAACCACCAACCATCCGGCGACGCCAGGCATTCTACGCACCCATCGCCACTCGGTCGAGAAGCGGGATTAATTCCGCGCCGCTTTTTCACCATTTCAGTTCTTCCTTGAGACAACATCTGTCCAGCAATGAGTTCAAGGTATCAGCAAGAGCTTCCCGCTGCCACCCTTTTCCGCCTCTGCCTAGGCCTGGCCGCCTCACTGAGCGGCAGTATCTTGCCAATCGAACTTGCATGGTTCTTTAGATACCACAGACCACTCGATTGCGGCCTAGATTCTTGGCTTTATATAAAGCTTCATCTGCAGTTGCAATCAGTTTTGTACTCGATCTGTCACCCGATTTTGAGATCGCTGCGCCGATGCTGAGCGTGACTTGTATTTCGTTCGCTTCTGCATGAAAGGGCTCCGCATCGACGGCCGCTCGAATTCGTTCCGTGAGTTCGCAGAGTCCTGCCTGGTCGACAGCGGGAACAACGATCATGAATTCTTCTCCGCCATAGCGGCCGAGGCGATCATGCGCGCGCAGCATGCTGCTTAAACGACGAACTACTTGCTGCAGTACCAAATCGCCCGCCGGGTGTCCGAGAGCATCGTTGACCCTTTTGAAATGGTCCAGATCGAGCATCAGGACTCCGGTGGATTGAACATTGCGGCCGGCGCGGACTAATTCTTCTTCGAGAAACTCAAGAATTGCTCTCCGATTCGAGACTCCTGTAAGCGAATCTCTGGAAGCCTGATCGCGAAGCTGCTCGCGCGAGCTGATCAAGCTGTCCTGGCGGGTCAGCGCGCGAAGGGCAACAAGGAGCCTGGCTTTCAACTCCTGCTCCTCGAATGGCAAGCTCAGATACTCCGAGGCCCCCGATTCAAGAGATTCGGCAACGTCTCGACGGCCGTTCTGGCAGCCCGTGATGAAAATGTATGGAGACTGTCCGCCCGATTCGCGGGTGATCCGCCGGCATAATTCGATACCGTCAATGGCGGGCAACGACTGGTTCATGATCAGCAGATCAGGCGCTCTGTGTTGTTCAAGAAACATCAGCGCTTCGATTCCGTCTGTCGCCACCTCACTGTTGAAGCCCCATTCGCGAAGCAGATGGAGCAGGCGAAGCCGCGTGGCGCTGTCGCTTTCGGCAATCAGAACCCGCCGGAGGTCGCCAAATTTATGACGCCGTTCACCAGGCGTTTCATCTGCCGCGGCGCTTTGGGTCACAGGCCCCGGGTGGCCCGAATGATCGAGCCGCGGCATGCGTACGAGCATATATCTTGCGCCGTCGACTTCAGCGTCGACCAATATTGTCACGGAATTTGGCTTCTGCTCGTTGCTGGTTCCCCCTTCTTCCGCAAATTGATTCGCCATTCCCGCCAGGTCGCGGATTGCGTCAAAAATCGGAAGCTGATGCGGAGAAACGGGAGTATCTAACGAAACGTACGCATGGCTTGCACACATGGCGTTCCCTCCAGATAAATCGCTTGCGATGCGGGCCCTGGCGCGGAATCTGACGATTCCATTGGGAAGCGGCGAGGTCCGGTAAGAATCGCCTGCATCTCAGATGAGACAGTCTCAATTCTTGGCCCGATATGTGAAATGCGGTTTTAGGACAAGCGAAGTCTTGAACAAAATTCAAAGCGTTTGTCAGGCAGCGTCGGTACTGCTTCATCCCAATGGTGCTGATACGCTGGCAAACGTTTCAAATAAACGGCGAAGAAAACGCTCATCTTCGAGGCAGGCGTAACCCCCAGTCAATCTTTTTCTGAAAATGCTGAAACGATCGCCTGGAGCGCTGCACTACCCATCGAGCCCGGAAAATCGGGCGTGAAAACCGATGCATTCAAAGGCACGACTTCTGCCGTGTCTGACGAGTGCAGCGGCGTTTACATGGATGGCGATTCATGCCTAACGACTCTCAGCCCAAGAATCTCTTGAATGCGGCGGCAGCTTCATGCTGCTGGGTCGCACGGGCCGGTACGGCGCGGAAGCCTTGGCCGCGTCCTTACTGGCCCTACGGAGCCTCCACAGTCGAGCCAGGTACCCTCCCCCAGAACATGCGGGGCCCGTCACTTGGGGCGGGCCCCGCAGGCGCTCAAAAACCGGCTGAACAGGACTCGAGATGAGTACAAACGATCATGCCGCGCGACCTGACGCGGATCCATCAGCGCCATGGCGGCTCCTATTAATAGAGGCGGATCATCCCATGTTCCGAAATTCAGCCACCGATCTGGCAGCGAAATCCCGCCCTGGAAAGGCTGCATACATGACGAATGTCATCTCCTGTTTGACCCTTTGGATTTCATTTTTGGCTGCAATATGGTTCGTCAGAGGCTGGATCGGATTGTTCTTCAGCGGGCAAGTGCTTTCCGCAGGGGCCTGCCTGCTCCAAATATTGGCTAAGAGGACCAACTATGCTTTCTCCGCGAGCAAAAAGCCGGCTCATGAGCTCGAGGTTGGGTGGAATCAATAGTCATCCGGCGCAGATTCGTTTCATGCTCGGTGAACGTGACTACCACTTGAACGTCGAGTATCTCGGGCGCCTGGAAATCGCCATATCCGGAAGATTCACCGGAAGAATCTACCGGTTCAACCCTGTCCAGCCGATCCAGCAGGTCGACCCCAGAGACGCATTCTATCTGCTGGCAAGCAGACGATTCGGGGTTGCTCGATGAGCTCTGTGCGTCGCTGCCAGGCCGGACGCGGCAGGCCTGTGAGGCGCCGAACGCATTCCGCCACCCCACGGCCAGGATGCTTTCCATCGCCGACACCGCCTGCGATACTATACCCGTCTATTCCCAGGGCGGGGTTAGCTTTGCAATTTCATTCATTCGATGCGAAGTACGTGGCGGATCTTCGCGCGGGAGACCGGCAGACACAGGAGCATTTTGTCGCATATTTCACTGCCCTGCTCAAACTCAAGCTCCGGTCACGCCTTCAATCTTCCCACGCCATTGACGATGTTTGCCAGGAAACATTCGCGCGGGTCTTTGATGTCTTGCGCAGGGATGAGGGTCTGCGCCGACCGGAAAGCCTGGGGGCGTTCGTTAACAACGTGTGCAACTACGTTCTCTTCGAGCATTACCGCTCCACAGGCCGCAGCGAGTCGCTCGATGAAGCAGGCGCGCCGGAGCCCGCTGCAACGGGTGCTGACGTCATCGACATCATTTTCGCCCGGCAACTCAAGGAAAAAGTTCGCTCCATTCTCCTTCGCCTTCCGGAACGAGACCGCTCCTTGTTGAAAGCAATTTTCCTCGATGAACGCGATCGAGATGAGGTCTGCCGGCAGTTCGGCGTCGACAGGGAGTATCTGCGAGTCCTGCTCCATCGCGCCAAGCAGGAATTTAAGGTTGAGTATACGAAGCACATGGGCAACCGCATGCCCCTCGGCGCCGATACCTGATTCTCTTGCCATATCGTGGCTGAAGCGTTGGCCGAATTGAACGGGAGGAAAAGATGAATCATACCGAAGCAGTGGAACAAATGGCCGCAGAACGATACCTGCTCAATGAACTCGCTCCCGATGCGCGCGATGCCTTTGAAGAGCATGTTTTCGATTGCGCGGAGTGCGCTCTCGACCTCCGCGCCGGCACTCTCTTCGTTCAGGAAGCAAAGAATCAGCTCCCGGCCCTTGCAGCTTCGCAAAGCAGATCCGACGAGACAAAGTCCGGCACCAAGCGAAGCTTTTCATTCTTCTTGTGGCGCCCGGCATTTGCGGTTCCTGCCCTGGCCGCGTTGCTTATGGTGGTTGGGTATCAAAACTTCGTGACATTTCCTGCGCTGCGCCAGTCGGCGACCGAGCCCCGACTTGCCCCTGTGGCTCCGTTGCACCCGGCAACGCGCGGCGCCACGCTGCCCACCTTCACAGTCGATCGGGCGCACGGCGTAGCATTGCCGATTGATTTGTCGGCCGATCCCGGCATGGCACCCGCGGCTTCCTATTCCTTCAGCCTACGCGACTCGCAAGGTAAACTCGTCTGGGCCAGCACGTTAGCTGCTCCGGCGCCTGAAACTGATAGCGAAGAGCGGTTTTCCCTCACCATTCCGGGCAGCGCCCTGCACTCCGGATCGTATTCGCTGTTGATTACCAGCGTCAGCGCACAAGGGGTGCGTACTCCATTCGATCAATACAATTTTGATATAGTAATGACGAATTAGCAGATTCCAGAAGGTTTGGAACCGGCCCCGAAATCGTCTCGTTTTCCAAGATCCCCTCCTGCGGGCGAATCAGAAGCCAGAACCCGGCAAGCACTCCAAGAAATGTCTGCATGCAAAGGAGCATGAGTCGACCATGTCTTATGTGAACGAACAAACTGTGAATGGAAGAACGCATCACTATCATGCGGAAGCCAAAATCCTGTCGGGCCACTTGCAGCTGCCCCTGGTTGCTGAGATCGAGCCTCAGGGCTATGCGCATCTGCGTGATGAAGGTGGTTATCTGTCGCAACGGGCCGAGGGCTATCGTCTTGAATCGGTCATTTCATTCCAGTCCGGCTATACGCAGGTTGCCGGCAATCGCAGCACAAAGCCGGGGCAAGGCTGGACAACATTGACGACAACAGCCGTTGAAGGGTTGAACGTGCTCGATGTCGTTACCGCCGATCGCATCGTAGGTCAAATGATCACCGAGCACTCGCTCGACGGATATGTCCCGACCGTCAGTTTCCTCGGAACACGCTTTGAGAATCTGCGCATCGCCGGGCATCCGGTCGCGCTTGACCTCGATTTCAAACTGCTCGGCTCCAAGCCGGCGGACGATGCGGCGTACACGCAGGACTCCAACCTCGTGTCGTGCGTCTCCAGCATGCTGAGCCGGATCCGCGAACGCCAAGATCTTCCGACCACTCTGCGCGAACGGTACAATCAACTTGCTTCCACTCTTGGGTCGCCACAGGAGGAAGTTGAGTGTTCCCTGGTCAAAGCCGCGAGTGGAGACTATCCCGGAGCCTCCTCTGGCCATGTGATCACGATTCCGGACTTCGGCACGATCGTCCTGGGCAAAGTGACGATCAATCACGAGGACTTCAAGCCGGGTTCGGGAGTTCCCAGGAAAACTACGGTGCGGCTAAAAATGATCGAATTCCACTTTGGCTGCGCCATCGCTGGCGGCGCAGATACCGGGGATGGTTCAAGCAACGGGACAACGGAACCATAACGCCAGTGGCCTCGCGGACGGACACTCCGTTGCGTCGAGACTCGCCACGAGTGCACCGCAGTTTCCGCCCGATCACGCTTCTCCCGCTGCTTTTGCTACTGTTGGTGCTTCCGCTCGAAGACACACGACCCACTTGTGCCCAGGCTGCATATGACCACGCATGGCGTCTGTTTCAAAGTGGCTACCTGGCGTTGAGCCAACAGGAAGCCGAAGCAAGCGCCAAACAATTTCAGGTCACTAACCCTTCATGGGCGTCGCGATTCACTTTGCTCGAAGCAGACTCCATGCTCCGACGCGGCATGTATGAGGATGCTCTTCATGCCCTCAGTACTCTTCGGAGCCCCGCAATGCCCGACGCTGACGCCATAGAAAAACTTGCAATTGAAGCAGTCGCGCTCACGCGTCAACAACAGATTTTGTCAGCCGAACAACGGCTTACTCAGGCCGAAACCATGTGTCAAGCTTCAGACTTTGCAACCTGCGGGAATGTACTTGCCGCACGCGGTATTTTTGGGGTGAAACTTGGGCATTTCGATCAGGCGCGTCAGAGCTTTCTTCATGCGCTGTCCTTCGCCCGCAGCCATCATGATTCCTGGCTTGAGGCAACCACTACGCTGAATCTCGGCTTTATCGCGATGCAGGTCAATCACTACGATGAGGCTGTCGACTGGTCAAAGTCGGCTTATCAGGAGGCCACAAGCTCGGGATATGAGAATACTGCGGAAGGGGCTGCGGGCAATCTGGGTTGGGCGTATTTTCAGTTGGGCGATCACGAGAGAGCCCTTGAGCAGTTCGTTGCGGCAGAGAACAACGCAGGCCGGCTTGGTAGCGTGCGCAACCAGCTCAAATGGCTCAGCGACGCTGGTTACATTTATCGCGATTCCGGTGATTGGTCGCGTGCTGCGCAGGCCTACAGCCAGGCGCTTGGTTTGGCGAGAGAGATCAACAGCAAAGAAGATATTGTGAACGCGCTTCAGGACCTTGCCCGCGTTTCAGTCCTGAGCGGCAATCTTGATGAAGCGGATGCGACCATCGCGCAACTCAATTCGATCGAAAGCGCAGGCGGAATACGCCCGAGCGCAACCTTGCGCCTCACCATTGGCGAGCTGGCCGCCGCGCGAGGGCAACCTGCGCAGGCTGAAGCGTATTTCCATTCGGTCCAGAAAGATCCCGCGGCCATGATGACGACGAAACTGACCGCGGGATTTGAGCTGGCTAAGCTCTTTGAATCGCAGAATAATACTGCTGCCGCCAATCGAATGTACAAAGCTACTTTGTCAATGTACGAGGCGGCACGAGCACAGCTCAAGAGTGAAGAGTCGCAACTTCCGTACGGCGCCAATGCGGCGGAGATCTACGATCACTACGTCCATTTCCTCGTGCAATACGGAAGGAGCGATGCTGCTTTAGCCGTCGCTGACCAAAGCCGCGCGCAGACCTTGGAACGGAGTTTCGGTGAGCCGGCGTCCGGAAAGCGATCGCGGCCCGCGTCGCTGAATCCGCAACAAGCAGCGCAGAAAATCAAATCCACCCTCCTTTTCTATTGGCTCGGACAACAACAATCGTATTTATGGGCCATCACTGGCACAAAGACTCGGCTATTTCTGCTGCCGCCATATCAGCAAATTACTGAACTCGTCGAGCACTATCGCAAGGCACTCCTCGATTTGAAAGATCCATTGCAGGACAGTAATCAGGATGGCGAATCACTCTACAGGATTCTTGTATCGCCTGCGGCGGCGGCGCTTCGACCCGGCATTCCGGTAATCATTCTTGCTGACGGAATCCTGAGCCAACTGAACTTCGAAACGCTGCTCGTTCCCGGCGCAGTCCCTGGTACGCAGCCGAACGCAGCTTCTAGTGTTCAGACGCATTACTTGCTCGACGACCTTATTGTCTCGTCCGCCCCATCACTTGCAATGCTGGCTGCTGCTAAACCCACAGGCCAGACAAAGCAGAAGATCCTCTTAATTGGCAATCCGGTTTCTCCCAATCAGGATTTTTCCTCGCTTCCTATGTTCGGATTGGAAATGACCCGCATCGAAGGTCATTTCACTTCCGCAGAAGTCTCGGCGCTCGCCGGGCAACAAGCCACGCCAGTTGCCTATTTCGCCAGCGATCCGCATCGATACACTTACATCCATTTCGTCTCTCATGCCGTTGCCAGCCGCACCAGCCCATTGGATTCGGCAATCATCCTCTCCAATCCCGCCGGGAACGAAGATTCTTACAAACTCTACGCCCGCGATATCATCCAGCACCCGGTCAACGCAAAGCTTGTCACGATCTCTGCTTGCTATGGCAGCGGAACGCGCGCGTACGCGGGAGAAGGCCTTGTGGGACTTTCGTGGGCCTTTCTCCGCGCCGGCGCGCAGCGCGTGATCGGCGCGCTTTGGGAGGTGAGTGATGACTCGACACCGCGCCTGATGGATGAACTTTACCAGGGGCTCACCGCCGGCGAATCACCGGCGGTTGCATTGCGGAACGCCAAGCTTTCGATGCTACATTCTCACAGCAGATTTCGTGTGCCATTCTATTGGGCTCCTTTTCAAATCTACAGCCGGCAATAGCGTCGTTTTGTTCCATTTCTTCAGAAGCGAATGAAAATATTTCAATCTCATTTGGAAGAGATTCTCCACGGCAAGGTCAATATCAATCAGTTGCAGTCCTCATTACACAACACGATCCTCTTTGCTGTTTCGACCAAGCTGTCTATTCGCGGGCGGAGGATTGTTCATGGAGACACTTCAATCGGTGATGACGAATCCGGTTTGCGGAGCTTTTTGGCACGGGGCTTCCCCTGCACGGTTTGACATTCGACTTGAACTCGTCGTATATTCCAGTCGAATGTCGACTAGAACAGCAGATAAGCAGCTGGAGCTCATGCAAGGCACTCTGGATTTGTTGATTCTGCAGACGCTCGCGGCTGGGCGCGCTCACGGCCACGCCATCGCCTGCACTATCGAACGCCGATCGGACGAAGTGCTGCAGGTGGGCCATGGATCCCTCTACCCGGCGCTTCAACGCCTGCTCAAAGTGGGCTTCATCGCTGCCGAGGACGGAATTTCAGAGAATAATCGCAAGGCGCGGTTTTACCGCTTGACGGCAAAAGGGCGCAGGCAGCTTTTCGCGGAAGCCTCGAAGTGGCAGAGGTTCTCCGATGCGATTGCGCGTGTTCTGGCTCCAGTGGCGGAAGAGAGCTCATAGAAAAGAGGGCTCAAGGATGTTTGGCTGGCAAAATCGCAGCAAGCAATTGCTCAACGAAATCGAGACGCACCTCGAGATTGAAACACAGAAGAACATCGACGCCGGAATGCCGCCCGATCACGCGCGGCAGGCGGCAAAGCAGAAGTTCGGCAATGTGCTCGTGGCCGTGGAGCAATCACGCGGGGTGTGGGGAGCATTATGGCTGGAGAACCTGCTGCGCGACATCCGGTACGCAGCGCGCAGCCTGAGTGCGGTCCCTGGCTACACGGCCATGCTGGTGTGCACCTTGACGCTGGGGCTGGGCTGCGTGACCGCCATGCTAGCCATCATCGAATCCGTGTTGCTGCTGCCCATGAATCTACCGCACCCTAACCGGCTGGTGCAGATTTACTCTGAGGCCGAGACTGAGGGGTTTTCCGCCAGCGCACATGCCCTTTCGTACGCAGCCATTGACGCGGTACGCCGCAACACTCGCTCGCTGGTTGGCGTAAGCGGATACAACATCATGGCGCGACCTGTTGTGACCTCAGAGGGTGCGCGTATCAACGTTCTGATGGAAGTAACGCCAGACTTCTTTCAGACGCTGGGTGTTTCAGCGAAATTCGGACGCTTGATCGGCGCCGGCGATAGCAACGCACCGGTCGCCGTGGCCAGCGATGAGTTCTGGCGCGACCGGCTTAAGGGAGATTCCAAGGCGATCGGCGCGGGGATCACGATCTCGGGCAAGCAATGGACTGTGATCGGAGTTTTACCGCGCGGATTTCATGCTCCCGGGACTTCCGGCGGACCCATCATCTATCTGCCGATTTCCATCGGATCATCGGGCGAAGACGGATTCGGGATCGAATCGGCCGCGGTGATTGGACGTCTCAAAGATGGGGTTTCGATGCAGCAGGTGCGCGCAGAGGCGCAAAGCGTTTTCGCTCATGCCGGCCACACGTATGCCGAGCAGCACAGGGAGCTTATGATGCGCTCCTACAGGGACCTGGTGACTGGGGACGTGCAACGGCCGCTATGGGCTCTGCTCGGCGCCGCGTTGGTGTTGCTTTTGATTGCATGCGCCAATGCGGCGAATCTGCAGATTGGACGGACAGCCAGCCGCATGCCGGAGATGACAGTGCGGTCTGCGCTGGGCGCCGGGTTCGGCCGGCTGATGCAGCAGCTGGTCACCGAAAATGTGCTCGTTTCCCTGGTCGGCGCGGCGCTCGGAGGAGGGCTGTCTTTCATAGCGGTTGCGGCGGTGCGCCATGCTTATGCCGGCAAATATCCACGGTTCGATGAGCTGTCGGTCCATCCGCCGGTTCTGGGTGCTGTGTGCGTGCTGGCGGCCGCAGTGGGAGTCGTTGCATCCGTAGCGCCCGCACTGAGCGTTCGCCGCAAGACGACCGGCCGCTTTGCTCAAAGAAGCGCCACAAGGAGAGCGCGGCTGCCCGGGTTGCTGGTTGCGATCCAGGTGGCGCTGACGTGCGTGCTGCTGGTGACAAGTGGCCTGTTTGTGCGCACGCTGCGCTCGCTCGAGGACGTCAAGCTCGGATTCGATCCGCGGGGCGTAACCACGCTGGTGCTCATGCCCGAGAACCAGCAGCAGGACCCACAGCTCTCGCGGGAGATGGAAACGCGCTTATTACACAGGTTCGAAAATCTGCCAGGCATTCAATCGGTAACAACGCAGACGGAGATTCCGTTTTCGAGTTACAACATGGTTCTGCACGGAACCACCGATGTTGCCGGGCGGCCATATCACAAGGGGGACTCGGCCTACTACAGCTTTGTGAGTACGAGTTTTGTGAAAACGAGCGGAATTCAACTTCTGAGAGGACGCGGTTTTCTGTCCATGGATGAGTCGAGCGGCGCGCTGGTTGCACTGGTGAACGAAGCGTTCGTGAAGATGTTTCTAAGTGATCAGGAGCCCATCGGCGCGACGATCAGATTTCATCGCAATCCGGGAGAGACAGTTGCGGACCTCCCATTTACCCGGCCCATGAGCGTTGTTGGAGTGGTGGAGAACGAGGTGCAGGGGGGAGACCTGGGAGCGCCCTATGAGCCGATGGTTTACCTCGATGACCTGGCGCTTCCGAAGGGCTCATTTCTCAGCCAGGTATTCAGCATGAGCGTGCAATACGCCGTGCGTTCTGCGTTGCCGACGGCCACAGTGGCATCCGAGCTGCGGGCGGTGGTGAAACAGGATGCGCCCACGATGGTGGAGATGAGCCTGAAACCGATGGAAGAGGAAATCTCGGAGTCGCTGGGGCAGCGGAAGCTCGCGTTGCGGCTTGTGGCCGGATTCGGCATTGTGGCACTGATTCTTTCGGCCGTGGGGATTTACGGCGTGCTGGCGTACTCGGTGGCGCTGCGGCGGCGCGAGATCGGAATCCGCATGGCGCTTGGATCAACTCGGCAGAACGCGGCCTGGCTCGTAGTACGCCAGGCGGGGAAGATGATTCTGCTGGGGCTTGTTCCGGGGATTGCTGGCGCGTGGGCCGCGGGACATGCAGTGAGGTCGTTCTTGTATGGCGTGAAGGCGTTCGACGCGGAAACCCTGGTCGCTGCCGGCGCCGTGCTGCTGCTCGTCGCAGCTGCTGCCGCATTCATCCCGGCCATACGTGCGGCACAGATCGACCCGGTGGATACTCTGCGGACAGAATGAATGGATGTTTCCGCGCGCATGGTTGTTGATCAATCACGCGTGGTCGAGATCCACCAATTGGTCTACTGCAACGATCGTCAGATTTGCTCGACGCAGGTTCGCCTTTCGGCAGCACGCCGCTCATCGTCAACGCGCCGAGGCCGAGGCGACCATGATATTTGAATGATTGTGCGCTTCCTCCGACCTTAGTGCCAGCAATCCACTGAACTTTGTTCGTCGGCAAATGACTTTGAGGCGCCATCAAGCATATTCTCGGATTTCGAAGGCCAGTATTTCCGACCGTATTACTTGGATTTCATTTGCCAACGTCGATTAGTAATTCGCCCGATGGTGAATCCGCATGGGAATACGTCATACTTTTCCTGTGCACCGAATCCAGTGGATGATCGCGGGCGTGGGGGCGATTGGACTCTTGACTTTGCCCTCCCGGTTGACATGCCAGACATGGGTGGGCGCCGTTCGCAGCGGATCACTCCAAGCGCCAGAGGCTCGCGTCGTCGTGCTCGACGTTGCAAGCGGAAGACTTTTGGCAGCGCACAAGCTTGGCGATGCGGCACACACACTGGCTGCACCGGGATCAACTTTGAAGCCACTTGTGCTGTACGGTTTGGTGAGCGCGGGACGGTGGAATCCTGCGCTTCGCATCGCCTGCAACCGGCAGCTTGTCGTTGCGGGTCACCGGCTGGCTTGCTCGCATCCGCAGGCGCCGTCGTTCAATGCGCGCGAAGCACTGACGTGGTCGTGCAATTCGTACTTTGCGGCGTTGGCGCGGATGCTTCGGCCGGGCGAATTGGGCGGCTTGTTGCGCCCCACCGGACTATTGGGAGCGACTGGACTCGTGCGTGAGGACGCCGTCGCCGAGTTCCGCGAGCCGATGTCAATTGACGACGAACAGTTGACGTTGTTGGGGGTGGAAGGTGTGCGCGTGACACCATTGGAACTGGCCGCGGCATATCGGTGGCTGGCGCTTGAGCTGGCCGCGCATCCTGGCTCCCAAGCATCTCGAGTGGTGCGCGCGGGACTCGAGGACTCGGCGAGTTTCGGCATGGCTGGGCAGGCAAGCCTGGGTGGCGTCTCTGTCATGGGTAAAACAGGAACGGCGGATAGCAAAGCATCGGGCCGGTCGCACGGCTGGTTTGTGGGCATGGCTCCTGCACAGAGGCCGAGCGTGGTGATCGTTGTCTTCCTTCCTGTCGCCCGTGGCGCGGATGCAGCGCACGTGGCCGGCGAGATTCTGTCCTACGCACCCCTGGAGCAGCCGTGAAACATGCACGTGTTGCCCGATCGCTCCTCAGCCTGATGGTTGCAGTTGGTGTTGTGTGGTACGGCATCGAGCCGGGAACCACACCGATTGTGGGGGCAACGGCGAAGAATGCAGTTCCGACCGAGACGCGAACGACGCTGCGTGTGGGAATGTGGACCCTGTGGCATGACCGCGAAGTTGCGCTGACGCCCTCCGCTCTTGAAAATCACACTTTGCTGCGCAGCTGTGAGCGATGCAGCGCTGAGGTCCTCCGGACGCTTGCCAGAATTCGAGCAAACGGCAATGCAATCGCACTCACGATGGCTGGCAGAACGGTGCACTCTGACGGAGTTTGGCTGGCCGGAACGTTCACGCTTACTGCGCACGGCGAGAAGATCACTCTGCACAATCCAGCAACCATCACTGCGCGGAGGGGCCTGCTGGTCATCGTGGTCACAATGCCGGTTGAGAGCTATGTGGAGCGGGTTGTTGCGAGCGAAAGCGGCCTTGCGGACAGCGAGGCATCCCTGAGAGCGCTGGCGATTGTTGTTCGAAGTTTTGCTCTGCACGAAGCGCACGGCCATGCGAACTACGATCTCTGCGACTCGACGCACTGCCAACTTCTGCATTGGAGCGGCAACGGCGAGCGCGGCCTTGCGGCACACAAAGCTGCGCTTGCTACGGCTGGCGAGACACTTTGGTTCCATGGGCAGCGAGCCCTAGCCTACTTTGGAAAAGACTGTGGCGGGAGCACGGCTTCGCCTGACGAAATCTGGCCGCGCGCGAAGCTGGTTCCCTATTTGCCATCGCAGCCTGATCGATTCTGCGCCGCAGATGGCAGGAGCGAGTGGGCATCGGAGATCACTCATCCCGAGCTGACCGCCGCCCTGGCCACGCACGGACTTGCAGCGCCGGGCTGGCAAAACTTGACTGTCGCGCGGCGCGGCCAGTCTGGCCGTGCTGTGACACTGAAGCTGGACGCGATGGAGATTTCTGCCGATGAGTTCCGGCTGGCCGTGGGCGAGTCGCTGGGATGGAACCGGATTCCAAGTACCTGGTTCGAGGTAAGCCGCCAGGGAGACCGCTTCGATTTTCATGGGCGCGGATGGGGACACGGCGTGGGCCTCTGCCAGAAGGGCGCGGCCGTGATGGCACAACAAGGGCGCTCTGCGCAACAAATTCTGGATCAGTACTTTCCGGGATCGCGGACAGCCGACGAGGCGACCGGACGCGAGTGGAAGACGTTTTCGGGTGATGGTTTTTCCGTCGAATCACTCGATTCGGACGACTCTGCATACGTGGCCGAATTGAATCGCGCCCGGTCGGAGGCTGCGCAACGTTCAGGGCTCAATGCAGCGTCGCGATTTACCGTGCGTGCGTTCGATTCGACGCCAGACTTCCGAGATGCTACGCTGGCTCCCGGCTGGGTGGCTGCGTTCACTGAGGGCGATTGGATCGGAACACAGCCTCTACGCACATTGGCTGCACGCCAGCTTCTCGAAGCGACGATGCGCCACGAGTTCCTTCATGCGCTCGTGGAGCAGCAGGTGGGTCCGCGTGCGCCGCTGTGGCTGCGGGAAGGGCTGGTGGAAGTTTGGAGCGAGAAAGGCCACGAGGGAACTGTGACGCCGAGACCAACAATGGACCTCGATGTGGTGGACACTGCGCTCGTGCACGCAACAACAGAAGCCGAATCGGCGGTCGCGCATAGGGCCGCCCGGTGGTACACGGCACAGTTGCTCGCGCGCTTCGGCCGCGCGCAGGTACTGGAGTGGCTACGCTCAGGCGTTCCCGCCAGCGTCACTGCTGCGCTCAGATAGTGGCAGGCGGACGGAGTCTTCGCCAAGCGGGCCCGAATGTACAGGCGCAAGCACAAGCAAATCATCGCCGGGCTCTTTCGCGGCAGTAGAGCCGCGCTCAAAAAGAACAGCCGCCCAGGCTACCAGCAGAACCCAACAGACAACAGCCTGCAGGTAGGCTCCAGCGAACTTGAAGATGACGGCCCATACCTGATGCGCCACGGTCCCGTGCGGAATTCCCGAAAAGAAATGGATTGGCAGCGTGACAGCGATAAGCGACGCAACCACCACCGCGAGCCACCAGCGCCAGTTCAACAGCAGTCCGAAAAGTCTGCGCCACGGCAATCGCCAGCCCCATTGTGCCGACGCAATGGCATAGGGAATCACCTTCGCCGGGATTACGATCCAGCGCAAAATCCATTCGAGAAGCGTGAGCCAGGTTTGAATGTGCCCGTAGGTGAAGACGGTGGCTCGTGCGTGAGCCGAGGCACGTGAGTTCAGATAGCCTGCCCACGACGGGATTTGATCGTCGCACCAGTTGAGCGCCCACCACGCAAGCCATACAACTGCAGCCCAGACCAAAAGCATGAGCGTGCCGATAACGAGCGGCGTGCGCCCCTTTACGTGACTGAGCAGATTGCGCATCGTTTTGGCCTGCACAAACAGAAGCACGACGATCAGCAGGATCGGCAGCAGAAGGGTCAATCCCACCTGCCAGGCATGCTTGTCAGGAAGGCGCGTCCATGCAACTCCCGCGAGGATGAGCAGCAATGTGGCCCAGAACTGGGCCGCTACCCAGGCAAGACTCGAGCGGAGGCGGAGAAAAAGATCATTCAAAGAACTCGTGGCTGATACATCACTCACGGCTGCACCTCCAGCGTGGCGGGATCTGTAGTGGTTTCGACGTTTGATTGGTACATTGGCCCGGCTTGCGCTGGACTGATCTGGAACTTGCCAGGGTTGTCAACCTTGAGAAGGTAAACGTACTCGACCCGCGTCGCGAAGTCGGTGTTGAAAAACGCAGCGCGGTCGTCGTGGAACTCTTTACGCGTGAACCAGTCAGCCCACCAGTCAGGCTTGTTGTTCAGCGTGTAAAGCCCTGGGTCCGATAGAAACTCCGTGCCGGCCGGAATCGGATCTTCAGCGAGCAGATATTTCCAGTTTGTCCCGCTGAGTGCCAGCTTGACGGCCACGATGTCTCCGATGTGCACCGGTCCATTGAGCGGAGACAGATCGTAGGTGATGGGATCTGTGGGTTTCAACTGCCGCTTCTGGAGCAGGTAGTAGTCGCGCGTGACGTTGAGGGCGAGCTGACCCTGCTGGAACGATTTGCGGTCGGCTGAGTACCAAGTGCTTTCGGCCGACCAGTAGGTAATGCCGTTGCCGCTCTTGCGGATCGTGAGCTGGCCGCCGCTTTCTGCCTGTGCCAGGGGAACCTTGATCTGCCAGGGCGCGGCAAAGGCGTTTTCGGAACCGAATTGGCGTTTGCCCATGCTTGAGCCGTTCACAAGCACTTCGACGTCGGAGCTGTTGGCGAGTTCTCCGCTTAGGGTCAAGTAATCGGTGAGTCCCTGAATCACCATCGACGTCTGCTTGGTGGAGTACCAGTAGTCGCCATCGCGATGTTCAGCAAGCCAGCGTGCAGCTTTGGGTAAGAGGCCGCTCGAGCGATCCTGGCGAATCAGCAGCTTCAGTGCAAATGCGGTAGTCTCCGGCGATGTGTCATCCCAGAAATCCATCATGCCGTCATAATTGCCTTGCCAATAGGTATCGACATCAGTTGTGTGAGCCTTCTTTTCGAGAAGCTCAGCGGCCTGGTGTGCCCTGCTGTCACCGGCTGCGTCGAGGGCGAGGCCGGCCAGGGCCAGTCCTTCGTCGCTCAAATTGTCGCGGCTCTCCCAGGTTTTATCGAGAGCGCCCTTCGGCGCGCCGCCTGTAGAAGCCAATGCATACACCGCATAGGCACGCAGATCGGGAATCATGTCAGGATGTGCGTTGAGCGTTGAGAGTAGCCAGTTTCGCCCGTTGTTGAGCCGGGTCTCGTCGATTGCGTAGCCGGCATCTTTGCCTTGGCCCAATCCGCTGACCACGTAGGCAGTCATAAAGACGAGACTCGGATCGTCCTGCCACCACCCCCAACCGCCATCGTCGTGCTGGTAGCTCGCGAGCCTCTCCAGGCCCGCCGCCACCATGTCGTTCAACGTCTTGCGATCAATCGGTGACTTGAGGTGCAGCTTGTCGAGGGCCTGGGCCACAATCACATCGGGCAGGAAGTTCGACATGGTCTGTTCAGTGCAACCCCACGGGTAGCTGGTGAGGTAGTCGAGCGCGTCGAAGACCGTTCCTGCGACGGAGGGCGCGACCGTAATCGTGAGACTGCGCGATCCGGGATCGGAGCCGGCGGGGTAGCTGATCGACCATTCGTTTTGCCCAGTACCGGAGAAGACCACACCAGTTCCGGCAGCACGCTGTTTGACCCCGAAAGGCAAAACGGGCAGCGTTTCTTGAAGTGCATCAGACTCTTCATTTGTCAGCGCTTTGGCAGTGAGCACAGCGTTCCCGACCGAGCGCGCTTTCACGCGCCAATCGACGTAGCTCTCGCCCTTGGCCGGGACGTTGATTTTTTGCGTCTGCCCGCTTATAACATCCACACCGCTGACGTCGAGCGCGAAGGTGACATCCTTGGCAGTTGCCAGGTAATTATGTGCGATCACGCGCAGCACGGTCTCATCGCCCTGGCGGAAAAAGCGTGGTGCGGCGAGGCGTACGATAAGGTTTTTGCGCACAAGCACGCGTGTGACAACGCTGCCCGCCTTGCTGTCGTCAGTCATCGCGCGCACGGTTGTGCGCCAGGTGGTCAGAGCGTCTGGGAAGTTGAACTCGACGCGCGCGTGACCGTCGGCCCCGGTGCGCACAGCAGGATTCCAATACGCCGTATCGGGAAAGGCCTTGCGCACCTTAGGGACGACGAGGTCGGAGCCAGGTTTTACTTGCGCCAGGCGCGGATGGTACAAGCCATTGGCCAAGCCGGCTAGCATCGGACTCTTGGTGCCGGCCTGTCCGGAGAAGTAGAAATCAAATGACGTTTGCGGTTCGAGCTCGACGAAGCGTTTCGGGTAAAACGATGCGACGATGTCCGGAGTTGCGTCAGGCCGCACGGAGTACAGCGCTTCATCCACGACGCCGAAGCTCAGGTCGGCCTCTACCGGCTTACCTGCAGAGTCCAGAGCGAGCACGTCAAAGCTGGCTCTTTCTTCCGGCTCATACTGGGTCTTGCCAGGCGTGGCTGTAATGGTGAGCGTCCGCTCCACAAGCGGCACCTTGAGGCTCTTTTGCGCCGTCATCAACTGATCGTTGTGGACTATCACCGCAGTGACAACCAGGTTCGGCTGAGTCTGCTGCGTGATCGGCACGTCAAATGCAGCGTTTGCGCCAGTCAAGTGGATGAGCCGCCTGGATTGCACACTGTCACCCTCAGCGGTCACGACCGCCCATGACTCGTCCAGCCCAGTCACGAGCAGTAGGTGTGCGGTGTCGCCCACACTGTAGCTCTTCTTATCGGCGATGATCTGCGCCTGAGCGTTAGGCTGGTACCAGGTGCCTGCACCGTTCCAGGCCCAGACATAAGTGAAGTCCTCGACGGTGCGGTTTTCAGGCGTCTGTGCGGTCGCTTTGATTTCGAAGTCGCCGCTTCCATTGATGGGGAGATCGACAAGCACTATTCCATCGGCGCCGGTTGTGGCATCCTTGCTTGCCACGGAAGTCTCTGATCGCTCGTGAGTCACCGAGTCCCACTTTTCCAGAGTGGCGACGATATGGACCTGAGTCTGCACGGGCTTCGAATCGTAATCCTGCGCCGTGACTTTGATGCGCGCAGGTTGCCCGGCTTGGATGACGTAACTTGTGGGTTCCACGCCCAGGCGAAACGATCCATAGGTGGCCAACACCGTTGAGTGGCCCGCAACCTCCCGGTTGGCGGCGTCCGTGACCCGCGCCTCGATGCGATAGTCCTGATCGGTGTGCTTGCTGTCAATCCCGGTGGGCAAGGTGACCGTGAGTTGTCCGTTCGCGTCGAGCACCCCCTGATGCTCCTGCTGTTCGGTCTGGCCCCATGTGTCGTCGACCTCATCGGCGGATGATTCGGCCGAATCCGACTCGGCGTCGGCGTCTCCGCCGTTTTCGACCTCCTCGTCCTGATCCCACCAATAGTGAGTAGATGTGTGGACCACGTAGGTGACCTTGGCGCCTGAGACCGGTTCGCCGAAGAAGTACCTCGCCTCAATGGTGGCCTGAATCGAATTGCCTTGAAGCACACGCTGCACTGCCGGCTTGACGGTGACTTGGTACTCGGGTTTCTTGTACTCCTCCACGTAGAAGCTTCCGCTGCCGCCAATATCCTGCTCTGCAAATTGGACCCAGTAGTATCCCAGTGCCGCGTCGGATGCCAAATCGAGGTCTATAGCAACCGTGCCGTGCGGCGAGAGGGGCAGCTCTTTTCGGAGGACCTCCTTGCTGTCGGGTCCGCGCACAGTCAGCGTGACGGTTCGCGCCTCGGGAAGCACAAGGGTGTCATTCTGCTCCCGTCTTACGACGCCCTTAATGTGCACGGTGTGGCCGGGCCGGTAGACGGGCCGGTCGGTATAGATATAGGAGCGCTCCGTTTGCGTTCCGTTTTCCTCAAAGTTATAGCCCCACGGCGTGACGAGCGCTGCGTCAGTTCCATGCCGCGCCAAGATCCAGACGTTTTCTGGCGCCGCACCCAACGCGCCGCCCCGAATGGTCACTGCGAGCGAGGCCAGTCCGTCGCTTCCGGTTTTACCGGAGGATTGCATTTGCCCGTTTGCCCAAAGGACAACGTCCGCATCACCGATGGGCGCGCCGGATTTGCGATCGGCAACGTAAAGATCGGCTCGGGCACCGTCGGTTCGCTCGACTACGGCGATAGAAGTGACGATGGCGACGGTGTAGGCCTTGAACGTGCCGTCCGTCGCCTCGATGAGGTAGACGCCGGGGCCAAGACCGTCGATCGGCAGTTGCTGTGTCTCGCTGATCAGTGCGGGCGGCGTCTCAAGCTTCCAGCGCGCCACTAGCTGGCTCGGATTCAGAAGTGGAATTTGCGCGAACTGCGTCGCGCCCACGATTTGGCTGCGCTTGCCCAGCTTACCCTGCTGCTCGCGGAAAGAATCGCGCGCCTCGTCAGTGAATTGGCCGCGGAAGAAACGCCGGATGAGCCACCAGAGATGGGCCTTGAAATCGTGCAGCCGTTCGACGAATGTTCGCTGGTCGATTTGTTCCTGCGGCGCGTAATGCTGCTCGCCAAAGCTGTGCGGATCTTGGAGCCCTGCGAAAAACTTCCCGGCATCGCGAACCTTATAGACGCGGAACTCCAGCTCCGGCACGTTGCGCGCGATGAGCTGAATTTTTACGCTTTCACCGGGTGCGAAAGTACGGGTGGTGGAAAGAGAGAAGGAGCGAGGCGCATCCTTGGCCGTTGCGGGGGCCGCGGAAGCAGCCAGGGTCAAAAAGATGAGAGCGCCAAGCAGCGCCTTGGCGGGCGTCGCTTTCCGGTCGAGCGTCTTCCGGTAGATCATTGAGTCCCTCGCAGGATGTTCCAGCGATAGATGCCGAGAAAGTTGGGGTTGCCGGGGAGCGGCCGCCATTGAGGTTCAGGATGGTTGAGAAGCTCTGAGAGAAGTACGCGGCGCAGTTCGCCGGGGCGGCCATCACCGGGGTCCCCACTGGCAGGTCTTTGCCTGTGGGATGGATGATCGGGCCCGGTGTCGTAGACTACCTCCGGTACCGCACCGGAACGAACAAGAATCATGGAGTGCCAAGGCGACGACTGGCCGAACTGCCGGTAAAAGAGCAGGTCTCCGGGCAGCGCTGTGCGCACATCACGGCTGACGAAGTAGGCATTCCGCTCGACCAGCGTTTTGGCATCGGCGAATTGAGCAAAGGCGCCATCGGAAATGTCCCCCGGCTGAAAGGGGCCCGGCCACACCCGAAAAAGCGCCGCCTCAAGCGGCGTATGAGGATAGCTCCATGCGCTAATCTCGCCCGGAGGCGCCGGGACCTCGATTCCCGTGGCCCGGAACCAACTTTCATCATGACGCTTGAGGGCCTCCCGATAGGAATAACGGAGGAGGCTTGCGCAATCGGCAATCTCTGCGGGTACTTCGGCAGGCGGACGAATCGTCTGGTACTCCGCGATGAGCGTAAACCAGCGTCGAAAGGCGGCTTGGTCCGCAGGATCGGCCAAACGCAGAAAGTCTGGTGTGCCGTCGCTAAAACGATCGCTCCAAGTGAGTGACCTCGGGGACCGGGCCAGAGCCGTCGCAGTGAAATGAGAGGAAGCCTGCCAGCGTGAGGGTTGGATCTGTCTGGCGGCGATGCCGTCCCGGCAAAGGTACAAAACAAGTGCGCCCAGCGTTACCAGAAAGGTCAGTGCGAACAAGGACCTTCTTCGGCGGTTAGTGGCCGCCGGTCCGCCAACGGACGGTCTGCCGTGCGCGATCATTTGGAGGCGAGAAGTTGAGCCGCCCCTATCCTACGTCATCCGCGTGCAAAAGGGGCAATGTTAAACTCGTTTCCTGCCATTTCTTTCCGAGCCTGGCGCACCGGCCAATGATGACCTATTCAAATGGCGACCGCCCTCGCCAGTATTCGCGACGCCTCCTCCACCGCTGATTTGACGGCGTCCAATGTGCATCGAAGACAAACGATAGTCTCTATTATTCGATTGGTTGGCATTTCAATCTTGCCATGCCCCGCACCGCATGACAGGTGGTGAGACAAACTGTTTTAATTGGTGCAGTGTTTGTTCCATTGCGAGGTGTCGACCGGCGCACAGCTTTCGGCCGCACCGACATAAACACTGTGTTCTTACGGCCGAATGCTGCGGACAGCTACGATATTGACGGAGACCGGGGCGCCAGCGACAGCTCCTGAGCGAATCAGTGCCTCAAAATACGGTGAATCCGAATTGCTTCTCCGCTTCACTGCCTGTTCCAATTGTTCCCGATCGTTGGCATCGGCAAGAAAGGCGCTCAAAGCCTCGGTTCCCTCCTGACGTAGCCCCTGCAAGATCATTGCATTGCCCTGGCCAATCTCCCCTGGAAGCACGGAGATCGACGCATAATCCTCTCCCGTGGAACCAGTGCTCACCAAGCCCTGGTATTGTTTTTCCTCTCCGGGCAGCGGGTTGCGATTGAGGAAGTACATGCGTCCGCCCACACTTTGTTCCATCTCCTGAAAGTTGAGCTTATCAGCGAAAAGCGCGACCCATGGGTTGGAAGTTGGACTGCCGACGAATACGTAATTGCCTCGCTCTAAATCACGCCGGTCGAGGTCACGAGCGGAACTCAGGACGAGTTGGCTATTCAGCGGCCCGGCAAGTCTCATCAGCGTGGAGATCGTTGTGAGATCCGCAAAGGATGTGAGCTGCGAATCCGTTACGTAATCCATCAGCCGGTCAAGGTTCTCAGGCAGATGCGGGGGGATTAAGCTCTTCCGGTAGTCAGGCTGCAAGTAGTCGTTGAGAGTGATCTCGTGCTGACCCAGGAGGCGTAGCATCAGGCTGCTGTCAGAGACTACGACCCGTGTTTGCCGAACCGGCTGAATCACGGCATCGAGCGGCCAAGGCACCCGGACATGGCTAACGGTCCTGCTTGCGCGATACCAACCCGCCGCACAAACTACGGCGGCGGCCACGGCAATCCAGAAGAGAACCTTCATCACGTGGTTTAGGCGGGCACGAGCACGCTCCGTCTGGCGCACGAGCGCTGAACTGTACCGCGGACTCAGCAACGGAACGGCGTCGCGAAACTCCAGTGTGTATGAGCCTTTGGGGATCTCCATGAGCAGTGCCTCGTTCCGGCCGTTCTGCGCGAAGTATTCATGGATGCGGAGACGCAACTGGCGCACATACACACGCACGGCGCTGTCTTCGGCCGGGCTGTAATACGCCGGCTTGCCGAAGACCGCGATGCCGATCTGCCGCTCGGTCAGACCATCTGGCTTGCCTTGGATCGAATGTTCGGCCAGGTAGGAAAGCAAAGCATGAAGATGGGCCGATTTCTGAAACGGGGGTGTGAGGAGAATGCGCTCAACGAGGTCCCATCGAGGATCGGAGCGGATATCTGAGGCCAGCGCGCCACTGATTTTTCGCACATCCGGACTCGATTGAATGGGAAACATAGGCCCAGAAAAATTATATATACGCAAGTTTTAACCTCGCATTACAGGCGACCGGCCAGACGATTCATCAAACACTCGAAGATTCCGGAATAACCGAGCCCATGGAGCCAGTATCTGTGGATAAACTCCTTTTTCTTCTTTGTTTTCAGTCAACAAGCCGAGCGGAAGAGCCGAATCAAAGAGTTCACAAAATAGCGGCCGTCCCTTAATACAGCGCAGGAGCGAATTCAATCATCCATGTGTTCGTAGCGCTTCATATTGAGGAAGCCTGCCTCGGTGAATAACCGGGATTTCACCTTGTTTTCCATGCTAAACCCTTGGCACCGCTCTTTCCATTTCAGAAACTCTCTCTGCAGGTTTTCGAGGCCACATCTGCGCCCCGGAGTTCCCCGCGTTTCGAGTTGACTGAGGCGTGCTGGCCCGGCCTACCCCGAATTCTTAGGAGGTCTTGAAAAATGATTTGCCCAAACGCTTGGGAAGATGACGTCGCTGAACCGAGAAAGAATCTCCTCGCCAGCTCGAAGTTGCTTCTGCTGTTGACGTTGGCTTACCCGGCGGTTCAACTTCATGCACAGGCAAGCGCCGGATTGACCGGAACCGTGACGGACCCTTCAGGTGCTGCCGTTGCCGGCGCGCACGTCACGTTTACGAACGAAGCGACCGGCATAAAAACGAACTTCGATACTTCTTCAGTGGGTCTCTACACGGCCACCCTGCCTGCCGGGACCTACGATATTACAGTTGAGGCGCAAGGATATCAGATCACACAATCGCACATGGTGGTGGAAGTTGGCGCCATGCCGACCGACAATTTCCAATTGACCGTAGGCAGAAGCAGCCAGACTGTCGAGGTGTCGGCTTCGAATTCCATCGAACTCAACTCCACAAACCCGCAGCTTGACTCGATGCTTCCTCCGCAAGAGGTCACCGACCTGCCCTTGGAAATTAACGGAAACATACGTCAGATCACCAGCTTTGCCACTCTGGCGCCCGGCGTCAGGACCGGACCTTACGGCAGCGTGACGATCGAAGGCGGTGCACCAAACCAGATCAATTCGGCAGGGTCCTATTACAACGGCCTGCAGCTTGACACCGCTTCAGCCATTAACTCTGACCCGCCGTACGAGATGGTGGACCAGTTTCGAGTTATCCATTTCCTTCCATCGGAACGGTATGGCCTGGTGCAAGGCGCGATTGACTACAATATGCGCCCGGGCACGAATAAACTGCATGGCGATGGGTTCCTGATCGACCGCAACAGCATCTTTGACTCAGCCGGCTTCTTCCCGACTAACTTTAACTCCACCGGTACGCCGATTGCGCCTGCAGATCAGGAGACTGACTGGGGCGGCACGATCGGTGGCCCCGTGGTTCTGCCGAAAATCTACAACGGACACAACAAGACGTTCTTTCTGGGCAGCGTGGATATCTTCAACAAGACTCAGGGCATTACCACCGTTGGCACGGTTCCCACGGCAGCGATGAAGCAGGGTGACTTCAGCCAGTTTGTCGATGCAACAGGCAAGTTGATTCCCATCTATGATCCAAAGACCGGCCAGCAGTTCCAGTGCAACGGCAAGCTGAACGTCATCTGCCAAAACCGCTTTGATCCTCTTAGCAAATCACTGCTCCAGTACATTCCGAACTCCAATACAACGGGAACAAACTTCGGACTACAAGACAACATAAATCCGGTCGTCACTTCGGTTCCCTTCCAGACTCGCGCGTGGGGTATTACGCTAAACCACCAACTCACACAGAGCCAGAATCTCGCCCTCACTTGGTGGCGCAACCATTACTACGTGGTGCAGGAAGAGAATGCTCCCATTGTTCCGCCCACCAATCCGCTGACGGGTGAGCAGTCGGGAATCGATGATGCCAATATCTGGCTGGCGAACTATTCCAAGGTCGTGACTCCCAACCTAGTGGTGACGGCGGGATTTGCGGCGCAAAACAAGATGCAGAACTACGTCAACGACAACACCAAGGTGAGCTTCCCGGGCGTGACGGGGGGCAACACGATGCCGTTTCTCAGTTTCAACGGCCAGAACGCGCCGACTCCGTACGGCAATAGCAACGGCGCCATCATCCAGTACTACGTGGACAACATCGGCTGGAACGCGTTCAACAACTGGATGTGGAACAAGGGCCGCCACACCCTAAATATCGGAGGTGAGTTGCACCACTACTATGCACACACCATAAGCAACTATGGCAGCGGCCACTTCAGTTTCAGTCAGGCTGAAACGTCCGTGCCGAATACCACGGATCCCAACTTTGCCAAGTATGGCAGCTCGTTTGCCAGTTTCCTTCTGGGCCTGGTGGATTCTGCCAACCGCAGTGCCAAAACTGAAACAGCCTTCAATACGCAGGATTTCTCGGCGTATATCCAGGACGACATCAAGGTCACGCGCAAATTGACACTAAATGCCGGCGTACGCTGGGACCTCATGGTTCCGTACACGATGGCCCAGAACAACGACGTCTTCCTTGACTCGACCGCCCAGAATCCGTCGGCCGGCAACCTGCCTGGCGCTGCAACCGAATTTGGAAACTGCGCGGGCTGTGTCGGCTATGATCGCATTGGGATTCATGATCTGAACGTTGGCCCGCACGTAGGCTTCGCGTTCAGCCTCGACAGAAAAACGGTGATCCAGGCCGGTTATTACATCACCTACCTGGGCTTCAACGGCGCCTACGGACAAGGTGAAGGTGAAGGCGGCCCGACCAGCCTCGCAGGATTGCTCGCAGGGAGTTTTACGGTGAACGGGACGGGAGGCTTTATACCTGGCTACGGCCAATGGAGCAACCCTACAAGCGGCGCGGCTGTTCCACTGCCCAATGTGTCACCGACGCCGTTCAGCCCGGGACTGGGAGTTGCGCAAACCATCAATTACCTGGACTACGCCCGCAACGGTGAAGCTCCGCACCTGCAGTCCTGGACCATTAATGTTCAAAGGGAAATTGGCTGGAACACAATACTGACGTTCGACTACACGGCCAACAAGGACACCCACCTGTCTGGATATAACATCAACCCCATCAGCCAGCCCGATCCGTCCGTTCTGCAGTATGGCTCGCTGCTGACGCAGAACATCAATTCGGCGGCGGCGCAGGCGGCCGGTTTCAAGGCGCCCTACCCGCAGTTTGCCAGCCAGTTCGCCGGCGGGGCCACGGTGTACCAGACATTGAAGCCGTACCCACAGTACTCTAACGTAGCTCGGGCTTTCGACCAGTCTGCAACAACGTTCTACAACGCATTCCAGGTGCAGGCCGACAAGCACATGTCGAACAACCTCAACTTCCTTGCATCGATCACGCTGCCCACGTTGTACGACAACATGGACACTGCAGTGAACAAGTACAACCCTGCGGCGGAGTGGGCTGAGGACGCCATGGGCTCGTTCGAATCTAAAATTGCCGCCACGTATGAGCTACCGTTCGGACACGGCCAACCCTGGCTCAATTCCGGCCGGGCAGGTAAGTGGATGGATGGTTGGCAAGTATCGGCGATCGTGACCTACAACAACTCCCAGCCGTTGCAGATCACGCAGAGCGGCGAAAGTTTCCTCAACGGCGCCAACCGGCCCAACTTCAATCCTCTGGCCAATCTGTGGTCTGGCGGCTACGGCCAGGTTACAAAATACTTTGAAGGCAGGGGACCTGCGCCGGAGCTGTTCAGCACCAATGCTTTCGTCAACACGGGAAGCCAGTACGTGCTGGGCAACGCCAAACGTGCCTACAATTCGATCCGAGGACCCTGGTACCCTGTCGAGAATGTGAGCGCCCGGAAATTGTTCCACATCACCGAGGGCACCTCGTTCACGGTGCGCATGGACTACTTCAACGTGTTCAATCGGACCCAGCCCCCATTCCCGAGCACCAACATCAATGCCTCCAACTTCGGCTCGATCAACACTAAGTTTGCTGGCGGCAACCGCCAGGGACAGGTTGAAGGAACCTTTAACTTCTGAGCAGACCATTTGAGCACGCTCTTGAACGGGTCGCTAGCCAAGTTTTGCGACCGATCTCGACTTGAAGGACGTATACCGATGTATCCGGACTTCTCCTGGCTTTCCACGATGCTTGATAGCCTGAAGCACTGCAGGTTCGCTTTCCTTGTTGCTTTGGTTCTTGTCGTGCTGCTCGCCGATCGGGCGGCGGATGCACAGGTCATTCCCGAAGAAGCTTATGGCCCGTACAATGCCATCTTCCTTCCCGACGGGCTTGGCCTCATTAAGCCGCTCGCGTCGCCTCTGTCACTCGACCCGCGCTACCGTGGGCCGCAGCCGCCCGACCCGCTAACCGCCGGCGCTGCTCAGTGGACGCTTACCTTCTGGTTTCAGCCTGCCGAGCCGCTCTCCGGCATCACGCTGCTGGCCGGCTTCGGCGACCCCGCAGGCGATGACGCGCGATTCATCGGCGTCGATAACAACCACCTCGGCCTTTGGCTTGGCAACGCGCTGGGGAGCGCTCATTTGCTTACCGGCACGACGCCCATGGGCCAAGCGGAGTGGCATTTCGCCGCGGCGGTTTGCGATGGCCGGCACGTTACGCTCTATGCCGATGGCGTGGCATTGGCCGCGTGGCCCTCAATGCAAGGGACGATCGCTGCCCAGATCGAAATCGCACCTGCAGCACAGCCATCGCTCGGCTCGCAGATGTTGTCGGCAAAACAGCCTTCACAACCGGTACTCATCACAAAGCACTTCGGCGGCCGGATCGCTGCGCTTGAAATCTACCGGGAACCACTCAACGCCGATCAGATCAAGGCGATGTTTGATGCACCCCCGGACTTCAGCCTTCCTACCTATGAAGAGGCTTCGCCGCGGTGGGGCGTGCAAACCCGTGGTCAGGCCGGCATGAGCGAACCGCAAGATCCCTCTACCCTGCCGCGAGGCAAGGCGCCATTTCAAAAACCAGTCGCACTGCCTCTCACCAAAGCAGATCTTCGAGATGAGATGGTAGGAGATGATCCCTGGACGCTGCGCGGCGGCTGGCGGCTCGACCCCGCGCCGCGAGTCAAAGCGAACGGAGACGAAATTGCGAAGGACGGCTTCGACGACAAGGATTGGCTTGTGGCCACGGTTCCCGGGACCGTGCTGACCACCATGGTTGACCGCGGAATTTATCCGGATCCCGACTACGGCCTCAACAATATGGCCATACCCGAAAGCCTCGCTCACCAGGACTACTGGTACCGCGTTGAGTTCAAGTCACCCGCCGCTGCACGCGGTCGCCGCCTCACACTCAACTTTTTGGGTGTGAATTATGCCACGGAAGTCTGGCTCAACGGCAAGAAGCTGGGCGCCTTCCTGCGTGGCACATTCGACGTTACCGGGTTGGTGAACGATTCCGGCGAGAACGCCCTCGCGGTTCTGGTTTCGCCGCCGCCGCATGCCGGCATCCCGGAGGAAGAATCGCTCACTGCAGGCCCGGGAGAAGATGGCGGGGTGGAAGTGCTCGATGGCCCGACCTTTGCTGCCAGCGAAGGCTGGGACTGGATTCCCAGTATTCGCGATCGCAATACCGGCATCTGGCAGGACGTCACTCTCACTGCCTCGGGTCCAGTCCAGATCGGCGATCTTAATGTCGTTACTGTTTTGCCCAAACCAGACCACAGCGAAGCCGATATTGAGATTGACGCGCCGCTCACGAACGTAACAAAAACACCCGTCGAAGGCGAGCTTTCTGCCGCGTTTGACAACATAAAGGTGACGAGGCACGTCCTCCTGGCTCCCGGCGAAAACGATGTCCGTCTTGGGCCCGCAGAGTTCGCGCAGCTCAAAGTGCAGCATCCGCGCCTGTGGTGGCCCAACGGTTACGGCGATCCAGCGTTGCACAAGCTGCACACCACATTCACCGTCGGCCAGAGTGTGAGTTCGACAAGGCAAATCGAATTTGGTATGCGCGAGGTCAGTTACGAGCTCTCACTGCTCGACAGCACCGGGCACCTGCACAGAGTGGAAGTGCTCCCAAGCCGCACCTATAACGAAGGGTTGCCGCTCATTGACGTCAGCCACAAGGGCATCCGCGAAATCGACGATCAAACGCCCAACACCTGCCCGCACCCGGCAAGAAGCCGCCGGAGGGCTGGGCCCCGCGAACGTGGGTGCAGACCCTCGATCAGGGCGCGTTGGCATCGGCCTCCGTCCGGCCCGTGGAAAGCGGCTGGCCCGGTACCGATCTTGTAATTAAGGTCAACGGCGTACGCATCGCTGCGCGCGGCGGCAACTGGGGCATGGACGACATGATGAAGCGCGTCAGCCCGGCCCACCTGGAACCATTCTTCCGTCTTCACCGCGATGCCCACGTCAACATAATCCGCAACTGGATGGGCCAGAGCACCGAGGAGAGCTTCTACACGCTCGCCGACAAGTATGGCCTGATGGTCTGGAACGACTTTTGGGATTCCACCGAAAATTACAACCTCGAAGCTCAGGATCCGGAACTGTTTCTCAAGAATGCTCGCGACACAATCCTGCGCTTCCGCCATCACCCGTCAATCGTAGTCTGGTGCGGACGCAATGAAGGCGTGCCCCAGGAGGCCATCAACGATGGTCTGGCCGAATTGGTGCGTACGCTCGATCACTCGCGCTATTACACGCCCAGCTCGAACCAGCTAAACCTGCGCGGTTCCGGACCTTACTTGTGGGAGCCGCCGGAAAGTTACTTCCGCATCAACCGCGGCTTCAGTGTCGAACTCGGAATGCCCAGCGTGCCGACACTCGAAAGCCTCGAGTCCTTCATTCCCCCGCCCGATCGCTGGCCCATCAGCGATACCTGGGCCTACCATGACTGGCACCAGAGCGAGGGTGGCCGCGTGTCGTTCTACATGGACGCCATGGACACCGAGTTCGGTGCACCCACCAGCTTGGAAGACTTTGTGCGCAAGGCGCAGATGCTTGACTACGCCGGTCATCGGGCGATTTTTGAAGGTATGGCCGCGCACCTTTGGCAGCCCAACTCCGGCCGCATGATTTGGATGACGCAACCCGCCTGGCCGAGCACCGAATGGAATTTCCTCAGCTGGGACTACGATACGCAGTCCAGCTTCTACGCCACCGAAAAAGCCCTTGAGCCGGTTCACGCGCAGCTCAACCTCAACGATGAATCTGTCGATTTGATTAACCTCGGCGAGGCGCGTTTATTTAACGTGCGTGTCCGGGTCGTCAGTCTACAAAACAAAATCCTGAACGACCACACCTACAGTGTCGAGGCCGCGGCCGACGATCGCACCCCTGTGACGAAGCTCGATCTCGCCTCGCTCGCCACGGGCCACACGATCCTCGTCGTGCTCGATGTCGCCGATGGTTCAGGCCCGCCGGTAAGCAATAACTTCTATTGGTGGGCCGCCAAGGACGCGACGCTGCGTGAGCTGGACGATCTGCCGCCCGCTACCATTCAGGCTTCGGCAACCTCGAGTGCAGCCAACGGCAAGCGTAAAGCCTCTGTGAGTCTCACAAACTCCGGCGGTTCCGGCAGTCCTCGTCAAGCTCACGCTCGAAGACGTCGCAACGGGTCGGCGGATCTTGCCCGCATACTACAGTGATAACTACATCTCGCTGCTGCCCGGGGAACAAAGCACAATCACCGTTGAATTTTCTGGCGGATCCGAAACACCTGGCCTAGGCTTGCGAGGCTGGAACCTCAAGGCACAGACGATTACCGTGCACTGAACCTTGAACGGCGCTCACCCGAGCGATTACGCATGCGCGTAAAATGCTGGCGATAAGAAAACAGTGATGGCTAGTGAGTTCACTATCAGAGAGGCTCTGGCGATTTGACCGGTACGGCAGAAGGAACTCGGGAGTCACGCCGAATGCGCTCCAACGGCATGCAAAGACAGCCGGCCCTTCCGCAAGAGTTGAGGACCGGCTCCAAGTATGAATCACCTTTACGACTTTCCCGATTTTCTTCAGCGACTGGCCTGGCTCGCCGAGGCTGCGCCGAAGTATTCGGTGACTGCATTGAGGAACGGATCTGCAGCGCCAGGAGGATGAATTTGTCCACGCAGAATCTGGCTGAATGGATGTGGAGCCCCGTAAAAGGCATCCGTGTCATCCGCATTCTTGCTGACCGTCACACCGTTTAGGTCGACACCTGCGAAGACTCCGCGGCTGCGCGACCACGTGAGCAGTTCAGCTCTCATCTTCAAATCCGTAGCAGCCTGTGCATCCCTGCCCACAGGTCCCGCCGTCGCTGATGCATCGCCGCCAATCTTGAATTTGTCCTTGAGCAGATCTTGGAATCCGTTTTTGTTCACCGCTACTAGGACCAGGTCTGTGCCCTGACCGCCAATCTGAAATCCAACCGATCCTCCCGCCATGCGAATGAATACGGGCGCACTCCACCCTGTCGCGGTCCGGCAGGTGACCACCCCCTGTCCGTATTCCGCTCCAAAAACAAACGCGCCTTTTACCATTCCCGGCACGACTCCAACACATACGGCGCGGCGTGCTATGCCGTTGGGAACCGCCTTATCTGGCACGGCCATGATTTGTTGCAGGACGTTCCGCGCGGCTTCGAGCCTTCCATCGAGCTTTTGCTGATCCTCTGCAGCGAACGCGGCGACCGGCATTGCAACTGCGAACACGAAAGCGAGCAACATCCTCATGTTCTATCTCTCCTTTTTTCCACCCTGACAGCACGGTTCATTGCGAACTTGTACTCCCGCCTTAATGCTCCGATGCTGAATTTCGAAAATGGGAGGCCCGCGGTCGTGACGAATAAGGGGGCCGGCAAGTACTCGGGACGATGGCGGCTAAGGCGAATCACCTGGCCAACTAAATCGGCATCGGGATCATCGCACAACCTGCAAGAAGGACGGCTAGGACAATCTCGGAAACAAAGGGGTCAAAGCGTTCGCGAGGGTCTTCGCTCGCTTCCCTTACGGACGAAGGCCTGTCCGTGGCGACCTCGTACTTGTGGGTCGCTCAGACATCGAGTTGCCGCACACCATTTCCGGGATTGCTATACCGACACCCGTCCAACACGCGTCTCCAGACGAGATACCGCACATTGGAGAAAGATCATGACAATTCTTCTGATCATCCTGGTTCTGTTGCTCATCGGAGCAATTCCAGCGTGGCCATATAGCCGTAACTGGGGGCCGTATCCGAGCGGTGGCCTGGGGCTGATCCTGCTGATCGTGGTCGTGCTGCTTCTGCTGAAGGTGATTTAATCCATCACGACAGCCATCTACGCAGCAGGCGGATGAAGGACTCGGGCCGCCGAGGGGCTGTTTCTTCTGACCTGAGACATCGCTCTTTAGGTCCAGAGCGCCACCTTCATCCTCGCGTTCATTCGCATTGAGCGAAATGGCGACTTCTCTTATGCCTTCGGCGCGCAGGTGGATTCGCGCAGCACAAACCGTGTCCTGTACTCGAAGCTGGTCTTCTTCTCCACGTGCTGGATCTCTTCGATCAGCGCCTTGAACGCCAGCACCGCCAGCTCCCGCG
>Ga0116223_10000376_pt1 | contig 57404 bp, 46 predicted proteins | sample Sb_taG_3_FD_90092 | JGI IMG/M metagenome (GOLD analysis project Ga0116223, IMG submission 90092) | Peat soil microbial communities from Weissenstadt, Germany - Sb_50d_a_PC metaG | ecosystem: Environmental > Terrestrial > Soil > Wetlands > Peat | place: Germany: Weissenstadt | collected 2010-09-21 | reverse complement strand
TCCGCTGCGGTCCTCGGATAGATCTCCATGCTCTCGCGCATGGCTCCATCCTCGCCGCCCGTTATGCGGACACTTCACTTGCTAAAAACACCGGACATATTATTAGCTAACGACAACCGGCTACACGGTAATTACTTGTTGAGTATTAACTACTTAATAATTTACGGGGCACAAACATACTTAGCACACCATGCAACACCACGAAGATATTGACGGTGTTTTGCCGTGGTGTGTGTTCTATAAAGGTTTTGCGATTTGACATGTGGTGGATGATTACAATTGTGTGCCCCGTGCGCCCAAATCGCCCCGTTTTCCCGTCCTGAGATAATCGACAGCAGCGGGAGAATGTTTGTGTACCTTGCATACCTAGACGATTCAAAGAATCGGGATTGGCAGGTGGTAAGCGCGGTCTTGATCCCAGCCGATTCCTTTATGTTGCTGGAATTGATATCCGCAACTGCGATAGACGGGTTGATGCCAGAGGATCGACGCGACGGGTTTGAGGAGTTTCATGCTAGCGAGCTATATTACGGCCAGCACGCCTTTGAGGGAATTGAGCAGAACGTTCGGTTCGGAGCAATTCAAGCGTTGCTCGCCAATTTGCAACTCCATCGGTTCAAAGTTGCCTACGGAGCAGTTAACCTCAAGCAACACGCAGTCAGTTTCTTTGGCGCTGCACCTCCCCAAGATGTCGCATTTCGCAGGTGTGCGCTAGGTATAGGGCAATGGCTGGGCGATCAGGCATTGGCAGACTTGGCAAAGGGTGGGGACGCGGCGCAGCACGTGGCCTTATTCATCATGGATGATAGTGACCCTAAAACTAGGGCAATCCTGCAGGGCTCATTTCGTCAGTTGCGGTCGCGGTTCCGGTTAACTTCTACAACTGGAAACGCTCTCGCTTTCGTTCACGACGATATGTACTTTGGAAGTTCCAAGTTTTCAATCGGAATTCAGATGGCTGATTTATGCAGCTACTTCATTGCGCGCCATCTTGCGGGCGACGCGGAGATTGAACACTTCTACAAGATGATTGAACCGCAAATAATCAGCGCAGTCACAGAGGAATAGAAAAGCCCCGCTAGTGACGGGGCTTTTCTCGCTCAATCCGCCTGATACTTTCGCGAGGTATGGCTCTTTGCGAATCATCGCACGGAGCGTGTCTGTATGGCAAGTCAGTCTTTCAGCAGCATCAAGGCCAGAGTAAAGCTGGCTTCTGCAAAAACAAGAACGGATTCGACCTCTAAGCCCCCTGCCTCTTTCGGTGGTTCACCGTATTCAATTCCGCACGAGCGAAGGTCGAAGGCGACCGCAAAATCTTCATCTAAGCGGAATGAAGCCCCTGCCGCGAAGACGGCAAACAATTCACATTTTGCTTCTAGGCGATTAACAACTCCGGTGCCTTCAAATTTAATCCACAACCTTCGATCTTCCCAGCCCTTAAGGACAAGTAAAGCCTCGTCTAATCGAACCATATTTCCTACCTTCTTTCCGCCTCTTCCGGTATGGGTTCAAAGGGTAATACGAAAAGCTAAACGGCGTTGGATTGCGCTATGATAGCGTTGCTTTTCTGCGGGAAATCCAGCGGATGATAAGGGCTACGAATGCCCAGACCGCAGCGATAACGAGGACGCTGCCAACAAACCTTCCTGCCAAATAATCTATGTTCTGGCCCGGTACGGGACGTAGGACGGCAAGAAAGGCCATGAGCAGGATCATGATCCAGCCTTTGTAAGAGATCAGGTGTTTCTTTGGAGGATTGACATTTGAGGGTAGGCTTTCCATTCTCGGAGTATACTCTTGGGGAACAGAAAACCCGCCTTCACGGGGCGGGGTCTGTTACTGCATCACGGCTCAACTTGAGTATGAGAGTCGAGGTGTACCGTGTCAAGTGTGAGGTACTTTGTGACAGAGCAAGATCAAGCGGCAAAAATTGGTGAAATGGTCCAACAGCGCAAATCATTGAAAGAGAAGATTGCTACTTTAGAGCACGAGTTATCGCAATTCTCTATAGAATGGAGCATGATGTCTCGTATCTCAGACGAGCGAAACTTTTCCAGTGACCGCTACGTTTTTGAAGGGGAGAATTTGAAGGTAATGCATCGCTCGGTGCGACATGATTCTCGGGAAGAGAATTACACTGTTGGACAGACAATATCGCTGAAACGGTTTGACAGGGAAGCCATCATACGGTTGCTGACCGATCTTTCCGAAACGCGCACGGAGCTGGACCGTGTAATGCGTCAATTAGCGCCATTCGGAATCCCCTCATGAAAACTCCACCGAACAATCCCGAATTTGCCAAGTTCACGGAAGCGATGCGGGAGATTATGAAAGTGTCGAAAGTTGAGTTGCAGAGACGGGAAGCGGAATGGAAGCGAAGGCCTAAAACCTCCGCTTCCCGCGTCGCTGCCGTGCGGCCCAAGCGGGCAGTTTAGAACGGTTCCGTTTCTTCCACCTTGCCGGTCAGTTCTGCATAAGTGAGACGTTTCCCCGCAATCTGCGAGACTGCCAGCATGAAGCGGTCGCGGTCGTCCAAGGGATTGTCTTTGGTGGCGCGATTGTTGTAGCGGAATACCTGTTCGTCAATGTAGCGGTCAAGGTGGAACGGTTCGACTGCGACGTAGGTTCCCTTGAGTCCGCGTTTCAACAGGCTCCAGAAGTTCTCAATCCCCTGAGTGTGGACATTCCCGCGAACGTACTCAGTGACGTGATTCACGGTCTCATGCACAAACTCCATAGTGCGAAGCGGCTTGTAGTCTTGGAGTCCATCGCTGTAAATGGTCGATCCCTTCTCAATGTTGGCGAGAATGGCGTTCATCAGAGTTTCGCGCTTTACCTGTGGGATAACATGCGCCCGGATCTTCCGTGCCTCTCGGTCCAGCATTCCAAAGACCGGAATCTTTCGAGAGGCGCGGCCAGTAGCGGAGTGCGGTTTGTAGTTGGGATTGGGGCCGATCACCGAGCCATCCAGATCAACAAAGTATTTCTTGCCGATCTGGTGACTACGCTTGTGTAGGTGTTTATTCTTCGGCAGTCCTCCAATGTAGGCCTCATCGACTTCGACCGGGCCATCCCCGCCAAGCTTATTCCACGACTTCTGATTGAGTGCCAAGCGAATGCGGTGGAGCATGAACCAAGCGGTCTTTTGGGTGACTTTCAAATCCCGCATGATCTCGTAAGAGCTAATGCCGTTCTTGCAGTTGACGACAAGCCAGATAGCGATGAGCCATTTATCGAGAGGAATAGGGGAATCCTCAAAGACGCTGCCAGTCTTCGCGCTGAATTGCTGGTGACACTCCTTCGCCATGCACTTCCAGATACGACGCGAACTCAGGTAAGAGACTTTTTTCCCATCGCAATGCGGGCAAGTCACTCCTTCCGGCCAGCGCATCTTAGCAACAAAGTCCACACACACATCAAGGTTAGCGAAGTATCGCGACGCATTGAGCAGGTTCTTAGGTATCGGTTTAAGGTCTCTCATAGCCTTCTCAGATTGCCAGATTCCGCGTGGTGTGTCAAGTATATTCGTGCCATTTACGGGCGTGGCGGGCAAATGGGCCCCATCCGACAAGGATGCGCGTTCTCACGCATGCATCTGCTTGGAGCCATGAAGAGATTGTTCGTTGCGTGAGTCAGTTTTCCGTTGGCTTGGTGATGTGATCAACCACGAGGTTGGGCACCGACTCGTGCGCGGCTTCGAGCTTGAGCCCAAGCTGTTCCTGCACCGCGGTGAAAATCGAGGGCCAGCTATCCGGGTCGCGTTCGGACCATTCGCGGCCAAACTGAAGCGTGTAATTGTAGGGGCCGGTGAGACCGGTCTTGTCGATTACGGGCGCTTCTACCATCGAACTGAGGGCGCCGCTGATGGCCCGCATTGATGCATTTGTTCCGACGAACTCAAGCCCATGCTGCGATCCATGCGCCTGGACATCGGCAGGGGGCGGCGGAGGCGGCGCCTCTCCATCAGCGGGAGGCGGAGGCGGTGTCACAGCCTGCATCTTGACGCCGCCTTTGTCTACGACAAGGTAGTAAACGGAGGTATTGCGGGTTTCAAGGTGCGTCTTCAGGCCCAGGCGCTCCGCCAGCAGCACGCGAATCGCGTTCCGCTTTTCCAGCCGGACCTCGTTATTGGTGAGCTTCGCGAGCCTGGCATCGGCCGCCTCGTCCGAGCGGGCCTGGATGTTGTAGAACGTGTCCGCGACCCAGTCTGGTGCGCCGACGACCGGAGCATCGAAGCCGTATGCAATTTGGAGAAGGGCCTTGATAGGAAGATTCGTGGCTTCAAAACGGCTGGAGAGCGGCGGGCTGGAGACGGATACGTGGAAGTTGGCATCCGGCGGTGGCGCGGGACGAATGGTGGCAACGTCAAAGGTCAGCGTGGGCGTGTAGTTGGGCTCTTCCACGATGGGAGCCTGCGCGTGAAGGTACACACCGCACGGGAAGACGAGAAGGGCCGCGAACAAACCGATATGCCGCTGAACGATACGGAACAAAGGGCGGGACATGGGGCCGAACATGGGCACAAAACTCCTTGTGGGAATGATACGGGCGAGCCACCGGCCCAGTTCCCGCCCTCCGGTTCCCGCATCCCGGCTCTGATGGGGTGGGGGAGTCTCCTCGTCCGCATCCCCCTGAAATCGGGTGCCCCACCCTCGCCGCGCCGTTGTTTTTGCGGCTAGGGTGGGTCTCACGGGATCACGAGCACAGACGCAAAAACGCGCCAAAATGAGGCATAAAACCGCGTTTTAGAATACAAATAATTGCATTTAATTCCTCTTTCGGGTAATTACATGGTGCGCTTTGCTCTATTTCGCAACCTGCGAGGGTGTCATTTGCAATTATTCGGCACCTGGGAGGGTCAATGCGTCGTAAATTCGCAACCTCTGGTGGTTACATTTTGATGCAATTCGTAACCATTTAAGCGAACATTTGGCGGGGTCAACGCACCACTTGAGCGAATTTCTCCTCATTCCACAGGACTTCTCGCCCCTGCGCCGAAAACAAACGTGTCGCGCACTTTTCCCACCCCGCAGCCGGCTATTTTGCCCGACGACGCAATCTAGTGCGCCAAAGTCCCGGCCTTCGCGGCCACGTCGAAGTCTTTCGCTGTGATGCCGCCGGCGTCATGCGTGACAAGTGCGATGCGCACCCGGTTGTAGCGGATATCGATGTCGGGATGGTGCCCGGCTGCCTCGGCTGCTTCTCCTACCTGGTTCACGAAATGCAGCGCGGCGACAAAGTCTTTGAACTGAAAGGTTCTGACGAGTTCTCCAGCCTCAATCTGCCAGCCCGGCAGGCCGGCCAGGCGCGCACGCGCCTCTTCCAGGGAAAGTGCCTGCATGGTATTCCTCCTGGAATCGAGTTTACGGGATCAGGTCGAAGGGCTCAGACGGAGAGGACGAGCTGGTCATCTCGAAGGTCGAGTAACGCTTGTTCTGGCCGCTGATCTCCGAGCGCAGCTCCTGCCAGAGCTCGTTGGGAATCTTGAGAAACACTTCGACGACAGCCGGATCAAACTGCGTTCCGGAACAACGAAGAATCTCTTCGCGAGCCGTATCGAACCCGCGCGCCTTCCGGTACGGGCGATCGCTGGTGATGGCGTCGAGCGTATCAGCTACGGCGAAGATGCGGGCACCGACGGGAATCTCGCGGCCGCGGAGTCCGTTGGGATATCCGTTTCCGTCGTAGTACTCCTGGTGGCAGAGGACGATCTCCGCGGCTCCGGCGAGGAACGGAATTTTACGCAGCATGTGGTAGCCGCGCGTGCAATGTTCGCGCATCAGGTCCTGCTCTTCAGGAGTGAGCTTGCCTGGCTTGCGCAGAATGTCGTCGGGAATGGCCATTTTGCCGATGTCGTGCAAGAAGGCGCCGCGAGCGATGATTTTGATTTCTTCAGGAGGAATGCCCATGGCGCGCGCCAGGGCGATGGCGTAGGCGGTGACGCGCTTGGAGTGGCCTTCGGTTTCAGAATCCTTGAGGTCGAGTGCATCGCCGAGCGCCTCGAGTGTGACGTCGTAGGAGTGCTCGAGGTCTTCCATGGCGTGGCGCAGCATTTCGGTGCGGGCCCGCACCATCTGTTCCAGACTCTGGTGGTAATTCTGCGTCTCTTCGAGCGCCTGGCGATGGCTGAGCGCACGCTCGACTGTTGAGAGCAACTGATCGCGCTCGAAAGGCTTGAGGAGATAGTCGTAGGCGCCACGGCGCATGGAGTCAATGGCGATGCTGATGTCGTGGACGGCGGTGACCATGACGACAGGAAGGTTGGGCTGCAAAGCGTGGATCCGCTCGAGCAGCGCGATGCCATTCACGTCATTCATCACAATGTCGGTGAGCACGAGGTTGAAATTGTTCAACTCGAGCGCTTCGAGGGCTTCGCGTCCCCCGGATGCCTGTTCGACGGTGTATCCCTGGCGCTCCAAAGCGGTGGCCAACATGGTGCGCACAGGCTTTTCGTCGTCGACAACGAGGATCCGCGCCACCTTAGGCGCACGGACAGCGCCTTCGCCGCGCAGACTTGCTGCTGGATCGAGATTTTTAGCGGATGCCAGACTCATTTCCACGCGGCAACCCCTGTGTTATTTGCGTCCGGGCGTGCCGGTCCCGGGCATGGACAACTTTGATGGCGCGCTGCACTGCCGCTCTGCACGGTCAGACGCCCGAAGCCAGAATCTGATAGCTGCATCAAACGGCGAATTCTTTTAACTATTCGATTCAAATTACGCGCCGCACACGTCATAAGTCCCGCAAATTCTTGCCATTATGCGCAAAAGGCCAAGCAATCGCCCGGCCTGTATTCCTTTCCGTATTTCAGGACACAGTCACCGGAGAAAAACGCTGCATACAAGGCAAAAATGATGCGAAGCAAAGGAGGCAGCACTCGCTCTGGCCCTGTGCTTCAATGCCGAGGTTATCACCGAAGTAACCACCCTCTCAATCACCCGAATGTTGCAGCGGGAGCGAACGATGCGGTAGAGGGCGGTTGCGCGTGTGGGTCAGGGCCTATTTCCATTCGTGGGGTACATCGCCGGCAGGCTCGTGCCGGATGAGTTCAGAGTAAATGATGGCGAGGTCCTGGGTCAGGTCGCGCGGGCTCCAGTTGCGGTCACGCGCAGGAAGCGAAGGAGTGATCTGGCTGGGAGTTTTGCCGGCAGCAATTTGCTGCCGGACGACGGAATACAAATCCTCGAGAAACTGTTTCTGGCCAATGAGAATCTCGGGTCCTCCTGCGTCTCCGTGGCCGGGAAGGACATGAAGCGGGTGAAAGGCGAGGGCCTGCGAAAGCACGCGCGGCCAGTTCGCGAGGTTGGCGTCCCACAGCTTGTTGCGCGGGCCGTTGACGGCTGCGTCGCCTGTGCAGAGGATGCGCTCTTTGGGAAGCCAGACGAAGCCGTCGCCGCGGGTGTGCGCCCAGCCGAGAAACCAAAACTGCACTTCGCGCGTGGAGTCCTTGAGGATGAAGGGGCTTGAGCGAAAGACGAGCTGCGGGCGCGGCGCGTCCTTGAGTTGAAGCGAGCGGACATCTTCGCGCTCGGCCGCGGTGGCAAGCCAGCGCGCCGGCTCGTAGCGGTCCATCTCGTTGTCAACGCCCTGGTAGGCGAACGTGGTGGCGCCGGCCTGGGTCCACACGATATTGCCGTAGGCGTGATCGCGATGTGCGTGGGTATCGAAGACGAAGCGGACCGGCTTGGGAGAGAGCTGACTGATTTCGCTGACCAGCTCGCGGGCGCGGCCGGGATAGTTGGCATCGACGACGATGAGGTAGTCCTTCATCTCGAAGGACAATGTTGTTGCAGTAGCCTTTGGAGGCGTCGCCGGGAAGGAACCAGACACCGGGAGCAATTTTTTGCGCGATGAGGGGCGGGGGTTGGGCGTGTGCCGAAGGCTGCGAGAAGAGAAACGCAGTGATCGTGGATAGAACAGCGGCCGTGATGCAGTGGAGCGTCATGACTACCTAGGATCGCGCTTGGCGCGACGCGCGGCGGCCCATCCTTTCTTGGTGATCTGGCGGCCGCGGCCTACAGCGAGTGCGTCGGCGGGAACGTCTTTGGTGATGCAGGAGCCGGCGCCGATATACGAGCCATCGCCCAGAGTGATGGGCGCAACGAGCGTCGTGTCGCTGCCGACAAAGACGCGCTTACCGATCTGCGTGCGGTATTTCCTGACTCCGTCGTAGTTGCAGGTGATGGTCCCTGCGCCGATGTTGGCTCCCTCGCCGACCTCCGCGTCGCCGAGATAGGAGAGATGGTTGGCCTTGGCGCCCTTGCCCATGCGCACCTTTTTGCCCTCGACGAAGTTGCCCATGTGGGCGTTTTCGCCGATTTCGCAACCAGGGCGCAGATGCACAAAGGGACCGAGTTCGGCGCCGTCGGCGATGGTGGAGTCCTCGAGCACGCAGCTCTGGCGAACGAGGACTTTGTCGCCGAGGGTGCAGTTCTCAATCACGGAGAAAGAGCGGATGTGGCAACCGCTGCCGACGCGCGTCTTGCCGAGCAGCTGCACGTAGGGCTCGATGATGGTTTCCGCGCCAACCTCTACCTCTGGATCGATGACGCAGGTTTCGGGGCGGTTGATCTTGACGCCCGCACGGACGAGCCAAAAAGCCCGAGGGTCCGGCCTCGCGCTAATCATGGTTACGGATTCGGTTACTGACTCGCTCTCCTGCGTCAACCGAGCCAGTTCTACCCGGATTGGCGCGAGCTCCAGGCCGCGCTCCTGCAAAATCTGCGCCGCAAAACATTTCTCTTCGCGCAGCAAACCGAGGAGCAAGTGTTCCGTGCCGATGTGCTTGTGGCCCAGCCGTTCCGCCTCTTCGGCAGCACAGGCGAGAACTCGCTTGCCCTCGTTGGAGAGCGGCAGATCAGCGCTGGTCGAAGTCTTCTCGCGGATGACGGTGTGCTCGCTAATCTGTTTCTCGATGGACTCCAGAGAGCCATGCGAGCGCAAAAAGCGGATGGTCAGCGCCTTGTCTTCGCGCATAAGGCCAAGCAGCAGATGCTCGGTTTCTATGAAAGGTGAGCCGAACTGGCTTGCCTCGTACCGCGCATAGAAAATCACGCGCCGCGCCTTTTCTGTATATCGCTCGAACATGATTTGCTCCTGTCTTACCTTTCCGCGTCTGCCAGTCGCTCGATGAGGGCCATTAGGCCCGCAGTTACAGCCGGACCGGAGTCCGGTGCTACATCTATTCTGCAGCTCTGCCGGCGCTGTGTGCGCCGTCGGAACGTGGAATAGTGATGTCGATCGGCGTGGGCGCGCCCAGATTGAGCGCGTTCAGGTCGGGATTGATCTCAGGCCCGTTGCCTACCACGAGGATGGCCAGCTTTTCGGGATGAATGTACTTTTTGGCCACCGCGGTTACGTCAGCCAGCGTCACTTTCTCGATCGCAGCGTGGTAGGTCTCAAGATAATCCGCGGGGTACCCGTAGAACTCGAGCCTGACGCGCTCGACAAGAATCTTCTCCCGCGTGTCGTAACTGAAGAGGAACGAGTTGAGGATGTCGCCTTTGGCGCGCGCGAGCTCGGCCTCAGTGAATGGCTTGGTGACGAGGCCGGCAATTTCACCCTCGGCCGCTCTGGTGGCGTCTACGGTGGAGGCACTCTTGGTGAGCACCTCAACATCAAAGGAGGCGGGATGGTCGAATTCCAGACCGAGGCCGCCGCCGACCGCGTAAGCGAGGCCCAGCTTTGTCCGCACGGTTTGGAAGAGACGGCTGCCGAAGCCGCCGCCGAGAATTTCGTTCAAGACAACAATCGTGGCGGCATCGGGATTGCTGCGTTCGATGCCGAGGCCGACGATCTGCACGTTCGATTGGTCCACATCTTCCTTGTCGATGAAATAGACGCCGGGCTTGGGGCCGGCGAACGCATCGTGGCGCGGTGGTTCAGTCGTGACGGGTGGAAGACCTTCGAAGACCGCACGCACTTTGGCTTCCATGATCGCCGAGTCGAAGTCGCCGCTGATGCCGATGATGAGCTTTCCCTTCAATGTGCGGTCGTGCCACGCCTGCAGATCGGCCAGGGTGACGGCCCTGATGGTTGCGAGCTCCGGCTGGCGTGCGTAGGGGCTGTTGACTCCGTAGACCAGTTTTGCCGACTCGCGCTCCGCGATGCCGCCCTCATCATCATTGCGGCGCACGATGGCTGTGGCCTCCAGCTGTTGCGCGAGCTCAAGTTTTTGCTCGCTGAATCTGGGATGAAAGAGCAGGTCCATGGCGAGGGAGAAGACCTGGCCGGAATCGACTTTCAGCGAATCCCAGGAGAGCGCGGTGGAATCAACGTCGCCGGCCGTCTCAATGTGTGCGGCTTTGGATTCGAGCAGATCGTCCATGGCGTCGCCGTCCATTTTTGCGGTTCCACCGGTGCGCCATGCCTGGCTGTAGAGCGCCACCAATCCCGCTTTCGCAGGAGCCTCGTCGCGCGAGCCGCCGCGTATGACGACGGAGCCATAGACAAACGGCAGTTCATGGTCTTCCTGCAAAAAAATGACGATGCCGTTTTTGAGCTCTATGCGCTTGGGTTGCTGCGGGTGAAAGGCGTGGAGCGGAGGAATGGGGATCTGCTCCCAGGGATTGGGTTGCTGAGCAGGGAGGCCGGAGGGCGCAACGAAGGATGCGAGTGCGGCAAATACGAGTAAGGCGGGTGCGGGCGTGGGCGCCCACGCGACAGCCGGTCGGGAGACGGGCGCTACCTTTGGTTTGGACTGATCCCTGAACTCTGACCCATGATCCCAGTGCGTCATTGTGCGCCTCTCGCTTTTTTCGTTTCAGCGGCGCGCGATTCGGTGTCGATCTCAGCGCTGGTGCGATTGGAGGCCACAAAAATCTGGTTGGCCACGCGGCGAATGTCCGCCTTGGTCACCTTGTCGACGCGATCGAGTTCGAGAAACATCTGGCGCCAGTCGCCGTAGCGGGCCTGGTAGGCAGCCAGCGAATTGGCGAGCCCCTGGTTGTCGGCGAGGCCGCGCAGGAGGTCGGCGCGCGCGCAGGTTTTATACATCTCGAGTTCTTCGTCGGTCACGTCGACCGTCTTGAGCTTTTCGATCTCCTTGTGGATGGCATCACGTATCTCGGCGGGAGTGTGGCCGGGGAGCGGGTAGGCGTAGAACGCAAAGAGGCTCGGATGTTTTTCACCGGGATAAGGGCTGAAGCTAGCGGCCTCCGCGGCGATCTGCTGCTGCTCGACAAGGCTGCGGTAGAGGCGCGAGACGCGTCCATTCGACATGATGTCGCTGATGGCGTCATAGACGGCATCGTCGGGGTTGAGGATGTTGGGCCGGTGATAGCCCTCGATGTAGAACGGCTGCGTCTGCTCGCGGATGACGACCGATTTCTCGGCGAATTGGCTGGGCTCGACGGTGGTCATGTCTTCAGGTTTGGGCCCGCCGGGAACGCGGCTGAAGTATTTCTCGAGCATCGGCAGGTCGGTCTTGGCGTCGACGTCGCCCACGATGGCGACGACGATGTTTCCGCCGACGTAATACTTCTTGTGGAATGCCATTGCTTCAGTGGCCGTGATCTGGCTGACCTCACTGGGCCAGCCGATGTTGCTGCGGCCGTAGTTGTGCGCCACGAAAGCTGTGGCCAGGAATTGCTCGAAGAGCCGGCCCATCGGGTCGGAATCCACGCTCATGCGGCGTTCTTCCATCACCACGTCGCGCTCTTTGTAAAACTCGCGCGGCACGGTATCGGCGAGGCGGCTCGACTCCATCCATGCCCACAGCTCCAGGCGATTCTCCGGCATTGACCAGTAGTATTCCGTGTCGTCGAGGGCGGTTTCGGCATTCAGGCCCTCCGCTCCGTTCTCCTCGGCCACCTCAGTGAACTGGTTGGGAATGACGTATTTTTCGGCGTCGGTCTGCGCGGCGAGAAAGACTTTTTGGAGCTCGGCGAGTTTTTGGGGGTCGCCTCCGCCAGGCTTCAGGAATTCACCCTCGTAGGCGTCGTTCGCTGCTTCCACCTTGGCGAGGGCGACTTTTTCCTCCGCGTAGTCGGTGGTGCCGATCTCGCTGGTTCCCTTGAAGGCCAGGTGCTCGAACATGTGCGCCAGGCCGCTTTCGCCGGAGGGATCGTCAACGTCGCCCGCATCAACAAGCGTTGTGTAGCTGAAGACCGGCGCTTCATGGCGCTCGCAAATGATCAATGTGAGACCGTTGGAGAGGATCTTGACCGTGGTTCGCTGCTCGAAGCTCTTCAAATCCTGGGCGTGCACTGCGCTCAGGGTGACGAAGGCAAGCATCACGCAGACAAGGCTGGTGGTCAACCGGCGGGAGACCGCGTTTGGCATTTAACCTCGGAGTTCCAGGAAATCTTTCTTGCTGTTTTTCTGTTCTCTTCCAAGCTATTGCCCAAGGCTGGAAGCGTCAAACGCAAGCTCGGCATCGGGCTCGGATGGCTGGCACGGCGGAAGGGAAGAACGCCAATCGGTATAATCGGAGCCATGGCGGCGGGCAAAGAAGCGAAGGTTCCAGAGGCCGCGACGGCGCAGAGCGCGGATGCAGGCGCGGCCGAAAAGCTGCGTGCGCTCGAGGACCGGCTGGCGAAACTGGACGGCCTCATGGTGGCCTACTCGGGCGGCGTGGACTCTGCATTTCTGGCTGCCACCGCGCATCGCGTGCTGGGCGAGCGCATGCTGGCGGTGCTGGCTGATTCCCCATCGCTGGCAAGGCGTGACATGGAGCAGGCGTGTGCTTTTGCCCGGTCGCTGGGAATGCAGCTCGAGGTGATCGCGACCGAAGAGCTGGATCGGCGGGAGTACGCGCGCAACGACGCCAATCGCTGCTTCCACTGCAAGGACGAACTTTTTCTGGTGATGGAGGGGCTGGCCGGCAGGTTGGGATTCTCGCACATCGCTTATGGAATGAATGCAGACGATACGAGGGATTTTCGGCCGGGGCAGCGGGCGGCCGAGCAGCACGAAGTGCTGGCTCCGCTGGCGGAGGCGGGACTGACGAAACTTGAAGTGCGCGCGCTGGCCAAGGCGGCGGGATACCCAATGTGGGACCGTCCCGCGGCGCCGTGCCTGAGCTCGCGCGTGGAGTATGGGCGCACCGTGACGCGCGAGGTGCTGGAGCAGGTGGAGCGCAGCGAAGAGAATTTGCGGCAGTTGGGCTTTCGCGAGTTCCGCGTGCGCCATCATGGCGAATTGGCTCGCGTGGAGATCGCGCGCGGCGAGCTGCCTGGCGCACTGAAGATCGAGATGCTGGACGCCATCACGGCGGCGCTGAAGCAGGCGGGATTCAAGTACGTGACGCTCGACTGCCAGGGATTTCGGTCGGGGGCGATGAATGCGGTATTGCCCGCCGAGGTGTTGGCGCGAAAAGGCGCGTAGGGTGATCTCCCACCCTAAATGCAAAAAGCGCGTTTAGGATGGGGCAACCACTTCCCCGAGGCGCACCGAGCATGACCGATTGATTCAAGACTTCGCCTTGATTCGGACGATCCCAGTCCCCGATGACACTAAGAAAACCCCCCGGCAAGGTGACGGCGGCCGCGCGAACCACCCAGCGAAAAGGAGATGACATGGCACCAACCGGAGATTTCAAGATTTTGTTCATTGCGGGCTTTGGTCCGATCGTCCGTGAGGTGAATGTCAGCGGCATGCTCTATAGCGAGATCCTCGGAATCCAATTCAAAGAAGAAAGCGGTGAATATCTTCATACGGAGGCCATGAAAGGCGCGAACAGTTTTGCACTGTGGCCACTCTCGCACGCGGCCCAGTCCTGTTTTGGCAAGGATTCGTGGCCAGACGAGATTCCTGCGCCGCAGCCTGGCTTGAGTTCGATGTCGATAGTGTCGAAAAGGCGACGGCTGAGCTTGTGGCACGAGGCTATCGAATGCTCGTGAAAAACAAGAAAGAACCGTGGGGCCAGACGGTCAGCCGATTCCTGTCGCCCGAAGGGATTCTGGTTGGGATCACCTTTACTCCGTCAATGAGGGAAGAAAAATAGCTGCGCCTCTTCGTTGGCCGAACCCGCCGCAGTAATCAAGGCAGAGGGGCCGAGGTTTTTGCCGTCCACGATCAGCCATTTACAATCACAGAGCAATGCGACTTGGCTATCTGGAGTGCTTTTCCGGGATCAGCGGCGATATGTTGCTGGGCGCGCTGGTGGATGCGGGCGTTGAGTTCAACGTGCTGGCAGAGACAACAGCCGCACTGAACGTGGGCGCGCGCCTCGAGCAGCGCAAGGTGAGCCGCGGTGGGTTGGCTGCGGTGAAGGTCGACGTGGTCACCAAGGAGCAGGGACCAGGGACTCGGGACGAGGGACTAGAAAAGCAGGTAGCAAGCGAGCAAGGGAGCCAGGGGGCGAGCGGTTACGAGCATCACACACACGAGCACGAGCATCCAGCGCATGAGCATGAGCACACGCATGCACCTCATCGATCGTTGTCTGCGATTCTCTCGATCATTGACTCTGCGCCACTCAACGCTCAAGTAAAGCAGCGCGCGAGCCGGGCCTTCCAACTACTGGGTGAAGCAGAGGCGGCGATTCATTCGATCCCGATTGAAAAGGTGCACTTTCACGAGGTCGGCGCTGTCGACACGATCGTTGATATTGTTTGTGCGGCGGCCGGATGCGCAGCGCTGCGCGTCGATCGCTGGAGGGCTTCACCGCTGAACGTGGGAAGTGGAACGGTGAAGTGTGCGCATGGAACGCTGCCCGTACCTGCTCCGGCCACGCTGGCGCTGCTGGGTGACGCGCCGTTGTATTCTGCGGGGCCGGCGATGGAGCGAGTGACTCCGACGGGCGCGGCGCTGCTGCGGATGCTCGAGGTTTCGTATGGCCCGCTGCCGGCGATGTGCGTGGCCTCGCGCGGCTATGGAGCGGGCGGGCGCGATACGCCCGGCGAGCCAAACCTGCTGCGGCTGCTGGTGGGCGAAGCGGACGAGACGGCCGATAGCGCTGAGCCCATTGCCGTGATTGAAACGGTCATCGACGACGCGAATCCGCAGTTACTTGCCTATGTGAGCGAACTGTTGCTTGAGGCGGGCGCGTGGGATGTTTATCGGGCGCCGGTGCAAATGAAGAAGGGACGCACGGGCGTGCAGGTGACCGTGCTGTCGAAGCCGGAGCTGCTGCCAGCGCTTCGCGATCTGCTGCTGCGCGAGACGACGACCATTGGGTTGCGCTGGCGGCTCGAAAACAAGATGGCCCTGGCACGCGAGTTTGTGGAGGTGGACACGCAGTGGGGCAAGGTGCGGATGAAGATTGCCCGCTGGCCGTCGGGAGACGTGGCCAACGCGTCGCCGGAGTACGAGGATTGCCGGGGCTTGTCTCGGCAGCATGCGGTTCCGCTGAAGCAGGTGATGCAGGAGGCGATGCGCGTTTATGCCGAGACGGTGCCGTCGCCGAAAGAGAAGGGACGCTGATGAATCGCGCGCAAATTGAGTCGCTCTTGAATGAGGTGCGAGAAGGCCGAACGGGCGTGGCCGAAGCGCTGGAGCGGTTGCGTAATCTGCCGTTTGAGGACCTGGGCTTTGCGAAAGTGGATCATCATCGCGCGCTGCGCACCGGCATGCCGGAGGTAATCTTTGCAGAAAGCAAGACACCTGCGCAGGTGGCCGCGATCTTCGAGCGCATGGTTAAGGCCGGCGGAAATGTGCTGGCCACACGCGCGACGCGGGAAGTGTATGAGGCTGTGCGCGCCAGGGAGCCGCGGGCGGAATTTCACGAGATGGCGCGGGCGATCACGATGGCGCAAACCGAGGCGGAAGCGGGCAAGGGAATGGTTGGCGTGGTGTGCGCGGGAACGAGCGACCTGCCTATCGCAGAAGAGGCGGCAGTGACGGCACGGCTGATGGGCAACACGGTGGACCTTGTGGCGGATGTGGGCGTGGCCGGGATCCACCGTCTGCTGGCGCAGCAGGAGACGCTCAAATCAGCGCGGGTGCTGATTGTGTGCGCGGGCATGGAGGGCGCGCTGCCGACGGTAGTCGGGGGCCTCGTGAACGCGCCGGTGATTGCCGTTCCCACAAGCGTGGGGTACGGCGCTTCCCTGGGCGGGGTGGCCGCGCTGCTGGGCATGCTGAACACCTGCGCGCCGAATGTGTGCGTAGTAAATATTGATAACGGATTCGGCGCCGGGTGCATCGCATCGCTGATCAATCACCGATAGCCCAGGCCTGTGGTTCGGCGTTGCAACTCATTGCGCCGACAGGTTCTAGTCCCGCATTCAGGTCCGAACTCCCGCAGAACGTGACCCGGGTCACTGTCCGAACGTTCCCTAAACACTGATGATTTCGTCTACGGCTCGCGCGCCGGGCGTGCGGAGGTGTCTGTGGACGATTCCCATTGGAGAAGGCGCCGCAGGATCTCGCAGATATTCTTTCTGCTGCTCTTTCTTGTGCTGCTGGCGTTTACGTCACTGCGCGGGATCCCCGGTGCCACGAGCGACATCCACCTGGCCCTTCCGGTGCGCCTGTTTTTCGAGTGGGATCCGCTGATTGCCGTGGCAAACGCCATCGCCAGTCACGCGCTCTATCGCGGCCTGCTCTGGAGCCTGACTATTCTGCTGCCCACGCTTTTGCTGGGCCGGTTCTTTTGCGGCTGGATCTGCCCGATGGGTACGCTACAGCACTTCGTGGGCAACATGCCTTCCGAATCGAAGCGCGGCAAGCAGCGGATCGAGTCGAACCGATACAAGCGCTGGCAAACGATCAAGTATGTGGTGTTGATCGCAGGGCTGGTGGCTGCGGCGTTCGGCTCGATGGTGATTGGCTGGCTCGATCCCTTCAGCCTGCTGGTGCGTTCGATCGGCCTGTCGATTTTGCCCGCATTCGACTACGCTACACGCGCGATGCTGACGCTGCTTGAGCAGAGCCATGTGGGGGCGATCCGGAGTTTCGCGACAGGGGTTCACGCGGTATTGAGCGCGCTGGTGCTCGATTCTCGCCAGGCGCATTTCGAACAGGGGTTGGTGCTGGGCATTATGTTTCTGGCGATTCTGTTCGCCAGCTTGCGCGTGACGCGGTTCTGGTGCCGCTCGATCTGCCCGCTGGGCGCGCTGCTGGGCGTGGTGTCGCGGTGGTCGGTGCTGGGACTGCACAAAGTTGCGGAAAAGTGCAACAACTGCAATCGCTGTCTGCTGCACTGCCAGGGGGGTGACGATCCCATCGGCGGCGTGCCGTGGCGCAAGTCCGAGTGCCTGATGTGCATGAACTGTGTGGGCAGTTGTCCGGAGCACGCACTCGCATTTCGATTCTTCAGAAAAGAAGAGGAAGTGGCCTCGCCGGACCTGGGCCGGCGCAGGGCTATCACCGGGCTGGCGGCAGGCGCGGTTGCAGTGCCGCTGATGCGCGCCAATACCGGTATGGGCAAAAGCCGCCACGAACGGCTGCTGCGCCCGCCGGGTGCGCTCGATGAACCCGATTTTCTTTCGCGGTGCATCCGCTGCGGCGAGTGCATGAAGGTGTGCCCGAACAACGCGCTGCACCCCACGCTGGAGCAGGCGGGAATGGAAGGATTGTGGACGCCCATGCTGGTGCCGCGCATCGGCTACTGCGAGCCGAGTTGCGTGCTGTGCTCTGAAGTGTGCCCGACGGGTGCGATCTGGCAAATCACGCCGAGGGAAAAGGGATGGGTGGTGGGCGTGGGCGTCGCGCAGAACCAGCCAGTGCGGTTGGGCACAGCGTTTTACGACCGCGGGCGCTGCCTGCCCTGGGCGATGGCGACGGAGTGCATTGTTTGCGAAGAGTGGTGCCCGGTTTCGCCCAAGGCCATTTACCTGGAGGGCGCGCAGGTGGTGGATTCAGCGGGCAAGGCGAAGACGGTGAAGCAGCCAAGCGTGGATCCGAACCGGTGCGTGGGTTGCGGCGCTTGCGAATACGCCTGTCCGCTGCAGGATCGACCGGCCGTTTATGTGACAAGTATTGGTGAAAGCCGCTCCCCCAGCAGCCAAATCCTGCTAACTCGAAAGTAAAGGAGACCTATCTAAGAATGATTGGGCCGAGAAGGTGGAAATCAATCGTTGTTGTGGTTGCGGTCGCAGTGTTGGCTGCGGCTGTGGGATGCAAAAAGAAGAACGTCGATCCGTTTCCAGCGTCGGGTGCGGTCTCAGGATGGGAAAAAACCGGTGACACGCGCGTCTATTCGGCCGACGATCTCTGGCAGTATATCGACGGCGATTCCGACCAGTATCTCAAGGCCGGCGTGATTTCAGCGTCGACGTCGGAGTACAAATATCAGGGCCAGTTGGAGGCAGTCATCGACGTTTACACTATGGGAGATTCCGCGGGCGCGCGCAAGATTTTGGAGAGCGGGCAGACGAGCGACGCCAAGAACGTTCAACTGGGAGATGCAGGCATTGCTTACGAACAAAGCGTGACCTTTCGTAAAGGCCCGTACCTTGTACGCATTGTTGCCTACGAGGATGGACCCAGCGCGCAGCAGGCGCTGATTACGCTTGCACACGGGGTGGAGAAGAGGCTGTAGGGCGTATCCTACTCTTTCGCAAAATGTGGAAAAGGGTGAGGCAACGCCGGCGTAGAGGCGAGGAGTTCGATGCCGCATTGCCCGATGAAATTCCGGTATGTGCGCGGGAGGCTCACTTTGGCGGCGCCGCGCATTCTCGACATCGGATGCGGCAACGGATCGCCGACGCTGACCAAGCGCTGGTTTCCCAAATGCCACTACGCGGGCGCAGACATCCAGAGGTACAGGCTGAGCGACGCGGATCTTGCCGCAATGGACGAGTTCTATCAGCTCGGCGCGAATGGCTCTGGCTACGACGTAATTCCGGAAGCGAGCTACGATTTGGTGATTCTGAACCACGTAGTGGAGCACATGCTGGAACCGGTGGCGGTTGTGGCCAAGTTGTGCGGGAAACTGAAGCCGGGTGGATATTTCTGGATCGCGTTTCCCTCAGAGCGCAGTTTGCATTTGCCGCATGCGGAAGATGAGACGCTGAATTTTTACGACGATCCGACGCACGTATATTTGCCGAAAGTAGACGAGATCGCAGGCGTCCTGCTTGCGAACGGAGTGAACGTGCTGCACGCGGGCCGCTCGCGAGAAGGGTTCTGGACCTCGATTGCAGACGTAGTGAAGCTGGGCAAGCGAGTGGTGAGGAAGCTGCTTACAGGAAAGTTTTCTGGAAGAGGCATGTGGTACGTGCTGGGATTTGAAGATCACGTGCTTGGGCAGCGCAGCCCGGAGCGATAAGAAGCCTGGGCGCAGGAAAGAAAGCTAGGGAACGATGAAAAGCCGCAGGGAGTTCTTGAAAGACGCAGCGACAGGCGCGATAGCGCTGGGTTCAGCAGCTGCAACGGAGAAGCTGGGATTCGCCGGAATGCTCGGCCAGCAGTCAGCCGAACATGCAACGACGGGTCGATCGAGGGTGGTGATAGCGCGGGATGCATCGCTTGAAGGGACGGGCGCACAGCCTGATGAGCAGCGCGTCCTGAACCTGCTCGACAAGGCCATGGCTGCCTACACCGGCCGCGAGAAGCCGGTCGAAGCCTGGAAGAACATCATCCCGCCGAACATACTTGCCGGCGGAGTGATTGGGCTGAAGGTAAACGGCTTGGGCGGGCGCGGTATCTCCACACACGCCGCGCTGACGATGGCTGTTGCCGAGCGATTGCAGCAGGCGGGCGTGCGCGCGGGAAACATCCTGGTGTGGGATCGCGACAAGTGGAGCCTGGGGAACTGCGGGATGAGCGTAAACACAGATGCCGGCAGGGTGCGCTGCTACGGCAACGACGTGGGCGGCTACGAGGACGAGCAAGTTCAATGCGGCGCGGTGCGCGTGCGGCTGACGAAGATCCTCACGCGCGAGTGCGCGATGGTGATCAATTTGCCAATCCTGAAGGATCACGAGATGGCCGGCATTACGTTTTCGATGAAAAACATGTACGGGGCTGTGGACCGGCCTTATGCGTTACATGGAAACAATTGCAATCCCGGCGTGGCGGATGTGAACTGCATGCCGGTAGTGCGCGAGAAGGTAAAGTTCACGATCGGCGATGCGTTGTCGTCGGTGTATGACGGCGGTCCGGGATTCCGGCCGGAGCGACTCTGGTATCCCAACGCACTGGTGGTGGGCGAGGATCGCGTCGCTCTGGATACCATTGCGTGGGGAATGATTGAGCAGAAGCGCGCCGAGGCGGGCCTGCTCTCTCTCGAAGCAGCCGGACGTAGGCCCGATTACATTGCCACGGCTGCCGACGGCGCGCACTGGCTGGGGACGAACGACCCGCGGCAAATCCATTTGCTCAATGTTTAAAGAGGGGGAGGCCATGAGCACGGAAGCCGGAACGCAGGCGAATGAGCTGCGAGTGACGCGACGCGAAGCGATGCTGCAACTGCTGCGCGTGGGCGGCGTGGCGGCGGGTGCGGCTGGCCTGGGAGTCTGGCTGGCAGAGCGCAGCCGGCGACCGATTCCGGAACAGGCGCAAAAGGCGCGGCGCGACCATCGCGTGGCCGCGGACGCGGAGTGGCCGCAGATGACGGTGGCGCAATTCTCCACGGAAATGAACGCGTCTGGAGAGGTCCCAATGGCCAAGGCCGCAGAGCCGCGCGCGCTAGTGGCGCAGGCGCTCGCGAATCTCGGCGGGATTGGGCGGTTCGTGAGCAAACAAGATGTGGTGGTGCTGAAGCCGAACATCGCCTGGGATCGCTCGCCGGAGCAGGCGGCGAATACAAATCCAGAATTGGTTGCGGAGGTGGTGCGGCAGTGTTGGCTTGCGGGCGCGCGGCGCGTGATCGTGACCGACGTGAGCTGCAATGAGGCTCGGCGATGTTTCCAGCGTTCCGGCATTATGGCGGCGGCACGAGCCGAAGGAGCGGAGGTCGTATTGCCCGATCCTGATAATTTCCGCGAAGTCGATTTGGGCGGCGTGGTTTTGAAGAACTGGCCGGTCTTCGCGCCATTTCTTGAGGCGGACAAGGTCATCAATCTGCCGATCGCAAAACATCACATGCTGACCGGTGCAACGCTGGGAATGAAGAACTGGTATGGCATTCTGGGCGGCCAGCGCAACCGGCTGCACCAGCAGATCCATCAGAGCCTGGCGGACCTGGCGAGTTTCATGTTGCCCACGCTCACGCTGATGGATTGTTATCGTGTGCTGGTGCGCAACGGACCCACGGGCGGAAATCCCGAGGACGTGCAATTGAAGAAGACGATTGTTGCCGGCACCGATCCGGTAGCGATCGATGCCTATGTGGCCAAGGCGTATTGGAATCTTGATGCGGAGCAAATGCCATATCTTGCGATGGCTGCCGAGCGCGGCCTGGGCACCGTGGACTTTGCGTCGTTCAACGTAAAAGTGAGCCGGCTGGGATAGAACGCAACGATCACTTGTAACCCAACCGCAGATTTGGAGTCTTATCCCAGGCCGGTGCGGGCGTGGACGCCAGCACGACAACCGATCTAGACGCCAATCTCAGCGTGGTCCATATAACTGCGGCCCGATTCAGGAGATTGGGACTGGGCGGCCATCCAGGAGGGAAGAGCGAGAGTTACACACACACCACAATATCAGCTTCTAACTTGAACCCTCTTTAACGTGACCGCGCAGCGTCGCGGCGCACTCACTTGAATTCTGATGCCTGCGCATGGCGCGAGGTCGGACTCCGCGGCGCAAGAGGTTCTTGTGAATTCGGGCAGGGGCGCGAGAAGGATCGTTCTGGAGTGTCATCGCGGAGTGTCAGTTTGGCAGCTTCAAAGCCGAGTTTCAACAAGCTGAATGTAAAGGTTTCGTGCTTTACGCGGTTGGCGGGGAGTGCTACATTCCAATCAATCCCCCGACCCGGAAACTTTGAACGCTGAGGACAGGAGAACCGCAATGTTTTGCTCGAATTGTGGAACCGAGTGCCAGGCGGAATACATATTCTGCAGGAATTGTGGAGCTCCGGTGGGGCCGAGCATTGGCCAAGCGGCCGCCGCAGCCATCAGCGTCGGGCCAGCCGCGCAACCGGCAGTGAGCTGGCAGCCAGTGCAGGCCGGGCCGGCCGCGTGGAATCCTGCGCCGAGTGCGCCCCCTGCGTATCGCCTATACGATGCAAGTGCCGTAGCGATGGCGGCTTTGTTTGGTGGTTCTATCGCAGGCACCATCCTGATGGCCTTGAACGATGCCCGTTTAGGCAAAGCTGGCAAGGGACTTCTCGCGGTTGTGCTGGGGGTGATCGGCACCGCGCTGGTGATCCTGGTCGGGTGGAATCAACGAGCGGGCTCCAGCGCCTTGGGTGTAGTGCTCTTCGTTTGTACGTGGCAGGCCGCGAGGATAGTGCAAAGCAAAGATGTTGGGGCGCACATTGCGCGCGGAGGCCGACTGGGTTCAAGGTGGCTCGCCTTTGGCATTGGCATCGCCACGCTGGCTGTGTTGTTTGGCATGGTCTTCGCCGTGGCTTACCACGCGGAGAACAGCAACCGCGTCATCATCGGAACCAAGGATGAGGTTTTTTACTCCGGCACGGCCACTAAAGACGACGCCACCGCGCTAGGCAACGCGCTGAAGAAAGATGGATTCTTCCAGGATCGCGGCGTCTCCGTGTTGATCGACAAGGGAACAGGCGGCACAGTGATTTCGTTTGTCGTCCAGAACGGTTATTGGAACCAGGCAGGAGTTCTCTCTTCGTTTGAAGAGATTGCGCGCGAGGTGGCTGCGTCCGTCGGCGGGCTTCCGGTGCAAGTGCATCTAGTCGACAGCAACAAGACCGTGGAGAAGACTACGGCGGTGGGCGAGGTGGACCTCGGCGGCAGCGACGCAGTTATCTATGAGGGCGCCGCGACGCAACCCCAGGCTCAGGCCATTGGCCAGCAATTCAAGACACTTGGCTTCTTTACGGGTCATGGGGCCAATGTGTTCCTGACAAAACACGACGACGGCACAACGATTGCTTTTGTCGTGGCTGACGGAGCATGGGACGACGCCGGCATAGTCCACGATTTCGAAAAAATCGTGCGAGCCGTGGCTCCCTCGGCAGGCGGATTGCCCATTGAGATGCACTTGGTGAGCACGCAACTCGTAGTGGGGAAGGACGAGCAGATCAAGTAGAGGCTGCGAACCGCTGGACGTTGTTCGGTTCGAATGTACCGCATTCCCAGGTCTGAGATTCCAGACCTGGGCACCCATCGGTACACAACTAGGACTGGGATGCGGGCGTACTCCGGTGGTTGCGGTGCTCGCGGCGCTGGGCGAGCATCTGCTCGTACTGCTGCTTCTGCGTGTCGTTCAGCACGGCTTCGATCTTGCTGTTCGAGTCCTGCATAATGGCCCTTACTTTCGCGTGGCGATCCTGCTGGGTGAGCGAGGCGTCGGCGCGAAGGGTCTGCATCTGCTGCCGGCGATTCGCGAGGATAGGCGTAATCTGCGCCACCTGGTCGCTCGTCAAGCCCAGCCGCTTGCCGAGATGCGCGGCCATCTGGTTGGGGTCAAAGTTGCGGTGTTGGTTGCCTGGCTGCGTTTGCGCTGCTTGCGGCGCGCTGGCATCGGGGGCCTGGTTCGCCTCGGGCGCTTGTGCAAGCAGGATGCCTGCGGAGAGCATCGCGCCCAAAACAATGGTTGCCTTCGTTGCGTTTCTTGTTGCGTTCATACCTTCCATTCTCCCTTTCGGCCTTGATCGATCTTGCCGGCCATTGGGTGAGTAGACACGGGTGCGACGCAGGAGTTGCGCGAGAAAAGCACCTGATGTGCGCGCGAAAATAATGCGGGAAAACATTGATGTTGAATGCATTCAATTCATGAAACTAACTTCGGCAGGGGCTCGTCTAAAGTGCGCGCAGCGCAGGTGGAGGGCGTGTTTTCTGTCCACTGGATTTTTAGTTGACCGCGACGGTTCTTTCGCGTTTTGGGGCGATGTGAACTTTGCTGCATTTTCTCAAGAATCACAAACCTTGCGAAGCGGACTGTGTTCCCTGATTTCATGCCGCGCGCCTGGGGTGGCGCTTGCGAATGAACGCATGAAACGGGAATTCCAGCCAGTTACAAAGCAATTACAAGTCTACGGAAACTATTATTCGCCGGGCTGCATCAGCCTGGGGAGAGTGGAGATCTTTCCCATCATTTCCGGTGGCGTGATGTATAGCTTCAGCACACCGTGGCAGGGAACGCCGAAGGCGCGATTCTGAAGATTGGGCGGGGCGCTCGGGATTTTGCGGCGACTTCAGCTTTTCCTCCCCACCCAAAGCGGAGCTTGGATGGGGCACCACAGATTTTGTGCAGAAGCGCGAAGGCCGTTCGCTTGCGCGGACGGCCTTCGACTGTGAGAGAACCAAGGTGCCAGTAAGCTGATTAGTCGCCGGCGACCAGTTCGCTGTCCTGATGCCGGTTGATGGGCGAGGCGGCGTTGTTCGACGCGGGCTTGATGGAGTCGAGCGAGACCAGCCCCCCTTCAGGCTGTTTGATGCCGAGAACGTGCTCTTTGTAAAGCTGAGCCATGCGGGCGTTCTCGGCGTCCTGCTTGAGCTTTCCATCGCGTGCGCGAATCTTTTCTTCGCGTGCGTTCTTGGCGATGCCGAGATTGTCGAGCGTGTGGTTGGCCTCGGCGTTGACGTGCTCCATGTTGAGGATCAGCTCGTGGCCCACTTGGTTCATGGCCACCTTCTTGCCACCGGCGAAGATCTCGTGGCGGCCGTGCTCGTCATACCACTTCGTAAGGGTGGCCGTCATGTGCATCTTCTCGATAATGTTGCGCCAGCCGATGCCGGTGTTGTAGGCGCAGAAGCTGATCTCGCCTTCCTGCGTGGCGTAGGGAATGATGCACTGCTCGGTGCGGCGGAAGTCGTAGTTGAACAGATCCTGGAACCACATGCCGGCGATGAACAGGAAGTTCCAACGGTCCTGGCGGCGCTTCTGGATGTCGTCCATGGTGCGGTCGCCCTTCACGCTGCCGTAGTTCTTGCCGGTGGCGTTGAAGGTCTTGTCCATCTTCTTCATCATGTCGGTGATTTTGAAGTGGGTAGGCGCCATGAACGGATCGTAGTTGCGCAGCAGCGAAAGGCCGAGGCCGATCACAGAAAGCCACCTGCCGCGTGCGGCGTCGTTGACCTTGGCCAGGTCCTTGGCCACCTGGTCCATGTGCAGGAACGCGGTAACGGGAACGGCTTCCTTGGTTTCCTTATCGATCATCACCGCCATGCCTATGCCGCAGTTCGGGTGGCACCCGCAGGAGAGCTGGCCCCACTCGGCGCTCGGTCCGTGAACCAGGTCGGCCCAGTCAGAGAAGGTGCTCATGAAGCTAATGGGGAACCAGTCGCGCGCCGGCTCGCCCATGCCTACCTGCGATTTGACGTCGTGCGCCATATGCGACAGGGTGTAGCGCTGGGCAACGCGGCGCTCGTCGGTGATCTCCTCGTCGCGGCCGGTGAAGCTTACGGGCTGGAACGAGAGGAAGCTGATCTTCCTGGGATTGTCGAGTGCGAACTCGATGATTCGGCCCACCTGCTCGTTGTTGATGCCGTTCACGATGGTGGTGACGGGCACGATCTCGACGCCGGCTTCGTGAAGATTGTTAATGGCCTGCAGTTTGACGTCGAAGAGGTTGCCGACTTTACGGTGCGAGTTGGCGGCGTTGCCGATGCCGTCAAACTGGAGGTATACGTAGCGGAGGCCGGCTTCGGCGGCGGCGCGGCAAAGCTCCTTGCTCTTGGCGAATTCAATTCCGTTCGACGCGGCCTGCACCGAGTTGTAGCCAACCTTGCGCGAATAGGCGACGGCGTCGAGGAAGTAAGGCGAAAGCGTTGGCTCGCCGCCCGAGAATTGCACGCTCATTTGCCGCCTGGGCTTGATGGTGATGGCGTTGTCGAGCATCGTCTTGATTTCTTCCCACGTGAGCTCGTGGACAAAGCCAACCTGGTTGGCGTCCATGAAGCAGGGGTCGCACATCATGTTGCAGCGGTTGGTGAGGTCGATGGTGAGCACCGAGCCGCGGCCGTGGGTGACGGTTGATGTGCCGTGGTGATGCAGATTCTCGTCGCCCTTGCCGTGGGCGCGCATGTCGCGGCCCGGGAAGCTCTCTTCAAGGTGCTTGAAGAAGGCTGGATCGATGGACATCACGTCTTCAAAGTGGCCGTGCTTGGGGCAGTCCTTCACCATCAGGATCTTGCCGTCGCGCTCGATGATCTGCGCCTTGATCTCGCCGACTTTCTCGTTGAGCAGGATCTCGTGAGGCAGCTTACCGTCGAGGATCTGCTTGCGAATTTCGGGGACGCACTTGGGGCAGAGCGAGTCGGTGGTGCGGGGCCAGCCTAGAGGAGGCTTTTCTTTCTGCCAACTCTTTTGCAGCGGCTTCTCGCTCCACTTAGGCGTAAACGAGGGGTTGGGGCTGATGCGGTTCAGGCGCTCAAAGACCGCCCACGCTCCCTGGGCCGCGTAAACGGCGGCTTTCTCGACATACTTTACGGCTTTTGACATGAATGCAAGCTCCTTTAACTGAAAGAACCACCGGAATTCAAGGTTCGATCCCGGCTTGAGCCTCGCGGCAGCGACACAGTACCCGCGGGCTGAAAAGTCATTACAAGGGTAATGGTGCAGACTCGGCGACCCAAGCCGAGTGCAGCGAATGGCGGAAATGAAGGTTGGATGGGGATTTGATGGGCTCGAACGGGAGGCGGAAGCGCCAATGATTTGAACGTGTAAGTGACGGAAATAAATAAAGTTGTGATTGACGGCCACCGATTCCCGGACTCGGGGATCTTCGACCCCAAACCTTCCGTCTTTTGACCCGCTACCGGAGTATGCAGTCTTCAAATGCCCAGGGAACGCGCCACTTCAAGTAAATCGCTGACCCGCATTTCCTCGCCTTCTGCTATCACTGGCTCCCATACCTGGGCACAACAGGATCGTGCGATCTCATTGAATCCGCCCTCGACACTCTGAAACCCGCGCCGGGGCTGGCGAAATCTCTGGTAGCATTAGGACCGCCGCTTTGGAATGGGTGGGCTTTGAGGAGGAAGAATGATAAATCACTCGCAACCGCTCCCACGGGCTGCGTCTATTTCGTTCCTGATGCTCACGTTTTTTTGGGGCATCGCCTGCCTCGCACCGCACAGCAACCAGTTTGCTGCCGCGGCCCAAAGTGCTAACGCCGGATCGTGCGCGACCGTGCCAGACGGCAACCTATCACAGGCCCAGGTTGCCCAGTTCGAAAATGTGGAAGCCGGCCTCAAGGATCGGGAAGCGCAGGCCAACCACGATTACGCGAACGGCAAACTGCGCTGCAAAGCCGATCCCGTGCCGAGCGCCTGCATCATGACGGTGCAAAAGAAATTTCAAAACACTGAGACAAGCATCCAGGAAAGCCGTGACACGAATGACGCCAATCGCCAGAAGGCCGAGATCGACGCAGGGGCCGCCAGGGACCAATGCAATGTGACGGGTCAGACGCCAGCGGAAAAACAAGAGAACCTGCGCCACTTCCAGGCGCTCATCGATCTCAAGAAGAAAAACGTCGATGTGCAACTCAAGTACAACATCGCCAAACTCGCGTGTCAGATTTACTCAGTGGCGCCGCCTCCCGACAATGGAGGCGCGCCATCCTCTGACAAGCCTCCCCTGAACGATTACGACCACTCCAGTAAGCCGGCGGGTTGTGTCAGCGAGGCCGAGAAGGAGTACAAGGCCGACCAGATCAACCTGGAGGCCGATACCAACGACGAAAACTTCCTTCATACAAAGAACTTGAACGCAATCCAGAAGTAACAGGGTACGGACAGCAACCGGGATGAGCGGTAGCTGCTGCCGTCGCCGGTGAGCAGCGCCCATCATTGCGCGCTGTTGTCCGTCAGCGCCACCTGATCAATGATGCGCTGGATGATGACAATCTGCACGCGGATGTGGCGTGCGACGACGGGCAGGAACTCGATGACGAAGTTATCGATGGGCACAGTGGCGATGCCGATGCCATGAGACAAGGAGCCTTGCGACTTCGCAGCGCCTACTGGCGCATGATATAGCCCAGCAGCACGGATTGCCCGTCGCAGTTCTCGGCTGTGCTTACAAAGTGGTCGTGGCCGCTGGAATACCGATAAAGCGGCTGGAGCGAAAGGCCTGGTTTTGACTGCGCGTAGCCATATCCCTGCACGCCGAGCGTGCGCTGTCCTTCGCAGGCGCTGTCGGTGGAGATGAAGTAATCCTGCGAACCACTCTTGCAGCCGTAGAAAGCAAGAGCGGCTCCGTTTTGCGGAGCCTCGAAGAGGGCGCCTACCGTGGAGTCAAGGGCAAACCTGCCCTTCGGATCGATCCAGCCGGTGGTGGCTTCGTGCACTTTGTTGTTGTAGGACTGCATGAGCGGAAGCAGCGGTTGGCTTGGGGTCCACGAAGCTTCGCCAATATCCCAATCGTCCGGAGTCGCGTCGCCACCGGCATTGCGTGGCGAGGCGTCCCAGCCGGGCTGCGGGTTTGAGAATGAAGTGAATACTTCGATTGTTGGGTACGAGCCAGTGTTGAGGTTGCCGTACGGATCGCGGAGGAAGCTGGCGATAAAGTTTGACTCGTAGCCCGTGGAGTTGGTATCGAACACGATGGTTGCGTAAAGTATCGCGTCGGACTGCTGCGAAGCGTTGTTGGGATTCGAGGCCTCGCCGCACCACCAGAACTGGCGCAGGTTGCCATTTTGAATCACGGTTGGGGAGTAGTCGTAGACCAAAGGGCGGCCGACGACGGCACCGGTGGGGATACCGACGAGATTTGCCGTGCAACCAGCGGCGAGAAAGAGTACGAGGAGCAGCGGCGATGCGGCCCATGCAAGCCCAGGCACCTTGCGGTGCGCACGCTGGAATTCAAATTGATTTCCCCGGCCGAGCTCGAGCATGGACAATCTTCCTGGTCCCGTGAGTTCCAGGAGCGATAGAAGAACCGGACAGAAGAATGTGGCCGGGGAAGCCAGTCTCATGAACCGGGAAGCGCGTACGTCAGCAAGCAGCTGCGGTCTTCTCTACATTCCTGTTTGGAACCCGAGTTTTGACACGTTTCTCCCGTCGGCGAGTGCGTCGGAATGCACGCCTGCCTTCCACTGCTACGTAATTAACGGGGAATAACTGGTAGGAGTTTACCAAAAAAGCGCGTCGCAAGTCCTGGGTTCCTAAATAACCGATCTCCGGCACGTTCGAGTGCACTCAGGGCGTGTCGCCGGTGCGGGCCACCCGGTTGATGATGCGCTGGAGGATGACGACCTGGACGCGGATGTGGCGGGCGACGTCGGGCAGGAACTCGATGATGAAGTTGTCGACGGGAGCGGTGGCCAATCCGACGGCATAGCGCGTGACCGTACCCGAAGCGCGTGTGGCCTGGCCGGGGACGTAGAGATTTGAAATTTCGTTGTCGATAGCAAAGCCGGCCAAGTCGCCATAGTTCAGCATGCCTTTGCCGTTGTCGCCCTGCGTCCAGAAGACCTGGGCAGCGGCATGCAGGGCGCGCCGCTGGATGCTGGCATGAGGCATGCGATGGTAGTGCGGATCCTGGCGAGCGAGCGTGGGGATAAGAAATGTGTCGAAGAATTCGCCGGTCATGTCCTGCGTGAAGCTGACGCCGACGTAGCGTCCATAGCCGCGCATGCCCGGGCCGTATCCCGAGTGGGAATTGGCGCCGACGGAGATGCCGGCTTCGCCCGCGATGGTGATCAGGTTGAAGGGGTCGAGCAGATTGTGAACCGCCAGCCGGGCTTTGTCCCTGGGGGTAAAAGGGTTGACCTGGGGCCCGGTGAGGAAGCGGGCATACCAGTTGACCATAGGCAAATGGGGCATACAGACCATCGTCTCTACAATCGTCGTGCCCGCGCTGGGCGAAACCCCGCCAAGGCCGGAGACAGCAAGCGCGCGCATGGCACCCGTGGCAGCGATGGTTGCGCCGGTATTCTTCACCTGGCAGGATTGCGCGGGTCGTGGTGAAACGCTTGTCGCCCGGTGCGGTGAGGGAGCGTCAGGAAGGCTCGATGGAACACCGGGCTGCGTTGCGGTATGAAGAGCCTGGGCAGTCGCCGGCAGAACAGGGCGCAACAGCAGTACAAACGCGACCTGGAGGAGAAAGGCGATCGGAACGCGGTGCGGGCGTGAAAAACGGCGGGGGCACCTGCCTGGTTCCTTGCGCAATGAATGGTTCGCCAAAAGCCGGTCTCGGTTCACAGGAGCTTTATTTTTTCGCATCGTCAGGGCAGAAACCGGTGACGTGCCGGAGGCCGATTCACGTTCAGAATGTAACCGAAGGACCAGCCGCCGCCATTGAGCTAGGACGCGAATTTCGAGCGAAAGGTCTCCTGATCTCGTGCGCAAATCAGGACAGTCGGGACGAAACACAAAAGGCTCGGCAACTGCACGATAAGGGCATGAATGCGCATCTAAAGGATGCGTAGCTGCAAGATGGTTGATCACCGTCTATTGTTTGGCTAGCGCGTGAGCGGCCCGGCTGAGCAAGATGTCGAGGAAATCCAACGGTTCGCCGCGATAGTTATCTTCGCGGTTCCGCAGGTTCCTGCGGGCATTGACGCTTCGACTTGTATCCCGCAGACTTTGGACAGGTTCCGTGCCGTTGATTGCTGACGACAGGTGCTTATGATGATGAGCCAAAACAACCCTCCCGGATGGGGTGCGCCCGGCGTCGGCCAGCGCATCGAAGAAGCAATCGAACTGATTGAGATGGAGTTGCGACACGCGATCGCATATATGAACGACGCGGTGATCCCGCAGGTGCGCAAAGAGTCGATCTCAGCGATGCGTGTGGCTGCAGACACCCTGCGCAGTCTTGCCGACCGTTTTGAGCAGCAGGGCAGCCGTGCGGCCAGCCAGCCGCCAAATCCTCCAAAGGGCCCCCAACCTTGAACATCGGAAGCTTTCAAGCGCGGTCGATCGGCCGCGGTGCGGCGAGCGCCGCGATGGTGGCAATTGTGCTGGTGGGCGCAAGCGGTTGCCGGCACAAGGTAAGCGTGGTACACCCTCCGCCGCAGGGTTTGCCGCCGGCGCCTGCCCCGGGGCCATCGGCAACGGTCGAGGCGGTGAGCCCGGCGGACCTGCAATATGTGGCAACTCACCAGCCGATTCTGAGCGAAACAGGCTACGCCACCTGGTACACGGCTCCGTATAAGGGGAGGCGCGCGGCGAACGGACAGGTCTTTGACGACCTGGCGATGACGGCCGCGAATCGGACGTTGCCCATGGGTTCGCTGGTGGAAGTGACCAACCTGAAGACCGGGCAATCGGGAGTCATGCGCATCACCGACCGTGGACCCTTTGTGGAAGGCAGGATGCTGGACCTAACCATCGCATCGGCGAAGGCCACAGGTGTTTATCGCGAGGGCCTGGCCCGCGTGCGCATGGATGTATATGAGACGCCCGAGCCCGTCGATCAAGGCGGGCGCTGGTGCGTGCAGATAGGCGCATTCCACGACGAACGCGCGGCTATCAAGCTGAAGACGAAGCTGCTCGAAATTTATCCCGGCGCGAAAGTCATCGAGTTCCCCGGCGAAAAGAGCTACTGGGTGCGGATCCGGCCGCAGGGCGACGATCGCGCGACAGCGGAGTACATTGCGGACCACGTACAGCCGGTGGAGGGCAATGCGTACCTGACGCGATTGGATTAGCCGCTAATTCTCCGTGGGGCGCTCGATGTGCACGACGACAAAGGTATCGACCGGCTCTTTTGCGGGTACCAGCTTAAGGCCGAGCTGCTCTTCCACCGCCGTGAATATCGACGGGCCCGTGCCACCTGAATCTGCCGGTGCTTCCTGACTCGACGACCGCTTCAACTCAAAATCAAATTGTTTCTCGCCCAGGTTCGTCTTGTCGACGACGATGCGCCCCGCCTCGTGAGGCAGATTCTGCGCCAGGCCTTGAGCGGTGACGGCATGCGCGGTCATTGTTTTCTTGTATTCGAGGCCTGATCCGGTCGCGCCATACGAAGAGGTCGTGTCCAACTCAACGAAGCTCTTTTCATCGGATGCGGATTCCTTCATCTTCAATCCGCTCTTGGCAATTACCAGGTCGTACACGGGCAGTTCCTTGACTTCGCGCCGCACCTTAAGCTGACAGCGGTCGGCAAAGAGGGCCTGCAACATGAGCTGTTGCTGCTTCGATAAATCCTGTTTCGAAAGCTTTTTCCAGGCTGCGACGGTGTCGTCGCCTGCCCGCGACGAAACATTGTAGCGGTCGGCCTTCGTCCACTCAGGCAGACCTGCAATCTGGCTTTCCAACGTGATCTCGTATGCCTGGTAAATCAGCGGGGCTAGCGGCATGTTCTTGAAGTCGAAGCCGTTGGGCAAATCCTTCCACCCAATGTCACGGTCACCAGGGTTTGCGGGTTTGATAGACACCACCTCGTAGGCCGGGACTTTCGGGTTCGCATCCTGCGGGGCCGCGCCACCGGCTTGTGCCCAAAGGTGCATGGTTGCGCTGCTGGAATACAGCGCGACGAGCAGCACCGCCGGCAAATGCCTGCCGCAGTGAGCCTGCATCAACATACGTTGATCTCTGCCGGGAATTATAGGTCTTTGGGGGCGTCGACGACGGCCTAATTCGTGAGCGAGTCAGCTGGTTAGCAAGTCAGCGCAGCGAGCTTGTAACTGCACGAATTCGGATTGGGGTACTTCGATCTCCCGAGTCCCAGAATCGGGACCCGAGGCACACGCGACAAGGGCGGAGCAAAGTTTGTTTACCGCAGCAGCGCTGAGGCAGCCCAGAGCACTGGCTCCTGGCCGTGGAAGTCGCCGGTGCGGCGCTTGCGCTCGAGGTAATACTCCAGATCGTTCTTCTTGTTTGTGCCCTCGCAGATGCTGGTCATGTCGTTGTTCTGATCGACGAAGCCAGTGAGGGCGATCCACGCCTTGCGCGCGGCGGGACCGTAGGTTGGGGCATCGAGCCAGCCGTTCTTGACGCCGGTAATCAGCGCGAAGGTGAACATCCCCGAGCTTGAGGTTTCTTCCCACGCCTCAGGGTGATCGATGAGCTGCCGCCACACGCCGTCGGAATCCTGATATTTGAGCAGAGCAGACATCATGAGCTTGTAGCCTTGCATGATGCGCGCGCGCTGGGGATGGTCGGCGGGCAGGCTCATCAGCATCTCCGCCATTCCGGCGGCCACCCAGCCATCGCCGCGGCCCCAGAAGAAAGGCACGTCGGACGCGTGATAGAAGAGGCCGTTGGGTTGCTGCAACTTGTCGAGATAGGCCACCATCTCGTTGGCGTCGCGGTCGAGATACTTCTTGTCGCCGGTGGCGCGATAGGCCTGCAACTGCAAGATGGTCAGCATGTACATGTCGTCGATCCAGAAGCGCGTCTCGTGCGAGAGGCCGTCGGGCTGGGGGTCCTCCCATTGGCGGTCGGCATACCCAAGGCCGTAGTCGAGATACTTCTTGTCCTTGGTCTCCATGTAGATTTGCAGGGGAACGCTGCCGAAGATGGAGTCGTCAACGTGATCGCGCTTGGGAACGAGGTTGGCCTCGGAACCGCCGGGCATGAGCGGGTCAAATTTCTTGATGAGCTCGTCACGCAGGCCCGTGTCGTGGGTCAGATCCGCCAAGGTGAGCGCACCGTACCATGTTCCGACCTCGCCGTAGAAGATGGTGCCTGGGCTGTGCTGGTGCGGGCTGGTGACGAAGTGCTCGGCGAGTGCCTTGCCCACTTCCTGCGGCGAACGGCCCGCCGGCCAGTTGCTGAAGTAGTCCTGTTGCGAAGATTGCGCGGCGACGGTGATGGCTGCGGCGGGCAAAAGCAATGCAAAAGCGGCAAGTTTGAAAACGGATTTCATCTGTATCCCTCGTGTAGCGGTGATTGACGGACCTCAATTCTGTTGCACGACGATGATAGCGCGTGACACGGGGCAGGCAAGCTTACGGCTGCGGGCTGACGTCGGCCGGATCGATGGTCTGGCGCACAGCGGCGGAAAAACCATCCCAAGCGCAGGAAAGATCCTGGCGGCTGCAGGCAGGGACGAAGACAGGCGCATCCGCAGGCGGGTCCGCGAGTGTGAGCGCAGTCGCATTGCGCATCTGCTCGAGCGTTTGCGCCATATACTCAACGCGCACGAACGGTTTTCCATCTGCGCGCGAGCGCCAGACCTCGAAGACCAGCGCGCCGCCGGGAGGTGTGTCATCTTCGCGGCCGTCGAAGACCCAGTTAATACCGAGAGCGCCGGCGACGGCAACGATATTGGTATCGTGACCGACAAGAAGGACGAGGCGATCGCCGGGATTGCCGATTGCGCCCGGAACGGAATTGCCGGTCACGCTCTGTTCCATCGTCCTGAGAATGTGATCGAGGAGGTTGGAGGCATAGGTGCGGGCGATCACAGGCGTCCGGAACCCGTAATCCCAGCGCGCGGTGTCGAGTTGCATGAGATCGCGTAATGTCGCGCCATCGACGCATCCCCAGCCCACGTCAGCATCGTGCATACCCTGCGTGTATTCCAGAAGCAGGTTCTCAGCCATTGTGGAAGCGGTGACCAGCGGTCCGCCGGCGGCGACGGGAGGGTCGCCCGATCCCGGTTTGAGGCTGGACGGAATGTCGAAGATCGAAACACGCTTCGCGTTCACGGGCTCATGACCGCAGCCGGCAAGCACATGATCGAGCGCGGCCAGCTGCGGATGCAGCGCCTCGGTGAGGTGGTTGGGTTCGCCGCCAATACGGCCATCGATGGCAGCAATTGCAAGCGCGGGATCGACATGAGCGACACCCGCGACTAGCGGCCGGAAGAGCGGGTCGGGTCGGCTGCCGGGCGTCGACCCCATCGAAGAAGATGCGTCGCTGGAGGCCCCGGGCATCGACCCTGACGACGCAGACCCATCGCTGGGGGCTGCGGCCTGCGAATGTACCGGCAGGCTGCAGCCGGGAAACATTCCCTCTGCGAGGGCCTTGGCGCTTTCCAGGGTGCGCTGATCAATGTCGGCACGGATGGTGACGCGGCCGCTATCGGCGCAGCCTGCCGGGCTGAAAAGACCTTCGCCGGAGAACTTCGTGCGATCCCAGGCGCCGAAGATCTTCATGAGTTGGTAGCCACGCGCGGTGAGAAAGCCCGGGGGCACATCCCAGGCAGGCCAGGGTACTGCGGAGTATTTGTTGTACTGGTCTGGCGAGCCGATGGGGGAGCGGACTCCGTGGCGGCTGAGCATCACGACCATTTGCAGGTCCGCACCTGGATTGGCGTTCGCGGCATTTGTGGACTGTGCAGCGGACTTTGCCGGCGAGATGCCGGCAATGGCGACTAGGCTGAGAAGGAAAAGCCGCGAGGCGGCGCGAAGGGTCATCATTCAGCTCCATAGAAGAGTGTAACGGGAGGTCGCGAGGGGCTGGTTATGGCAGGAAGAAAACGAGGTTGCGCCGCAACATGGAATGCGAAAGCATTTTCAGGTGGTGTCGTCGCTCATTTATAGTGTTGGCGGGATCCATCGCCAAAGAAATGCGGAGATGACGCGGTCATCGCTCGGCGAAGCCGATGGCGAAGGTTGTGAGAAATGCACGAAACCGACCAATCCACGCATCCGCGGCAGGCGGTTGCCTCAAGCGAAACGGCCAGAGAAATCAACCGCGAGATTCTGCTTCACGCCATTCACCTGCATCAGCCGGTGAGCCGCGCAGACCTTGCGCGGTTGAGCGGCCTGCAGCCCAGCACGGTATCGGTCATCATTGGGCAATTGATCGATGAAGGCTGGGTGTTGCCGGGCACCCTGGGGCACCTGCCGCGCGGCCGCCGGCCGACGTTCGTTACGCTGAACGATCAGCACGTCACGCTCGCCATCGATTTGCGTCCGGGAAAAGCAAACCTTGCGGTCGTCGACATCAATGGCAAAATTCTGGGCCGGGAGACGATCGCGCACGAGATTCAAACTGGCTCAAAAGAGGAGGCCAGCGCAGCGATTGCGCGCATTGCCCAGGCGGCGCGCTCGCTGATGGGAGCTTACGGCGACCGCGTGTTCCAGGGATTGGGTGCAAGCGTTTCAGGCCGTGTCGACCAGAAGACGCACCGTCTGCTTTTTTCACCGAACGCGCCCTGGAACCAGATCGATCTCTACGCTGAGCTGCAGAAGGGCCTGGACCTTCCCATTCAAATGGAGAATGCGGCCAACGCGTGCCTGTTCTCGGAACGTTGGTTCGGAAACTTCAGCGACGCCTCAAACATGATCGCGATCTCGGTTTCAGAAGGCATTGGCGCCGGCCTGCTGGTGGATGGGCGTGTGGTGCGGGGACGAAATGACATGGCGGGCGAGTTTGGGCATATGCCGGTAGAAGAGTCGGGACCGGTGTGCGGCTGCGGAAACGTGGGGTGCTGGGAGACGTTTGCCTCAAACCGCGCCGGAATTCGCTATTACCGGGAGCTCGTGCCGGAAAGCACGCTGACCTCGTTTCAGGAACTGCTCGACCTGGCGCTCGCCGGCGACATCCACGCGCTGCGCTCAATCGACAGGATGATGACCTGGCTCGCGCGCGGGTTGACGATGCTTACAGCGGGCTTGGCTCCGGAAGTAATCATTATCGTCGGCGAGTGCACGGCACTGTGGCCGCGTATCTGCCCGCTGCTCGAGAGCCAGTTGATCGCCAAATCGTTCACGCCGCAAACGCCGCGAGTGGTAGCGGCCATGGACGGGGACGTCGCGCGCCTGCGCGGTGCAGCAGCGCTGGTGTTCTACAAGGTTCTATTCCAGCAAGCGGACTTCGCACCACGCCATGTGCGCGGAGGCGAGCGAACGAGCCCCAAAGACGCTGCCGTGGCCGGATAACCGATCTCCGTAATTGCATGAGAATCGTCTGCATGAGAACTTTGCTGCGGACCGTAAGATTGTCAACGAGCAACCTGCGGAAGCGGAGCCATTTATGAGAGTCGGAGTGATTGGGACGGGCGCAATCGCGTGGAAGCACGCGCAGGCCTACAAGAATATTGGCTACGCGGTTACTGCGGCGACCGATCGAACGGAAGAGAAGGGGCGCAAGTTTGCCGCGGCTTGGGGCGCGGAGTTTGTGGCCACTCCTGAGGAGTTGAGCCGGCGCGCCGATGTGGACTTTCTGGACGTGTGCACCTTTCCCGGTTACCGGCTGGCCGCACTGGAGCTGGGCGCGAGATACGGCAAGCACGTACTGGTGCAAAAGCCGATGGCCGTGGACCTGGAGACAGCGGGGCCGATGATTCAGGTAGCGCGCGAAGCGGGAATTCAGTTGGGAGTCGTCAGCCAGCACCGCTTCGACGACTCGACGCTGTTTCTGAAGAGGGCGATCTCAGAGGGAAGGTTGGGAAAGATCCTGCAAGCGGACGCATACGTGAAGTGGTATCGCACGGATGAGTACTACGCGCGGCCAGTGAAAGGAAGCTGGGCCGGAGAAGGCGGCGGCGCGTTGATCAGCCAGGCCATCCACCAGGTGGATGTGCTGTTGCACTTGATCGGCGCGGTCGATGAAGTGTTCGGCTATTGGCATCTGGGCGCCGCCCACAAGATCGAATCCGAGGACCTGGTGTGCGCGGTGATGCGTTACGCTTCGGGCGCGACGGGCGTAATTGAAGCGGCAACCGCACTGTGGCCGGGATATCCGGAGCGAATCGAGATCCATGGAACCATGGGAAGCGCCATCGTAACCGGCGACCAGCTGACCACCTGGGACGTGCGGGACGATGAGGGCGAACCGGCGCCGATTTCGCAGCAGGCGAAGTCGGGAGCTTCGGATCCGATGGCCATCTCGCTTACGCCTTTTGAGCGGCAGCTGGCCGACTTCGGCGAAGCATGCAAGAACGGGCGGAAACCGGCATCTTCCGGTATCGACGGTTATCGCGCACTGCAACTGGTGCGGAGTATTTATACATCGTGTGCCGAAGGGCGGAAGGTGGAGATTCCAGCGGTTGTGTTGTAGTTGGATGCGGTAATACTGAGCGCGGAAAAGGGATGCGGTCCTGGAAGTCCGCGCGACCGCCGGTCAGGAAACCGGCGCTACATTACTGATTCACGGCGCTGGCGAGAAATCCGCCGTCGACGACGATGACTTCGCCGGTGACGAACGACGCGGCTTCAGAAGCAAGGAAGATAGCGGTGCCGGCCAGTTCATCGGCGTCGCCGAATCGATGCATCGGCGTGCGTACTAGTAGCTCCTTGCCGCGCGCCGTGCCTTGCACGAGCGACCGATTCAGGGGAGTGGGGAAGATGCCTGGCGCGATGGCATTCACGTTGACGCCTTTCTCCGCCAGCTCAATTGCCAGGACCCGGGTCAAAGCAGCCACGCCGGCTTTGCTCGCCGAATAGGCCGCTACGCCGTGAAATCCCACAAATGAGCTGAGCGAGGCGAGGTTGATAATGCGCCCGGAGCCAGCGCGAACCATGGATTCGCCGAAGATCTGGCAGGCGCGAAATGTGCCGGTGAGGTTGGTTTCGAGAACGCGCGACCAGTCGGCTTCATCGGCTTTCAATGTGAGCGAGTTCTTGGTGGTGCCAGCAGCGTTGACCAGAATATCGACTTTTCCGAATGCGGCAATGACGGCGTCGTGGAGCGCCTGAATGGAGGCGCGGTCAAGGACGTTGCTGACGACGCGCAGCGAGCGGCGGCCCTGTGCCTCGATCTCCGCGGCAGCTTTCTCCACTTCACCTGGTCGGCGCGAGCTGGGGACCACGTCGGCTCCGGCGCCGGCGAGGCCCAGCGCGATGGCGCGTCCGAGGCCGGTGGTCCCACCGGTAACCACGGCCACTCGACCGGTCAAATCGAACAGATTGGCTTGCATAGAAGAGCGTGACTCCAGGAAGATCCGGTCCCGAACAAATGGTATTCCATCGGGAGACGTGATGCGTCTGTGCGGAGGCGATCGGCGGCAATATAATCGAACGGCGCAAACACAATGCAGCGAATGAACTCGATGGCTGCGAGAAAGGGCGGCGGACCGATGAGCATAGACAAGCCGACGCGGCGGGATGTGCTGTTGGCAGCAGGAGCGTGGAGCTTGATGCAAACGGCCTTGGCAAGAGGGCTCGCAAGACAACCTGAGCCTTGGGCCACCGGCTCACTGGTCGATCCGGATGCGGAAACGGCTGGCGGCCCGCAATTGCCCCATGCGCGACCCGCTCCGGGCGACCGGCGGTTTACTTCTCAAGCGATTGAAGAATCCATTGCCTCGGTGAAGCGGCAGATTGCCGACCCTGCGTTGCAGGTGCTGTTCGAGAACTGCTTCCCGAACACGCTCGACACAACGGTGCATTCCGGCGTCTTCGAAGGCGAGCCGGACACATTTATTGTGACCGGAGACATCGACGCCATGTGGCTACGTGACTCATCGGCGCAGGTGTGGCCCTATCTGCGATTCGCGCGCAAGGACGAGCGTTTGCGCGCGCTGCTCGAAGGAATTGTTCGCAGGCAGGTGCGCATGATTCTCATCGATCCTTACGCCAATGCGTTCACGCGGCAAACGAGCGATCCGCCGCTTTCGTGGGCGGTGCACGATCGCACCAAGCTCTATCCGGGAGTGGCCGAGCGCAAGTGGGAGATCGATTCGCTGTGCTACACCATTCGGCTTGCGCATGGCCACTGGCAGGCGACGGGAGATACCAGGCCCTTTGATGCGCAGTGGAAAGCGGCAGCAGCGGCGATTTTGCGGACATTTACCGAACAGCAGCGCAAGCAGTCGCCCGGCCCTTACAGCTTTCAGCGGCAGGCGGCGTCGCCGTACGATACGTTGGCGCTTTCAGGATTCGGCAACCCAGCGCGGCCCAATGGAATGATCTTCAGCATGTTCCGGCCGTCAGATGACGCGTGCATTTATCCGCTGTTTGTACCGGCGAATTTGTTCGCGGTGCAGGCGCTGGGCTGGTTGGCAGAATTGGCTGCGCATGCGGCGCAGGACACCGAACTCGCGGCGCGGGCTGCGGCGCTGGCCAATGAAGTGGCGCAGGCGACGTTGCAACACGCGCGCGTGAACCATCCGCAGTTTGGAGAGATGTGGGCTTATGAAGTGGACGGCTACGGCAACAGCCTGCTGATGGACGATGCCAACGCGCCGGGTCTGGTTTCGATGGCTTATCTGAATGAAAACACGATAAGCGATCCGGTGTACCAGCGTTCGCGCGCATTCGCGCTCAGCGACGCGAATCCGTATTTTTTCCGCGGAACGGCGGCGGAGGGGATAGGCGGGCCACATATTGGGCTCAACGCGATCTGGCCTATGTCGATCATGTACCGCGCGTTCACATCTACAAGCGATGCCGAGATTCGCCAGTGCCTGCGATGGCTGCGCGACACCACGGCCGGCACGGGATTCATGCATGAGTCGTTTCACAAGGACAATCCCGCAAAGTTCACGCGGTCGTGGTTTGCGTGGGCCAACACGCTCTTTGGCGAACTGATTTTGAAGCTTGCTGCGGAACGACCCGCGGTGCTGACCGAGCCGCTGGGTTGAGACACGGTTCTACGGCGTCGCGTGAGTGAGCGAAGAAAGCGGAGTGGATTCCTGGCTCAAGTCATCGGTACCTTTCAGCGGATCGCTGATTGTGACGCGCGTGCCCAGGGCTCGCACCAGGTCGGGGATGTCGTAGTGGAGCAGGACGCCGGGGATGACATCCTCTGGTGCGCCGATGGGCACGGGTGCATCAAGCAGGCTGCGATAGCTGGTGAGCACATGATCCACTGCAACGTGTTGAATGCGACGGTCGAGAACGCCGGCGTGAAGCAGCACCAAGCCCATGTGGCCGCTGGCATCGGCGGAGATGCGAGCCGGATCGACGTCGGCGCGATCGGCGAGGAAGTCGACGGCGCGGATCGCATCATCCGCGCGCAGGCCCACGAGCGTGCGGCCTGCAAGGTAGGCACGGAGGCTGAGCAGGTAAAACGGCCCGAGAAGCGGCGCTTTCATATCGTCTGTGCCGCAAGGCGAAGGCCGCGGGGTGACGGCAAGCACCGCGTTGCCCTGGGCCGCGAGTGCGTCGAACTTCGCGCGGCTGGCTTGCGCGGTCGGGCTGGTTCCGTGAATCGAGTCAGGAACCAGCAGCAGAACCGCAGGATGGCGGCCTGGTGTTGGGGGAACGGCAAGATCGCCTTCAAGACCCAAACCACCGGCGGTGGGCAGAGCAATGGGGCCGGAGTTTTCCGCCAGCAGATCGGTGTCGAATTTTGACGCACCCGGCGCGGAGTCGGCGCCGGTTTCGTCGCGAATGAGAGAACGGAGCCGGTCGAGTGCAATTGGGGGCCGGTGCGCGGGCACAATCCGCGCCGCATGTTTTTCGTTCAGCGTGAAGACTGTGGCGCAGCCAGGAAAGCTGGTAGCAACCTGGCCCGATGAAGTCACCTGGAAGGCATCCTTTGGAATGCCCGCGAGCAAGGCCATCGCATCTCTCGGGCTGTTGCCGGGGGGAACATTTGGGTGGTCGGCGTCTTCGCCGGGTTCAAGGTTGCGCATGAAGAAGCTGACGATGTTGCTCATGATGGGCATGAGCGCGCCATGGTGGCCGGGTCCGGTGATCCACTGGAAGCGAGCTTGCGGAGACACGCGGTTTGTGGTGTCGGTGTTGAGTGCGGGCTCGGTGGGCGTGGGCGGAGCGGAGGGTGGATTGTTGTCCACTGGCGTTCCTGTGCTCGCCGGATCGAAGAGCGAATAGAAGCGGCGAGCCTCGATCACGGTGCTGTGCGCACCGGCGATGGGAAACATGTCAGAGTACGTCGAGATGACGGCATATGGGCGCGGCGCGGCGAGCTCGATCCAGTCGGGAAAGCCGAGCTCCGAGGAGATGAAGCGCGGCGTGGACTGCTCGGCATCCTGCGGGCCGAGAGCGGGAAGCAGGGCGTCGAACGAGGTGATGTAGCACGCCGTGCCGATGGCTGCGATGCGCGTGTCGAGCGCGCCGGTGAGCGCAGTGACCGTGCCTCCCCCGGAGCAGCCAAATGCGCCGATACGGTGCGGATCGACGTCGGGAAGAGACGCGAGGTAATCCACACCGCGCATCGCGTCCCAGATCTCGTACTTGGCAAATGTCTCGCCAATCAGCATGGGTTGCAGGCTCGCCTCGCCGTGCTCGCCGGTGGGCCGCATGGCTAATGACTCGCCGGGTTTGGCCGGATCGGGATACTGCAATCGCTCGCCCTACCCGATGGGATCGTAGGAGAGCACGATGAATCCATTGCGAGCGAAGATCGCAGCCATGGGCGCATCGCCTGCTTCACCGCTTGCCGCGTGGCCGGGCGTCATGAGAATCGCGGCACGCTTGCCAGTGGCTGGCTGGCCGTCAGGAACGTAGAGCAATGCGGTGACGTAGAACTTCGGCTGGCTCTCAAAGAGCACCTTGCGAATGCGAAAGCCGTCGGCCGGCGTTTCGCCAACAACTTTTGCATCGAGCGGAGTGCGCGCTGGCAGAGCGCCAATCAGCGAGAGAATCTGCGCGTGCACTTTCGCTTGGCGCGCTTCAGCCTGGGCGCGTGTGTGAACCGCGGCGACTGCGGCAGAGCGATTCGCTTCAAATTGCGCCGCGATGCCGTCGAGGTATTGATCGAGCGCGAGGCGCCCCTGATTGGCCGGATTTGCGGCTCGGCCTTCTGGGGCGGTAGCCACGGTTTGCGGCGAGGAGGAAGGCTGAGCAGCGAGCCGCACGGCAGCAAGGCACGTGCAAAGAGTCGATCCCAAGGCGATTACAGAGGCAAAATGAGGTCGGATCATCACCAAGCCTTGATACTCCATTGGCGCGGAGGGGTCAACCACCCTGGATTTTGAACGGGCGAGGCCGCAGCGAATTCATTTATGACAGGCGGTTGGCGAGCGGGTATCCTGTTCGAGACGTGAACCGTCTGAATCCCGTCAACGTTGTAAGGTGGCTGTTCGATTCGCGCCGTGGACCGCGCGGGCGGCTCATTCCGCGCTGGATTTTTTTGCGCGCGCTGGCGATCATCTATTTCTCCGCGTTTTATTCACTCCTCTTCCAGATCAAAGGACTGATCGGCCCAGAAGGGATCCAGCCCGCGCAGCAATACCTGGCGGCCATCGCGGAGCAATTAGGTGCTCCGCGTTACTGGTACGCGCCGACGCTTTACTGGATTTCGTCCAGCTCGACGATGCTGATGGCGATCACGTGGATCGGGCTGATCGCATCGGTGGTTGCGTTCCTGAACCTGTGGCCGAGGTTGAGCTTCTTCATCTGCTTTCTGTGTTTTCTTTCCTTCGTTGGCGCGACGCAGGTATTTTCGAGCTACCAGTCTGACGGCATGCTGCTCGAAGCCGGATTCCTGGCGCTGTTTTTTGCCCCGCCGGGCCTGCTGCCTGGATGGGGCGCAGATCATCCGCCCGTGCGCGCAAGCTGGTTTCTTCTGCAGTGGGAGTGGTTCCGCATCTACTTCGAATCGGGCATGGTGAAGCTGGCGAGCGGAGATCCGGAATGGCGCCACCTTACAGCCATGGACGAGTACTACCAGAACGGACCGTTGCCTACGTGGGCTGGCTGGTATGTGCAGCATCTTCCGCATTGGTTCCAGGTGGCCACGGCGGCCGGAACGCTGGGGATGGAACTCGGCCTGGTGCTCATGATGTTTTTTCCGCGGCGAGTGCGCCTGGTCTGCTTCTTTATCGTCACGCCGTGGGAGATTGGCGTGATTCTCACCGCAAATTACGCGTTTCTCAATTACCTGGTGCTTGCGCTGGGCATTCTGCTGCTCGATGACAAGTTCTTGCTGCGATTTGTTCCTGCGCGTTTTCGCCCACACGAGCCGGAGCTGGCGGTGCAACCCGAGCCCGAAGAAGAGCGTCCGTTGTCAATCGTGGCAGCGAGCGAAAGCGACGAAACGAAAATGGAGGGGGAGCCGGAGGAAAGCCACTCTGCACGGCCAACCTGGCGCCGGCGGCTTGGCTTTCACTGGCGGGCCTTGCGGCTGGCCCTGACCGCGGTGCTGCTGACATGGATTGCCTACGACACAGCCGCAGAAATGATGGGCATCCCACTGCACGAGGTTCCGCTACCTGTGAAGCCCATCATTGCGCTCGAGCCGTTCCGCATTGCAAACCAATACGGCCTGTTTGCCGTGATGACGCGTGGCCGCTACGAGATCGAGTTCCAGGGATCGAACGACGGCACCAACTGGACCGCATATCCCTTCCGCAACAAGCCGCAGGCGCTGAACGAGGCGCCGGGCATCTATGCGCCCTATCAGCCACGTTTCGATTGGAACCTGTGGTTCGCTTCGCTCGGCGGCTGGCGCGAGAATGATATTGTGCCGATCACAGAAGAGCGATTGCTGGTGGGCGACGCCGATGTACTTTCGCTGTTCCGCGGCGATCCGTTTCCGCAGGTTCCTCCGCGGTATGTTCGTGCAGTATTGTGGCAGTATTGGTTCACCTCAATGGAAGAGAAGCGGAGCACGGGTAACTGGTGGCGCCGCGAAGATCTGGGGCTCTACGCGCCGGAGCTGACGATGACCGCAGACGGCCATTTTGCCGTGGTGGAGTGGCCGCAGGAGCTTGCGCCGCACGAGTAGGCAGAGAAAAGAGAGCAGAGAGAAGAGAACAGGGAAGGATCCTCGGATGAAACGCGCCAGTGTGATCGGATCGGGGCCTAACGGATTGGCGGCAGCGATCGTGCTGGCGCAAGCGGGGCTGCAAGTTGAGGTCTTCGAAGCAGAGGCCGAGCCAGGCGGCGCAGCGCGAACGCTGCCGTTGACGCTCCCTGGGTATCTGCACGATTTTGGATCGGCGGTGCACCCGTTTGCGGCGGGATCTCCGTTCTTCAGTGCGCTTCCGCTTGCGGACTTCGGATTGGAATGGATCCATGGCGAAGCACCGCTGGCTCACCCGCTCGACGATGGCAGTGCCGTAGTTTTGGACCACGATTTGGCCAAGGCCGAGCGATTGCTGGGCCTTGACGGCCGCGAGTGGAGGCGGCTGGTCGAGCCGGCGGTGGTTCACTGGAGCGATTTTGCAGAAGATGTTTTAGCGCCCGCGCTGCGCATTCCGAATTATCCATTTCGTATGGCTTCTTTCGGAATGACCGCATTTCAATCTGCGAATTCGTTCGCGCGGAGCCACTTCACCAAGCCGCGCACGCGAGCCATCTTTGCGGGATTGGCGGGTCATTCTTTTCTCAGCTTCGACCGGCCGTTGAGCGCGACCATCGGGCTGCTGTTCGGCATTACGGTTCACGCAGTGGGCTGGCCCATCCCGCGCGGCGGGGCCAGCGCTCTTTCGCTGGCGCTCGTACGCTACCTGGAGTCGCTTGGCGGCACAGTACACACCTCGCGGCGGATTGATGCGGCTGCCTTTCGCGAGCTGGAAGCCGACAGCGCCGTTGTGCTCTTCGACACTGCGACGCGGCAACTGCTCGCGATTGCCGGCGAGCGGCTGAAGCCGGACTATCGTAAGTCGCTCGAACAGTTCCAGCGCGGCCCCGGTGTCTTCAAGGTCGACTACGCTCTTTCGCAGCCCGTTCCATGGCGATCGGCCGACTGCTATCGCGCGATCACGGTCCACCTCGGAGGCACGATTGAGGAGATCGCCGAGGCAGAGGATGCGGTGGCGCGCGGCAACTGCGCTGAGAAGCCGTTCGTGCTTGCAGCGCAGCCCACGCTGGTCGACCCCACGCGCGCGCCTGAGCGCAAGCACGTGCTGTGGGCGTATTGTCACGTGCCCAACGGATCGACGTTCGACATGTCGGAGCGAATCGAAGCGCAGATCGAGCGGTTCGCGCCGGGATTCCGCGACTGCATCCTGGCGCGGCACGTTTCCACGCCGGCCGATCTTGAGGCGGCAGATGCGAATCTTTTGGGCGGCGACATCAGCGGGGGCGCCATGACGATGCGGCAGATGCTTTTCCGGCCCACGTCAAGCGGTTATGCCACGAGCACGCCGAATCTGTTTCTGTGTTCGTCGTCAACTCCGCCAGGAGGCGGCGTGCACGGAATGTGCGGCTACCACGCGGCGCGGCTGGCACTGAAAAAGGCAGCTTCCAACTCCTAGCTTCTAGCCGCGAGCTGGTTGTGTGTTTATGTTGCCTGAGGGCGGGAATTGCGGCTATGCAAGATTGTGCGGGCCGGGAGGTCCGGACGACAGCCGGTCAGGAGACCGGCGCTACAAACAATTCGGCCGTTCGGCTGGGCTGCGTGATGCCTTCCACACCACGCGGCCCAGGCGAACAGCCATTGGAACCACTTTCCGTGTTTCGGGACGTGCGGCAATGTCCCCAGTCGTGCCTTTCCCCCTTGGAAATCCCGTGAAGATCGGTCTGATCTACCCGCGCGCGTAGCTCTCTAGGGCGACGCGGTTGGGGATGGTGAGCGTGCAGCCGTGCTGTGCAACGAGGTGACGATTCTTGAAGATGCTCAGCGTACGCGTGACGGTTTCACGCGAAGCGCCGATGAATTCACCGATCTCTTCGTGGGTCATCGACAGGCGGCAACGTGTGGGCCGCTCGGATTTCGGGCCTGCCTCGTCGCTCCACACCAACAGAAGGCGCGCCAGCCGCTCGGGCACCGAGGTTGAGAGGCCCACCATGCGAAGCTGCTCGCATGCCAGGTTGAAGCTGTGGCTCACTTCGCGAATCACGATGGGGTAGACCTCGGCGTGACGCGAAAGGAACTGCATGAAAACCTGGCGCGAGATGTGCGCGATTTTTGCCGGGTAAAGCGTATCGGCGGTCATTTCGTAAGAGCCGCCTGAAAGCGTGGAGGAAAGGCCAAGTACTTCGCCGGCTTTGGCGATGTGGAATGCTAGGCGGCGGCCTTCAGCAGAGTTAATGGAGAGCTTGACCTCGCCTTCGAGCACAACATAGATGCCCGAGGTGGGCTGCGTTTCACTGAAGAGAACCATGCCGGGGGAATAGCTGGACCCCGCAAGCAGCGGTTCAAGATCAGCCAGCGCCGCGGGCGACAAAGCCTTGAAGAATTCGCTCTTCCGGTAAGAAGAAAGATTCGCCTGGTTCGTTGTTTCGTGTCCGTTGTACATTTCAGCCCTCCAACTCCGTTTGTTGTTCGTTCTTGCGCGCTACTTCTTCGGCAAGGTATTCGGTCCAGGGTGTGCCGGTCAGGAGTGCGGCTCCCGTTTGAGAGTAGATGGTTTTCAATACCCGCATTCCGCCGGCGTCGGCGAAAGTGGTTTCCCGCAAATCGATGGCCAGCTTTTTCTTCGCAACCACCGGAGCTTTCTCTTCCCACAGGCGGCCAAGTTCGACCGCCCAGGGTCCGGCAACGCGCCCTTCCAGCTTGATCACGACTGTTTCCGGATTTTCATCTACTGTGATTCGAAGCATTTGCTGGCCCGTCCTGCGCCACGCAAGTGATAAGGCACGACGCGTGCCAAACTTCAACCGAGGCGCGGCAATCCGTGAGCTGCGTTGAAAGCAAAGCGGTTATTTTTTTGTAGAGCGTCGCTCAGTGCTTGACGACGCTTGCGCCGTGACGAGGTGACGACGACGATATTTCGTCACTGCGACGATGGGCAGTCGCGGCGAAGAATTTTCAGACTGTTTTAGTGAGGCAGTTAAATGAATTGTGCAGCGGCTTTCTCAAGCAGAGATGGCAAGTTTGCGTGTGCTCCGCACACGTTGGCGGGTTGGGAAGTTGGCGGGCCGGGTGCCTACACCACCGGAGCCACGACGAAAGCTTACATATAGTCGCCGCGCTCGATGCCGAGCTTCTTCATTTTGGAGTTGAGCGTGGTGCGTTTCAGGCCGAGGCGGTCGGCTGCGCCGCCGGGTCCGCCGATGATCCCTTTGGCCTCGCGAAGGGCGCGCAGGATATGTTCGCGTTCGGCGGCGTGGAGTGTGGGATTGGCGATTGCTGCTTCTTCCTCTTCCTCTTCTTCCATGGCTTCGAGCTCGGCCAGCGGCACGTGGAGAACCGGTCCGCGGGTAAGGATGACGGAGCGCTCCAGGAAGTTCTCGAGCTCGCGAATGTTGCCCGGCCACTTCCATGCCAATAGCGCCTCCATCGCCTCATCGGGAATGGTCTCGATGGTTTTGCCCATGCGGCGGGCGTGGCGCGAGACAAAGTGGCGCACGAGGACGGGAATATCGGCGGCGCGGTCGCGCAACGGCGGCGCAAAGACCGGGAAGACTTTGAGGCGGTAAAAGAGGTCGCTGCGAAACTCCTTTTCGGCGACCATTTTGGCCAGGTCGCGATTGGTGGCGGCAATGAGGCGCACGTTGACGGGAATCGGCCGCGTTCCGCCCAGCCGTTCGATTTCCCGCTCCTGCAGGGCGCGCAACAACTTCGGTTGCAGGTCGAGCGGCATCTCGCCCACCTCGTCGAGAAACAGCGTGCCGTCGTGCGCCAGCTCGAGGCGGCCGATTTTGCGCGCGATGGCGCCGGTGAACGCGCCCTTCTCGTGGCCGAAGAGTTCGCTTTCCAGCAATCCAGCAGGAATGGCTGCGCAGTTGAGCTTGATAAAAGTACGCTCGCTGCGGGGGCTCAGGCGATGAAGGGCTCGCGCCAGCAGCTCTTTGCCGGTTCCTGTTTCGCCCTGGATGAGGACGGTGGCGTCGGTGGGCGCCACGGTTTCAATCTCGCGCAGCACGTTGCGCAGGCCAGTGCTTTCGCCCACGATGTCCTCAAAGCGGTGCTCGAGATTGATTTCATCCTGGAGATACTGCTTCTCCTGGGTCAGGCGGTCGCGTAGCTCGGCAATCTGCTTAAACGCCAGGGCGTTGTTCACGGCCATGGCCACCTGGCCTGCCACCTGGGTGAGCATCTCGGCATCGTGCTGCGAGAATGCGTTCTCATTGCGACTGGCCACCGTAATCGTGCCCAGCGTGCGCTCACGATGAATGAGCGGAACCCACAGACCGGACCGCATGCCCAAGCTGGTGAGATGCTTGATCGATTCGGGAGCAAAGGGCCACCGGTCAATTTTGTTCAGGATCACGGGACGGCGAGTGCGGAAGGCCTGCCCGGCGGGCGACGCATCCGCGTCGAGCAGCACTTCGCCCTGGCTGGTGCCGGAGTCGACTGCGGAAGCGAGAAACTGGATGCGCAGCTTGTTCGTAGCCTCGTCATACAAGCCCAGGGTGGCAGCATCATGGGGAACGGCATGATTGATGCTGGCAGAAAAAGCGCCCAGGAGCTTGCGAATGTCGACGTTCGCGAGCAGCAGCCCGCTGAGCTCGGCGATTACCGACTCCTGCGCCTGCTTCTGCCCGGTAACGTCGCGGGTCACTTTTGCGAACCCGGTCACCGCTCCGGTGCTGTCATGGATCGCGGTAATGACCACATTCGCCCAGAAGCGGGAGCCATCCTTGCGCACGCGCCAGCCCTCTTCTTCCACGCGCCCTTTGGCCGTCGCCTGGCGCAATAATTCGCCGGGCTGGCCGCGATCGGAATCCTCTTGCGTAAAGAAACGGGAAAAGTGCAGGCCCAGCACTTCATCGGCCGTATAACCCTTGATGTGTTCCGCACCGGGGTTCCAAGTGAGGACGTGGCCATCGCGATCGAGCATATAGATGGCGTACTCGCCGACGCTGTCCAAGATCGATCTCAGGCGCAGGTCGTTCAGCCGCACCTCCTCCTGAGCGGCGCGCTGCTCTGTCACATCGCGAATGAAGCTCACCACCGCCGAGCCGGATTCGGCCTGCATCGGCTTGAGCATGATGTCGACTGGGAATTCCGAGCCGTCTTTGCGGAGGCCAAAGAGATTCATTGCCGCGCCCATTTGCCTGGTACGGGGATGGGCGCTGTAGTTTTCGCGATGGCGCGGATGCCCGCCGCGGAAACGCGCGGGCAAAAGCATCTCGACGTGCTTGCCGTAGAGCTCCTGGCTGCTATAGCCGAACAACTCTTCGGCGCGCGGATTCGCCGCGCGCATCACGCCGTCGGCATCGGTAACAAGAATCGCGTCCGGCGAGAAATCGAAGAGCCGGTCAATGATATTTTGGGCAAAACTCCGCGACGAGCGCTCTTCTGCAGCGTCATTCTGCCCTGGGCAATCCAAGGGACACATCTTGTGCTACCGACCTTAGCTGAAAGGTAACCCCCGGGGCCCTGTTTGTGCAACGTCCAAATCTGCGGCGGGTTCCAGCGCCGGCGTTGAAACCGGAAAGGCCGCGTTAGTGTTGGCGCGGCCATCTGGTTTTGGCGGCGAGCCGGGTTATTTTGAAGGTTCGATTGAGGCAACGACTTTCAAGAGGGTGGTGTGTTCGATGGTGTCGAATTTCTGCTCTTCCGTCATGCTTTCTCCGATGGGGACATCGGGATGAATCTTCTTCCAGCGATCGTCGAAACCCGGGCCGAAGAATTTATAGACCGCCTGCCAATTGGGGTAGATGTCGACTGTGTACGTGATGTGCTTATCTTTGGTTCCGCGGGGCATGAACTGCACAATCACGGCCCATCCGTCTACTGAGCCATCCTTGAGGCCGTCTTCGAAGATGGGCTGCCAAAGCTTCTTTTGGTGGTCGATCCAATCGTTCTCGTTGGTGACCTTCATGTCGTTGACGACAATGTAGTCGCCCTCTTTGGCTCTGCCGACCTGCAAGGCGACCTGGTCGATGGTGTTATAGACCAGATCGCCCACGGCCTGGTGCTCCTGCCGCCACTCCTCGAGCGAGGAACTGATGCCGGCTTTTTTGAGAGCAGCGACTAATTCATCGTCGCTCATGGGGGCGTTGGGCAGACCGGAATAAAACGTAACGAACGTGTAGTCGCATTCTGCGTCCGAGCCGCCAGGACTAATGGTGCGTAACACAAGCGCGCCGGAAATGGCGCCCGAGTCCACGCGCGATTGCTCGTATTTGCGAATGTCGCCGTTGACGAAGGCGTTGAAGTCCGCAGTTTTGCCGGGCTTCACCTTGACGCAGGTAACGCTGTGAAAGCCAGTCGGCGCCTGTTGAGCAACAAGCGTCACAGGGAGCGCCGCCGCGAGAGCGGCACCCCAAAGCAGATGACGAATAGCCATCGTGTGATCCCTCCTATGGTTTGCTTTCAATGAATTGCGAGGGGGAATGAATTCGTGGCGCCGGTGTATGCCGCGCGGGAACGACTGCGGAGCGGGGGAAGACCGATCCATCCCTGCTTGCGGCAACACAACCGCGTTGCTGCATCAGGAGCGCAGGGGCAGGGAGTCCGTGAAGGTTTTAGACCGGGGATTCTCTTCGGATGCGGTCTGGTGGGATAGCTGATTCGCGCGCGGGTTAAACGATTTCGTCCAGCCTGCGCACGGCTCCATCATCAACCTCGCGCCTGCGGACGTCAAGACGAATCTTTCATCCTGCCCGGACGCGCGGTCAGCGAGCATAGCGCGGAAACTGGCTCAGCGGGTTCGCTGCTCTGCGAGATACGTGAGCCACTCGTCCATTCCGGCGCCGGTTTTGGCCGAGGTTTCAAAGACGCGGATGCCAGGGCGGACTTCGTTGATATTGCGGAGGGCAACCTCGCGGTCAAATCCGCATGGGCCGGCGAGATCGATCTTGGTGATCACCGCGGCATCGGCGGAGTTGAACAGTCCCGGATACTTGAGCGGCTTGTCTTCGCCTTCCGTCACGCTCAACAGCACAACCCGAATGCGCTCGCCCAGGTCGTAGCTCGACGGGCAAACCAGGTTTCCGACGTTTTCAATGAAGAGATAGTCGAGCCCGGCAAGCGCAACACCCTCCCAACCTTCGAGATGCTTGCCGACCATTTCGGCGTCGAGGTGGCAGATGCCGTGCGTGTTGATCTGGCGCACAGGTGCGCCGCTCGCGGCTAGACGCCGCGCGTCGTTATCGGTCTCGAGGTCGCCCACCAGCGCCGCCGCATGCTTTCCACGGCCGCGCAGTTCGCACAGCGTGCGTTCCAGAAACGCGGTCTTGCCTGTTCCGGGGCTGGAAACGAGGTTCAGCACCAGCACTCCAGCCGACGTGAAGCGATCGCGCAGTCCCGCTGCCAGTTCGTCGTTCTTCTTCAGGATTCCCCGCCGCAGCTCTACGATCCGGGTCGTCATATTCGCTCCTCAGCCTGTTCCCGCGCGCCGGCTCCGGGTTGTGCGGGCTCAGGATCTTCCAGTTCAATCGACTCGATCTCCAGCTCGCGCCCCTGGCGGAGATCGGCAGCCAGTTCACCGCAGCGAGGACAGCGAAAACTCTGCACGCCGTCAATCTCGGCATCCACACCGCAGGCCTCGCAATGCACAATCACCGGCAGCTTGTTGATCACCAGCACAGATCCCGTCAGCGGCGTGTCTTCGGTGGCCAGTTGCCAGCAGAATTGAAGCGAATCCTCGATGACCGATGCCAGCGCGCCCACCCGCAGGCGCACTTCTTTCACACGCGCGCCGGGATAGGGGGCTGCCGACTCGGTCACCGCCTCCACAATGCTCGCCGCGATGGAAAGCTCATGCATCGATTCTTCCTGCAAGATACTACGGCAGCGCCATCCCTGGCTGCGACCGCAGTCACTCAAGTTTTAGGCTCCGTAATATGATGGAGATGAAGGATCTTCCCCGTGCCCGTCCCATTGGCGACCGCAACCATACCCAGCTCGCGCCTGGCCCTGAGCTCGCTGGCGCCTGAGACGTTTCAATCCGAGATCCGCGCCATGACGACGGAATGCGATCGCATGGGCGGCATCAACCTTGCACAGGGTGTATGCGATACGCCGGTGCCCGAGGTCGTTGAAGCTGCGGCCGTGCAAGCCATCCGCGAGGGACAGAACATCTATACGCGGTGCGACGGCATTGCGCGGCTGCGCGAAGCGGTCGCGGCCAAACAGATGCGCGACTACGGCCTGCGCTACGAAGCTGAAAATGAAGTGATGGTAGCCTCAGGCGCGACCGCCGGATTGCACGCGGCGGCCATGGCACTGCTGAATCCCGGCGATGAGGTGGTGCTATTCGAGCCGTTCTACGGCTACCACGTGAACACGCTCAAATCGCTGCGCGTGAACCCGGTCCTGGTGGCGCTCGCTGAACCCGACTGGCAGCTCGATGTGGATGCCATGCGCGCCGCCGTCACATCACGCACGCGCGCCATTCTGCTGAATTCGCCGGCGAATCCGAGCGGTAAGATCTTCACCTTACCCGAGCTCGAAGCGGTGGCCCAGCTCGCCGTCGAACGCGACCTGTTTCTGATTACCGATGAGATTTACGAGTACTTCGTTTACGATGGCGCGCGGCACATCTGCCCGGCCACGCTGCCGGGCATGCGCGAGCGCACGATCGTGGTCTCCGGCTATAGCAAGACGTTTTCGATTACGGGGTGGCGCGTTGGCTATGCGACCGCCGATGTGCGCTGGATGCCGGCGATGGCGCATTTTCACGACCTGACCTATGTGTGCGCGCCCGCGCCCTTCCAGATCGCCACGGCGGTGGGCATTGAGCAGTTGCCGAAGGCCTTCTACAAGCAGATCGCCGCCGATCACGAGTCGAAGCGCGGCCGCCTGCTGAGCGCGCTGGAAGACGCGGGAATGGATCCGTCCGTACCTTCGGGCGCGTATTACATCATGGCCAGCGCCGAGCGTTTGCCCGGCAAAACTGCGGCTGAAAAGGCGCGGTCCCTGCTGCGGACGACCGGAATTGCTGCGGTCGCGGGATCGGCGTTCTTCCGCCCGGGACGCGGCGAAAATCTGCTTCGCTTCTGCTTCGCCAAGCGGGATGTGGAGCTGGACGCGGCCTGCGAGCGGCTGCGGTGGCTGTAGCTAATCCCGATTTACAAGTCAGGCTGCGAGGGGATCCAAGTCTTCAGGTTCGGCTCCTGCAACTTCCGGAACTCGGCGCATTCGTCGATATGCTCAAGCGCGTGTTTCAGGGCGACGTTGGCGTCTGGGGCCGGATGGGAATCGAAAAAGCTTTTCACGTCGTCGTGAGCCTCAGGGCTGCAGAAGCTGCCGGCCCCAGACACGACGTATGTGCCGGAATCCGTGGTCAGCTGCGCCTTCACCTGGTTCCAGTGCGTCTTGATGAATTGCCACGTCTGTTCGCGGTTCTCTGGAATCTGGAGGCCGTAGTCGAAGAGAATGGCCGTATCCTGGTTGCGCACTTTGCTCGAAATCGCATAGTTAAGAGCGCGGTTCAGGAGCGTGGGATTCGTGAATTGCACGAGCAGGTAGAGCGCCGCCTCTTGAAAGATGGGATCGGTGGAAGTTTCGTATACGCCCTGCAACTTGTCAAAGAGTGCAGCGTCGCCATTTTCTGCGGCAACGGCAAGCGCGGCGCGGCCTAGGTTCGGGTCAACCGATGTGGGATTGGCGATATAGCGGCTGGCAATCTCATTTGCCTGCGCAACGATGCCGGAATCATCTCCGTGATAGCCGAGCATCGCGAAGAGTTGAGCGCGCAACTGTCGCGTGTTGGGTGAGTCGTCAGGAGAAGGAGAACCGAGCCGGGCATACTCCGGCGCAAAGTTGTTTCGAATCCAGTGAGCGAGCGCGTCGCGCTGTTCCTTGGTTGACGCCACTTGGTCGGCAATGTCGTCCAGACTGTCAAAGGCGGTGGAAAGCACGTCGGCATTGGGATCGGACTTGAGTGCGGCTACGAGGTTCAGATAGTCGCCAACGGTGGCTTTGTTAGCGCGCACCTGCGCCCATTCGTCGCCGATGAGGCTGATGCGTTCTGCGGGAGTGAGACCGGATTCGACATGTTCCACGAGCGCTTGATATTGCGCGGGCGCGTAGGCGCTGCGGTAATAGCCCTTGCCGCCGGCATTGGCGAAGATTACGCCACCAGCGGGAGCCTGGAGGCTCGCGGTCGCAGGAGTCAGCAATTCGCAGTCTCTCGCATCCTGAACGGCCTTGAAGCAAACTGGTAACGTCCATTTCTGTTCAGGGTTCGGCGTGACGCTCGGGCTCAGGAAGAAGCGCGACTGCGCGACCGGAACCTTGCCCGCCGCCGGAGGTCCGAAGGTGATGACGGGCACGCCCGGCTGCTCCACCAGCGATTCCATGATCTTATCGACTGGTTTGTGGCTCACGGCCGTCTGCGTGTTCCAGAAGTCCTCCGCCGTCGCATTGCCGTATTCGTGCGCGGCCAGGTAGGCATGAACACCCTTGCGGAAAGTTTCTTCGCCCAGATAGTTCTCGACCGTCAAGAGCACGTTACTGGCTTTGCCGTAGGCGATCGAATCGAACATCTGGTTGATCTCGGCCGGCGTATCGGCCTCGGCGCGGATGGGGCGGGTCGTGGGCTGGGCATCCACGTCGAGAGTGTTTTGTTCGTTTCCGGCGACGAGTTGCGGAATGTTCCATTCGGGATGCATTGCGGCCACGGGCTTGTTTTCCATCCACGTGGCGAAGCCTTCGTTGAGCCAGATGTTGTTCCACCACTGCATGGTCACGAGGTCGCCGAACCACTGGTGGGCCATCTCATGCGTGATCGCGAGAGCAGCGTTGGTTTGGGTATGCAGCGACGCGGTCCTGGGGTCGACCAGCAGATCGGTTTCCCGAAACGTAATCGCGCCGAAGTTTTCCATGGCGCCCGCCTCGAAGTCGGGAATGCCGATCAGGTCGAGCTTCTTGAGGGGAAAGTGAATGCCGAAGTAATCGTCGTAGTAATGTAGCGCATACTTGGCTATGCCGAGGGCAAACGATGTGTACGCAACCTTGTCGGGTGTGGCGCATACGCGCAGATCGACGCCGTCAGATTGATCGCTCACGCATTGAAAGTCGCCGACCAAGAAGGCGACGAGGTAGCTGGACATTTTGGGCGTGGTAGCGAATGCGAGCGTGTGCTTGCCTTCGCCGGGGCCCGGCGTGTCAGAGACGATGGAGGTGTTGGAGATGGCCGTATCGCTGGCGTCGATGCTCAGAGTGATGTCGAATCGGGCCTTGAATGCAGGCTCGTCGAAGCAGGGAAAAGCGCGGCGGGCGTCGGTGGCTTCAAACTGCGTGACGGCATAGTTGCGGCGCGCGGTTTTTGAGAGATAAAAGCCGCGGAGCTCATTGTTGAGAATTCCGGTGTAGCGAATCTCGATGGTTGCATTGCCGGCAGGGATGACAGACGGGAAGGTAAACGTCGCCTGCTGCCTTTCCTCGTCGAGGCTCACCGTGCCCGTTTGTTGCGGGCCGTTGGGGTAGATGGTGACAGATTGGAAGGCGAGCTCAATGGCATTGAGAGTGATCGTCTTGGTGGCCTGGGCGATATTCACGTCGATGGATTCAACGCCGGTAAACGTGGCGTTCTTGAGGTCGGGGGTGAGCGCAAGGGTGTAGTGCGTTGGCACAACCGTGGTGGGCAACCGTTGAGCGTTTGCCTTGCCGGCAACGCCGAAGAGAACGCAGACAAAAATGCCAGCGGCGCACGTACACGCGCGGAAAAATGGGACGAATCTCGGGAGATGCATCAGGTTCCTCGGGGCAATAAACCGCATCGGCAGGGAACGGATCATAAGCGCCGTTTTTCGGGCTTCGGAGATTGGCCGCCGCGTAGAACAGCTTCAGCGGCCCATTTCCTGATTCTTACACAGCAGGCGAATCGAGCCGCGCCGGCGCCAGCTTGGGCGCGATGGCATGGATGATGAGCAGCGCCACCGGGTAGGCGAGGCAGGCGATGATGAACAGCGTTACATAGCTATGCGTTTTTTGAACGATGGCACCCGCGCTAAACAAGAGCAGCACTCCACCGATCGCTCCCGCCATGCCTCCGATCCCGGTAACGCTAGCCACCGCAGCCTTGGGAAACATGTCGGAGGGCAGCGTGAAGAGCGTAGCCGACCATCCCTGGTGCCCGGCGGTGGCCAGCCCCAGCAACGCCACGACCACCCAAAGGTGATGGATAAACGGCGCTGCAAAAATGGGTGCGATGCACAATACACAAAGCAGCATCGTGCCTTTGCGGGCCAGATTCGGCGCGACTCCACGATTAATCAGGGCTCCCGAGATCCAGCCGCCGCCCACGCTGCCGATGATCGAAATGGCGTAGGCTAGGACGACCGGAATTCGGATCTGCGCGAGAGTCAAATGAAAGGCGGTCTGCAAGTAGCCAGGAATCCAGAAAAGGTAGAACCACCAGATGGGGTCGGTGAGGAACTTGGCCACGGCAAATGCCCAGGCTTCTTTGCAGGGCACCACATGGCTCCACGGCACGCTCTGGATCTTCTCGCCGGGATCACTGAGGATGAGCGCGAGTTCGGACTTGGAGACGCGGCGATCTTCCTCGGGCCGGTGATAAACGGTCAGCCAGAATGCAAGCCACACAAAGCCCATGGCGCCAGCGACGACGAAAGTGCCACGCCAGGCTTTTGCCGGCCCCAAAATGCTCCACTGGCTGAACATGGCCACAAATGCCGTCACCACCACCGGCGCTACCATGTTGCCCACGTTGGCGCCGGAGTTGAAGAGTCCGGTGGCGTAGGCGCGTTCGCGCTTGGGGAACCACTCGGCGACTGTCTTGATGCAGGCGGGGAAGTTGGCGGCCTCTCCCAGGCCGAGCAGGAACATGGCCGCGGCGAAGCTGGCCACCGAAAACGCAGCGCCCGGCAGCATGGCAGCCACACTCCACAGGCATATGGCGATTGCGAAAGCCTTGCGTGTGCCCAGCTTGTCAGTCAATCCGCCTGCAACCACCATGGCAATTCCATAGGCCAGCTGAAATGCGACGGTGATGATGCCGTACTTGAAGTCGTTCAGTCCCGGAATGACGCCTTCAAGAGTGTTCTTCAG
>Ga0116223_10000372_pt1 | contig 57604 bp, 41 predicted proteins | sample Sb_taG_3_FD_90092 | JGI IMG/M metagenome (GOLD analysis project Ga0116223, IMG submission 90092) | Peat soil microbial communities from Weissenstadt, Germany - Sb_50d_a_PC metaG | ecosystem: Environmental > Terrestrial > Soil > Wetlands > Peat | place: Germany: Weissenstadt | collected 2010-09-21 | reverse complement strand
GACATTATCTGCCATCTATACCTGCCATAAAACTTCTTGCAGCGGTCAAAGGGAGCCATCGTTGAAACAAAACTCTTTCGAGGCTGACGCCGAGCTAATTAAAGAGTTGGAGAAGCGATCCCAACCCATTCCTTGCCGCGAAGGCCGCGTCCTCTTTCAACAAGGAACCGTACCGACCGGCCTGTACATTCTCCAGAGTGGAGAAGCTAACCTCATGTTGGAATCGACAACGGGCAAGGCCGTCAGGTGCCTTCGTGCTGGCGCTGGTTGTTTGCTCGGCCTTCCTGCAATCATTGGGAACGAACCTTACTCCCTGACGGCGATGGTTCGCAGAAGCGCCGAGGTCAGGTTCGTGACTCGCGCCGACTTTGAAGATGTGATGCAAGCGAACCCGTCGTTATATCCCAAGCTGCTACGGGTGCTTGCAGCAGAAGTTCGCACTGCTCGTCAGGCGTTCGCTGAGACTTGATGTCAGAGTTAAGAAAGACTATCGCACGATCCGGTCGAAAATCATTTTTCCAGCCCTGTGTCAGACCGTGGACATCGAATCGCTAAGGGCTTGGCCTATTCATGTGTTGCCGAACAAACGAGCCGGGATTCCTCCCGGCTCTTTGCCAGCTTTTAGGGGGGCGGTGTGGGGTATGTGAAGCAACCAGTGGGGAGTGATTCTCGTCGGGGGGCTTGGATGAAAGGGGCTGGCCGTTGAAACAATTATATATCCCCGCCAAACGCACAAAAGCCTCTCGGAAACGAGATGCTCTGTGCCAGATCAGATGAAGAAGCGGCACTCGCTCATCGCGACCGGATGCCGCTTTTCGACGCCGCAGCCACCATTTAAGTAGACCGGGGGCTCGTTAGGCAGTAGCGTCGTGAGAATCCGCAATAGCAGAGTTGACACACTGCAAGGCGCAGCGTGGTGAATCTTCGGTTCTTTGCGCCACAGGAGCCGCGCAAGAGGCCAATCCTCAAGAATTCCCCCGCCGAGTACCACTCCAATGGTAAAATTCCGCCGACCCGAAGCCAGAAAGGAAATCTTGGCTTAAAGGAGGGCAAAATGGCCGAGAGCGTTTACAAAGTAATTGAATTGGTCGGCACCAGCACCGAGTCATGGGAGAAGGCGGCTGCTGTAGCCTTGGGGACGGCGTCCAAGTCGCTGCGCGATTTGCGCGTGGCTGAAGTCATTAAGTTGGACATACACATTGAGGACGGGAAGCCGGTCTATCGTACAAAGTTGAGCGTGTCGTTTAAGTACCATACCGAGCAGCAGTGAGGTACACCATCCCCCGATTGATACGGGGCATGTGTGCATCCGGGTCAAACATCAGCGGCCTCCGGCACGCTATTGCCGAACCACGAGTTGGTCTGCCCGACCGAGAAAGACTTCGCTCGGCCTGTACTGCCGAACTTCGCTGCACAGGGGGCACTCGACGGTGATGGACTGGAAGGGGAACTCCTACCGCCCGGTTGGCACGTCGCGGCGGCAACGCTTGCAGGTCACCACGAAGGTCTTGCGGCCACTGGGAGTTGGGAACATGCAGGAATGATAGGAGAAGAATAAGCGAAAAGTCTAGGTGGAAAGACCGCGAGGGCAGAGGTGAAATTAAGAATCCCAACCCGTACACCAACCCGAAATCAGTTCGGCTACTGCGTATTTTGAGGTATTTTGGCAGTCCCCAGCAGCCTGTAAGTTGTTGAAATACTTGAAGTACCGACTCTGTCACGGCAGAGGTCGCGGGTTCGAGCCCCGTCGTCCCCGCCATATCCAGAGTAAAACCAGCACATTGCGGATATCTCTGAGGGTTCACTTGAAGTTTCGAAACTCCGTCGGCCACTGAGATTTATCCTCATTTCCCGCTTAGGCTGCCGCAAATCGGACCGGATGCAGCGTGTCCCCCTGTCTGCAAGCTTGATACCTTTGCCCGTGAATCCCCCGGAAAGCAAATCTGTAATCGAGTAAGGTGAAACTGGCGCCCTTGCTTCTTTTTCCTCAGTACGGCCGGAAACAGACCCAAACTGCTTTCCCCTCATCTGCGGGGCTGGGGCGCCTGATCCGCTCTTCTCATATTCAATGCTCTTGAGGGAATGCGCGACGCGCAAAGCGGAGCAGCAGCTTATGCGAACAAGCAAACAAGTTGACAGGTGAGCTAGGCTTCTCGAGCTTTAGGGTTGCTGCGGCGGACCGGCCAAGGGCGTCTTCACGGGCGCTGCGATGCCGATGAACTGGGTCAGCGTGTTGTTGCCGAAGTTGGAAACCCAGACGCTTCCACTGGCGTCGATGGCCAGGCTGTAAGGCTGAAGGATTGCTGCGTCTGTTCCAAAGCCTGTTGACGGCGAAGCGAACGTGCCGGACGCGGCGCTCGACGCGCTTTTGACCTCAGAGATCGAGTTACCGAGATAGTTGGCGATCCAGACCGTTCCTGCGCCATCTACTGCGATGCCCTGGGGATGATTCACGCCGCCGCCCGTAGCAGCGTCAAGAACCAGTGTGCCGCCGGTAGTGACTTCGCTGATGCTGTTTCCGTAGTAATTGGCGATCCAGACGTTCCCGTTTTGATCGGTGGCAATGCCCGACGCGCCGTTGCAATCGCAGTTGTAGTTCGTCACCTGCGAGCCGTCAGCCAAGATTTTTGTCACGGGAAGCACGCCCGCTTGGTTGGCGACCCATGCGTTGTGATTGGCGTCGACCGCAAGCGCAACAGGAAACGCGAGTGAAGTGCCGCCCCAGCCGGAAGACGGTGACAGCGCGGCAGCCGAACGATTGAAGAGCGAAACCTTGGAGTCACCATAGTCAACGACCCAGACGTCGCCATTGGAGTCGGCGGTGACGGCAATGGGAAAGTCGACTCCGCCGCTGGTAAGTCCGGTTGCCAACGCCGCGCCGGAAGAGCTCAGTTCATCCACGTCGCCATTCCCGCTGTTGGGGTTGGTTTGCTCATTGGCGACCCACACATTGCCCTGCGGGTCGAGAGCCATTCCATAGGATTGGTTGATGCCGTAGCCGGCTATTCCCGAGGGCAAGGCGGTTGCGCCGTTGGGCAGGAATTCCGAAACCGTGTTGAAGTAGCTCGAGACCCACACATTGCCTGATGCGGCCACGCTCACCGAAGCCGGCGAGGCCATGCCGCCGCCACTGATGGTGTTGTGGAGCATCCAGTCAGGCGGCGCCGCAGAAAGAGCGGGCGTGAAGGCTGTACTGCCGGCTGCGAGCGCATAGATTGCCGCGACATTATTGGCCGGCGCGTGGGCGATGTTGAGCGCGGCATCAAGCGTGTTGGTGGGCGCGGCGCTTCCGGATGTGGCGGCAGTGAACAGGGCTGAGCAGTTACTGCCGCCGCTCGAAATGGTGCATGAAGCGAGCGCGTTGGCGAGCGTATTCAGCTTTTTCGTTGAGACGGCCAGGGTGGAGGGAAGCCCGGCGCCGGGCGACGTGCCCGAGGCCGGGTTCACAAGATCGTTTGCAGTGATGAAGGCAATGTCGAGGCCTGTGGTATTGGTGCAGTTTGCGCCGATACTGCCGCCGCTCGACATAAATGAGGCCAGCGCCCAGGTTGCTGCGGCGGATGTCGCCTCGTTCATGACGAGGGAGCTTCCGGCAGTCAAACTGCCACATGGTCCAAGAGCGATCATGAGCCAGACGGACGGGATGGTGGGACCAGTTCCCGCCTGGCCGCCTTTTGAGAGCAGGTACACCGGGGTTTGTGACGACGGGCAACTGTATCCGGAAGGAACGGTGAAGGTGCCATTGGCGGCGGTCGTGAGGGAGCTGGTGAGAAGCGCAACGGGTGCGGAGCCGTTGCCGGCGTTTCCAGCGGCATAGAGCTGCACCGACGCTCCGCTAACTGGCAGCGAGCCGGAAAGAACTTTTCCCGTGAACGAGACGCCTGCGACCGGTGTGCGAGCGGGACAGTCCCCTCCGGATCCGCCGCCGCCGGAGTTGGAAATGCTGCCGCCGCAGCCGATGGCTGCAGCCAGAGACAACGAAATTGAAGAAAGGAGCAGAGTACGGGGAACGTTCATCATCGAATTCCCAGGCCGGATGAATGAGCCCCAAGCCGAGTACATACAGCTTTTTTACGCCTTGCACCGGACGACTGGCGAAAAAACTACGTTTTGCGCTTGCGCATTGCCCTCAGGCCGACCGCGATTCCAGTGATGCCGGCCACCATGGCGAGTATGATCGTAGGCGATTCAGGAGAATCAGTGCACCCGGTTTGCGCGTAAAGGGGTAACGCAACGGCCAATAAAGATATGGCCAACAGAAGACGAAAACTGCGAAACATGTGAAGCTCCAACGTCAGGCGGTCGTCCAGAACGGATCCGGCCTTCGACATGGCTAATTCCACGGCGGATATACCTAGCATACACAGAAAATTGCACGGAAGAGTGGCCTAAACGGCTCGCTTCTGGATACGAATGTGGGATTGCACGCACCCGAGGCATCGTGTCGACGTCTCGATTCATGGGCTTGCGCCGCATTTCCGCCTGGATGTTGTAGTGTCATTGTGGCGGCAGGTCGCGGGGAAAAATGAGACTCCAGCGTCGGGCGATAGCGGTTTTGAATCTCGACAAGCTCGTTCGAGTGGTGTTGTGGTTCAGGCTGAAGCGAATTGGAATGACGAAGCGGTGCGCGGTGCGCTGGCTACGGCAATACAACCCGGGCTCACTGCGGGCCGTATCGGACTTGGCTGGGAGCAGCGATCCGGGTCGCCGGGAAGCTACTTTGCGTTGGATGGGCGCGTGCCGTTATTTATCGCGACGCGCGACAAGCAACTATTCCTCGCCAACGATTCCGATCTGCTGGAGAAGATGCTCGCCCGGGGACAGAACGCAACACAAAGCACACAAGGCGGCGTCACGTATACCGGTGCTTACCGGCATTCACCTCGCGAACAGCAGAACTCTCGCGCCCTGTTCACGATGCTCGACAAGACGGCAAGCGCGGTCGGCGATGACCAGGCAATGCAGTCGCAAGGCCAGAGCCCGGCCTTCTTTTCAGGGAATATGGCGAGCCTGAGCCGCATGTTCTCGAATTTGAGCCTTGAAACTGTGCAAGAGAAAGACGAGGGCGCCAAGGTCACGCAGACCGTGACCTACCAGTGGAGTCACTGAGCTGGATCGTACCTGCTTTTCGCACGATTCGCAGACGAGAGAGGACTGCGGGTCGTTACTGCCAGACGATGGCGCCGTCAAGCGCGTAGTCGATGCGTTCGAGGATTTCTGCAGAGAGTGTAACGCCGACAGCATGGGCATTGTCGGCAATCTGCTCGGGGCTTGTGGCGCCGATAATCGCAGAAGCGATTTCGGGCGTCCGCAGCACCCAAGCCAGCGCCATCTGCGCCATGGTCAGGCCGAGGTGTTCTGCAATCGGCTTGAGCCGAGCGACGCCAGCGAGCAACGAAGCAGAGCGATAATGCCGGCCTGCAGTCTCCATGAACATATTCATCTTGTCGTTCGCCGCGCGGCTATCGGGCGGAGGCGGCTGACCCGGCGCGTATTTCCCGGTGAGGACTCCATGCGCAAGCGGAGAAAATGCCAGGTTGCCGATCCCGTGGCGTGCGCATGCTGGGAACACCGCCGCCTCCGGTTTTCGCCAGAGCATGGAGTACTGGGGCTGGCTTGAAGAGAAAGGAATGAGGCTTCTGTCGCTCGCTATTGCTGCTGCGGCATTAATCTGTTCGGCCGTCCACTCGCTGAACCCGATTGCGCGCACCTTGCCCTCGCGCACAGCCCGGTCGAGAGCGCGCATCGTCTCCTCGAGCGGTGTTTCCTTGTCGTAGCGATGGCACTGGTATAAGTCGATGCAGTCGACGCCGAGGCGCTCAAGTGATCGATTCAACTGTTTTTCAATCTGTGCCGCCGTGAGTCCATGATCCGGTTCGCCGCCCACGGGGAAATACAGCTTTGTTCCGATCAGATAGCGGCCGCGGGGATAAGCTCGCAGCGCTTCGCCCAGCACACGCTCTGCCTCGCCGGCGCCGTATTGATTCGCGGTATCGAAGAGCGTGATTCCGTGGTCGAGCGCCGCATGAATGCAGCGAATGGCCTGCTCGCGCGCGATGCCACCTGCGGCCGTCAGCCAGGTGCCGAAACTCAGTTCCGAGACTTCTAGCGGACCGCGGCCTAATGGTCTATATCTCACGATTCGCTACTCGCCTCTGACTGCCGTTTTCAAATTCCCGATTCCAGCTACACAATTGGCAGAAGTAATAGCGGAGCGTGCCATAGGGGGTAAAGCCCGCGCTCTTATCTGCGTTCTGCGGCACGACTAAAGTTGTGCCCCTTCAAAACGTCATTGATGTAAGTGGTTCAACTCCCCAATCTCTATTGACTACTCTTTCTCTCTATCACAACGCCTGCACTGTGCCTTTACCCACCAACTCTTCCACACGCTCCACCCAGCCACGATCGGCAGACACACTCATACCTTCTGGCTCGAGAATCACCGCGTACTCGCCCTTCTTCTCCAAATGGAGCATCACCTTACCGGGGCCCGGCGCAGCGTCAGCCGCGCTTTTCAGGCGGGCGAGCATCTCCTCGCTGACGCGGTCAAGATTGATGCGGATGCGCACGCCCGTTGGCAGTTTCTCCTGGACCTCTTCCAGCGGCTGCACCTGGCTTATGGCGATCTTGGGCGCTGCTTCCTCGTCTCCCATCAACATTCCGCGCACCAGCACCGGGGCCTCGATTTTCAACTGATGCGCGAGCCGTTCATAGTCCCGCGCAAAGCAGATCAGTTCGATCTTGCCCGTCGCATCTTCGAGCGCCGCCTGCGCATAGAGTCTTTGATCGCGGCGGCTCTTCTGCACGCGCAACCCGTGAATGATTCCCGCCACCTGAATCTCGTCGGCCATGTCGGGCTGTGCACCCCAGCGCCGGTCAGGAGGTTTGCGCTCCAGCGCTTCAGACGTCGAAATTACCCCGGTAAGGTTGCGCAGCTTTTCAGCATACCTGTCGAGCGGATGGCCTGAGACGAAAAACCCCAAAACCTCTTTCTCATTTGCGAGGCGCTCGCCCTCTTCCCAATCGGCGGCGGGCGGTAGCGCATCGGCGTCGCGGCCGCGCGCGGGCGTCTCGTCAAAGAGCCCGAATAATCCGCTCTGGCCCTGCTCCGCATCTCGCTGTGTTTTCTGCGCGCGTTCCATCGCCTTGTCGACAGCCGCCGTGAGTTGGGCACGTTTGCCGAGAGAATCCAAAGCGCCTGCTTTGATCAGCGATTCGATCACGCGCTTGTTCATCAAGCGCAGGTCGACTTTTTCGCAGAACTCCCAAAAGCTCCTGAACTGCCCGCCCGCCTCTTTGCGAGCTGTCAAGATGGATTCGATGGCATTGCCACCGACATTCTTCACGGCGGCAAGCCCGAAGCGGATGGCTTCGCCGTGCGGCGTGAACTGCGCTCCTGAAACCTGCACGTCGGGCGGTTCCACGCGAATGCCCATTTCGCGGCACTCGCCGATATACTTGACCACGCTGTCGGGCTTCGACGTTTCCGACGTGAGAAGCGCCGCCATGAACTCTATCGGGTAATGCGTTTTGAGATAAGCAGTCTGGTACGCCACCAGCGCGTACGCCGCCGAGTGCGATTTATTGAATCCGTAGCCGGCAAACTTGTCCATCTGGTCGAAGATGTCGCCCGCCGTATCCTTCTTTACACCGTGCGCCACTGCGCCGCTCACAAATCGATCGCGCTGCTTGGCCATCTCTTCGGCGTTCTTCTTGCCCATGGCGCGCCGCAGCAAGTCGGCTTCGCCGAGCGAGTAATTCGCCAGTACGTTCGCGATCTGCATCACCTGTTCCTGATAGACGATCACGCCCAGCGTTTCTTTCAGCACATGCTCGAGTTCCGGAAGCATGTACTCCACCTTGCGCCGGCCCCACTTGCGCTCGATGAAGTCGTCGATCATGCTCATCGGTCCGGGGCGGTAGAGCGCATTCAAGGCCGTCAGCTCCTCCACCGAATCCGGCTTGTAGCGCCGCAAAATATCGCGCATACCACTCGACTCGAACTGGAACACTCCCGAAGTCAGCGCGGTGTGAAACACCTTGCTGTAGGTCTCCGTGTCGTCCAGCGGAATCGCCTCAATATCCACTTTCTCGCCGCGGTGCTGCTCAATCAGCTTCAGGCAGTCGGCGATCACCGTCAGCGTCGTCAGGCCCAAGAAGTCCATCTTGAGCAGACCCATCTTCTCCACGGCCTTCATGTCGTAGGCGGTTACAATTTCGTCGTTCTTGGTCTTGGCCAGCGGGACCAGGTCGATGAGGGGACGCGGCGCAATCACCACTGCCGACGCGTGAACACCAGACCCGCGCACCAGGCCTTCCAGCTTTTTCGCAGTGTCGATGAGCTCGCGAATTTGCTTATCGCTGTCGTATACCTTGCGCAGATCGGGAACGTCTTCGAGCGCCTTATCGAGCGTCATGCCCACCGTTGCCGGAACCAACTTCGCAATCCGGTCCACATCTCCATACGGCATGTCGAGCGCGCGTCCGCAATCCTTGATCGCCGCCTTGGCCGCCATCGTATTGAATGTGATGATCTGCGCCACCTGCTCGCGCCCGTACTTGCGGGTCACGTAGTCGATGACTTCGCCGCGCCGGTTCATGCAGAAGTCCACGTCGATATCGGGCATCGACACGCGCTCGGGATTCAGGAATCGCTCGAAGAGCAGCGAATTCTGCAGCGGATCGATATTGGTGATCTCCATTGCATAGGCCACCAGCGAACCGGTTGCCGAGCCTCTTCCGGGACCGACAGGGATGCCGTGATCGCGCGCGTACTTGATGAAGTCCCAGACAATGAGGAAATAGCCCGAGTAATTCATTTGCCTGATGATTGCGATCTCGTGTTCTAGGCGCGCATCATATTCGTGAATCGGCGTGCGCAACACACCGCGCGACTCGAGCAGCTTGATGGAGGTCTCAAGACGCTTTCTGTAACCTTCGCGGCACACCTGCTCAAAATAGCTCGCGGTGGTGTGACCTTCGGGCACAGCAAAATCGGGAAAGGGAGATTCGACAGCGTGCAGCTTCAGGTTGCAGCGCTCGGCAATCTCCATCGTCCGCTTAAGCACGCCTGGCGAATCCTTGAAGATGTGCGCCATCTCGTCCGCGCTCTTTACAAAGAACTGGTCGCTGTCGAATTTGAAGCGGTTGGCTTCGTGGATCTTCGCGCCCGTCTGAACGCACAGCATCACGTCGTGCGCATGCGAATCTTCGCCGCACAGGTAGTGCGAATCGTTGGTCGCAACCAACGGAATCTCGAGCTCGCGCTCCAGGCGATGCAAATCGCCGTTGATCTTCTTTTCGTCGTCGAGGCCCTGGTCCTGAATCTCGAGGAAAAAGTTTCCCTTGCCGAAGATGTCCTGGTACTGCAAGGCGACGTCCTTTGCCCTCGGGTACCTCGCCGCCTGGTCCAGCTTCTCGTTGTTCAGCGTCTCGCAGAGTTCGCCGCTCAGGCAGCCGGAAAACCCGATCAGTCCCTTGCAATGTTCCGCGAGGTACTTTTTGCTCACGCGCGGGCGGCGGTAAAAACCGTTCAGGCTCGCCTCCGAGGTCAGGCGGATCAGGTTCTGGTAGCCCTCTTCGTTTTCAGCGAGCACCAGCAGGTGGTTGTATTCGTCTTTCGGCGTCTCGGCGCGATGATCCTCGGCCTTGCACACGTAGAGCTCGCAGCCCAGAATGGGCTTGATGCCCCTGGCCTTGGCTGCTTCGAAAAAGTGCACCGCGCCGTAGATGTTCCCGTGGTCGGTCATGGCGACAGACTTTTGCCCCAGTGCGGCGACGCGATCCACGAGCTTGGTCACGTCACAGGCGCCATCCAGAAGGGAATACTCAGTGTGCAGATGCAGGTGGGTAAATTCGGACATGGCTACATTGATTCTAGCCGCGGCAAGAGATGCGCAAAGCCATCAAGGCTGCGGTTGAAATCGAGGGAATCTGAGGAAAAATCGGTATTGGCTCCGCAATGATGGTCACCAAAACTCGGCGCCTGGTCCACACACGCCAATCCTCATGGCCGATGGATGTGTCAGTGGCAGCGCTTCGGGGAATTCAGTGGATGCTGAGACCTGAATCACTTTTTGCGCGCCGACCCTATGTATTTATGCTGCCGGCGCAGTCGGAATGGCCGCACCGGCAAACTACCTCGGCGCGAGTGCCGATGCCCTCGCAGTGGGCGCTGCAGTACTTTGATCCGTCGCTTGGAACACAGCTACAGGCGGGATTTGCGCACTTCTTGGCTTTGGCCATAAGGCTCCCTCCATCGTCCGTATGGCTCTCAAGCTTAGCACCGCTTTGGGCACGCGGGCGGAATATTTGCGCATTCCAGCGCGCCAGCCCATGAATTTTTGTTGCCAAGGTTCTGCCTCTTTCTGTTACCTTGACTGCCGGAGGGTTTCCCCGATGACAAGAAGCAAATTCGTTTTGGGCTCCGTACTTTGTTTGGCAAGTTTTACGGGCGGCGTGCTGGTCGCACAGGGACCCCGGCGCCCTAACCTGATGGAGGCGCAACGGCTGATCAATCAGGCCTTTGACCGGATTGCTGCCGCTCAGCAGGCCAACGAGTGGGACATGGGAGGCCATGCCGCTCGCGCGAAAGATCTATTAGACCAGGCAAAACGGGAAATCAGGCTCGCTACCGAAGCGGCAAATCATCACCACTGAGTCCCTGACCGGCCTGTTCGTCTCTTCAGGTTGATCTCGGGTCAGAATTCCAGCGCCAGGCTTCGCCCTTGCAGAAACCGGGGGAGCCTGGCTATCTCAATTTTGCCATTGGGCTCGCTCGATTTCTCACTCTTCGCCGCTGGCGTGAAGGTGGGAGGCGCGGGCAGCGAGCCCGGTGACAGCGTAGCGTTGCGCATTGACGCGTGCGTATTTTCGCGACATCCCCTACCGTTGGCGGCCACTCATTTGCAGTTCCAGCTTCGTTGCGCCGGCGGCAACCGGGCATCGACGCGCTGCCATTTCGAACCGCATTTTGGTGACCGGTCACTTGCTTCCGGCAATGCGCCCGCAGGCGAAGAGATACCGGCTCCTTTATTGGCTTCAGGCGTTGTCAGCTGTGCCGATTTGGTTTTCCACGTTGGATACATCGCCATCGCAGGTTGCATGGCCGCAGTGACACACGACGTCGGTTCGTTCTTCCGCTCCCGCACAATAAGCGCTGCAATACTTTGACCCGTCAGTGGGCTTGCAGACGCACGGCGGGTTCGCACATTTCTTTGTGTCTGCCATCTTCGTCTCTCCTCGATCCGCCTAGAATTCTGCTTTCCAGTCGCGGATATGGCGAGTTCGATGCAAACTCCAGCCCGGAGGATGGAACCCCCACCTGCGCTTGTTGCGTGCGCATGGCACTATAATCGTCATGATCTTCAGAACAGGGAGCTTGCATGGGGTATCGGGGATGGTCGGAGTTGCGGAGACGGGAGTTTCTCAAGATGTGCGGGGCGGCGACGGCCGGAACAGTGGCTCCGTTCGGAGCGCTTCTGGAGCCAATACGGAGCTTGGCGGCACCGCGGGGTTCAGAGGAAAGCCAGCAGGGAGGGGATGCGGTTCAGAGCGTTCGGCCGGAGATCGGTACCGGGTGGCGGGGCCACATGTTTCCTGGAGCCGTCGCTCCCTTTGGCCTGGTGCAATTGAGCCCGGACACTGCCGGCGCGCCGGAGATCCACTGGAACAAGAGAGGTGACTATACAGGTTGGGATCATTGCCCGGGCTACTACTACCCCGATAACGTTTTGATCGGTTTTAGTCACACCCACGTGCAGGGAACCGGCGGCGGCGACCTGGGCGACATCCTGCTGATGCCGGTAGTGGAAGGGAAGAACTGGTCATTCGATCCAGGGATCCCAGCGGATCTGGCAGAAGAGCAGATTGAGGCGTTGGGGCCGGACTCCGGCTGGGTGTTCGATAAGGCGGTGCCGGGCTATCGTTCGTTCTTCACGCATGAAAGGGAGACCGCACGCGCGGGCTTCTACAGCGTGCATCTGCTTACGCCTGATGTCGAGGCCGAGCTAACCGCAACTACGCGCTGCGGCATGCACCGCTACGGCTATCCCGCATTGCCGGCTGGGACGCGCCGGGGTGTGATTCTCGACCTGGTGCATGGCATCGGCTGCAAGGTTTATCACGCCGAGCTGAAGATCGAGAGCACCACGCGCATCAGCGGCATGCGGGCGACGCATGGATGGGCCGAGGACAAGCAAGCGTACTTTGTAATGGAATTCTCGCGGCCGGTCACGTCAATGGATGTGAGTTTGGACGGCGCCGTGAGCACAGCTTCTGCCGGAAACGAGTTCAACGGAAAAGAGATCAAAGCGATCTTAGGCGATGCACCGGGCACCGAGCCTTTGGTCATCCGCGTGGGCATTTCGTGCACCAGTGTTGAGGGTGCTGCAAAGAATCTGGCCGCCGAAATTCCTCATTGGGACTTCGACGCCATGGCTCGCGAAGCCGAGCATGAGTGGAGCAATGCACTGGATGTGCTCGACGCGGGCCTGCCTACAAACGAGCTGACAGAGACTTTCTACACCGGGGCGTATCGCGGCCTGGTTGCTCCAGCCACATTCAACGACGTTGATGGAACATATCGCGGGCAGGATCGCCAGAATCATCTTCATCCCGGCTTTACCAAATACACCGCGCTTTCCATCTGGGATATCTATCGCGGCGAGTTTCCCTTCATCATGCTGATGCAGCCGCACCGGACCAGTGACATTGTTCGCACCTTGGTTGCGGACTACGAACAGCTTGGACTGCACACGCTGCCTATGTGGCCGCTGTGGGGAAATGAAACCTGGAGCATGACCGGGTTCCACGCCGCGGGGATGATCGTCGGCGCCTATACGCGAGGCCTGCGTGACTTCGACGCCGAAGCGGCATACGCAGCGATTCGCGATACCGCACTCGGCGCGCGCGCTTCAGCGCCTCCCGGCGCTTCAGCCCGAGACATTGGAAGATCACGCGACAACGGGAAGCTGCAGGAGAACTTTCGCCAATTCGGGTACGTGCCCATGGACCTTCATGGCGGCTCGGTTTCGTGCACTCTCGATCTCGCCTACGATTACTGGTGTGCGGGCGCCATGGCGGAGCTGCTGGGGAAGCATGACGATGCGGCTCTCTTCTACAAGCTGGGCCAGAACTACAAGAACGTCTACGATGCATCGACAGGTTTCATGCGCCCTAAGACGCAGAGCGGCAAATGGCGCGATCCCTTCGAGCCGGACATTCAATATGAGGATTACGTTGAAACGGATGCCTGGCAAGCCAGCTTCAGCGTTCCCCACGACGTGCAGGGACTGATTGACCTGCACGGGGGTGACAATGCATTTGTTGCCAAGCTCGATGCCTTATTCACCGCGCCCTCCTACGTCTCTGGCCCTCCGTGGCCGCAGCCCGACATTAGCGGCATGGTCGGACAGGATGCGCAGGGCAACGAACCGAGCAATCACAATCCGTACCTGTATCCCTTCGCCGGCGCGGCGTGGAAGACCCAGTACTGGGTGCGCAAGGTCGCGGAGCTTTACAACAATACGCCGGCGGGCATTCCCGGCAATGACGACTGCGGCCAGTTGGCAAGCTGGTTCGTCTTTGCGGCGCTGGGCTTTTATCCGGTGAACGCCAGCACGGGGGTCTATGTGATCGGAAGCCCGATCGTAAACCGGGCTGCCATTCGCAATCCGCAGACTGGCGCAACGTTTGACATCATCGCCGAAAATAACTCGCCGGACAATGTTTATATCCAGAGCGCCGAACTCAACGGGCGAGAGTGGAATCGGTCGTGGCTTACGCATGAGCAGATTGTTGCCGGGGGTGAACTGCGATTTCGCATGGCCGGCAAACCGAACAAAGAATGGGCTGCAGCCAAGGCGGATCGGCCGCCTTCGGGACTTGTAAAGAGCTGAAAACATGTCGCCCCGCTCGGACCCGGCGCGAGATCGCGGTGCAAAGGGACAACTCTACGGAACGACAACGGGAATCGGCAGTTAGGCAGGCCGATACCTTCGTATTCTGAACCTGTCGTTTCATCTTGCTAATTGGTATACTTGAAGATGTGACGAACACAGTCCTCGACTCCATTCCCCAACCCGGGCCTGGCTCGACTTCCCCAAGCAAGAAAAGGGTGCTGCTGCTGAAACCACGCGGTTTTTGCGCCGGTGTGGTGCGCGCCATCGATATTGTCAAGATTGCCCTTGAGACCTTCGGCGCCCCTATTTATGTGCGTCGGGAAATTGTCCATAACCGCTATGTAGTGAATGAGTTGGCGGCGAAGGGCGCGATTTTTGTCCACGAGATCGACGATGTGCCGGACGGCCAGCGCGTGATCTACAGCGCCCACGGCGTGTCTCCAGCAGTGCGTGAGCGCAGCAAGGGACGCAATCTGAAAGTGATTGACGCGACCTGCCCGCTGGTGACCAAGGTGCATTTTGAAGCCGTGAAGTTTGCCAAGCAAGGTTATTCGCTGGTGCTCATCGGCCACCGCGACCACGACGAGATTGAAGGCACTCTGGGTGAAGCGCCCGATGTGACCCACGTGGTTTCGAACGTTGCAGAGGTGGAAGCGCTCGAGCTTCCCGATCCCAACCGCGTCGCCTACCTGACGCAGACCACGCTCAGCCTGGACGAGGCGCGCGACATCATCCACGCACTGAAGGAAAAATTTCCTCACATCGTCGGCCCGCACTCGCAAGACATTTGCTACGCCACGGAAAACCGGCAGGTGGCCGTGCGCAACGTTGCTCACCAGGCCGGGTTACTTCTTGTCGTGGGATCCACTAACAGTTCCAACTCCAATCGCCTTGTTGAGGTTTCGCGGAACCTCGGCACCATGGGTCATCTCATCGATGACTCCCAGGCCATTCATCCTGAATGGCTGGTTGGAGTTGAAAATGTCGCAGTCACGGCCGGCGCTTCGGCCCCCGAGGTCCTTGTCGAAGACGTCGTCAAGTATTTGCGCCAGAACGGATTCGAAGACGTCGAAGAAGTGGAGGTCATGCCGGAAAATGTGCGCTTCGGCCTGCCTCCCGAAATTGTGCAAGCCATTGGCAGCGCAAGTGGCTCCGCGCCTGTTCCCGTTCACTGACCAGCGGCATCTCATAGAGGGGGAACACGGTTCGCGCATGCGCCAAAAAGCCGGAACTGCGGGAGAATTCGCCCGAGTTCCGGAGAATAGTTGAGACATTGCAGACTGCATGACTCCTGAGCAACAGAAGATGCAATCCGCGGCGCCACGATTTGGCCGGCTCGATGCAGACATGGCCGACGTTGAGTCGGCGATCGCCGGCGCGCGCGAATTTCTTCTGACGCTGCAGCACTCGGAAGGCTACTGGTGCGGCGAGCTCGAAGCCGACTCCATGCTCGAGGCTGACTACATCTTCCTGCACACGCTGTTGGAAAGCGGCGATCCGGGCCGGCTGCAGCGCGCCTTCACTGAAATGATGCGCTACCAGAAAGAGGATGGCAGCTGGAGTCTTTATCCCGGAGGGCCGGGGAACATCTCGCTTTCGGTGAAGTGCTACTTTTCAGCCAAGCTTATGGGAGTGAGGCCGGACGATCCGCGCCTGGCCAAATGCCGCGAGTGGGTGCTCGCGCATGGCGGCGTCACGGCGTGCAATACGTTTACCAAGATGTACCTCTGCGGCCTGGGCCAGTACGAATACGATGCGGTGCCTGCTATTCCACCGGAGATCGTCCTCTTTCCCAAATGGTTCTACTTCAATATCTACGAAATCTCTTCGTGGTCGCGATCGATTCTTGTCCCGCTGGCGATCATGTACGCCAAAAAGCCATTCAAGAAGATTCCGCCGGAGCAGGGAATCGACGAGCTCTTCGTGGGCGGCCGCGCCAACTCCATTCTGCGCTTGCGCAGAGATCGCACGAAGCTCATATGCTGGCGCAACTTTTTCATCATCCTTGACCGGATCATGCATTGGTCTGAAGCTGTTCACATCCGCCCCTTGCGCAAACTGGCTTTGAAGCGAGCGGAAAAATGGATACTCGAACGGCTGGAGATGACCGACGGCCTGGGCGCCATTTATCCGGCAATGCTGAACGCCATTATCGCGCTGCGTTGCCTCGGCTACTCCGAAGACGACCCGCAGGTGATTCGCGCGCGCGATGAATTCGAGAAGCTGGGGATCGAGCAGCCGCCCACCCCTAAAATGCCCGAGCCTACCCTCCGCATGCAGCCTTGCATGAGCCCTGTGTGGGACACGGCGCAGGCTGTTTTCGCTCTGGGAGAGGCAGGCGTATCGCGCAACGACACCCGCCTCATCAAAGCCGTCGACTGGATGCTGTCCAAAGAAGTCCGCCACAAAGGCGACTGGGCGGTCAAGGTGCGGAAGTGCGATCCCGGTGGGTGGTACTTCGAGTTTAACAATGAGTTTTATCCGGATACCGATGATACGGCGCAGGTTCTGCTTGCGTTAAGCAAGGTGGACAACCCCCGCGAGCACTATCAGCTTCGCGTGGCTGAGCGCGCGATTCAGTGGGTTTTGGCGATGCAGTGCAAGAGTGGCGGCTGGGGCAGCTTTGACAAAGACAACACCAAGATGATCTTCGAGTACATCCCCTTCGCCGATCACAATGCCATGCTCGATCCGCCAACGGTCGACATTACCGGAAGAATCCTTGAGATGCTGGCCAGCTACGGCTACAGCCGCGCCGACAAGCGAGTCGAAAAGGCTGTCAAGTTCATCTTCAATGAGCAGGAGCCGGATGGAAGCTGGTTTGGCCGCTGGGGAGTCAACTATCTCTACGGAACCTACCTGGTGCTGCGTGGGCTTGATGCCATCGGCGTGGACCATCTCGAGCCGCAAGTGCAGCAGGCCGCCGAATGGATTCGCATGGTGCAGAATCCCGATGGCGGTTGGGGCGAAACTTGCGGCAGCTACGATGATGCGAATACGCGCGGCATCGGTCCCAGCACACCGTCGCAGACGGCATGGGCGCTGCTCGGACTGCTTGCAGCAGGCGATGACCGCTCCGACTCCATTGCAAAGGGCATTCGCTGGCTGCTCACGCGGCAGCAGCCCAACGGCAATTGGGAGGAAAGCACCGGCGAAGGTATTCGACGCCAGGCCCTGTACACGGGAACCGGCTTTCCAAGAGTCTTTTATCTGGCGTACACGATTTATCGCGATTATTTTCCGCTGCTCGCTTTGACGAGTTACAAGCGGGCGATGGAAAGAGCAGCTTCCAGCTTTTAGCTTCCAGCCGCTGCTTTTTGGATTGGTAACTCAAATGTGTTCGATCCGAAGCTAGAGGTTGTGACGGAGGGTTTACCCGAATATGGCAGTTCCAATTTCACAGATGTGGACGGTGGCAACCTACGTCCTCAAAAACCGGCTCAAGGGCAACAAGCGCTATCCGCTTGTGCTCATGCTTGAGCCGCTGTTCCGCTGCAACCTGGCGTGCGCCGGCTGCGGCAAGGTGCAATATCCGCCGCACATCCTGAAGAAGCAGCTCACACCGGAGGAGGCCTTCGCTGCGATCGAGGAATGTGGCGCGCCCATGGTGTCGATTCCCGGCGGCGAACCGCTGCTGCATCCGCAGATCGTGGAGATTGTCAACGGTCTGGTGGCGCGCAAGAAGTACGTCTACCTTTGCACCAATGCGCTCGAACTCAAGCGCCGCCTGCCCGAATTTACGCCGTCGAAGTACCTCACGTTCAGCGTGCATCTCGACGGCCAGCGCGAGGAGCACGACTTCTCCGTTTGCCGCGAAGGCGGATGGGACCTGGCGATTGAGGGCATTAAGGACGCCGTCAAGCGTGGCTTTCGCGTCACACCGAACGCGACGTTTTTTGATGGCACAGATCCGAATCACGTGCGCGCCTTCTTCGATGAGGTAATGGCCATCGGCGTGGAGGGCGTGGTGCTTTCACCGGGCTACAGCTACGACAAGGCGCCCGACCAGAATCGTTTCATGGGCCGCGCGCGCGTGCGGCGTCTTTTCCGCGCCATTCTGTCGAACCGCAAAAAGAGCTGGAAGTTCAACATGTCGCCGCTCTTTCTCGAGTTTTTGATGGGCGACCGCAACTACGACTGCACACCGTGGGGCTCGCCCGCCTACAACATCTTCGGCTGGCAGCGCCCGTGCTACCTGTTGCAGGATGGCTATGCCGACACCTTCAAGGAGTTGATGGAGACGACGAAATGGGAAGAGTACGGTGTGGGCAGCGGCAATCCCAAGTGCGCGAACTGCATGGTCAGTTGCGGCTACGAGCCATCGGCGGTTCTGGAGGGGTTCGGGTCGCTCAAAGGATTCCTTGCAATGGTGAAGGGCAGCTTCTCGCTCTATCCCGACCAGCACGCACTGAATCTGCTCAATGAGCCCATGCCCACCGGGCCTTCGTCTCTGGTGCAGATTACGCACCCCGATCGCGCGCTTGAGGAGACCCGCGTATGACGGCCGAGGTGCAGCGCTACACCCGCGAGCAAATTGAAGCGCTGGAACTGGCTCCGGGAACGACTCACGAAGAGCTCGAGGGCTCTGTCCCTGAGCTCGCAAGCGACGAAGACCTGCGCCGGGCTCTCGAAAAGGCCTTCGACTTTCGCGGCGATGTCACCATCACGCTCAAGTCAGGCGAGAAAATTGAGGCCTTCATCTTCAATCGCCAGACCGGCGCGACGCTGGCCGAATCCTGGGTGCAGTACTTCACGCCAAGCGCCCCCGAGAAGCGCAAGATCAGCTATGCCGACATCGCGCGCCTCGAATTTGGCAAAGACCGCGCCGCAGGCAAGCACTGGGAAGATTGGGTGAAGGCTTGGAACGAAAAGAAGGCCGCCGGCGAAAAGAACATCGGGCTGCATCCCGAAGCGCTCGAGTAGGACAGGCTAATTCGCCGTTGCAGCGGTCGCGTTTTCTTTGGCCGCTGCCGCGCTTGCGGGCAGTTCCACTGAGAACACCGTCCAGGATCTTCCCGCGATGAGAGCGCTTCTGGCCCGAATCTTGCCTCCGTGATTCTCCACAATCCCGCGGCTGATCCAAAGCCCCAACCCATTGCCCGTGTTTCCCTTTGTGGTTACGAACGGCTGGAAGAGCCGCTCCCGCGCGCCAGGCTGAATGCCGTGCCCGTTGTCCGCGACGGTAATCTTCCAATTGCCTCCTCGCGCGGCGCGGATTCGCCCCTCGATCAGCCCTTCCATCGCAACTGCGTCGATGGCATTGCGGATCAGGTTCGAAAACACCTGCCGCATTTCCGCCGACGAACCAAACACCATGTAAGGTCCGGCATAGTCGCGGCGTACCGAGATATTCTTCTGTGCAAATAGCGGCTTGTTCAGATCGAGCACGCCATCCAACGTTGCGGCGAGATCAAACTCGGCGGGTTTCCTCGTGTCGCGGAAAAACGTGAGACTCCGCTTGGCGAGGTTGCTGATTCGATGGATTTCATCCATCAGCATCTCCGAGCATTCTTTGGCGGAAGAATCCAGATTCTCGTTGGTATTGATCAAGAACGCGAGATTGGTCACCGCCTCGAGGGGATTGTTGATCTCGTGAGCAATGGCCGCCGCCATTCGCCCTGTTGCTGCCAATTTCTCTGATTCGATGAATGCGTGCTGCATCTTCACCCGCTCGGTAATGTCGCGGAAGATCATCGACGCGCCCTCGACGCGCGTCTCTGCATCCATCAAAGGCGAAATCGTCAGCGATACTTTGATCCGCGAGCCATCCCTGCGCATTCTCTCCGTCTCAAAGTGATCGAATCGCTTTCCTTCTCGCAGATTGTGCAGAGTCGCCTCTTCTTGTTCGTGCAATTCATCGGGAACAATCCATAGAATCGGCTGCCCGATCATTTCATCCGATGCAAAGCCAAACATCTTCACCGCCGCTGCGTTCCAGCTCGTGACGATCCCATCCAAATCCGCGCTGATGATCGCATCGTTCGAAGAGTCGACGATCGCCGCCAGTCTTGCCCGGCTGGCGCGAGCATTGCGGAGTTTCCGGATCAGAGTGCAAATCGCAGCGCTGACGGCGATAAACGCGATTGTCTTCACCAGCGCCAGGCCGAGCATCGATTGCCGTTGAGGCGACGGGAAAAAGAAAACATCGAGCAGCGCCGCAGAGATGAGCAACGAAAAGATGCTCGCCGCAAAATCAACATATCGTGCCACGAAAGCGATGGCACCGAGAAACAGGAGTGGGGTGAGCGCTGGGAAGTTGGTCAGCATTGGCCTGAGCGCAAGACTGACGCCGGCCGCCAGCGCCACCAACAAAGCAGCGACACTATATCTCTTCATTGGGGACGACCTCAACAAAATTCGTAAATCAGAAACGCCCGAGAAATAAGACAGCCGCGAATGCAACAGCCTTCGACGATTCTTTCGAGGTGCTCGGCCCTTGAAAAAGAGGATACCCAAACGATTTTCCCATTGTTTCCCCGGGATGGAAAAACTCCTGGTGAAGGAAGCTCCCCGTAGTTGGCCCAATCCTCTTTGAGTCCACGGCATGAGCGCCAGCGCTCCAAGCACCCGATTACAATATAGTTGCGTTTTCGCATGAAGATTTTCCTTACCGGCGCAACGGGTTTCATCGGCCATCATGTGGCCAAGGCGCTTGCTGCCGATGGCGCCCATCTGCGCCTTCTTGTCCGCAAGAGCAGCAACCTTGCCAATCTGGAGGGCGTTCACGGCGACACGGTGGTTGGCGATCTTGCCGCTCCCGACTCGCTCAAGCCGGCGCTCGCTGGTTGCGACGCGGTTGTCCATGTGGCCGCCGATTACCGGCTCTGGATTCCTGATCCGGCGGCGATGTACCGCGCCAACGTCGACGGCACGCGTGAGCTGCTGAGGCTCGCACGCGAGGCCGGCGTCAAGCGCTTCGTCTACACATCCAGCGTTGCGACGATGCACTTCCGCACCGACGGCATCATCATCAATGAGGACACGCCGGTCTCGATCGCGGACATGGTGGGCCATTACAAGCGTTCGAAGTTCATGGCCGAGCAGGAGGCGACGAAAGCGGCGCAGGGCGGGCTGCAGGTCATCATCCTCAATCCGACCACTCCCATCGGCCCCAACGATCGCAAGCCCACGCCAACCGGCCGCATCGTCGTCGACTTTCTCAACGGGAAATTTCCAGCGTACGTTGATACCGGCATGAACCTCGTCGATGTCTCCGAAGTTGCTCGCGCCCATGTGCTGGCTCTGACCATGGGATCGCCCGGCAAGCGCTATATTCTTGGCGGAGAAAATCTCACGCTCAAGCAGATCCTCGACAAGATGTCGGCTATCACCGGCATTCCATCGCCCACGGTCAGGATTCCGTTTGCTGTCGCCGCCACCTACGCGTTTTTTGAGGAGTGGATCACAGGGCGCATCCGCGGCAAGGAGCCGAGAGCGACGCTTGAAGAAGTGCGGATGGGGCGCAAAAAAATGTATGCCTCGAGCGCTCATGCCGAGCAGGAACTCGGCTTCCGCGTGATGCCGGTGTATCCATCAATGCGTGCCGCGATCGAGTGGTTCCGAGCGAACGGCTATGCGCCTGCAAAGACTGCGCGGGCCCGCGCATGACTCGAACCGCCATCATTGCCGCGTTTCATGGTGAGCTTAAGCCGCTCGTGCGCGGATGGCCGCACAGCACGCGAAACGGCATTCATTTCTGGGCGCAGCGCAATGAGGAAGAGGAATGGATCGCCGCCTGCGCCGGCGCGGGCCAAGATGCGGCCACTCGCGCATTCGCCGGCATTGAAGAAGGCGGACCCGTGGACCTCATCTTCTCTATCGGCTGGGCCGGGGCCCTCCGGCCCGAGATCGCCGCCGGTTCTGCCCGCAACGTGGCCGGCGTCATCGACGTTCGTACCGGTGAGCGATTTCATTGTGAAGCGGGCGCCGGTGAGCTGTGGCTGGCGACCAGCCCGAAGGTCGCCGACCAGGCCGAAAAGCGCCGCCTCGCCTCAACCTACAACGCCGCCCTGGTCGACATGGAAGCGGCAGCGGTCGCACGGCTCGCCGCCGCACGAGACATCCCTTTTTACTGCATCAAAGGGGTGAGTGACGGTTTTACAGACCGGCTGCCTGACTTCAACCGCTTTCTCTCGCCCACCGGGCAAATCCGGCTGGCACGGTTGACTTTGTATACCACCTTGCGGCCCTGGTACTGGCCTGCGCTCCTCCGGATGGGCGAGAATAGTAAACGAGCTTCCCAAAACATCGCGGAGTCACTGAGTGATTTCCTCGATGGACGATTTTCCGATGAATGAGGTCGCATCAGAAAACAGAATGGCCACCCAAATTTCAAGTCCTAAATTCCAGGTTGATTCAAAGATCCCCACGTCCATGCGCGCAGTTGTCTATCGAGGCATCAACGACATGCGCCTCGAAACTGTGCCGGTCCCGAGCATCGGACCCGGAGAGCTGCTGATCAAAATCGCCACCTGCGGCGTCTGCGGCACCGATCTCAAAAAGATTCACATGGGCTCGCATTCTGCGCCGCGAATCTTTGGCCATGAGATGGCCGGGGTGGTGGCGGAGGTAGGCGCCGGCGTCACCAACTATGCAGTGGGCGACCGCGTGATGACTTTCCATCACGTGCCTTGCGGCGAGTGCTACTACTGCCGTAAGAACACGCCTGCCCAATGCCCGCTCTACCTGAAGACCGGCGCGACTGCAGGCTTTGCGCCTTCCGGCGGCGGCTTTGCCGAGTACCTCCGTGCCATGGACTTCCTGGTTGCCAGGGGCGGCGTGGTCAAGATTCCCGATGGCGTGCCGTTTGAACAGGCTGCGTTTGTTGAGCCGCTGATGACAGTGCTCAAAGGCGCCAAACTGCTGAACCTCGCAGCCGACGACACGGTTCTGGTGATTGGCCAGGGGCCGATCGGACTGATGCATGCCCTGATGGCCAAGCGTACTGGAGCGCGCGTTTTGACCTCCGATCTCTTCCCCGAGCGCCATGCAATTGCTGCTCGCTACGGACTCGCGAATCCGATCCAAGCCGGAACGGAAAATGTTGTGGAACGGGTGATTGCCGAGACCGAGGGCCGAGGCGCGGATGCGGTGATTATTGCCGTTGGTGGAAACGGCCTGATCAAGACGGCGATGGACGCAGTGCGCCCGGGAGGCAAGGTGATGCTTTTTGCCCAGACCCAGCATGGCGAGGCGACCTTTGACCCCGCCGCTGTATGTGTGGACGAAAAGACCCTCCTCGGCTCATACTCATCTTCGTTCCCGATTCTGGGTGAAGTAACCGACCTGGTCTTTGGCGGTTACCGGAGCGGTCTCGACCTGACGCGATTGATTTCGCATCGTTTCCCGCTGGAAGAAGCGGTTGAGGCAATTCATATTGCGTCAAATCCCGGTGCGAGCTCAATGAAGATTATGATGGAGCCTGCACCTGGGGCGGGGGCACAGTAGGGGGGAGATTGATGGCAGGCACGGTAAAGGCCGCAATCCTCCGGGGCCGCAAAACCGTCAAGACTGTTGTCGAAGAAGGCCGCAAGAAGGTTGAGAACGTCGTCGAGGGAGGCCTCAACACAGTCGAGACGGTCGTCGAAGTCGGCTTGGACACAGTCGAAACTGTGGTCGTCAAAGGCCGTAAAAGGGTCCAGACTGCCGTCCACCAGGGCCGCAAGACTGTGGAGAACGCGCTTCTCCACCGCGTGACGATGAGGGCGGCCATTCTGCACGGCCGCGAGGATGTCCGCATCGAACAAGTGCCGGTGCCGAGGGCTGCCGCGGGCGAGTTGGTTGTGAGAGTGGGCGCCGCTCTCACTTGCGGAACAGATCTCAAAGTGTTTCGCCGCGGTTATCACGCGCGCATGATCGTTCCGCCAGCGCTCTTCGGCCACGAGCAGGCGGGAACCGTGGTGGAAGTGGGTGAGGGAGTTGCGGATTTTGAGGCCGGCGATCACGTGGTGGCGCTCAATTCCGCGCCCTGCGGCAAGTGCTACTTTTGCATGCGCGGCCAGGAAAATCTCTGCGACGACCTCCTCTTCAACAACGGCGCGTATGCCGAGTTCATCAAGATCCCGGAGCGCATCGTAGCCAAGAACACGCTGCGCATTCCTGAAAACGTTCCGCTGGAGCACGCCGCTCTGACTGAGCCGCTGGCCTGTGCCGTGCACGGATTCGAGGATTCGGATCCGCGCAAGGGCGACATGATTGCGGTGATCGGCGGTGGCCCTCTGGGGCTGATGATCCTGCATGTAGCTGCGCTGGCAGGATACGAAACCATTGCCATCGTGAAGCACGATGGGCAGGCCGAAGCCGCGCGTCAATTGGGGGCTGTGCATATCGTGCAGAGCGCGACAATTCGCAAGGCGATCCAGGAAACTCGCGCGCTCACGCCCAACAACCGCGGCGTCGACATCGCGATTGAAGCGGTCGGCCTGCCCGAGACTTGGCAAGAAGCTGTCGAACTGGCGCGCAAGGGCGGCACCGTCAATTTCTTCGGCGGTTGTGCTGCAAATACGCACGTGAATCTTGACACCAACCGCATTCACTACAGCGACATCACTCTCCGCGCCACCTTTCACCACACACCGGCCATCTGCCGCAAGGCGCTGGCGCTCATTGCCGGCGGCAAATTCCAGGCCGGCGCATTCATCACCGGCCGAGCCCATCTCTACGAGCTCAATCGCGTCTTCGAGAAGCTGATGAACCGCTCCACCGAGATCAAGACCGCGATCGTGCCGTAGATACTTGAAGAAAGAAGAGAAAGGGCCTATGAAGGTTCGGGACGTAGCCCGTCCCTCGAAGAATGTTGCAAAATAGAGATGGGCTTATTGATTGCTTCAAGCCATATGTCCGGCCGGAAGAGGAAAGACAACCGCAGATCCTTCGGCTACATCCCTCTGAAGCAGGACCTCGCTCAGGATGACAAGCGATCATTGTTTATGCAGCGATCGACACTCGCTGAGGGAGTAAAGACAGGACCATGACTGCCACGTCCGCCCGGACTTCGACCGAAGAACTTATCGCTCGGGGCTGGGCTGCGCTCCCACCTGGCTATCAAATTCCGGACGTTGTGCCTACGCTCGAGGAAGCGCGCGACTACTGCCGGCGGCTGGCTGAAACGCATTACGAGAACTTCCACCTCGCCACCTGGTTCCTGCCCAAGACGCTGCGTCCGCACTTCCACTCGATCTATGCGTATTGCCGCATCTCCGACGACTTGGGCGACGAGGTTCCCGACACGGCGCAGGCCCTGGCGCTGCTCGATCTTTGGGGACGCGAGCTGGATGCCTGTTATGAGGGCCGCGCGCGCCACCCGGTTTTTGTGGCGCTGGCCGAAACCATCCGCGCCTGCTCCATTCCCAAGGAGCCGTTTGCCGATCTGCTCGTCGCCTTTCGCCAGGACCAGACGGTCTTGCGCTACGCGACGATGAATGACGTACTCGGCTACTGCCATTACTCCGCGAATCCCGTCGGCCGGCTTGTGCTTTACGCTTGCGGCGAGGTAGGCGACGAGAACTTCTGCCTTTCCGATGCGACGTGCACGGCGCTGCAACTCGCCAACTTCTGGCAGGACGTGCGCGTGGACTATGCCAAGGGCCGCGTCTACATCCCGCAGGACGATATGCGCCGCTTTGGCGTAAGCGACGAGACGATCGCGCAGGGCATCGCGACGCCGGAGTTCCGCAAGCTGATGCGCCACGAAGTCGATTCTGCACGGTCACTCTTTGAGCAAGGCCTGCCGCTAATCGGAAGAGTGAACCGCGATCTCGCCGTTGATCTCGATCTCTTCAGCCGCGGTGGCCTGGAGATTCTGCGTGCCATCGAGCGCCGCGACTATGATGTACTGAGCGCACGGCCGGCCATTTCGAAAAGCACGAAGCTTGCGCTTGCATTGCGGGCGCTCTGCGGCAAGGTACTGCCGTTCTTACGGCTCCATCCACGATCTGCATGAAAGGCAGCTTGACGCAAGAGGTTCCATCTACCGGATTCGAATTGGGCCAAGCGTACAAGGTCTGTCGCGGGATCGCCAGGCGCGAAGCCAAGAATTTCTACTACGCATTTCTTGCCCTTCCAGTTGATCGCCGCAACGCCATCTGCGCCATTTACGCTTTCATGCGGCAGGCCGATGACCTTGCCGACGACGAGAGCCTTTCGCGCGAGGAACGCCGTCGCCGTTTGGATGCGTGGCTTGCCGCATGGCGCCAGGTTGCTGCAGGTGCAGTGTCGAACGATCCCGTGTTCTTGGCTGTACGCGACGCGACCACGCGTTTTCGGATTCCGCTCGCACTGCTGGACGAGCTTGTCGAGGGAGTGACGATGGATCTGGCCCGCGCGGGCAACGGCGCGCCTGACACTTACGCGACGTTCGCCGATCTTTATCGCTATTGCTACCTGGTGGCTTCAGTGGTCGGACTGGTGTGCATTCGCATCTTCGGTTACATCGACCCGCGCGCCGAGAAACTCGCCGAGGAAACCGGCATCGCTTTCCAGCTCACCAACATTCTTCGCGACGTGTCCGAGGACGCAGGGCGCAAGCGCGTGTACTTGCCGCTCGAAGATCTCGCCGCTCACAAGATTTCGGTCCACTCGTTGCTGCATCACGCATCGGGCACGCCACCCGCGATGAATGAGCGGAACATGTTTGAGGAGATGGCAAAGCGCGCGGAACGCTACTACGCGTCGGCGCGGGAACTGATGCCGCTGATCAATAAGGAGAGCCGGCCCGCACTCTGGGTGCTGGTCACGATCTACCATAGGCTGCTGAAACGAATCGCTGCGGCCGACTACGACGTGTTTACGCGCAAAGCCAAAGTGCCGCTGGTCGAAAAGCTGGCGATTCTCGCGATAGGCCTTGGCTGGACCGCATGGGAGCGCGTCTTTAAACGATGAGCGCTGCCCAATTCATCCAATCCTGCGTCCAACTCATGCGATAAGCTTGTTCGGGGGTAATTTTCATGCAATTGCGCGCCCTGCGGCGTCTGACTCTTGCCGTATTCGTGTTCGTCTTCGGGCTTGCTGCAACCCCAGCGTCGCTCTCGGGGCAGGGAAGCAGTTTCAATCCTGCGCTGCCGCTCACGCACGTCGACAACGGACCGAACAGCGCCTGGGCTCAGCGCCAGCATTATTTGATCCTGGTTTCGCTCGATGGTTTTCGCTGGGACTACGCGAAGCGCGAGAATGCGACGCACTTGCTGGCGCTCGGCAAGCGGGGCGTCTGGGCGCCCGAGGGCATGATGCCCAGCTATCCTTCGCTCACATTTCCCAATCATTTCACCATCGTTACCGGGCTCTATCCCGAGCACCACGGAATCGTCGCCAACAGTTTTCTCGATGCCGCGCGCGGAGCTCGCTACTCCTACACCGAACCGCAAACCGCGACGGATGGCTCATGGTATAGCGGTGTCCCCATCTGGAGCCTGGCAGAGAGTCACGGGATGCGCACAGCCTGCATGCTTTGGCCCGGCTCGGAGGCGAAGATCGCCGGCTTCCGCCCCTCGTATTACGCACAATTTGACGCGAAAACACAGTCAACGCCGGAAGCTCAACAGGCGCGCATCGACGACACCGTTGCCCTGCTGCATCTGGCCGCCGAGGACCGCCCGCATTTCATCGCTATCTACTTTTCAGAACCTGACCACGAAGGTCACGAGTTTGGCCCCGATGCGCGCGAAACGCGGGCCGCCGAGCTCAAGATGGACGCGATCATTGGCAGGCTGGAGGTGGCGCTCAAAGGCACCGCACTGCCCATCGACGTGGTGATCGTGAGCGATCACGGCATGGTGAAGTCCGAGGGTGACTGGATCAACCTCGACCAATTTGCCGACTTGACGGGATTCGAAGTCACCGGCGCACTGCTTTACGGCAAGACCGAAGAGGATCGCGCGCGCGTCTACGAGCAGCTCAAGCATGCCACATCGCAGTTCATGGTTTTCCGGCTGAAGAATGTTCCGGCAAATCTCAACTTCAACTCGAATGCTCGCGAGGGCGACCCGGTGGTGGTGGCCACAGGGCCTTACGCGCTGCGTGCGCATGCTCCGCCGGCGGGAAGCGCTGATCACCCGCCGCAGACGGGAATGCACGGATTCGATCCGCACATCTTGCCCGAGATGAAGGCCAGCTTCTTTGCCGCCGGGCCGGATCTTGCGCAAGGGAAGACCGTGGGTCCCTTTGATAACGTCAATCTGTATCCTTGGATGGCGCATATGCTCGGCCTCGATCCGGCGAAAAACGATGGCAGCCTGAATATCCTGGCAGGAACGCTGCGCGACAACGGCGTCGCGCCCCAAAAATAGAAAGGGAATGAAAAAAGAGATGAATGTGGTTCTCGGAATCGATGGAGGCGGCACAAACACCCGGGCTGCGTTGGTGGCCGACGGAAAGATCGTAGCAAGTGGACAAAGTGGTTCCATCAAGAGGCTGCGCGTGGGCGCCGAAGCTGCAGAAGCCAATCTGCGCGAGCTTCTTAACGACATCTACACGCAGGCTGGCGTGAAAGACGTGCGAGCGGCCTCGTGCGGTGTGGCCAGCGCCAGCATGCCGGGAATCACCGAGTGGATCACCGCAGTGTTCGACGATTTTGGCGTTGAGCGCTCTGAGGTGGTCGGCGACGAAGTGATTGCCCTCGACGCGGCATTCCAGGGAGGACCTGGAATCCTGCAGATTGCCGGGACCGGTACGAATACCGTGGGCCGAGCGCCCGATGGCGGCCGCGAGCGCGCGGGAGGCTGGAGCTCGCGCCTCGGCGACGAAGGCTCAGGCTACTGGATTGGTTTGCATGCGATCCGGCGGGCGCTGAATGCGTACGATCGCGAGGAGCCGCAGGCAGTGCTGAAAACGGTGGGCGAAATCTGGGGAACGCCTGAGATGGACGAGTTCATCAACCTGGGCGACGGCACGCCAGGACCCGATTTTGCCGCGCTGGCGCCAGCCATTAACGAACTGGCCGAAGCAGGCGATGCGGTTTCAGTTGGCGTGTTGCGCCAGGCTGCAGCCGATCTGATTCAGAACGTGCTGCTGGTGCGTTCCAAGCTGCTTCGCAAGCACAAGATTGCCGGTGAGGTTCCGGTCGCCTGGACCGGCAGTGTCATCGGGAAGATGAGGATCGTGAGGGAAGAATTTTTCGGCGGCCTGCACGCCGCCGCGCCCCAGATGCCGGTGGGAACTACGGAGACAGTGGCGCTCGATGGCGCGATATGGCGAGCGAAACGCATGGCAGGGTCGGCCGGCTAGTGATGCCTTGGAGTCCGATTCCGCGTCCGCTCCGCTATCTGTATTTGCGCAAGACGCCCAACACTCGCCCTTGAATGGCCACCTGCGCAGCGGGCACGTAGATCGGATCCATCTCGAGATTTGAAGGCTGCAACCGAATCACGTTGCCTTCGGGGTAAAAGCGCTTGAGCGTGGTTTCGCTTCCATGAACGAGCGCGACCACGATCTCGCCCTGGCGAGCGGTTCGCGTCCGCTCCACCAGCACATAGTCGCCGTTAATGATGTGCTCATCGCGCATCGAGTCGCCGCGCACTTCGAGAGCGAACACGTCGCGGTTGCCCACAACGTCGTGCAGGGAGATTGTCTCCTGCGTCTCTGTGGCTTCCAGCGGCAATCCGGCAGCGATGCGCCCTGCCAGCGGCAGCTTCATGCTCGACCGTGTGCGCGAACCGGGCGGCAACAGATCGATTGACCGGCTCCGGTTATGAACCCGGTCGAGCATTCCCTTTTTTTCAAGGTTGGTGATGTGCTTGTGTACCGTTGCCAGGCTCTTGAGCCCCATCCCGCGCGCAATCTCTTCAAAGGAAGGCGAATAGCCGTTGCGGGTCACAAATGCTTCAAGGAAATCGATAACTTCTTTTTGCCTTCGTGTGACAGCCATGCGGGCATTATAGCGAATAAAAAGCGAAGCGCAAGAACTGTTTTCGCCTATTGTTTACTTTTTGGGCACTGGGACGCAGTGTCTCATTTTCGACACGGGACCGGCGATGAGCCAGTCGGTTGAAAACAAAACCCAGCGATTGCAGTATGTGGGCCCGGATGAAGCTGTGCACCACAAAGTAATTTCCGGTTTGGCGAGAACACTATCCAGCAGGGCTCATCGACAATGAATGCCTGCGGAAAAGGGAACTAGAACAAGCAATTTTTCGCGGTTGACACCTGCTGCCCTGCCAAGTTAGCTTGTGTCCGGCACTCTTCCCCTTTTCAAAGCCCGGGTTTGGGCGTGTGTCGAGCAGGCCCATTTGCAGGTTCGTCTTATGCGGCCACGAGGCGAGGTCTCCTTCTAACATAGTGCGCCGTAGGTCATAACGGGCTCTCAGTCCTGATTTCAGCTGCATGAAGCCTCTCTAACGCATCGCGTTCGGAGAGGCGTCAGACTTGCTTCCGCCGTGCGTCAAATGGGATCAACCATTCGCGTTTGTGGTCGATCGCCACGGGGCGAATGATCGGAGGATCGTTCCAATGAGGCCTTCAAGAAATCTATCTTGCATTTCCACACTGTTCTTCGTGACGCTGGCGATTGCGCCATCTCCCGCGCTGGCGCAGCCTGGCTGGAACTATCATCCCCGAATCACTGGAATCAGCGTGGGGGAGAGCCAGCTCGTGCTTCCGCCTGTTCCCCAGAGCCCGGTCAATGTCATCAACGCATATGAGGGCCTGGGCAACCTGGCGGATGAGCATTCAACCGTAATTCCGCCAGGCACGCTCCCGGGTCACCCCTTCGATTACCTATTCTTTGTACCCACGACAACCTCGCTGAATCAGACGACGAGCGGCCTCGTGGTTCTCTCCGGCGGTTTCGGGCCTGACTGGAACGGCCAATGGACGCTCAGCTACGCGCCGGATTATGACCAGTCGCCGCTGACCGCGCCGGACGGTAACACGAATGGACAGATCTTCATCTCCCCGTTTCAGCGCAATTTGTGTCCTGGCAACTCGCCGCAGGACACCACGTTCGATCTGAACTATGCCAACGGCGGTTCCGTCATCATCGATCCCACGCGCAGCCCTTCAAGCCGGCTGTTGATGATCTATGAGGGAACGACGGTGTGCATCAATCAGGATGGCGGATCGACGCAAAACGGCGTCGACAATTTCTACGCAACGCTGGGCGTGGCTACATCGTTGAACTACGGAAAGATTTGGCCGTCGTATCGCGCAACTTCATTTGCCTTGCCTCTGCCCGGGCAGAGCACGACCGTCGGGCCGCAGGCGCCGGGCAGCGGGGCGTTCGGTTCGCTCGTTTGTATGGGAAACGACTGCAACACCACCCCACCGAGCACATTCGGGCGATACCCGGTGATCAGCGCGCCATACTCCATTCAGGATTTGGTGGTTCCTGGTTCAAACGACGGGATTCCCGACACCATCGGCAACCAGGGTCCCAGCGCCTTTGTTGACGATGTGCACCCTGGTTCACGCCTGTACGTCTACACATTACAGAATTACGGCTGCCCTGCGACGCTATATCAGTGTGGAACGACGGCGCCAAATGACAAGGGCGTTCTGACAGTTTCGCGGGCTCTGCTGAACGGCAATAAGGTGCTGCAATTCGAGAATTGGTACAGCTCGTCGTTTTCAGTGGGGAGCATCGGCGGTGGACAAAGTGCGATCTTTCCTGAGGTGCAGATGGCCACGCCCGCACAGTATGCGGCATGCGAGGACGCACGCCAGTTGCAAGGCATGGGGTCCATCAACTACTTTCCGTTGACGCGCCAGTACATCCTCATTTTCTCCTGCAGATCGCCCACCGACCCCGCGAACCCCGGCGTGCAGCCGCCCAACACCGGAGGACAGTATCATCAGGATGGAGTGGCTTGGTTCTTCTCGACGCTGGATGCCTCGCAATACGATCTCTCGCGGCAGGACCAGTGGACCACGCCGGTTGAGATCTCCGGCTCATGGCAGTGGCTCGGTTCCAATGGATCGACCACCCGCAATCCCTACTGCATCTATGACGGGTGGTATGCCACATTCATGTCGCTATACCAGCGCCCGAGCTGGCTCTCTCCTCTTGGGTTTGCATTCTCCATGGACGGGTGCACAGATGCGGGTGCCGGTCGCAGTCGCTATTACCGATCACGTGTCTTCCTGATATCAGTCGCACCTTGACAGACCGCGCCTATCGTCAAATTGGATCAACGCGCCGGAATTGCGCCGCATCCGTCTTTGTGAGGCGACCTGGCACCCACAAGAGCGGAGTCACCACGCATACTTACCGCGCTGTGTGACCAACGGCACACAGCCAGTTCAAAGACAATTCCGCAACGTTTCGCAGATTTCGCGATCGTATCATCGGCTACTCGTTAATCACCTTTCGGTAAACATAATGCAGATGCGAGTGATCGAGACTCACTCAGGCCCTACAATCAAGCCATGATCCTCGAGTCCTTTCCGGTCGGGCCGCTGGCGTGCAATTGCACCATTCTGGGCGATGAAGAGGCCCGCGAAGCCATTGTTATCGATCCCGGGGACGAAGTCAGCCGCATTCATCGCCGGTTGACTGAGTTGGGGCTCAAGCTGAAGCAGATTCTGGTCACGCACGCCCACATTGACCACGTCGGCGGCGCCCTCAAGCTCAAGGGTCTTACCGGCGCGCCAATCTTCTTGAACGAATCTGACCTGCCGCAACTGAAGATGATGGAAGCACAGGCCGCCTGGCTCGGAGTGCAAACGCCGGAAACCGCGCCGCCAGACGCGAATCTGAAAGATGGTCAGGTCGTCGGACTCGAACGCTACCCAGCCCAGGTCCTTCACACGCCCGGTCACACGCAGGGGTCCGTTTGCCTCCATTTTGTGCCGCTGAAGCTGCTCATCGCGGGTGACACGCTCTTTGCCGGCAGCATTGGCCGCACCGATCTGCCTGGGGGCGATTTCGACCAGATCATCGACTCTCTGCATTCACGGATTCTCGCCTTACCGGATGAAACGCGGGTCTTGCCAGGCCATGGTCCTGCAACCACTGTCGGAGAAGAGCGGAACAGCAATCCGTTTTTGCAAACGCAACAGTAGCGAAATTGACAATTAGTAAGTCATTATATATAAATAAGATGGCGTAGTTTATCTAAGAGATACTTTATCTCATCCCTCATTTGTGTTACTCCTCTGATCCTTTCTAAAGTAGTTAATCAGGATGCCTAATCCGTTACTGAATTCCTCTTCCTGGGGGAGCAGGCTCATGACGAGCCAGCCCGATTCCGGCATGCCAAAGAAATAGCCGGGATGCAGCCAAACGCCTTGTTCCAGCAGAGCCAAAACAGTATGCTCATCCGGCTCGATCGCGGGAATGCGGAGGACTGGGTACCATCCGGCTTCCACCTTGAGCCTTTGCAAGGCGGGGAGCGCAGAAAGCCGGCGGTCGAGCGAGGCCAGATTCGCCGCCACTCGCGTTCGAATCTGCTCCTGGATCTGGCCTCGCTGCTCGAACCATGTGCGCAGCGCCCATTGCACAGGTGCGTTCATGGAAAGAAACGTGTCGGCGATAATTTCGAGCCGGGCCAGCGCCTGATCGCGCTCGGGGCCGGTCGCCACAATCCAGGCCGCCTTCATCTGCGGCAGCCCGGCGACCTTGCTCAATCCGCTGACGACGAAGACCGGGACACCCTCGAGGCCCGAGGCGAAGCTCGAACCTGCGGAGCCGATTCCGTAATCGAGAAAAACCTCATCGACAATTAGCGAAAGGTTGAACTCGCGGCAGAGACGGGCGAGCTCCCCCGCCTCCCATGGCTTGGTGAAGTGGCCAGTGGGATTGTTGGGATGCACGAGGACGATCGCACGCGTCTTGTCTGAGATTGCCCGGCGAACGCCGCCAAAGTCGATCTGCCAGCCGTTTTCGTAGATCAGCGGCGCGGGCTTCAGTTGCACGTCATCGAGCGCGGCAAGGAAGTCGAAGAGCGGGTAACCGGGTTGGAAAATGACGATTTCACTTCCTGGATCGCAGAGCAGGCGGAAGAGGAAGCTGTATGCCTCGCTGGTGCTTGTGGTCAGCACAAGCTGGTCCGGATCGAGAACTACGCCATTGCCGGCATAGTATTCGCACACCGCCTGCCGCGCTATGCGGAGGCCTTTGGGCTGCGGATCGTAGTCCAGGGCTCGCGGATCATTGAGCGCGTCGAGCAGGCCTGCGGGATAGGAAAACCCGCAGCGCGTGGGATTTGAGGCAGTGAGGTCGTCAATCGGCAAACCGGCCTGCAGCCTCAACCGGTGCGCCCGTGCCAGCTCGCTTTCCTCCGTATTCCATCCCGTTCTCTGAGAAAATCGCATGGCAACCGTCTACTTCACAACTCAGTGTGCTGCGCTGGTCCCATCGCCGGCAAAGCAGCGCAGTCTCGCCCATCATGCACAATGAAAGGAGCGTCCTTTCCAACGATACACGGGCGCATTCGAGGTTTGATTTTGGCGCTGCGTGCCGTTGTTTTCGATTATGGAATGGTGTTGACCGGTCCACCGGACCCCGTTGCGCACGCCGCGCTCGAGCGCATTACGGGGCTCTCATCGAAGCATCTCGACAGCTTGTATTGGGCCGACCGTCATGCCTACGACGAGGGCAAGCTGACCGGCAGCGAGTTTTGGCGGAGGATCGCGTCGGAGGCCGGGATCGACCTGAGCGAATCGCAGATCGAGGAACTGAATCGGTGGGATGCGCGCATGTGGACCACCGAGAATGGGGCAATGCTGGAATGGCAGACCGTCCTGAAGGTGCGCGGATTCTTGACGGCCATCGTTTCCAACATGGGCGATGCGGTACTTGAATACATGTTGACCAAATTCGACTGGCTTTCCCGATTTGATGTGCTGGTGTGGAGCTATCAGCTAGGTTTGGCCAAACCCGACCCTGCGATTTATCGGTACGTTCTCGAAAAACTCGGGACGCAGCCCGGAGAAACGCTCTTCATCGACGACCGCAAGGACAACGTGGATGCCGCAATCCGGTTGGGAATGAAGGGCGTGGTATTCACCGACGTCGAAAAGTTGCGCGCCGATCTTCGCGCGTCAAAACTGGACGCCGAATTACCGCTGCCTTGAAGAATCGTTGCTCTGGGAACTAAAGGTCCGCCACGGAACAGGCCTAATCAGGGAATAGATGATATCTGCGAGTCGACCGCCGCGATCTTTGCGCGAGATGGTAGCTCAAACCCAGATTCGCATTCATCACGTCCAATCCGGGATCAACAGGTGTAATGAAGCCGTTGGAAAAATGAAAGTCGCCGAATAGACCCAGGCGCAGATCGACCCGGTCATTCATCCTGACCTGCAACCCGAAACCAGGTTCAAAGGTGAAGTTCTCATAGGTTGCCTTGCTTGACAGCTCCTTCTGCGTAAAGGACAGCATGCCGCCTTTGAAGATCAGGTAGGGCTTCCAGGCTTTCTTATCGAACCACATCAGGCGAAGACCAATCGGAGAAATTCTGACCCCATACACGACCTTGCGGTTGGGGGACTGGGGACCTCCCCAGATATTAAATGCGGTGGGACTGTCCAGGAGAATGAGAGGGAGAATCTCGGCCGTGTAGTCGAACCGCGCTCGCAGCAAACTGCCCCATGAGTGACGGTCGTACTCGAAGCCTGCCGCATAGATATGGCAATCTGATCCGCTGGCAAGGAGCCTGTAGTGGCCGTAGGAAGCCAGTCCTTCGACGATGATCTCGCCTTCAGGGGTTAGCTTTGGGCCGGTCGCAGGTGGCAAGGCCGGTATTGCGTCTGTCGAGGACGAGGCTCCGGAAGCAACAACGGATTGACCTAAAGCGACCTGAAAGGGTCCTTGCTCTGCCTCCTGGCACGGCGCCTGTCGCGCGACAAACAGACAGAAAGAGGCGAAGAGCATCGCGGCGCGGGCATTGCCGCCGGAAGAACGCTTCCGACACTCAGGGTTCCCGCCAGCCTTTGAATGGATGGGACGCCTCTATTGCCTTTCCCGCGTGGCGCAGCCTACGCTTCAAGATTGAGACCTACGGATACCTTGGGAGCAACCTGAATGCGCCGCAACACCCTTACTTCATGATGGCTGGCGGGCAATATGGCCGGCGTTTCGGCAGGGAGTCTGCATTTGTCGAGGCGCTTGTGGGCGAAGGCGGCATCAACGCGAACTGGGGAGCCAACGCAACTCCAGGCGAGACGGCGTCGTTTGCGACGCTCCTGGGCGGCGGTTTTGACACGCCACTCACCCGGCGGCTGGCTTTTCGTATAGACGGCGGCTACCAATGGTCCCACTATTACCTGGCTCCTCCCACTCTTCCCAATATTCCCTACCGGATCCCGGGTTTGCCGAATAACTTTGCCCGCTTGTCCACCGGATGCGTGTGGCATTTCTAGAAGCATTTCAGGAAGTATTGTTGATCTCAGATCCGTGATTGCTGACTCTACGATGCCATGCCCAGCCCAACCATATTGGCCGCTGCAATGATCACCAGGATGCCGGCCCAAAGCAAGCGAAGCGGGCGCTTGCCAACGCCCTTCCACTCGCCGAGCGCGAGACCAACGATTCCTCCACACAGCACGTAAAGGCTCATGTGAAGCATCCAGTTCACGTAATCGAGTCTCTGCGGGATATGGGCCTCGCCCCACGAGTAAAAGAAGAACTGCAGATACCACATGATGCCGCCGGCTGCCGCCAGGGCTGTGTTCTTCGCGATCATGCCGCCCGGTTGTCCAAGATCGGCGCGGAGTGACAGGCTCTTTTTAAATGCCAGCCGGCTGAAGCAATAGACCATGTTTACGATCGCGCCACCGCCCATGATTAGCACATAGCAGGGTAGCCGCGCGAACAGGGGACTTACTCCCAGAGCGAGGGCAGCGCTGCGGATTGGCTCTGCCGCATAAAGCCCGAAGTTGAAGCCGGACGAGAAGATGCCGCACATCACAGCGAGCGCCAGGCCGAGCACGACGTGAAACTCCTGCGTTTCCGCGCCCATTTGCATCTCTTTCTGGTGACCGGCATAGGAAACGATCGCAATTCCGATGAGCGCCACGAGGATTCCAGCCATATTCCAGTGGCCACTGCGGGTGGAAATCAAATCCTCATAATTGCCCTGCACGATCTTCGGCATGACCGTACCGAAAACCAGCGTGACGCCGATGGCCACGCCAACGCCGAGGGAGATGCCCAGGTGGCGCATCGTAAGCCCGTAGCTCACGTTGCCCACGCCCCACATCGCGCCGAAGAGCGCAACCATCCACATGGTTTTAGGATCGATTGAGGCATAAAAAGCGTGAAAGTTCGGCAGCACGAAATAGCACAATGAGAGAGGCAGCAGAATCCACGAGAAGAAACCCATCAGGGCCCAGGTGGTCTCCCACGACCACTTCTTTACCTTTTCAATCGGCGCGTAGAACGACGCGGCGAATGCCGCCCCCAACAGGTGCCATCCGATGCCAGCCAGAATCGTTGTTGACATTCCTGCTCCATTCCCGCGCACTGCGAGCGGCTCACACTCAAAGTTGAAAGGCAAAACCACAGCCTATCGGTTGCATCTGTACTTTGTACAGCAAGGATAATCAGCGCTACGAAAGCCGAACGAGAAACGTGTAGCTGCCAGGCGCCAGCCGAAATCCACTGCTGCCGCCGAGTGAACCCGCGCTCGCGCCCCTGCTCTTGACCAATGGAGCTCCATCCAGCGTGTACCTGGCTGCTTCATTGGCGCTTAACGGAAGCCAGCCAGAGGCGTTCGGTGGAATCGTCAGATGCCATTCGGCGGTCGATCCTGTCACCGTCCAGTCGGAGTGGATGGGGCCGTAGGCGGAATCGTAGTCGAAGGAAAGACGGCCAAGCCGCGCGTCGAATACCGGATGGAGAACGACGGTGTGGAAGCCCGGATCCAGCGGCGTGGTATCGATTCCTGCCGCGTCGCGATACATCCATTCGGCCACAGCGCCGTAGGCGTAATGATTGAATGAATTCATGCTGGGGTCGTTGAGCATCTGGTCGCCGTTCCAGCGCTCCCACATGGTTGTTGCGCCGTGCTCCACCATGTAGCCCCACGACGGGTATCGCGTGTCGAGCAGCAACGTGTAGGCCAGGCTCGTGTATCCGGCCTTGGTCAGCTCTTCAAGCAGATAGGGCGTGCCCAAAAAACCGGTACCGAGCAGATCGTGGTTGGCGTGAATCTTGTCGACCAGGCGTTTGGCGGCCGCCGTGTGCAAATTCTCGGGCAGCAGATTCATGTGCAGCGCCAGCACGTATCCGGTTTGCGTGTCGCCGCCGCTGCTCTTTGCATTGGGATTGTTGATCACGCCGAATTGTGACGCGCTGTTATCGGCGCCGTCGACGAATCCATCGGTGCGCACAAACTGTTTTTGAAATGCGGCACGGATTCTCTCAAATAGCTGCGCATACTTCTCAGCGTCGGCAGTGCGGCCGGTCGCGCGAGCCATCTGCTGCATCAGGGTTGCGTCGTAAGCCCAGTAGGCGGTGGCGATCAGTACTTCGTCGGTTTTGCCTTCGGGCGAGAGCCAGTCGCCGAAGGGCTGGCCGTAGTTGTTCTTCCAGAGATATTCGGGATTGTCGGTGGCGATCGCATCGAGGTACTTCGTCATCGCCCCCCAGTTCTGCTCGATGATCGTCGTGTCGCCGGTCTGTAGCCACGATGTCCAGGGAACAATGACGCCAGCATCGCTCCAGGCCGCAGCCCAGCCGGCATTCGGCGAAACAGTCCCCGGCGAGAAGATGCCATAGAACGGAGTTCCCACCTGCGTGCCGCGCATGTCCGCGGCGAACTTGCGCGAAAAGGCGGCGAGATCCATGTTGTAGCTGGCCGTGCGCCAGAAAACCTGGGCATCGCCCATCCAGCCAAGGCGTTCGTCGCGCTGCGGGCAATCGGTGGGCACACCGACGAAGTTCGATCGCTGGCCCCAGAGAATGTTGCTCCACAACTGGTTGATCATCGCGTTGCCGGTGGAGAATTTTGCGGTGAAGGGCGCGTCGGTGTGGATCACGAGTCCGGTCACTGCGCTCTGATCGGGCGCGGTCGGCAGGCCGGTCAACTCGGCGTAGCGGAATCCATGGAAGGTGAATTGGGGCGTGAACTCTTCGGAACCTTTGCCACCGAGGATGAAGTGATCGGTGACGCGGGCAGTACGCAAGTTCTCTGTGTAGATGGTTCCGTCGGGGTTGAGGATTTCAGCAAAACGCATCCGCACATCGGTTCCCGCCGGTCCATTTGTTCGGAGACGTTCCACGCCTGAGAAGTTTTGTCCGAAGTCGTAGACCCAAACACCGGGCTTTGGCTCTGTAAGTGACTTTGCCTCCAGGGTGCGCTCTACGCGAATCGGCGGAAAGTCCTGCGTGACAATCCTTACCGGCGCGGGCTCGCTTACGATGACGGAAGGCCAAGCCGCAGTTGAGAGATGCGGCGACAGCGACGATCGTTCCATAGGCATCCGCTTCGTGCCATCCTGAGTTTCGCCGTCGTAAAGCTCAGAATGCCGAATCTCCGATTCCGTCGCCACCCACTTCGAATCGGTGGCAATCCACTCTACGCTGCCGTCGGTGTGCTCGATGCGCAACTGCGCGCGCAGAGCGGGTGGCGTCACGCCGTAATTATTCGGCTGCTGGAACCACTCGAGGGGCGTTTCGTACCAGCCAGGCGCAAGCAAAGCTCCGATCACGTTCTTTCCGTCGGCGACCTGGCTCGTTACATCGTAGGTTTGGTACACAACGCGCTCGCGATAGTCGGTCCAACCCGGAGCCAGCACCTGATCGCCAACTCGCTTGCCATTCAGGAACATTTCGTAGTCGCCCAGCGCCGTGGCATAGAGCCGCGCTGACTTGATCGGAGAGCTGACTGTGAAATCGTGCCGCAGCGCTTTGACCGAGTCGGGAATCCATGGGTCGCCCAGCGATTCGGAGCGGCGTGGCGACAGTGGATGCCATTCCTCCACTGCCTTCCAGCCGGAATCGTCAAATGTCTTCTGCTGCCATCCATCGGTCGCATGAATTGCTGTCTTCCACGTTGGCGCGCTCGCAAAGGTTGCCCAGGTTTCATCTTCATATTCCACCACCAGGGTTGCGATCATGGGCGGCGCATCGTCGGTGGCCATGCCGTTGGGATTCACGACGAAATGCAGCGCTTCAATGGCGATCGAGTTCGCGCCTGCGGCCAGGTCCTTCGTGACCTCGGCGCGCACAAACTTCTTCCACGGCATCTGCTTGTAGGGAGGGAGGGGATCTTTGGTCAGGACTTGCGTTCCGTTGATCCAGGCCGAGACCGCGTCCTGGCCGGTCGCATAAAGCGCGGCGAAGCGCACGGGCTTGGCGAGAGTGACCATTGTCCGGTAGTCAAAGCGCTGCTCGGGGCCATTGCCAACTGCCGGCGTCTTCGCATCGGGGTTGGCGATCCAATGCGCGGGAGCGCGCCGCACGGTCGCTTCTTCCGGGGTCTCGTAGCCGATCCAATCTGCCTTCCAAGCATCCTGATTCAAAAGGCCCGTTTCCCACCAGCTTGCTTCACTTGCGGGATAGGATTTGCCTTCTGCATTCCAAAGCTTCAAGCGCCAGTAGTAGCGAGTCGACGGCTTGAGCTGCGGTCCGGCATACGGAATGTCGATGGATCGGTCAGACTCGACTCGGCCGCTTGTCCACTCATCGGCTTGATCCTGGTTCAGCAGTACCGGATTTGAAGCGACTTGCACTTCATAGGCGGTTTGTTTCGCCCCGGCTGCGGGGTCCTGCAAATGCCAGGAGAAGTGCGGCGCGGGATCGTCGATTCCCAGAGGAGCCTTCAGGTTGTCGACCTGCAGGTTCATCGGGCCGGCAGTTGTCGCCGGCTGCTGTGCCGCAAGGCCCGCCGCCGCGGTCAATATGAATCCCCACGCGATTGGACGAAACATTGCATTTTTCATAAGGAAGGATTTTTCAGACGGGAGAACCTTAAGAAAAACCTCCGCGCCTTGTCAATCTCGCCGAATCACCAGTGCCGCATTGTGCGTCGATACCAATCGGATTGAGTTTGCTTGGCGCCAGATGCCGGTGCGGGTCGGGAGACCCGGGAGACCGGCGCTACACCTTTACACTCTTTGCATGGCCCTCCGCCTGTACGCCGCCACCACAAGCGCCGGCAAGTTGCGGGACTTTCGCACCGCCGCGCAGGCGCATTCGGTCACCATCGAGCCTCTTCCCGGCATCGAAAAGATTTCCGCGCCCGAAGAAGACGGCGACACCTTCCTGGCGAATGCGGCCACCAAGGCGGTCCATTACTCGCGATTCGTTCCCGGCGAATTAGTCGTCGCCGATGATTCCGGCCTGGAAGTTGACGCGCTCGGCGGCGCGCCCGGTGTACGTTCAGCCCGCTACGCCGCGGATGCCGGTCTCGTCGACTCGCCTGATGCCAACGACAACACCGACGTCTGGAACAACATGCTGCTGCTGCAAAAGCTGGACGGCATCCCTGCGCCGCTGCGGACCGCTCACTACCATTGCAGTCTGGTCGCCGCACGCGACGGCGAGATTTGGCAGATCGCAGACGGGATGGTTGAAGGCGAAATCCTCGAAGCTCCGCGCGGCACCGGCGGCTTCGGATATGACCCGCTGTTTTATTTGCCCGACCTTGGCAAAACCATGGCCGAGATCGATCTCGAAACCAAACTCAGTCACAGCCATCGCGGGCGGGCGATTGCGGCCCTGCTGCCGTTGTTGGGCGCTTAGCCACCCGTGCCACATCTCTGTTCCAAAACCTGAAACCGCGGAGCGGCGCCTTGACGCGTGCGGCGTTGGACTCGAATAATGCAAGTGGATCAAAGCGCGAGCTTCCGTCTCTCATTCTAAGACAGCTTCGGCCTGCATTTTTAGGAGCCACATTCTCCATGGCAACTGTTCAATCCTCTGCCGTGCCTACTGTCCGCCGCGGCGTCGAGCCTTTGCGTGCCGGCCAGGGCACCAGTTTCATCTGGCACAAGCTGCATTCACTGCTCGGCATCGTACCTATCGGCGCTTTTCTGCTGGAGCACCTGCTGTCGAACTTCGAAGCGCTCAAAGGCCCGGTCGCTTACGGCGAGCAGGTAAGGTTTCTCAACAGCCTGCCCCTTGTTCGCGTCCTGGAGTGGGTCTTCATTTTCCTGCCGATTCTGTATCACGGCATCTATGGCGTCTACATCTGGCTGCGCGGTAAATCGAACATCGTGTACTACCCGTGGGCAGGGAACTGGATGTACCTTTCGCAACGCTACACCGGCATTGTTGCCTTCGCCTACATCATCCAGCACGTGCTGCGCCAGCGCTTCATGGGCATCATGTTGCCGGAGCATCCCGGCGCCGCTTTCTGGAAGGTGCAGCATGAGCTCGCGAACCCGTGGATGGTCGCGGTTTACGTGATTGCGATGATCTGTGTCTGCTGGCACTTCGCCTATGGTGTATGGCTCTTTGCCGCCAAGTGGGGCATCACGCCGGGAGAGGTGGCACGCCGCCGCTTTGCGTATGTCTGCGCCGTGCTCGGCGTCTTGCTGGCGGCCATGGGAATTGCCAGCATTTGGGCGTTTACGGGGCCGAAGTATCAGAATGCTCCCGCAGACGTGCGTCTTTCTACCTTGGTTGCTCCGGCACATTCCGGCGCTGCCTTTCACTCGATTGGCTCCCAGTTAATGATTTGAAGCCAGGAGCTAGAAGCTAGGAGCTGGAGATGGCAGCACCCAGAATCATCGTGGTTGGCGGAGGGCTCGCTGGGCTCGCGGCAGTCATCAAGATTGCCGAGGCCGGCGGCACGGTGGATCTTTTCTCCATCGTGCCTGTGAAGCGCTCGCACTCGGTCTGCGCGCAAGGCGGAATCAACGCGGCCAAGAATCTGAAAGGCGAGGGCGACACCACCGCCCAGCACTTTGACGACACGATCTATGGCGGCGACTTTCTGGCGAACCAGACGCCAGTGAAGGGTATGTGTGAGCAGGCGCCGGCCATTGTTGATCTGCTCGATCGAATGGGTGTGCCATTCAACCGCACGCCCGAGGGGCTGCTCGATTTCCGACGCTTCGGCGGCACGCTCTACCATCGCACAGCCTTTGCCGGCGCCACCACTGGCCAGCAGCTTCTCTACGCGCTCGACGAGCAGGTTCGCCGCTACGAGGCAGAAGGCAAGGTGCATAAGTACGAAGGCTGGGAGTTTCTTTCGGCCATCATCGACGGCAAGGGCATCGCGCGCGGCATCGTTGCCATGGACTTGCGCACGATGGAGCTGCGGGCCTTCGCGGCCGACGCCATCATCCTTGCCACCGGCGGCATCGGGGCCATTTTTGGCAAGAGCACCAATTCCGTCGTTTGCACAGGCTCGGCGCAGTCGGCCGTATTCCAGCAGGGTGTTTACTACGCCAACGGCGAGTTCATCCAGGTGCATCCTACGTCGATTCCCGGCGAAGACAAGCTGCGCCTGATGTCGGAGTCGGCGCGCGGCGAAGGCGGTCGCGTGTGGGTTCCGCGCACGGTCGGCGACAAGCGCGCAGTGAAGGCCATCCCTGAATCCGAGCGCTTTTACTTCCTTGAGGAGTGGTATCCGACTTACGGCAACCTAGTGCCGCGCGACGTGGCTACGCGCGCCATCCATAAAGTCGTCTACGAACTCGGCCTCGGCCTCGACGGCCAGCCGATGGTTTACCTCGACCTCACGCACATCGACCGTGAGACGCTGCACCACAAGCTCGGCGGAATCCTCGAGATTTACGAGAAGTTCGTTGGCGTGGATCCCTGCGTGGAACCGATGAAGATCTTTCCAGGCATGCACTACACCATGGGCGGCCTGTGGGTTGACGTCAACCAGATGACCAACATCTCCGGCATCTTCGCAGCGGGCGAGTGTGAGTATCAATATCATGGCGCCAACCGGTTGGGCGCGAACTCGCTTATCAGTTGTATCTACGGCGGATTCCAGGCGGGCCCGAATGCGCTCAGGTACGCGAAGAGCGCATCCGCTGCGGAAGGCGACGGCGGCGCCGCGGCGGAAGTCGCGCGCCAGGCGGAGATTAACGGCAAGCTTCTCCGAAATGAAGGCGGCGAGAATCCCTTCAAGCTTTGGCGCGAGCTGGGTCGCGAGATGACCGAGCACGCCACGGTGATCCGCTACAACAAGGACCTGAAGGCCACCGACCAAAAGATCGTCGAGCTGCTCGACCGCTTCCAGCACATCAACCTGAGTGACAAGAGCCAGTGGGCCAACACCAGCTTTGCCTTTACGCGGCAACTCAAGAATATGCTCGAGCTTTCTCGGACCGTTGTGCTGGGCGCGCTGCTCCGCGACGAGTCGCGCGGCGCGCACTATAAGCCCGATTTTCCCGAGCGCAACGACGAGAAGTTTCTGCAAACCACGAAGGCCAGCTTTACCGGTTGCGACGAAGGGCCACGCTTTGAGTATGAGGAAGTGGACACGCAGTACATCAAGCCGCGCCCGCGCAGGTACGACGCGGCGAAGTGAGCCTGCACGTTAGAACGTTTTGAAAGGGACCATGGCAACGAGAACCGTCACCTTTGAAATCAAGCGCCAGGCCGGCCCTGATGCGCCGGCCGTCTGGGAGAGCTTCGAGCTCGAATGGCGCCCGGGCATGAACGTCGTATCCGCGATGATGGAGATCGCCGCGAACCCTGTCACCGCCGACGGCAAGCCCACCACTCCCATCGTCTACGACTCAAATTGCCTTGAGGAGATCTGCGGCTCCTGCGCGATGAAAATCAACGGCCGCGCGCGCATGGCCTGCTCCGCACTGGTTGACAACCTCGAACAGCCCATCCGCGTGGAGCCGCTCACCAAGTTCCCGCTGGTGCGCGATCTGCAGGTGGACCGGTCTGTTTTGTTTGAGAATCTGATGCGCGTCAAAGCGTGGGTTCCAGTCGATGGCACCTACGATCTCGGCTCTGGACCTCGCGTCTATCCGCAGGAGCAGGAAGCGAATTACCCACTCTCCAACTGTATCTCTTGCACCTGCTGCATGGAAGTCTGCCCTCAGTTCAACGAGGCCACGGACTTTGTCGGCGCGGCGACCATCGCCCAGGTCAAGCTCTTCAATAACCACCCGACGGGCAAGGTCTTCAAGGAAGACCGCCTGCGCGCGCTGGCTGGCGATGGCGGCATCCAGGAGTGCGGCTACGCGCAGAACTGCGTTGAGGCCTGCCCCAAGCAGATTCCCCTCACCAACGCCATCAGCGACGTGGGCCGTGATGTGCTCACGCAAAAGGTCAAAGACTGGCTGCGTGGATAGCAGCCGACTGCCTGCGGTGTGTGGCTTGTAACTCCTCACTCCGAACTGAAACTCGTTCAGGTTTCCACAAACTCCGTGCAGACAGAGCTCACCCGTCTCACGGCGAGTGAGCCGCGCGCATTCATCACGTTTGAGGAATCAAGTGGGGGAAGCTTGATGAGCTGCAGGGCCGATCAACGAATCGGCCCTACTTCCACTCCCATAACTTTGAGACGGTATTGCCCTTCGCATCCACTTCGTATTCAAAAGCGGAGCAGGCGTTATTCAGGCGCGCCAGCTTCTTTGACGTCGTCCTCCAAAACAACATGCCCTTGTAGCTCACCGATCCGCCGGGCCCGAAGCGGCCTTGCCCTGTTCCTGTCCAGCTCAAGCCCTCGCCATCCTCCGTCGTCTCTATTCCCTGGCCATTGCCAAAGATAGAGCCATCGGGGCGGATAACGGATGTGTAACTCCCCAGGCCCGTGACGGGAACGCCGAACATCTTGCCACTGTCTTCAAACGTTACTTCAACTGTCGGGGGATCGACAGAAATCACGCGCCGTACCAGTCTCTTCCCTTTCACTTCACCAATCTTGTCTCCTAACATTGGTCAACCTCTCTTTTCGACGGGGTTCAAGTTACGGTTCCCCGGTGCGCCATTTTATCGCCCCGACCAATGCGCATACCATCGCCAAACGAGTAGGCTCTGTGAATTTCCCTTCAAGCGTGATCAGGGATGACTGGCCTGAATTCGCTGTGTTTTACCTCACTGGTTCAGAGCGAAGTGGCCCCAAGGTGCGCGGCGACACGGAGCTTCCTCGAATGCCCATTGACGGAAGCCCCAGGAAAGCGCAGCCTGAAGAAAAGCAGCGCAATGGGGGTCAAAGGAGGCTCGCATGGGCCCGGCACGAACGTTGTGCTTAGTGGCTTGCCTGAGCACCAGATTCCTGACGGCAGCGGCGGGCGGCGGACAATCGGTCCCGGTTGAAACCCAGATCACGCAGTATGAACAGAAACTAGCCGAGGCGCGGTCAGCCGGTCGCGCCCACGATGAAGGCATCAATCTGATCATTCTCGGCTACCTGTACCGGCAGGCAGGGGAGATGCAGAAGGCGCTCGCGGATTTGAACGCGGCCTTTTCCATCGAACAGAACGCAAACAACAAGGCCGCGCAGGCACTCGCCATGAGCACCATGGGCCGGGTTTACTCCGACTTGGGCGACGAGAACAAGGCGCTGGACCTGTTCAAGCAGTCGTGGGCGATTTGGGACCAACTGGGAATCAAGCCGGCCGAAGCCATGGTGCTGAACAGTATTGCGAAGGTCTGCAACAACCAGGGAAAACGCGATGAGGCGCTTAAGTACCTGAACGAAGCGCTCGAATACTGGAAGAGTCTGGACGAGCAGGGAGGAGGCAAAGAAAGCAAACGGATGATCGGCACCCGGCAACGGATGCACGACATCGGGCAGTGGGGTGCGCTGAAGGAGTTGAATGATGCACTGCCTCCCGAACTGAAGGAGCAGCTGGGACGCGACGGAGAGGCCGACACATTGGACTTGATAGGGCAGACCTACACGGCGATGGGCCGCGGCGCCGAAGCCATCGACTACTTCAATCGCGCATTGCCCCTCTGGGATGAAGCAGGTCAGCTCGGCGGAAAGGCGCTCACGATGGACAGCATGGGGCGGACATACGCCGATCTGGGCCAGAAGCAGAACTCTCTCGACGCTTTCAACAAGGCGCTGGCAACATGGCGAACCCTCGGCAATCGCCAGGGCGAGGGGCTCACGCTCGACAATATGGGGCGGCTCTACCGCGACCTCGGTTTGCAGCAGTCTGCCATGGATTATTTCAACCAGGCACTGCCAATCTTTCGCGAGACCGGCACGAAAGCAGGCGAAGGTCTGGCGCTGAACGACATCGGCCGCGCGTACGCAGACATGGGCCAGCCGCAGATGGCGTTCGAAGTTTCTGAGCAGGCGCTCGAGTTCTGGCGGGAGAGCTCGAATCCGCGCGGCGAAGCCATGACCTTGAACAACATGGGCCGCGACTACTTCGACCTGGGCCAGGTGCAGAAATCACTCGATGTCGATACGCAGGCGCTGGCACTTTGGCGCAAGGTGAAAGAGCGGCGCGGCGAAGCGCTGGCGCTGATGACGGTTGGATGGGCACAATACGAGCTCAAACAGTGGGACAAAGCACTGATGAGCGAACTGGTCGCATTGGCCTTGGCAAGAGAGGCGAAGGATCCTGACATTGAGGGCGGAATCGAAACCGCCCTCATGATCGGCTTACGCGATCAGCATCATCCCGAGGAAGCCATCTTCTTCGGCATGCAGGCGGTGAGCGCCTTCCAAACGATTCGCAAGAACATCTCGGAGATGGATAAGGACCTGCAAGCCGGATTTGCGCAATCGAAGTCCAAAACCTACCGCATCCTCGCCGAGCTTTTAATCGAGACCGGACGGCTCGGTGAGGCCGAGCAGATTCTCGATCTGCTGAAGGAACAGGAACTGAAAGACGTAGTGCGCGGAACGGCTCCCGATGCCTCGCAGAAATTCGCGTCGTTCAGCTTGACTGCGGCGCAGCAGCGAGCGCAGAGCGCATTGGCGGCGCTGGAAGATCCGGCGATCACCTTCGAATCGCAAAGTGAGGAGGCAGCCAGTCTCGAAGAAAAAACTTCGCTCACGGCCGAGGAAGCTGCCCGCCTGAAAGAGCTCACCGCTACACTCGACCAGAGCAATCAGACGCTTCTCACCAGTTTCGCCGGCGGTTTGTACAGCATTCTGGAACAACCGGTGGCCGCAGCAGGCGCGTCCCCTAGCCCGGCCGCGCAAAGCTACTTGCAAAACACGCTCGCCAAGCTCGGGCCCCGCGTGCTCGGCATTCGAGTTCTTCTCGGCGACGACCATGTCTACGAGATCGTGGTCACTGCCAGCGCGCGAAAGGCGATTGAGCTGAGTACCTCGCCGGCCGATCTGCGCAGTCAGGCGCTGGAGACGCTAAGAGTTCTTGCCCAGCGCAACCAGGATCCCAGACCGCAACTCACCGAACTCTACACGATGATGGTGGCACCGCTCGAAGGTGAGCTGAAGCTGCTGGAGAGCGCACCTGGCGCGCCCGATACGGCCCCAACTCTGCTCTGGTCGCTCGACGACGCGCTACGTTATCTGCCCATGGCCGCGCTTTACGATGGCCACCGGTACATGCTCGAGCGATTCAACAATGTTCTCTTTACGCCTGAGAGCTATGGGCACATGACCGATGCGCCCGTCGAAAGCGCCAATGCGCCCAGCGTGCTGGCCATGGGATTGTCCAAAAGTTATGGCGGGCTGCCGGCGTTGCCGGGTGTTTTGCCTGAGCTGGAATCCATCGTGCACGATCCGAGTGTGCCGCAATCGCACGGGCCGATGGCCGGCAAGCTTTTGCCCAACGATCAGTTCACGCTTGCAGCGTTGAAAACAGAACTCGGTTCCGGTCAGGGCTTCTCGGTCGTGCACATTGCGAGCCATTTTGTCGCGGAAGCGGGTGGCGCGGTGGGACCCTACCTCATGCTCGGTGGCGACAATGCCGGCACCGACCAGGGATTCGCCTGGCCGCTCTCCGATCTCGAGAACTCGGCCATCGCATTTCACGGCACGCGGCTGCTTACGCTTTCTGCGTGCAGCACGGGAAAGAATTACACCTCGCGCGACGGTGTGGAGATGGACAGCCTGGGCATGGTTGCGCAGCAAAAGGAGGCCGAAGCCGTGCTGGCAACACTGTGGGATGTGAATGATGCCAGCACCAGCATGTTGATGAGCGATTTCTACGCCCGCTGGCTGAAGGACCCAGCTGCAGGCAAAGCCGAAGCGCTCCGCCACGCGCAGCTTGCATTGCTCAAAGGCCGGCTCGATGTGGCCAGCGCGCGCAGTCAGCGCGGATTCGAAGCGGCAATCGAGAATGATGCCGCAGTCCCCAGCGCAAGCGCTGCGTCGCTCGGCTATGGCCATCCGTATTACTGGGCGCCATTTGTTTTGATCGGCAATTTCAAATAGCGCCAAGATCGCTCATCAAGACGCCGAGCGATCCCATCCCTGACGCTAACAAGCTGCGTCAAGGATGGGTATTCTCAGTTCTGGCGGGAGTGAAGTGTAGTGCGCTCAGATCGAACTACTTGTACGCGCCTTCGCTTTTGTACAGCTCATCACGGTGCGCACTGTAGTCGGTATAGGAATCGAACGCCTGGATGCCGAGCGGGTGGTCCTTGGCGCTCTGGATTACCGCTCCCTGCACGGTGTCAATGCCCTCCGGCGTGGGAGTGAGGCACACAATCACGAAGGTGCCAGGCGCTTCAGTGTGAACGGCCATCGTATCGATCTCGTATTCAAGGATGGTGCCGTCGGCAAGCTGCTTTTCCAGCATCGGCACAACAAGGTGCTGAGCTAGGTTGTCGAGCGCGTCGTCCGGTACGTCTTTCTTGAGCTTGTACACCGAAACGTGCGTGTAGGCGTTTTTGTAGGAACCCGATTTCCAGTTGTAATACCGGCTGACGTAGACCTCGTCCCAATGTTTGGTGGCGGCATTGAGCGCAGGTGAGTTGGCATTGCCGGATTCGTGGATCTGGTCCAGCACCTTGATCAGGCCGGCCATCGACATCGATGACCACCAGTTGTCGTGGGTTTCGGCGTCGGGCTGATGGATGAGGTTTGTGTCGGCACCGTAGCCGATGATGGTTCCGTCGGCCATCGCCTTGTCCATAATGGCGCTGACCGGCGCGATTGCATTCGCCATGTCAGGCCAGTTGGCGCGTGGAATCTGCCAATTGGCGACATACGAATACATCGGAGGCTTCGGTTTCACCTCCTGCATCTGTGCGCTTGATGGAACGGCAAACAGGATCACGGTCGTGAGCCCGAACAATCCCGCGAAGATGGTCCAAAATCTTCTGTTCATTTCGATCTCCAGGTTTGATTTGGCCAGTGCTGCTCAGGGGATGTCTGGCAGAGCGAAGTATACAGGAGACTCAAGCCGATAAAGGCGAAGGATTTTGTGGATTATGGGCGGAGCGAGAGAAGCAGGGAACAGGCATCAGGGAAAGAGAACAGAGAAAGCCGCCCCTTGCCGCAATGTTAGGCCAGTGACGGCCGGGCGTCCATTCACCCGTCGAAGCGGAAGGCGCTTATGGCCGCGCCCATGGGCTCGTCAGTGAATATGCGCATGCCAGTTGCGTCGCCACCAGCTCCGGCGGCGACGAAGAGCGGTACGAGGTGTTCTTCGCGCGGATGCGAGAAGGCCGCGAATGGCGCGCTGCGCCAGTTGGTGAGGAAGCTGTCGCGATGAGCCGCGGGGGATTGAATTGCCTGCGTTAGCCAATCATTGAAGGTGCGGGCGCGAGGCGCGGTTTGTGGCTGAAAGTAGGCGCCGAGATTGTGAAAGCTCATCCCGCTGCCAATGATCAGCACACCTTCGTCGCGCAAAGGAGCGAGGGCGCGGCCTGCGGCAATGTGCAGAGCGGGATCGAGTGAAGACGCGAGCGAGAGCGTAACCACGGGGATTTCAGCCTTGGGAAACGCCACCTTCAGCGGAACGAAGACGCCATGATCGTAGCCGCGCTGAGGATCGGACGAAGAGGGGAGACCGCCATCGGCGAGCAGTCGCGCGACGCGTGCGGCGAGCGCGGGGTCGCCCGGCGCGGGCCACGTAAGCTTGTAAGTCTCCGCAGGGAAACCGGAATAGTCGAAGATAAGTTGCGGGCGCGCTGCCGAGCCGACTGTGAAGGCAGCCCCTTCCCAGTGGCCACTAATCACAAGCAGGGCTTTCGGCGGAGCGGGAAGCGTGGCGGAGATTCCTTCGAGAAAACGCTGTGTGGCGTGCCATGTGTCTGCCGGGCCCCAGGTCCAGTCCATGAAAAAACAGGGGCCTCCGCCATGAGGCAGGAAGAGGGCCGGCTGGCGCGTGGGACTTGCGGGCATTGAGACTCCTGACCTTGCTGGGATCGGTTCGCAATACAATATTCGTTCCAACAACTATCTAATGGATGCAAAAGAGCTGGCCCTGGATTCAGGGAGCCGGGTTCCGTGGTTTGGGGTGAGCGGCCTGCTGATCGCTGCGCGCTCGCGGAGCCGCAATTGGGAGCCGCACCGAAGTGTGAGCCCAGGATGTCAGCGAGGCTCAAATGAAATTGTGCTTGCCTGCAAGGGCGGGAGTGGGTAGAGTCTCTGCAGTAGCATTCCCCGTCAATTTGGAAATCCGAAGCAAGCGGCACTGTGTGGTCGGTCCCCCATTCCCTGGAGTCTTTTGGGTTGGCCGATCTGCAGAAGGCAGCTGCGTGCAATTGCTGCTTAGGATTCTCTCGATTGCATCGCCGAGGTGCGCGGAGTGCTCCAAGCCAAGCATGTGAACCGGAGGAGAAGATGAAAGCGAGCCTTAATGGTGTTTTGGCAAGTGCGGGAGTTGCGCTACTGTGCCTGGGCGCGACCGCGTGCGGAAGCAGCGTTTCGGGGCATACCTACGCCGGCAATGGAGAGCTGGTGAAGATTGAGTTTCAATCAGGCGGCAAGGCTTTTGCCAGTATGGGCCCCATGACCAGTTCGTGCACCTACACGCAAAGCGGGAAGACCATCTCACTGATCTGCGAAGGCGACACGACAGAGCTCACAGTGGCCAGCGATGGTTCGCTGAATGGCCCTCCTGACGGGATGCTGTCGCATTTGACCAAGGTGAAGTAGGGGCGCGAAGGCTAGCTCTTTTCCATCGCGAACATCTGCCGGCGCCCGGCGGTGTAGTCGACACGCAGGACTGTGATGTCGTCGTTCTGGCCGAACTGCTGGGCGCGTCGCACGATCTCACTGACAGGTTCATTGCAGATGATGCGGGCGCGCGCGAATCCGAAGAGCTCGCCGGCTGCGTCGCGCGCCTCGACAACGCCATCCGTTATAAAAGTAATCTGGTCGCCGGGGCGGAGCTGAAGCGCCTGCAGCGAAGGCTCGATCTTGCCGGAGAGTCCGAGCGGCAAAGAGCCCGTGAAGGGAACTTCCGCGCCGTTAAGATAAGGAGCGATGTGGCCTGCGTTGGCCATGCGCAGGCGGCCGTCGGCCTGCAATTCCGCGACTAGGCAGGTGGCGAAATGCCCACCCGCGCGGCCGATGAGCTGTTTGTTGAGGACGGCCAGCATCGAGGCCGGATCGAAAGAGTCATTGGCGCGGGTGCGGGCGGCGCCAACCAGGACCGATACCAACATGGCGGCACTGATTCCTTTGCCGGAAACGTCGCCGATGATGACCAGGAGGTTGCCATCCCGCCCGGCGATGGTCTGGAAGAAGTCGCCGCCGACAAGCTGGTCCGGGTGGTACTCGACTTGCACATTGAAGTCAGGTGAACTGATCTCTTCGGGAATCAGCACGTGCTGCTGTAATTCGCGTGCCTGCTCAAGATCCTGTTCGATGACCTGGCTGGCGAGCTCCTCGCGCAGCCGGTTGCGCAGGAAGCGCCGCACGGCAAGGACGGCGACCACCAAAACCAGAAGAATCGAGGCGATGTTAGCGATGGAGATGGAGAGTGCGAAGATGTGCAAGCTGGGATAGGGAACATTGAACAACGGCGAGAAGTAGTTGAAGAGGGCGCCAATCTCCAGCAGGAGGATGGGTGCGGCTGCGAGAAGGCCTTCCGTGCGATCGCGGCGATAGCCTTCAACAAGAACGATCAGGAGCAAAACACAGATGGCTGCGACGAGAAACAGAGAGACGTCATTGAATGAGTGGCGCAGATCTGAAGACAGGAAGTTGATGTCACGGACCGGCGCGAGCGCGAGAGCTTCAACCACGAGATCGGCAGCAGCCAGAAGCCATGCGGCCCAGGGTATCCATCGCTTTTCGTTCAGGCCGAACCAATACCACCAGATCATGATCCAGCCGGGGATCCAAATCGAGTCGAGGACACCGAAGCACCAGAACCGCGCTGAGTCAGCCGGAAGCCAGGAAGCAAGTGCAATCCAACCCACGACGAAGAAAAGAACGCCCGTCACCAGTTCAATGAAGAGCCAGAGAAAGGCCAACTCTCGACGATTCTGCAGCCAGGCCCAAAACGCGCCCGGCGCCAGGAGAAGAAAGAGAAGTGTTGTGAGCAACTGGCCGAAGCGGCCGAATGCGAGGCCCGTGTTCTGATTGCTCGCGATGACGTTCAGAGTGAGGGGCAGGCCGAGGATCGGAGGCTCATGCATGCCGCCGGCGCCGGAAGTGCCCAAAGTGGAGACCGGGGACATATAAAAACGGAGCGCGAGTTCGATTTCTCCATCCGGACCTGGAGGTGGCAAAGTAAAGGCTTCGGGCCTGGACACAAAGATTGTAGGTGGAGATGAGTCGAAGCTGCCAAATTGCCTCGCGAGCTGGCCGTTGGCATAGACCTGATAGGCATCTTCAAAATCTGCCGGCATTTTGAGCGAGAGTGATTGGCCGGGGTTTGCCGGGCGGACGCGCAGGCGATACCAGGCGTAACCATCGAGATTGGAGAAGCCTTTTGCCGTCCAGCCGGGGACAAAGCTCCCTGGGCTCAATGTGAGATCAAACGGGTCGGTTTGAGGCGTGAGATCAATGGTGGACCAGCTCGAATCGTCGAAATCAGTCCGTGCCCAGACGGGAGAATTGCCTTCCATTGGCGAATCGCCAGGAGAGAACTTCCACGGGCCGGCAAGGGGAACTGCTGAATCGCCGAAGGTGACGAGCTGCGCAGGCGGCGGTGGCGCGGGTTCCTTGACCCCGTGAGACGCATGGGGCTTCCTGGGACCAGACGCTGGCCGTTGCGGTGCACTGACGGCGGGGCTCAACAGGAGCAGAAGCAGTGCAGCGCAAAGAAGATGGGGGACTCTCTCGCGCATTGCTGTGAGCGTAGCAAACGTGCGGAGCGCCGGGAAGAACAAAATGCAAGATGGGGAAGTATTTGGTAACGGGGAGAGGCGCTTCGGGCCGCCAATTCTGCGCGGTCGGATTTGGCAGGCCCCGCCGGATTCCCGGGAAAGCGAACTTGAACCGGACGCCATGACCAACGCCAGTGACTTAGGATAGCGGCGAAGGTGGTGAGGCGCTCGCACCGGGGTATTAAGGAGACGACTGTGAAGGAGCTTGACGGAAAGGTCGCGGTGGTGACGGGCGCGAGCCGAGGTGTGGGGCAGAGAATTGCCTGGCGGCTGGGGCATGAGAGCGCGGCTGTGGCGCTGGTGGCGCGCGGCGAGTCGGGACTCAGGGAGACTCAAAAGGGGATGGAGGAATTGGGCGCTCGCACTCTTGTGGTGGCCAGCGACCTGTCACGGCCGGAATCGATCGACCGCGCCAAAGACGAGATCGAAGGAGAGCTGGGCCAGGTGTCCGTTCTGGTCAATGCCGCGGGCATCTTTGGACCCATCGATCTCGTGAAAGATACGGATCCTGCGGCGTGGATCGAGACCATCATGGTGAATACGATTGCACCTTACCTAACCTGCCGCGCCTTTGTCGGCGGAATGATCGATCGCGGATGGGGAAGGATTGTGAACGTGACATCCGCCGCGGCGCTGCACGAGCCGGAGCCGTTGAACAGCGCTTACGGAACGAGCAAGGCGGCGCTGAACCGATTTACGCGGCACCTGGCGGCAGAGTTGAACGGGACGGGCGTGACAGCGAATGTGATTCATCCCGGCGATTTGAAGACGGAGATGTGGGCCACGATCAAGGTTGACGCCGGCCGGCTGGGCGCGACCGCAGATGCGTACACTCAATGGGCCGAGTGGGTGGAAAAGACGGGAGGCGACGATCCGGAAAAGGCGGCGGACCTCGTGGCTGAGTTGATGAGCGATGAGGCTGCGGAAGTGAATGGGCGCTTTCTTTGGATCAGAGGCGGCCTGCAGGCGCCGATTGCGAGCTGGGGTGAGCGGGGTGAGACGCAACCGTGGCGAAAGTGAGAGAAGCAGCGGGATAACGATTCAGCAAGTCAGCGGGTCAGCAAAACCCACCCTAGCGACAGAAACAAGAACGCCGCGAGGGCGGGGCTCCCGGTGGTCTTAGAGGACTTTGTTGTCGACGGTCTCGATGGTGGTGTCGGCTGCGGCGCGGCTCCATCCGACGCGCAGATCTTTCACGTTGTGCAGGGCAAACGCTCCGCCTGCGTTGCGCGGCGCTGTGATGGCAAAGAAATCTGCGCGTTCGACGCCGTAGAGGGAAAATGCGGGACGCGCATCTGCAATAGCGTTGGCGACCTCGACGTGGCTCATCTCGAGATTGCGGATATGGCGGAGGAAGAAGCCCGACGCGGGCATGGGGCCGAAACGACCCGGCTCAGGATACACGGTCTCGTCTTCGGGAGGCACGACTTGCGCCATGTCGGCCGTGCCGCCGCCGAGGGTCTGGATGTAGACGTTGTCTAGCTTGAGATCTTCGATTGGATAGTCCGGAATTCCAGACATGATGGAGCCCTGGCGCATGGGCGCGTTGTAGCACTCGAGGTTCGAGATGAGCACGCGCCGGAGCGTGCCCACTTTGGTCGTGTCCTTGGGGCCGCGCAGACGCGAGCCGAGACGGAGAAACAGCGGACCACATCCGAGATCGCGCATGGTGGTGTTGGAGATGGTCACGTCTTCCAGCAGCGCGCCGTCGACGGACTCGAGCGCGTAGCCCAGGCAGCCCTCAAAGACGTTGCCGGTGATGGTCATGTTGATGAAGCCGCCATTCGATTCAGTCCCGCACTTGATGCGGCCGGTGCCAAAGGCGCGGCGATCCGCGGGAAATTTCTTCCAGCTTCCGTCGAGCACGCTGCCCAGTTGGTACCAGCCCGTGACGAAGTTGTTGGCGATGGTGACGTTGCGCGTGGGGCGGGCATAGCCAAGCGCAAAACTGGATTTTGGGCAGATGCCATCGTCCCATGGCGAATTGACGGTGCAATTGGAGACGCGAACGTTCTGGCAGCAGTCGATATCGATGCCGTCGCGGTCGGTGTCGATCTTGATGTTGTCGATGGTGACATTGTCGACGCCGGTGAGCAGGAAGCCGAAGTGCCCGCCCTTGAGAATCGAGAAGTCGCGAAAGACGACGTTGTAGCAGTTCTTGAGCGCGATGGACTTGTTGCCGACGCCGGGTTGCTCGGCCTGGTACATGGGGTAATCGCCGCGGGCCATGCGCGCGGGATTGAAGGCGGGGCGATTGGCGGGCGGCGCGGCGGCGCCTTGCTGCGGCTGGCCGTTGCCGCTTCTCGCAGATCCAGGTCCAGACCCTTCCTGCCCTGCGACAGGGGGACGCCCGGGGCCTGCGCCAAAACTAAGGCCCTTTCCGTAGATCAGGCCGGGGCCGGTAATCGAGATGTCGTGAATGCCCTCGCCCCATATGAGCGAATTGTGCCAGTGGTTATGGCCGTAGTCCTGATAGTCCTCCCAGGGCGTGTTGGGCTCGGCTGCGTCATAGGTCCCGCCGTTGTAGCCGGTGGTTTCGCCCGGCTTGGGAGATTCGGCGGCAAGAATGGTCGAGCCTTGCTCGAGATGCAGGTGCACATTGCTCTTCAAACGGATAGAAAAACAGAGGTAGGTTCCGGTTGGAAAAAGAACTACGCCCCCGCCGGCGGCAGCCGCGGCTTCGATCGCCTTGTTCACGGCGTCGGTATCGAGAGTTTTGCCGTCGCCAGTCGCTCCAAATTGGCGCACATCCAAAACTCCCGGCTGCGTAGGAGCATTCCTTGGCTTTGAAGCGCCAAGAGCGATGGCAGGAAAAGCGGCTCCGGCTATGCCAAGGCTGCCGAAGCGCAGAAAATCGCGACGCATCGAATCGAAGTAATTCAAGGGATCCTCCTGGTTGGTTTCAGCTTGATTTCTCGACGAACTTTGGCGCGTAGCAATGTTAGCGCCTTCAGACGGCACGCGGCAGCCGCGCTTTTCATTAGGGGATGGTCAATCGAGGTGAAAGACCTCTTCAAGGGGGAACATGAAATCGTCTGCGGTTCCGCCGTTCGGTGACTCGAAGAAGGGCGCCATCTCAGCCTGCCAGCGCGCATTGATGGGGTGATTCTTCATCGCTTCATGACACTTCTTAAAATCGTCTGCCTCGACATACCCGACCACCAGTCCGTCAGGCTGCAAAAAGAGGGAATAATTGTGCCAGCCGGCTTCACGCAAAGCCTTTTGCATCTCCGGCCATACGCGCGCGTGGCGGGATTTGTACTCATCGAGCTTATCCCGACGAACTTTAAAAAGAAAACAGGTACGCATCGCCGTTCTTTTCACCTAGGAAACTATTTCATGATCAATCCCCGCTATCGTAGCACCTCGAATGGAAGATGAGGGAGTGAAAAATCGAAGGCGGAGAACAGGGAGCAGCGATTAGGGGTGACAGGCGCGAACGGTTGGCAGGTTGTAGGCCGTGAGCTAACCGATCGCACGCTCCCTGCGAGGGCTGTGCAGAAGATTCACGAGTGTTTTCCCGGACCTGGCCGGCTCAAGTGTTTACTGATTAGTACCCCCTCCCCCCTCCCCTCCCCCCGGGGTGTTTTGGGATAAATCCCTTATTGTCAGAGCGTTCCGGCCAAGATTCCTGGCTAACATTGATTGTTTTCAGGATCTTATAGCTCAAATTCCAAGAAATGAT
>Ga0116223_10000369_pt1 | contig 57898 bp, 44 predicted proteins | sample Sb_taG_3_FD_90092 | JGI IMG/M metagenome (GOLD analysis project Ga0116223, IMG submission 90092) | Peat soil microbial communities from Weissenstadt, Germany - Sb_50d_a_PC metaG | ecosystem: Environmental > Terrestrial > Soil > Wetlands > Peat | place: Germany: Weissenstadt | collected 2010-09-21 | reverse complement strand
GCGAAAACAAAATTGCGCCAGGATGCTCTACGAACGACTTTCTCAGTTTTCCTAGACATTTTCCATCTCCCGAAGTTTGGCTGTTTTGAGGAAAATGGACTTTTTCAACAGCTACGCGATTTAACGCCAATGGAGAACCTTGCCTCAAATTGAGGGACCTGCCCTGCCGGTACTTGGGGTGTCGAGCGTCACAGGGAAGGATGATCTGCGTCACTGAAAGGAGCTTCAGGAAGTCGTAAGGTTTTCTCGCTCGGATGCTCGATTGTCTCATCTGCCAACCTGTCGAGCGCTCCGCCAGATGGCATGGGACGGCCGAACAGTCGGGACGCTCAAGTGTGTGGTTTCTTGCGTCTCTTAGGAAACTAGAACGGAAATCCCGGCTTAACCCGCGCAGCGCTGACCTCGCGTATCGGCGCTGACCAGCAGTGACTGGGCCCTGCCAGGGGAACTGGTTCGCTTCACCTAGGTACCCTCCAAATCGTTTCCCCCGACGCAGCCCGGTTGCTGGTGTCGCAGCCTGTACGCCCTCAGCCCTTGATCCAAATTGTGCTCCAGAAAAGGAGAATAATCCTATGCAGATTAAGGCGCCACTTGCGTTGACGTTCGCCCTCACTGCGCTGCTATGTCTCACCACCGCGCCACTTGCATTCGGTCAGCAATTCACGGTTCAGCAGTATTGGACAAACAGCTACAACCTCTGGGTCCCCGCCCCCACGAACGACTATGCCTGGCAGGTTGTGGGCAAGGCGCAGCCCGACGAGTGCTTTTTCGGCGTGGGGAATCCCAACAACATCGCCTCGTTCGAGGCGACCTACCCGGGTAGTCTGAGCACTGGTTATAACCCCTGCACCTTCCTTGGTTCCCAAGGAACTCCGAAGGTCAACCAGGCGTACCTCTGGGGATTAACGAAGCACGGAACCGACCTCTGGTTTGGAACCATCGCGAATACTCTCTGCCTGGTGATGTCGGAACTGGGGCTAAGTCAGTCCTTGCAGGAAAACGACCTGGCCTGCGAGGGAGGGACCGGCGACGTGCGGCCGCCTCGTATCTTCAGGTACGACACCGTGAAGAATACGTTGACGGATATGACACCCCTGGTGTTGATTGCTGGCTCTCCGCACTCTGACCGGCTGTTACACACCATAGGCCTGCGTTCGGCAGGTTCGCTTGGGAACGTGGTAATCCTGGCAGGCATCAGCCCCACTGGCGTAGCGATGTTCGCGTTCAACGGTCAGACCAAGCAGTTTATTGACTCCATCGTCTTCGATGGCTCGACTGTGCCGTTGTACAACAACATCCGCCAGTGGATCGTGGTGAACAACCAGCTCTACGTCGGCGTAGCGACGGGTACCAGTACAGGGCTGTTCGGCGGCACCAGCGGATCCATTCTCCACTGGATCGGCAACACCGCCGCTCCTTTCCAGTTTGAGACGGTCGGTACCGTACCCGGCGATCCCGCGTATCTCACCTACTTTAACAACAGTATCTTCGTCTCGACCTGGGGTGGACCCGCTGGCAGCTATGGAACGGTGCTCTGCATGAGCCCGCAATTTACTGGCAAACTAGCCCCGGGCGCGGCGGCGTGGCCCACAGTCTGGCAACTCTCGAACTATGAGGTGGAACCCTCCGCCGGAATGGCGGGCGGGGCCATTGCCGGCTTTAACGGGTGGCTCTACTTCACCACGATGATGCCGCCGGGCGCACAACTGGAACAGTTCCAGGCCCTGTACCCATCGGCGCCAACCGACAGCGCCTCCGTCGCTGCTGATTTCCTGGGCAGCTATCGGACTACCGAGATGTTCCGGGGAAGGAATTTCGGTACCGCGAATCAGCAAATTCAACTGCTGTACGGCAACCAATACTTGCCGCAATACAACTCAACCACCAACCAGTGGTCGCTGGTTAAGAACAATCTCAACCAGTCACCGAAGTGGGGTTTCGCGGGATACAACGACTTTTTCAACAGCTACACCTGGTGGATGCAGACCTTCAACGGCGAGCTCTTCATTGGCACCTTCAACTGGTCGGACTTGGTCTTCGAGCAGTTCTTCTACCAGTATGGCCAGATGGTTCCGCCACCGATTGTCAACCTCTTCCGGTCCGTCGAGGGTGCGGACTTGCTGCGACTCCACTCCTCGTCCAACCCGCCGGACTTCGTCAGTTACAACGGCATGGGCAACTACAGCAATTACGGCATCCGCACCATGATTCCAATGGGCGGGAATATGTATCTCGGGACTGCCAACCCCTTTAACCTCCTCACGAATCCCACTGGGGAGCATGGAGGATGGGAGTTGATCCAGTTCTGGCCGCAAAATTAGCACGCCGGATCAACGCTCAACTTCGGTTCAGCTCATGGGTGGCCGCGCCAAGCGGCCACCCGAATCGCACCCGGCCTCGCCTCGTCCACTGCGGATTCGACTCCGCTTGGACTGGAGCTAGGGCACGGCATCTCTTGCTGGACAGCCACCCGATGTCTGGGCGGCCTTTCTTCGCATCAAAGTTGACGACGGTTGCTCCATGACTGACGCTATCAGGCCATTTACACTCATTGACCCGGTTGTGGTTGTCGGCCAGAGGGTTGTGCCAGCGATTCCAGGCAGATAAATACTCGCTGAGGTGGTTTACGACACTGCTCGGCGGCTAAAGCAACGCCCTTTCAAAACTGAGCCGCAACCCGAGTTTTTCGCAGCCTGCTACAGAATCGCAGGCGCGGGACGGCCTGGCGGCGGCGTGGCCGCCAGCGGGTCAACCTGGAGCGTCAGGCCGTCCACTCTTCGCACCACCACCAGTTGCCCGGCGGGAAGCGCGGTGGAAGCAACCGCGTCCCATAGTTCCCCATGCACGAATACTTTCCCCTGCGGCGAAAGTGCGGACTGGACCACTCCGGTTTCGCCCACCAATCCCTGCGCCCCAGTGACAACTTTGTTGCGCCTAGCCCGAAGCGCGATCGTCATCAGAAAAGCCGTGATCAAGCCGAGTGGAATGCTGATGGCGAGCGCGGTCACCAAGTGCACGCGCATTTCCGGGATGGGCGAGTCCACCAGCAGCAATCCCCCCAGCGTAAGAAGCACGATGCCTCCCACGGTCAGGACTCCGTGAGTTGCGAACTTCGCTTCGGCGGCGAACAGTGCAAATGCGCCCAATATCAGGATCAGGGCGGCAAAGCGCGTGGGCAGCAGGTTCAGGGCAAAGGCCGCCAGCAGGATGAACACCACGCCAACCGTCCCGGGGATCACGGCGCCGGGATGGTTGAACTCTACATAAAGCGCCAGCGCGCCGATCGCCAGCAGAAGAAAAGCCACGTTGGGGTCCATCAGCGTGTCGAGGATGTGCTCCTTGAGAGTCATGCCAAACGGAACGATGGGCTGCCCCGTAAGGTTCAGCACAGCCGATTCACCGTTGAACCGCTTGAAGGTTTTGCCCTGCATCTGGCGGAAAAGGTCCTCCGGACTGGTGGCCACGTAGTCAATCAGGTGCTGCGCCAGCGCCTCTTGCTCGGTAAAGGATTTCGACTCGCGGACGGCGCTTTCGGCCGCTTCGGCGTTGCGTCCGCGTTTTGAGGCAACCGAGCGCATCAACGCCGCCGTGTCGTTTTCCACTTTCCGCCGCATCTCGTCGTCCTGCTTGAGCTGGACTGGTCCAATCAGCGCCACTGGATGCGCCGCACCGGCCGCGGTTCCGGGAGTCATGGCGGCAATGTCGGCCGCTTCCAGAATGAAAATGCCGGCGGAACCCGCGTGGGCGCCGGTGGGCGTGACATAGATGATCACGGGAATCGCCGACCCCGTGACCTTCTCGATGATCTTGCGCGTGGAATCTACCAGGCCGCCGGGCGTGTTGAGCTCGATCAACACCGCGTCGGCGTGGCGGCGGCTGGCTTCGTCCAAGGCGCGGGCAATGTATTCCTCGCTGACGGGCTGGATCGTGTCGTTGATCACGACTTTGACAATCTCGGCGCAGGCGGGCAGGGAGAAAGCCGCAACGGCCGCAACGCAGAGCAGGAGGCCGAACAGCGAGCGGGATTTCTTAGTGACTCGGGACGCGGAGTGCATAGTTTCCCTTGGACGCTCAGTCAGGGCTCTCTCTTAAGAGAAAGTCCCGGCCACAACCATTGTCCCTCTATTCGCGCGAGGCGGCGTGAATTTCTTCTGGTGCGGGCGCGTTGGCAGACGGGGCAGGCACGGCCGGGGATGCCCAACCCGGCAAGTAGGTGCTCCCCGTGATCAAGCGCGCGCCCCGCTCGTAAGTGAGGTAGGACCACGCCCACTGAATGAACACAAGCAAGCGATTGCGGAAACCGATCAGGAAAAGAATGTGAACGAAGAGCCACGCCAGCCAGGCCATGAACCCGGAGATGTGGATTCTGCCGAACTGGGCCACGGCCGCGGCGCGGCCGATAGTAGCTAGACTGCCTTTATCCCAGTAATGAAATGCGGGTCGCGGCCGGACGCCCTCTTTCTCAGGAGATCGCGATTCCACTTCGCGGCGGATCAATTTGGCCACGTAGCGTCCTTGCAGGATCGCAACCGGCGCCACGCCGGGGAGCATTTTGCCCTGCTCGTCCTGCAGCGCGGCGAGGTCGCCGATGACAAATACCTCCGAGTGATTCGGGACGCTGAGATCGGGCTGCACAATGACGCGCCCGGCGCGATCAACACTTGCGCCCAGCTTTTTCCCCAGAGGCGACGCCGCCACTCCTGCGGCCCACAAAATCACAGCGGCGGCCAGGCGTGTCTCGCCGAAATCAACAGCGCCCGGCTCAATCGCAGTCACCGTCGTTGCCGTACGGACCTCCACGCCCAACCTCTGGAGCTGTTCGAGCGCGCTGCGCGAGAGATCTTCTGGATACGAGGCGAGAACGCGGGGTCCGCCTTCGATCAGCAGGATGTGTGTGCGAGCCGGATCAATGGAGCGAAATTCGTGCGCCAGGGCGTGGCGGCAGATTTCCGCCAGCGTGCCTGCCAGCTCCACTCCTGTAGGTCCGGCGCCCACGACCACGAAGTTGAGAGGAGCAGCGATCTCTCCCGTGGAGGCCTGTCGCTCGGCCAATTCGAAGGCGAGCAGCACGCGGCGGCGAATTTCGAGCGCGTCTTCGATGGTCTTAAGGCCGGGGGCCAGGGGCTCCCACTCCTCGTGTCCGAAGTAGGCGTGGCGCGCGCCGGCGGCGACGATGACGTAGTCATAAGCGATCTCCGCCTCTGCCGTTTCCACAACGTGCCGTTCGAGATCGAAGCCCGTGACCTCGGCCATCAGAACCTCGATATTCTCGTGCCCGCGAAGAATCGAGCGGATGGGCGCGGCGATATCCCCCGGCGACAGACCGGCAGTAGCGACCTGGTAGAGAAGCGGCTGAAAAGTGTGGTGGTTCTTGCGGTCAATGACGGTAATTTGCACCGGGGCGCTGGCCAACGCCTGCGCGGCGTTAAGGCCGCCGAAACCGGCCCCGACAATCACGACTCGCGGTGTTGTCTTGCCGTTCATCGCTTACCTCTATAAGATTCAGCGCGTGGCTGAAGGTTCCAAGAATTCTGCGGTCGCGGCAGTTCCAGCGTGGACGCGCCTGGCCTTGCCTTCGGCGACGGATTTGATTTTTGTTGCCCTGCTTTTCACGTTAGTGCTTTCGCCGTTGGCCGTGCGGCTGCTGGGGGACGCGGGGATTGGCTGGCACATCCGCACCGGGCAGCAGATTCTGGCAACTCACACCGTTCCGCATGCGGATCCCTTTTCTTCCACCATGCAGGGCAAGCCGTGGTTTGCCTGGGAGTGGATCTATGACCTGGTCGTCGGCCAGTTGGAAGCCAGCCTGGGTCTGAACGGGGTGGTGTGGTTCAGCGCCGTCGTGATCGCGGCGGTGTTCGCCGCGGCCTTTCGGCTACTCATCCTGCGTGGAACAAATCTGTGTGTCGCACTGCTGCTGTATCTGCTGGCGGTGTCCGCGTCCACGATTCACTTCCTTGCGCGTCCCCATTTGCTCAGTTGGCTGTTCACGTTGATTTGGTTCTATGTTCTTGATTCGTCGGAGCGGGAATCGCCTGATGCTCGCGGTCGGCGCGTCAAACTCTGGCTTTTGCCCTTGCTGATGCTCGTGTGGGTCAATGTGCACGGCGGGTTCTTGGTTGGGTTTGTCCTGCTCGCAATATTTTGGCTGGGAGCGGTTTGGGAGTGGTCTCGGACGAAGGGCAGCCGGATCGAAGACGCACTGCTCAGAATTTCCGCGGCGCGACGGGCGCGGGCTCTACTGTGGGCCGGGCTGCTTTCGGCTGCGGCCAGCCTGCTCAATCCCTATGGATGGAAACTGCACGAGCACGTGTACTCGTATCTGGCGAACCGTTTTCTGATGGAGCACATTGATGAATTTCGCTCGCCTGATTTTCATGGGTTGGCGCAGAAGTGTTTCCTGATTCTGCTGCTCCTCACGCTGGCGGGCCTGGCCGGCCGCGGCCGCGAGTTACGCATGAGCCAGGTTCTGACGCTGCTGTTTGCCGTTTACGCCGGACTGTACGCGACACGGAACATCCCGATTTCGTCGCTGCTTCTGGCGTTGGTTGTGGGGCCGCTGTTGTCGCGAAACCCTCATGCTCCCGCGCACATCGCAGCCGCGCCGGAACGCCCCCCCACATTTTTCCAACGAATGAGCGCGATCGAGGCGGAGCTGCGCGGTCACCTGTGGCCCGTGGCCGCGATCATCGTTACGTTCTGCCTCGCGGCCAACGGCGGCCGCGCCGGATTTAACATCGGATCAAGCCGCCTGATGGACGCTCACTTTGGGCCCAAACGAATGCCCGTCGCCGCAGTGGATTATCTGGAGCAACACGAATTGAAAGGGCCGGTCCTGGCTCCCGATTACTGGGGCGGCTATTTGATCTACCGTCTTTATCCTAAGACTCTGGTCGTGCTAGACGACCGGCATGACCTGTATGGCGCGGAATTCTTCAAGTCTTACTTGAAGCTCATACACGCGGAACCAGGATGGGATGATTTCCTGCGGACGCACCACGCGGGGTGCGTGCTCCTGCCCCTGGATGCGCCTCTGAGCAGCCTGCTCGTCAGGACCGGGGAATGGAAAGCGGTTTACACGGATGAAGTCGCGATCGCCTTTGTCCGCGAACCGGCCTCGCATGCGAACTGACCGGAACCCCGGCCGGAACCCTAAGTTGCAAGACCCTTCACATTGACAGCCCGTGAGATCCCGGGATATCTTCAGCGGTACTTTCGCAGTTGCCCGCGGCAGCCGCGCATAAGTGCCCACCCGAGCAAGCCCTGCCGGCTCGGGCGAGAACAAAATTGGCAAATCGCTCTCAATCCTTTGGGGAATCCTGCGCATGAACCGACATTTTTCTAGCTGCGTTGTCCTTGCCTGCCTCGTGTTTGCGTTCTGCCTGGCGCCGTTTACTTTTGCCCAGAAGCCTGCCGTTAGCCTGACCGAAATCAGTTCCGATCCATTCACCGTGGGGCCGGGGCAGCATGCCACCCAAGTGGAGCCGCATGTGCTTGCCAATGGCTCCACTCTGGTCGCCGCCTTTCAGACCGGACGTATCGCGCCGGGCGGCGCGACCGACATCGGTTGGGCGACCTCGACCGACGGCGGAAAAACCTGGAGCCACGGCTTTCTCCCGGGGCTGACCAAGGGTGAGGGAACTGGCCCCTACGATGCTGCGAGCGATCCCGCGGTCGCCTATGACGCGAAACGTGGAGTATGGATGATCGCGTCTCTGCCCATTTCCAACACCGCGCAGACGCCTGCCGTGGTGGTGAGCCGTTCGACCGACGGCGGTTTCACCTGGGCGGATCCCGTCAGCGTGGATCCGACCGCGCCGAGCTCCGACAAGAACTGGATTGTCTGCGACAGTTGGACCGCGAGTCCGTACTACGGCAATTGCTACATGGAGTGGGACAATCCCGGCAACGGCGATGAGATTCTGATGAGCACGTCCACCGATGGAGGCCTGACCTGGTCGGCGCCGCTCCCGACCGCGAACCAGGCGACCGGCATCGGCGGACAGCCCCTGGTGCAGCCCAATGGCACCGTGGTCGTGCCCATTGAAACCAACTTCATGTCGGCCTTCAGTTCCACTAATGGCGGTGCGAGCTGGGGTGTGCCCCTGGCCATCGGAGTGATCCAGAATCACAGCGATGCAGGCGGCATTCGCAGCGGCCCCTTGCCTTCGGCGGCCGTTGACGGAGCCGGAACCGTCTGGGTGGTCTGGGAGGACTGCCGCTTTCGCGCCAAGTGCTCGACCAACGATCTGGTCTACAGTACCTCCACCGATGGCAAGCATTGGAGCACGGTCACCCGCATTCCGATTGATCCCGTGACCAGCCTCGTGGATCATTTCATTCCCGGCATCGGTATTGATCCCGCTACCTCCGGGAGCAGCGCACATGTCGGCGTTCACTATTATTTTTATCCCAACACGAACTGCAGCGGCTCCACTTGCAGGCTTTATGTGGGCTTTATCGCGTCGCCTAATGGTGGTTCCACCTGGAGCAACCGCCTCAAACTGGCGGGGCCGATGGACCTGAGCTGGCTGCCGAATTCGCAAAACGGCCTGATGGTGGGCGATTACATCGCGACCGCCTTCAGCGAAGGCAAGCCCGTCGGCATTTTCGCCGTAGCCGGGGCCAACTCGGGCAGCGTGTACAACGAAGCGATGTTTACAGCCAGTGGACTCATCGTGCCGAAGGCAGCGGTGCTTTCTTCTGCCGGCGACAAACCGCTTCACAATCTATCGGACAAGATCGAGCGGGAACGTCCCGAGAAGGGTGTAGTTCCGCCCTCCCGGCGCAGTGCAAAGTGATTCGGCGCAGTCAATGCGCATTTAGGGGTGAGGCCGCCGCATTGTCTTGTGCCGGCCCTTCGCCTCTGAGAAGAGAAAATGTTGAGAAGAGAAGTTAGGCAGGTTTGCGCCAGAGCCGTGAGCGTTTCCGTGCCCGCCATTCTGACCCTGGTCTTGGCGGCGTGTTCCGGTTCGTCCTCGACTTCCACCCCAACCACTCCGCCCGGAAACCCGGTCGGAGCCAATCTCACCAAGATCAGCTCCGATCCTTACACTGTTGCTCCGGGGCAGCACGCCACCCAAGTCGAACCGCATGTGTTGGCCAACGGATCAACCCTGGTAGCAGCGTTCCAGACCGGGCGCATCGCTCCCGGCGGTTCCACCGACATCGGATGGGCCACTTCCACCGACGGCGGCAATACCTGGACTCACGGTTTTCTGCCCGGGCTCACGACTGGCGAAGGAACCGGCCCCTATGACGCCGCCAGCGATGCCGAGGTGGCCTACGACGCCAAGCACGCGGTGTGGATGATCGCCTCGTTGCCCATCGGGGCCGCGACACCGGCTGTTACCGTCAGCCGCTCCACCGACGGCGGAATGACCTGGCAAAATCCCCCGGCCGCCATCAACGCGGCATCCATAAGTTCCGACAAGAACTGGATTGTTTGCGACGGCACTCCGTCGAGTCCGTACTATGGCAATTGCTACGTGCAGTGGGATGACCCCGGCAATCGCGATCTAATCTACATGAACACTTCCAGCGACGGCGGCCTCACGTGGGGACCAGCTCTTACCACCGCCGACTCCGCTGGAGGAATCGGGGGCCAGCCGCTGGTGCAGCCGAATGGAACCGTGATCGTGCCGGTGTGGCTCGACTCCGGCGACATGGCGTCGTTTTCTTCGAGCGATGGCGGCGCGAGTTGGACCGCTCCGGCCCTGATCACGCTGGTGCAGGCTCACCTGGACGCAGGCGGAATCCGCAGCGGCCCGCTGCCTTCGGCGGCCATGGACAGCGCCGGAACGGTGTGGGTCGTATGGGAAGACTGCCGCTTCCGCGCCGGCTGCACCACCAACGACCTCGTTTACAGCACCTCTTCCGACGGAGTGAACTGGAGCGCGGTGACCCGCGTCCCCATTGATGACGTCAGCACCACCGTGGATCACTTCATCCCGGGCATCGGAATTGATCCGGCAACTTCCGGTGCGACCGCGCACGTTGCGATTCACTACTACTATTATCCGCAGTCCAACTGTACGTTCTCCACCTGCCAGCTCTTTGTCGGCTTCATCTCGTCCGCCAACGGCGGCACAACGTGGAATGCTCCCGTTGCGCTCACGGGTGCAATGCAACTGGCCTGGCTGCCCAACTCGCAGAACGGATTAATGGTGGCCGACTACATTGCCACGGCCTTCACCAACGGCGTGCCGCACGGCGTCTTCGCCGTGGCCTCAGCCACTTCCGGATCCACATTCAACGAGGCGATCTACACCGCGCAGGGTCTGACGGTGACCGTAGCTGGACGGCAGTTGTCCTCGGCGGCAGATCGTCCACTGCACAAGCTTTCCGACAAGCTCGAACGGGAGCGCCCGGAGAAGGGCATGATTCCACCCTCCCGCCGCAAAGCCCGCCGCAACGCGAAGTAGATTGCCAGTCTGAGCTTGTGATTTTGAGTGGCGCAGCGCTTCTGCGAGACCTCGAACTTGGGTGAGACGGTGGAGTAGGCGCCGCCCCATCCTAGCCCCGAAGGGGGGATGTGCTGGCCCACCCTAATAGACCATTGCTGTGCTGGGCAAGTTTCCGTTCGGCAGGGGGTCAATGAGTGCAATGGCGATATTTCAACAACTAGCGCGCCAGCGAAGTAAGACGGCCCCATTTATCCATCTCGCAGCCACACTTCTCGCATCTCCAACCACCCCAAAGAGCCTGCCTTATTGATTTCGGTTGCCGTGCTTGCGGCATCGGACAACCGCAAGCCGGACAGTTTACAGGTTTTGTATTGATGCCCCACCGATTCTTCCCGACTGTGCCAAATGCTACCAGCAGAATGCCGACGAGGAGGATCGGAACGATGAAGACCAAGACTAGGCGAATCACGTGACCGGGAATGATTATGCCTAGCACGATGTCTAACACCACAGAAAGCGGGAAGCCTAGCAGAAAGGATTTTACGACTGTGCTCCTCGTCGGTCTCATGATGCGGGAGGGAGAATTGTGATCCTCGACAGTCGGCCGAATCAGGGGCAGAGGAGTCTGAAGTGTAGCGCCACAGTTTGCGCAGAAGATGCGGCCCGCATCCGCATGAACGCCGCACTTCACGCACGTTATCCCAGTAGCCTCGTTCGCCCAACGAGCCGTCATCAAGCCAATGATAGGCTCTCAGAAGCGGTCGTTGGTGTCAATGCCGAAGCCCAGGATGGCGGTCACTTCCACGGGCTGATCCCCGCGCAGGGCAGGTTGGAACTTCCAGTTGCGCATGGCAGACAACACTCTGGTAGTCATATCAGCCGGTCCAGCCTCCAGCACGCGCACATTCCTCAGATTGCCCGAGGCATCCAGCGTGCAGGCCAATACCATGCGGGCGCGGGGCAGGCCGCTCGGCAGATCGGCACGGATGGACCGAGGCGGCCTAAGCGTCCCATTGTGGCCGGCGGGCGCTTCATCGGCGTATTCCATCACCACTGCGCCTGCCAATGTGTCCAGATAGGCAATGTGCTTCTCGCCGTGCAGCAGGTCCTTGTAAGGCTCAAACGCACTGCCTGACTTCGCGGTAGCGACCACATCCACGTCAAACGTTGCCCGCTGTTTCAGCGTGGACCGCCCTGGGACGCTGGGATCGCTGGCCGCGGGGTCGGAACCGAAGCTGGGCAGAGTCACGCTGGAGCTTCCGCCAGTCACGGAGACGCCAGGTACGGACGGAGTGATATTTGTGCTGTTTCCCGCGCCTCCGGGACCGGGGCCGGGAGAAATTCCGCCCCGCGCATTCACATCGGAGCCGCGTCCCGAGCCTGACCTGCCTGCTCCCGGGCCTTCACCATTCATTCCACTGCCGGGACCGTTGCCCCGGCCGATGCCCGTACCGTCTCCCGAGCCGCCCAGCCCGGGCTTATCTCCGCCTGAGGGAGACATGGCCAGCGCGCCCGTGCCTCCAGTAGAGGGCATTCCAATTTTCGAACCTGGCTGGCTCGAAATCACAACTCCGGCACTCGTGCCGCTGCCGCCGGTGCTGGGAGGCGAGGCGGCCGAGCCAGCGTCCATCAGTCCGCCTAGTCCCTTGCCGCTGCGGCCCAGGCCGGAGCCGGTTGCGCTCGTGCCTCCGCCAACCGAAGGCGGAGGTGGAACCACATTATTCGCCAGCAGCGTGCCCCCCGGAACTCCAGCTCCACCACCTGTGGTGCCAGTGCCTCCACCCGGTCCGGAGAGCGATGGCGGCGGTGGCACGATGCTGGGCGGCCCCAGCCCGGGCGCGGCAGCGCTGGCCAGCGAGCGGTTGCCGGCGCCGCCGGATATGCCCGAGGAAGGCGGCGGAGCGATCACGGTCCCGCCCAACGCGGCACCCGTGCCGTTGCGAAGGCCTCGCGGATTCCCTCCGCCAGCGCCGGAAGCCATGGCCGGTGGGGGCGGGACAACATTGCTGGGCAGCGAAGCGCCAGTCCCGTTCCCGTCTCTTGCGCCGCTTGCATTCACCGCCGGGGGCGGAGGAACCACATCCGTCGTGCCGAAAATCTTGCCGATCAGGCTGCTCATGAACGATCCGCTGCCCGATTGCGTGGGCGGCGGAGGAACGACAGTCTTCGAAGGATCAGGAACGCTGCCGCTGGCCAGCCGCCGCATGTCCCGCGACACATCGCTCGAAGGCGGCGGCGCGATAACCGAAGGCGAGGGCATGGCGAGTTTGGGATCGCGCGTTGTAGCCCGTTCCGGGGCCGAGACCGGAGGCGGGACCACCGCCACGTTCGACATCTGCACCGGCGCGCTCGAGATTTCCCGGCTCACTCCGCCCGGCGCGGGCGGAATCACGTTGGCGGCGAGGGCCGGAGCCGCGCGGATTCCATTGTGCGTGACGCTTGGGGCCGGAGCTACCACCATCGAATCGAGAGCAGGCGCTGCCAGCGGGCGGTCCCGCGTGGCGCGCGGCGCCGGCGGGATCACCGCCGGGCCCAGTGCCGGAGCCACCAGCGCGTGCTCGCGCGGAACGTTGGGCGCGGGCGGAATCACGTTGGCGTTCAGCGTGGGCGCCGTCAGCGGCTGATCGCGGGAAAAATTGGGCGCGGGCGGCACCACCGTGGCCATGGCAATTCCATTGCGCGTATAGTCGCGAGTCACGCTGGGCGCGGGAGCCACAATCATCGCCGAGAGACTTGGCGCGCTGCGCGTCGAGCGCGCCCCTTCCAGCGGCGGCGGTCCGGGATTCGGTTTGACCGCCAGCAGGTTCGCCACGGCATCGTGAGAGGCGGGCAGCTTGAGGTTGGGCGCGTCCACCACCTTCGGCGTCAGCGATTGGCCGCGCGCGATCTTGATGGTCTGGGTGCGATGGTGAGCTTCGGCTCCGCCCGCCCGGCCCGTGGTTCCCGCCTGCGCGCCGCCGAGATCTTCGGTGCGGGGAAGTTCGTCGCCGGTGTAATAGATAACATCGTGGCTCGACAATTTCGGGGCCGCGTAGGGGCGCATCTGCGCGATCTTCACGGGCAGCACGATCACGGCAAAAATCAGAAAAGCCTCGAGCAGCCACGCCGAGATCATGATGCGGAGGGGAATCAGTCGAAACGGAGCTTCGCCGGCCAGATGCGCATCGGACCGCGCCAGCGCCGGGCGAATGGAGGTGCGAAACTCCTGCCACGGCGACGACCACTCCACCAGGAGTTTGGGAACCTGGTGCAGTTCGACGGTCCTTTCGCTTCGGAGTGCTTCGACGAAACCCACTGCTAGCTGCCTCCTGTGCTGGAACCTTCCGGACGGGCCCGAGAAAAGTCCTGGCGGACGATTATTTCAATTCTATCCCCCACGGCGGTTCCGGTTTCCACAGCCGTGCGACACGGTAGTTCCAGTACCGAAGCCGCCTGCCCGTGCACCGGCGCCACGCGCCAGGGCCGCAATTCGCTCTGCACGTGGATCACGGTCAGATTGCGGTCCAGATAGACCACGTCAATGGCAAATCTCATCCCCAGGGTGTGAACCCCATGACAGGGAACAATCCACAGACCACTGCCCCTGCCGAACTCCCCCGCGTTCAAGCCCAGCAGGCCGCGCAGCCGGGTCCAGTGCGTGTCGGCCACGGCCAGACCGGTGGCCAACGGCACCTGGCGCGTCCGGTTAAACGCTTGGCCTTGCGGGGATAATCCCGGCATCACTACTCCTGTTTGCTCGCCGCTTTACAGTCCCTATTTCGCCACGAGGGAGTGATAGGCCTGAATCAAAGCCGGGCCTACCGTGACGAAGAGGAACGGCACCAGAATGAAGATTACGAGGGGAGGGACCATCTTAATCGTGGTTTTGGCAGCCTGCTCTTCCGCCCGCTGGCGCCGGGCCGTCCGCAGCGAGTCCGAATGCACGCGCAATGCCTGGGCGACGCTGGTGCCAAAACGGTCTGTCTGTATGAGTGTACCAACAAGGGCGCGGATATCGTCAACACCTGTGCGCTCCACCAGATTCCGCAGGGCTTCGGCCCGGGGTTTGCCGGCGCGCAGCTCCAGATTGACCAGGTGAAACTCATCGCTCAGATCGGCATGGGCGTGGCCCAGATCCTGGCCGACGCGCTGCAGGGCCTGGTCCAGGGCCAGCCCCGCCTCCACGCAGATGACGGTCAGGTCGAGCGCATCGGGCAAACCCAGGCGAATGCGATTTTGCCGGTCCTTGATCATGCGCTTCAGGATGAAGCGCGGGATGAAGAAGCCCAGGCCGGGGACTCCAGCAAGAAGAAAGGGATTGCTGAATCCGGTGAACAGCACCACACCGGCGAAGCCCAGCGCTGCCAGCAGCAGGCGCGCGCCGAAATAATAGTTGACGTGGATGGCGTCGCGGAACCCGGCCTGGATGAGCCAGGCGCGCGTTCGCGAAACATCCGCCGGGGAAAGCGGGATCGCCTTGCTGAGCGGATCGAGCGCCTGCTCGATGCGTTCCCGGAATGCGGGCTTGGCTTCTTCCGGTTGCTGCCGCCCTCCCAGAGCGCGCAAACGCGCGCCCAGCACGGAACTGGGACTCGCCACCGCGGCGCCGAAGGAAAACACGGCCGCCACCACGGTGAGGAATACGACGAGGGTCAGAATCAGCAGCATCGCTTATACCTGTATCCGTATGATCCGGCGGATCACGAAATATCCCACCGTTTGCAGGGTGACTCCAGCCACCACCAGCGAGTGACCAATGGGATCATTAAACAGCGGCCGCACAAATTCCGGGCTGAAGATCAGCAGAATGCCCACCACGGCAGGCGGCATCGCCATCAGAAAAGCCATGGTCAGACGCCCCTGCGCGGTATAGACCCGCACCTGCCGCTGAATCTTGAAGCGCTCGCGGATCACATAGGAGAGGTTGTCCAGAATCTCCGCCAGATTGCCGCCGGTTTCGCGCTGCAGCATCACGGCGGTCACAAAAAACTTGACGTCCACCAGCGGTATGCGCTCGGTCAGGTTGAGCAGGGCGTCGCGCACCGGCATGCCGAACTTCTGCTCTTCGAAGAGTTGGCGAAACTCGCTGGATACCGGCTCGGCTACTTCGCTGGTGATCATTTCCAGCGCGGTCGTGAAAGCGTGTCCGGCGCGGACGGCCCGGGCCAGCGTGTCAATGGCCTCGGGAAAAAGTTCCTCGAACCGTTCGAAGCGCTTGTTGCGCTGATACGCGGCGTAGGAGTAAGGCAGAAGAAAGCCCGCCAGCAGTCCAACCCATCCCATCTCGATGCGCTTGGTCAGGATGTAGGCGCCCACCGCCAGTCCGATTCCAGTGAGCACGCAGACGCCGAGAAAATTCCCGGCGCGCATGCTCATGCCCGCCTGCGAGAGCAGTTTCTGCACTGCCGAGACCCGCTCGGAGCGACGCAGCAGAGCGTCCAGGGCGGGGATCTTGCTCATCTGCTCGTCCCGCACCACCGCCAGTTCGTCTTCCGGAGCGCGTTCCGGAGCCTTGCGCTCGTTGGCCAGGCGCTCCTTGATCAGGCGGGCGCGGGCGCGCCGCTGGTCGAGCAGCGAGAAGAACGCAAAGGCCGCCACGCCCACCACGATAAACACCACAAAGGCAAGCAGAGCTGCAGGCATATTCGATCTAAACCTCCGCCTTCGATTCAAACAGCGCCGGACGCAAGCGCGCGCCCGACACCGCCAGCCGTTCGGCGAACTTCGGCCGCGTGCCGGTCGCGCGGAACATGCCCCGGACTTTTCCGCTCTCGTCAATGCCGGTGCGGTCGAAACTGAAAATGTCCTGCATGGCCACGGAAGCGTTATCGTCCATGCCGGTGATCTCGGAAACCGTAATCACCTTGCGGGTGCCGTCGGAGAGACGCGCGATCTGCACCACCGCGTGAATGGCGGAAGCGATCTGCTGGCGCACGGCGTGATCGGGGATGTTGAGGTTCGCCATCGAAACCATATTTTCCACGCGAGCCAGCGCGTCTCGCGGCGAGTTGGCGTGCACCGTGGTTAACGATCCCTCGTGGCCCGTGTTCATGGCCTGCAACATGTCGAAAGCTTCTTCGCCGCGCACCTCGCCCACCACGATGCGGTCGGGGCGCATACGCAGGCTGTTGATGACCAGTTGCCTCTGCCGCACCGCTCCCTTGCCTTCAATGTTGGGCGGACGCGTCTCCAGGCGTACTACGTGCTCCTGCTTGAGCTGCAGTTCGGCCGCGTCTTCGATGGTTACAATGCGGTCGGAGTTGGGAATGTAACCCGACAGCACGTTCAGCAGCGTCGTTTTACCGGCGCCGGTTCCACCCGAGACCAGAATGTTCAAGCGCCCCTTCACCATCGCCGAGAGCAGTTCGAGCATGGACTCGGTCAGAGTCTGGTTCTCGAGCATCTGGCGCGCGGTCACCGGTTCGCGTCCGAAACGGCGGATGGAAAGACACGGTCCGTCAATGGCCAGCGGGGGAATGATGGCGTTCACGCGCGACCCGTCGGCCAGGCGCGCGTCCACCATGGGCGAGGATTCGTCCACCCGGCGCCCGATGCGCGAAACGATGCGCTCGATGATCTGCATCAGGTGCGAGTTGTCCTTGAACGACAGACCGGTCAGTTCCAGTTTGCCCGCCCGCTCAATGTAGACGCGGTCGAAACGGTTGACCAGGATGTCGGAAATCGTCGAGTCCTTGAGCAACGGTTCGAGCGGGCCCAGGCCGAAGATTTCGTCCAGGATTTCGCGCGCCAGCCGTTCCCGCTCGGCAAAGCTGAGGGGCACGACTTCGCTGTTGACCGCGTTGCGGATGACGACCAGCACTTCATCGCGCGCCGAATCGCCCGTGGACTTGCCCAGTTTCTCCAGGTCGAGCCGGTCCAGAATCTTGCGATGCAGGTCCGCCTTTACCTGCTGGTAATCGGTCCGCTCGAACGATTGAAGGTTTGCCATGTCGCCCTAGATAAGTGCCCTAGATTCGTCCCCTAAGTTCCTACACCGACTTGAACAACGACCAAGTCGCGCGCTTCACGTCGGCATCATTGCGCGTCAACTCATGCGCCAGTCCGGTGAACGCGCGTGCGATCTCCGTATTACGCTGCTCCATCACCGGCGTGCCGCGGTCAATGGCGGTGGAGACCGCGAAATACTGGTTCGGCACCCGCCACAACAGCTTGGCGCCCACCGCGGCTTCCGCATCCGTCTCACTGAAGCCCGGGACCTTGCGGAACCGGTTCAGCACCAGCCGGACCCGTTCCCGGCCGCCGGTCTCCCCCAGATACTGCTGCACCCGCGCCGCACTCCACAGCGAGGCCACGTCCGAGCAGGCGACCAGCAGCACAATCTCGGAAAGATTCGCGATCAGCCGGCTGGCTGCGTCGAAGCGCGAAGACGTATCCACCACCACGTAACGGTAATGCGTCACCAGCATGTCGAACAGGCGCACAAACTCGGCCGTTGAAGGATCCACCGCCGCCGGCACGTTGCTTCCCGCCAGCAACTGCAGCCCGCCGCTGTGGCGTGTCATGAAGCTTTCCAGCAGGGAAGAATCCATGCGGTGCAGATTGCGCATGGCGTCAGCCACGGTAAACGCCGGCTTCAGGTTCATGTGCAGGGCGGTGTGGCCCAGCGGCGCCAGGTCCACCAGCGCCGTCTGGCCGTGCGAGGCCTGCAGGGCCAGAGCCAGATTCACCGCCACCGTGGTCGCGCCGTTTCCGCCCTTGGCGTTGATGACCGAAAACACCTTGCCGCGCGGGCCTTCCTGCCGCACCCGGCGCTGCGCTGCGCTCAGGCGCACGAACGCTTCCAGCAAATCCGTGGTGGTCGCCGGCCGCTCGATGAATTCGCGGGCCCCGGCCCGCATGGCGTTCACAATAATCTGGGGCTGGTTCAGGCTCCCCACCGCGAACACCGCCGAATCCGGCATCTCCTGATGGAGCAACTCGATCGCCCGCAGGGCCAGCGAAGGATTGTCGGCGGGAATGTCTACCAGGGTCACGTCGGGATTGGCGGCGTGAATTCGGCGCATGATCGGGTCTGCCGCCGCCACCGGAAAACTGGCGCAAGCATGCACTGTGCGGGCTACGCTGGTTCCGTCCGCCAGCACCTGCAGCACGGCGCGCTGCTCGTTATCCGTCGCCACGATGACCACTGAAAGCTCAGCCATGACTTACGCCCGGGTTTGCTCTGGCGCCGCAAACCCTGTTCCCGCTCCATCGTTGGTGTTCGATTCTCCTGCCCAGCGCTTACTTGCCCTTATCAAATTTGGCATTGTCCATGAACGGTTTTGGATCCTTGGGCAGCGTAGGCGGCTCCGCGTTGGGGGAAATGCGGCGCACCGTACATAGGACCATGAGTTCCGAGTGACTCTTCAGCGCGCTCTTGCTGCGGAAGAAATTTCCCAGAATCGGGATGTCGCCTAGGCCCGGAATCTTGTTGTAAATATCGGTCACGCGATTGTCCATCAGCCCGGCGATCACAAAACTCTGCCCATCCTGCAGTTCAAATTCGGTCTCTGCCTTGCGCGTGCTGAGCGCGGGCACGGTGAATCCTGAGATGGTCAGGGCGTTGGAAAAATCCAGCGTGCTGACTTCCGGTGCCACCTTCAGGTGAATATTTCCGTTGGGCATAATCACCGGCGTGAACTGCAGCCTCACGCCGAATTCCTTGAACGAAATGGTGACCGCGGTAAAGCCGTTGCCGGGCTGCACGATGGGAAAAGGGAACTGGCCACCGGCCAGGAAACTGGCCTCTTTGCCGTTGACGGCAATCAGGTTGGGCTCGGCCAGAATCTCCAGCAGATTCCTGTTTTCCAGCGCCTCGATCACGGCCCCGAAATTAATGTCGGGACGAAATAGGAACAGGTTGAGGACATTATTGATGGTTTGATTGGTGCTGCTGGTCGTAGTAGTCGAGCCGTTAGCGCCCAGGCTGCTTTGGGGCAGGGTCTGCGGCCCGAATCCGCCAAACTGGCCGGCGGTCACCGTGCCGATTGTGTTTCCCGCTCCGGTGGAGATAAAGTTTACGCCCATTTGCGTGAGCGCGGTGCGGTCCACCTCCGCGAACTTCACCTGCAGCAGGACCTCCTGCGAACCGACGGGGCCGAAAGTGAGCACATTGACTACCTTCGGCGAATAAGCCGTCGCCAGTTCGCCGGCGCGCTTGGCCACGTCTTCGGTGGAAACATGCCCGGAGAGCACGATGGCCGCGCGCGAGGGCGTTACCGTGATCTGTTCGTCGGGGAACACGCGCCGCTCTTCATCGGCGCAGGCGCTGACGTCCACGTCCACGCGCAGGTCGAAACTGCGCGAACGCTCCAGTTCATCCCAGATCAGCAGCGAAATCTCTCCCGGAGTCTTGCCGTGAACCAGAATTTGTGTGGGCGTAATGACTTGGGCAAAGGCAATGGCCGGGTCGGTCACCGAGATGCGCCGCAGCTTCTCAGTGGTGTTGATCAGCAGCGATTTGCCCACCATCACCCGCAGTGGCGCCGAACCCTGCGGCTGCTGCGACTGCGCCGGAAGGGTCGTGGTCTGGGTCGAGGTAGGGTTGGGGTTTTGCGACTGGAGGCCGCTGTCTGCCTGCTGTGCCATCTCCGCAAGCGCCGGAATGGCGAAAATAACCGCGAATAACGAAGCCCCTAGCAAGGACTTGCGAACTTTCATTTTCCGATTCTTCTCCCTGTGAGGAAACGGGTCAAGCACTGCACAGCCTGGAAGATCGAACTCCATCCCGCTCAATTCGTGCCGCAATTCTCCTCCGAGCACTTGACAGTTTCCGGCTTCTTATCGCCTTGGTAGACCTCAATGCTCACGCCTGTCGGTGCCGGAGGCGTGGGAGCGGCCGCGGCCTTGTGGACTGCCGTGTGGTGGACCGGAGCTTCTGCCACCGGCGCCGGAGTCGAGCTGCCCTTGTACAGGCCTCGCGAACTGGAGCTGGGAAATTCCTCGGCCCGGGTATCGAGCGGATTGCGCAGGGAGAGTTGGATACGCCCTTCCTGACTCGCCAGCGTGAGCCGCTGGGCATCGTCGGGTGAAACCAGAAGCGTGATCACCGGTGTCGTCTGCGCTTCGCCCGTTGCCGTGCGTTCCAGCGTGTGCCCGGACGCCAGCACGGCCACATTCTGCAGCACCGTGGTGGTCTGCGCTTCTCCGCTGCCTCCGGGCGTCCCTGTCAGCAGCACATCCACGCGCGTTCCCGCCGTGACGAATCCAGCCACTGAAACCACTTCATTCACTCGCACCGAAACCGCCCGCATTCCCGGCGGGATCAGCGACGGCAGCCCGGCTCCGGCGTTCTCCCCGGCCAGTTTGTTGGGCAGGATGAACTCGCCCTTGGTGATGGGGATGATGACGCCATGCCCCAGTACGTCTGACCTTCTCCGCGGCGCGCCCGCCGGCAGATCGCCGGCAGGAATCTTGATGATTTTGATGTCGTGTTCTTCCACCCGCGCGCCGACCTGCAGATCGTCAGCCGCTACGATGACGTCGATACCCGGTTCCGTATTGGCTCCAGCGCTGGCTTGCAGGTTCTTGTAGACGTACACACTGGCAAAAAAGCCCACCGCCAACGCCAGAACTCCAATCATCAACATACGCGTACGGTTCATGATGCTCCCCTGGAAGCTGAGACAACCCTCCGTCCGCCCCGTTTCTTGGGGAGGGTTCCCGCCTGTGCTTCGTCTGGCCTTCTACTGAATCGCGCTAGCGACCTGAGAGAATGCATTATTGGCGTTGGAGCCGATCAGCCGGACTGTTCCAACGACAATGACCAGGATTACCGCCAGCATCACCGCATACTCGGCGATATCCTGTCCTTCCTCTCCACGCCACAGCTTGGCAACGAATTCCATAAATGTTCTCCCTTCTCGAATCGTCCTCGCACAACGCAGAGTTCCCCCAAGCTTCACCCTGCCAGGGCTCAGCCTGTGGAACTCCTTGATAACCCTCCGCGAAGGACGTGCCTCTTCCACGGTAATCATACCTTTTAACCTGTACTAAGGGACGTACTTTCTTGAAGTGCCCAGGCAAAAACAGGTTACGACCGTCAGTCCCCTCCTCGCTTCACTAGGGGGCTGTCCCCGGGCTGGACCCTGGCCCGCACCCCACAGCCAAGTGCCAGCAGTACCGCCAGCGGCAGGAGGGGACTGGTATACAGGGGAACTTGCCAAAAGCCAAGCAGGGTGGACATCGGCCAGCAGAATGCCGCCAGCAGCAGGCCCAGTGCAGCGATCCAGGGCCAGGCCAGCAGCGTCCAAGACGCGGCAAAGAGCGGCCGCGAGAGGGAACCGTGCCAAAGCGCGTCCCGGTCGCGCAGAAGGCACAAAAACCCCGGCAGAAGCAGCAGTTGCCCGTGCGGGGCCAGCGTCGGAATCACCACCAGGGTCGCTGCCAGGAGCAGGCTGATCACGAGCAAGAACCGCGGCGAACCTGCCGCTTCGCGCCGATCCGGCCAGCACATCGCCAGCACCACCACCACCAAAACGGCGGCGGCGACCGGACCCAGCCTCGGCGTGAACCACACATCCAACAAAGAATGGCCGTACGTGTAATGGCGATAAGCTCGGGCCACTTTCAGAAAGCTGGAAAGCCATCTCGGCACGAGCCATTCTGCGCCCAAAACCAGCACCAACATGGTGGCCAGGAAACTCCACGCCAGCGCCTTTCTCCGGCGCCAATCGCTTAGCGTCCACAGGGCCAGCCACGGAATCAACACGATCGTGAATTGCGGTTTGAACGTCGCTATAGCCATCAGCGCCCCGCCCACAACAAATTGCTCGGCCGAGAGCAGGTACAGCGTGAGCGCAAGCAGCACGGCCGCGATCACGCTCAGGTTTTGCAGGTGGATGGCCTCGAGCGCCGGGAAACTGCCCAGCCCGAATACGGCGATAGTAAGCCCCTGCAGCGCCGTCAGGCGAAAACGAAACAGGCGCAGCCAGAGCGCGAGACTCAGCACCGTGGCCAGAACCGAGGCTGCCAGGAACGCCAGCCGCGCCGCCGGAAACGGCAGGTAGACCAGCGGCCAAAGCAGAAACGCCGCATACGGAGGATACGAAAATCCACCTGCCATTCCGCCTGGATCATCCGCTGAAGCCGCGGCCGGCGCGCCATAAATTACGCGTTGAATCTCATGCGCAACTTCCGGCGAATACGGATTGCGGCCATGCCGGAGCAGTTCGTGCGCTCCCCACCACGGCGCGTAAAGATCGGTGAAGCCGGCCGGCTGATGCGCGCTCCAAATCTTGACCGTGTAGAACCCCATGCTCGCGGCCGCAAGTATGGCTAGCAAAAGCCACAGCACGGGCTGGGATGGCAGTTTGTTCATTCGCGAGATGCAGTCTGCGGCCGGGTCCCCACCCACTGCCCGGCCCCACCGCCGCCGATCAAAATAGCCGTCCCTGCCACCAGCAAGCCCGCCATCATATCCACAACGTAGTGCATTTCGAGCAGAAGGATGGCCGCCGTCAGCAGCACATCATAGATGGCGAGCGCCACCACCACGCGTTTCCACCGCCGCAGAAACCACAACACGATCAGCGGCTGCACGATGTGCATGCAGGGAAAGGCGATGAAGTAGTCGGTCGAGATGCGCGTCACCGGCTCGTGGTGCCACAGCGCCAGCGCGTGCGGAATCAGCGTCTTCTGGATGTGGTACGACTGCAGGCTGGCCGGAAAGCGCGCAAAATGTTCCGGGCACAAATAGTACGGTCCCTGCGCGGGCCAGAGATAGAAAATCGCCAGCGCGAGATAGTAGGAAATCAGAATCGTCCCCACAAACTGCAGGGCTCGCCCTCTCCCATCGCTGAGAGCGACCCAGAGAATAGTCGCCCCAATCTGCGGAAACATTCCGAAGTAGATGAACTCCATGCCGCGAAAAAAAGAAAGCGGAAAGGTCTGCACCGCCCAATGGGTGAGATCGGAAACCGAGTGTCCCTGCAGGAGCCAGCGATCGAAAGCGGCCAGAGCGGGGTCGGTGGCAAAGTTGTAGCGTGCCGAAACAATGGCGCAGTTGTAAGCCAGAATCAGCAAAAATCCAAAAAACAAATACGCTGCCGCCGGCAGAACTGCTTCCGCCGCTTGCCCCAGCCCCCGTGCTCCGCGCCGCTCGCGCAGTTCGAGCAGCGCGATCGTGCCCACGGTTACGACCAGCGCTTTCGCCCCGGTGGTGGCCCACACCAGCATTCCGAAGTAGATCAGCAGCGGTAGCAGCCGAAGCGGCTTTTCGCGGTAGCGCGCCACCAGCGGCTTCCACGTCTGCCCGCTCGGCAGTCCGATCAGGCACAGCAGCGTTGCCACAAAAATGGACTGCGCGGAAAGGACGATCCAGTAAGCGACGCTGAGAGTGACCCAGTCGAAGCGAAGTGGCAGGTGCTGGCTGCGCAGCACGGGCACAAGAGCCGCGCACAACAGCAGACTGATCCAGTAATGCCAGTAGCGCCGGTTCACGAAGCTGCCGTTCTCCATCTTCATCTTTCGATCTTCATCTCTCGCTCGCCGTCGTCCATCCTGGTGCAGCTGGGGGCATCGTCTCTTCCGGCCGGCGCAGCAGTACCACCGCCAGCATGGGCAGATAAAACAGGATCACCGTCCAGTGCCCGACTTCAGTGAAGCTGTGCGGCACGTGATACCAGCGCCACACGCCCGCCCCCCAGCTAAAAAAAACCGTCCAGATGATTTCGCGCCGCGATCGCGGAATCAGCCACAGGATGAAGCTGTCAAAAAACCAGCGTTGCGGCAGAATCGCAGACAAGAACAGCAACCATGCGTCGCGCTCGCGCCAGCGCCAGAGCGCCAGCAGCAGCAGCGGCCCGGGCAGAACCAGCAGCGGGATAAAGTGTTCGTAGTTTCCCGCCTGCCGCAGCCACATCCAGGGCCACGACGGCATCACCGCCAGGCTCAGCACCGCCACCACCGCGCAAACCCAGAAGCCGCGCCGGCTGAGCCGCGTCAAAAACACCGGCAGCCCCACCTGCGGTTTGGCCATGGTCACCGGCAGCAGCAGCGGCCAGAACGCGCTGGCGGCAATCAGCGGAGACCACTGCACCGTCAGCATTCCCGCCCAATAAGGATAGGCCAGAAAAATGAGCAGCCGCCCGTAGCCGTCGCGCGTGAGCCCGAGCGCCAGCAGAAACGAACTGATTCCCCAAAACATTCCCGCGGCCAGTTCCGGCTGCATGCGCACGAACGGAAGGGCGAACAACGCGGCCGGCAGCGGATACTGCTCGAGCGGCGTGTCGTAAGGATTGACCCGGGCCACGAGGCCGTGGGCCAGATGCAGCGCCCAGCGCAGGTCGGCGGCGTCCTGATGCAAATGCCGCATCAGGAACCAGCAAAATGCGCCGCTGCCCACCCCGATTGCGGCCGACACTGCGATGCGCCATCGCATGAGATAAATGTTGTCTGCTGCTCCACAGTTGTAACATGAACCTGTTGAAGCGCCCGCCCCTTGTCGTTGCCGTCGTGCTGGCCCTTGTGGCCTCGGCCAGCACGTGGGTCTACATAGAACGCATCCTGAAGCCGCATCAGGTGGCCGACGCTCTGGCCCATGACCGGCCGCGGGGAAACCTGTCTGATCTCTATCCGCGCTGGCTGGGCGCGCGCGAATTGCTGCAGCATCGCCGCAACCCTTACAGCGCCGAGATCACGCGCGAGATTCAGCAGGGATACTACGGCAGGCCCCTCGATCCCGCCCGGCCCGGCGATCCCAAAGACGAACAGGCCTTCGCCTATCCCGCGTATGTCACGCTCCTGCTCGCCCCCGTCACAGGGCTGCCGTTCGAGGCCGTGCAGACTGGCTTCCGCTGGCTGTTGGTTGCCGTGGCCGCGGTCAGTGTCTGGCTCTGGCTCCGGGTTCTGCACTGGAAGTTTTCTTTCGGTGGCCGGATGGTTCTTGTTGTACTCATGCTGGGCTGGCTGCCTATGGTGCAGGGAATCAAGCTGCAGCAACTGAGCCTGTTGGTGGCCGGATTGCTCGCCGCCTGTGGCGCATGCCTGGCCGGGGGTTGGCTGTTTTGCGCCGGAGGGCTGCTGGCCCTGGCGACCATTAAACCGCAACTGGTCTGGCCCCTCGTGCTATGGCTGCTGGTGTGGACCGCCGCCGACTGGCGCTCACGGCGGCGACTGCTTCTGGGCTTCGGCATAGTCATGTTCCTGCTTCTCGCCGGAGCGGAGTTCCTGCTGCCCGGCTGGCTGCCCATGTTCGTGGAAGCGATCGGCCACTACCATCGCTACACACAGAATCAATCCGTGCTGGTCGTGTTGTTCGGTCCCATCTTTGGACGAATCGCAGAGGCCGCGAGCGTGCTGGCCTGCGCTCTCGGTGTCTGGCGCGTCCGCGCCGAACCCGCAGCCAGCACCGCTTTCGGGCGCGCCTTCGGCCTGGTGCTGGCCCTGACAGTAGTTATCGTGCCCATGTTCGCTCCCTACAATCAGGTGCTGCTGGCGCCGGCGATCCTGGCCCTGGTGTGGAGCGAGTGTACCCCCGGCGCGATTCTTCCCGCCGTCCGGCTGGCCCACATTGCAGTTGGACTTCTGCTGGTCTGGCCCTGGATCGCCACCATCGTCCTCGCTGCGGCTTCCCCATGGCTCACGGCCGAGCTCCGGCAAAGGCTGTGGCCCATGCCCTTCTACTCCAACTTCATGACTCCGGTGCTCATCTTCGGATTGGCCCTGCTCCATACCTGGGAGAGCCCTTGCGAGCCCATGCCTGGCAACTTGCGGGAGGGAGTAGCGCAAGAGTAATCTGTTGCAGCGGGACTCGCCGCGGCGCAGCCGCGGCTGTCTCGTTTTGGGCGTCGCGCGGCAACCCAGCGGTTGACGCACCATTCCGTTGCTAAGAAAACGCAGCTCGAAAAACTGCTCGGAAAACATTGCTGGGACAACATTGCTCGAATAAACAATGGCCCTGAACACCATCAGTCACCAAAGTTCCGGTTCCGGGGTCTTTCCCGCCCTCGTGTTCGTGCAGGGCAGCGAGCAGAAGAATATCGTCCTCAACCGCACGCCCTTCAACGTGGGGCGCAAGGTGGACAAAGACCTGGTCATCGCCGATCCCCGCGTCTCCCGCGACCACGCCCAGATCATGCAGGAAGGCCAGGATTTCTTCCTCGTGGACTTGGGCAGCAAGCACGGCACCTATGTCAATGGAGAGCGCATCCAGCGCCAGAAACTGGAACGCGGCGACCGGCTGGAGTTTGGCGCACGCGACTCCGCTTACATTTTGTTTAATCCTGCCCACGCCACCTCCAACACCGCGCGCGAATTTCTCAGCCAGATTTCCGTCATCGGCATCAAGCCGGAAGCCACCGAACTGGAAAAGCTCACCCTCTTCCTCGAAGCCGCCCGCAAACTGAACACCGCCGGCGTGCTCGACGAAATTCTGATGACCATGCTCGACGTCACGCTGCAGCTCACGCGCGCCGAGCGCGGCTACGTGTTTCTCAAGGACGAAGAGGGCAAGCTGCGCCTGGCCGCCGGCCGCAACGCCAAGAAGGAACCGCTCCTCGACGACAAGACCATTTCGCACTCCATTCTCGAAGAGTCCATGCGGTCCAATTCCGAGTTCCTGCTCACCGACACCAGCCAGTCGCTCGATCTCGCGGGACGGCAGAGCATCGTGGCTTACGATCTGCGCACCGTGGTCTGCATCCCGCTGCGCAAGATGCAGGTGCAGACCACGCGCGACGCCCTCACACCCGCTCCCGGCACCACTAACACGGAGGCCATGGGAGTTCTCTACGTGGATTCGCGCTTCGCTTCCCGCGACATCAGCGGCGTGGACCAGAAAATTCTGCACGTGATCGCGACAGAAGCTGCATCCTTGATCGAAAACGCCCGCCTCGTTCAGGCCGAAGAAGAATCGCGCCGCTACCAGCAGGAATTGAGCATTGCCGCCAGCATTCAGCAGCGGCTCATGCAGGTGAAGATTCCCGAAGTGCCCTTTGCCCGCCTGCGCGGCAAGAATCTGTCTTGTAAAGAAATTGGCGGAGACTTCTTCGATGCCATCAACACCAAGGAGGGCCTGGCGGTGGTGCTGGCCGATGTCAGCGGCAAGGGAGTCTCGGCCGCGCTTCTGGCTTCCACCCTGCAGGGCATGATCTATTCGCACCTGAGCGCGGGCGTGCCCCTGCTCGACGTCATCAAGTCGGTCAACCATTTCTTCACCGAGAAAATGATTGGCGAAAAATACGCGACCGTGCTCCTGGCCCGCCTGCGCCGCGATGGCGAACTCGAATACGTGAATTGCGGCCACGTCCCGCCCCTGCTGGTTTGCGGCGGGGAAGTGATCCGTCCGCCCCATGGCAACGTTCCCGTCGGCCTTCTGCCGGACGCCACGTTTGAGAGCGCCACTTGCCAGATGAAATCCGGCGACCGCTTCCTCATCGTCACCGACGGCGTCACCGAAGCCGAGAACACCATGGGAGAATTTTTCGACGACTCCCGCCTGGAGCTGGCGGCGGCGAAGTCTCCCACCCTGGAAGGCATTTTTTCCGCCGTCTCGGAATTCTGCGCCGGCAACCCACTCAACGACGACTGCACCGTCGTCGAACTCTGCTACACCAGCGTGGAAGAGTAAAGCGTGCACTACGATCGGCAGCCGCCGATGAGATTTCCTCGGTTCTTGTTATTGCTAGCGGTATGGCTCAGTTGCGGCCGCCCACTCTTTGCCCAACATCCCGCCAAATTTCACTGGGATCCTGACCGCATTGAAAAAGATGACTGGGAGAGTCTCGCCCAGTCGAAGAGCCTGCCTGCGAATGAGCGTGAGGGCTTGATTCGGGCCTTGGCCGGACAGTTTCGGCCGTCCATGCGCGACCTGAAAGTCGAGTCGGAACGTGAACTAGTCGAGTTTGCTGGACGCACATACGTCAAGCCAGTCGATCTCAGCGGAAACGGTAGGCGAGATTTCTTGGCTCGGGCCGCTGATCGTTCCGGTTTTTTATGCAGCCCGACCGGAAACTGTGAGGCTTGGATCTTTCGGCGACAGGGTGATAGGTATTCAGCGATATTAAAGCGTGGAGCGGTTCAGACATTTACGATCCAACCTACGTTCACGAATGGTTTTCATGACATCGTCCTCGGCCAACACGCCTCGGCAACCGAACAGGGCTTAACTCTTTTTCGCTTCGATGGGCAGGCATATCGGCTTGCAGGTTGCTACGTCGCGGATTGGGAAACTCTGGATCAAGACGGAAAAATGCACGAACTGGAACAACCGCGTATAAAACCTTGCACGCACAGATCAGGAACTCCGACCGGGAATCCTAGGCGCTGAAAATCAGAACGGCTCAACCCACGCCGTATGGCCCGAAGCACCAGCAAGCCGGCCATCCCGTGTAACCAGCGGTGCGCCGAGTTTTTCGGCAAGCGCAATATACGCCGCATCGTAGGCCGACAAATTGTGACGGAGCTGCCAGATTCGCGGTAGCAGCACGAAATGTGGATACCGGGCGATCCTGAGGTCGAGCAAGTCCCGAACCGCCTCATCGGCGCGGCGCGTGGATACCGTTCCCTCCCGCACCAAACGTCGCAGCACTTGGGCAACCTCGAGATCCAGGATGTGGGGGGCGTGCAAGGTCTCGTTGCGGGAGTAAATGCGTTTCTCGATGTGCAGTCCGACAGGTGTCTGAAGCAGCCAATCCACGGCAGCGGACGCATCCAGGACGATCACCGCGCCTCGCGCTCTTCTCGCACCATCCGCGCAGTATCGATCCGGACCCCTACGGGCTTGTGCTGCTGCAGACGCTCGCGCAGTTCCGCCAACGTAGGCCGCTCCGCAATTTCTTTGATCTCCGACAACAAATAATCGGATAGAGACATGCCCGCCATGGCCGCACGCGCCTTCAGGCTGCGGTGCAGGGCGTCGGGCACGTTTCGCAGTTGAATCAACTTTGACATGTGTCTAGCATACTTTCATGTGCTTCACATGTCAACCCAGGAGCGCTCACGATTGCGCTTCCACCGCGACCACATAGTCCGCCCCCTCCCACCGCTTCTCCTCCACCCAGTAAATCGTAAACACCACCTGCCCGCCTGCGGGCAGCGACGCCGTCGGCAGGTCCAGCGTGTGAATGCCCAGGCCGGTGTCGCGCGTGTTGGAATCGTGCGCTGTTTTCCAGCCGTCCACGCTCCAGTGCACCCGCGCCGGGGTCAGCAGCACGATGCGCAGCGTTCTATTGCGCGGAATCGAGCGCGTCTTGTTGTTGACCCTCCAGCCGAAGATTTGCCGCTTATGTTTCTCCACCAGATAACGCTGCACCGTTTGCGGCGGCTGATCGAAAACCTTGCCGTCGCGAATCGAGCGCCGCAGCTTCACGTACTCCGAATGCGCCCAGACCAGCGGGCAGGCCGAGCCGGAAGGCTTGCCCCGGTACAACTCCAGCGCCGGAATGTCGGCCGCGTCCCAGACCTGCTCGGGCAGCAGCCGGCTTTGTCCCGCGGTGGAATTTTCGATCACGGTGAGCAGAGCCTCGGCCTCGTCGCGGTGCCCGCCGGCCAGGGCATAGTGCGCCCGTTCGCCCGCCAGCAGCGGCCACGCGCGTCCGATCCCGGTGCCGTCGAAAGCCGATCCGTCTTTGTGTTCGCCGTAGCCGTCGCCGTTGTAGCGATACCAGCACGGACCCTGGGGCAATTCGACGCACAGCAGCGCGTCAATGGCGCGCAGCGTATTCAGAATGCGGGGATCGTCGGGCGCACGCAGCCCGAAACGTACCAGCGCCAAGGCATCTGGACTGATGATGTGGTAAGCCCGGTCTCCGTCCTGGCCGGGCGGCCGGTTTTTGATGGGAACGAATCCTTGTGTGGGCGAGGCGCTCCCGTCCGCATCCGGCGGGGCGATACGCACGTAATAGCCGCTGATGCCCAGTTGCTGTGCCAGATCGGTGCCGCTGGCGTAAGTCCAGCGCTCAATGTTGTCGTTCCATGCGTCCGCCGTGTCGCGCATGGTCTGGGCCTGCTCGCCATGGCCGGTGAGATCGGCAATGTCGGCCGCGGCCAGCAGCGCGGAGACTTCCGCTGCCAGCGTGAACGGCGAGTAGCCCGCATCCTCTTCCCACCGGTCCTGCATGGTGACGGGACCGTTCCGCAGAATGAAGCTGGCCGCGCTGCGCACCATGGGCCACCAGCGGTCCAGTTTGCCCAGCGAGTTCGGAGCCTCCCGCCGCAGCAGATCGAGCAGCAAGATGGGGAAAGCAGTCTCGTCCATCTGAATCCCCACCCAATACGAGCGCCCGTCCAGCCACAGATTCTGCGCCCAGTTGCCCGCCGCCTCCTGAGTGGCCTCCAGATAGCGCAGCACCCGCACCGCGTCCGTCACCGCCCCCGCGGCCAGCAGCGCGCCCGCGGTCTCCACCAGATCGCGCGGCCACACCAGATGGTATCCGCCCAGGTCTTCATCGCCCTTGTTGAAGCCCCAGGGAATCGAAAGGCTGGCGATGATGCCGCCCAGAAAATCCTTCGACTCGTGCGTCCGCAGCACCGCGGTTGAGGCGCGATACAGGCAGTGCTCCCGCGGCGGTTCATCCAGCTTGAGCAGTTGTTTATGCCAGTTGCTCCACTGCGCGCAGTAGTGCTGCCGGGTGTCTTCAAAGTCTTCGAACAGGCTGGACCGCGCGTGCTGCCCCGCCTCATTCCACATGGACCCGAAGCCCAGGGCCAGCACGAACTCGCCCTTGCAGGCCGCAAGATCAATCTCGCCGGTGAAAGCGATGTTGCCGTTTTCCGCCCGCGTGTATTCCCACTCCATCTGGAAGTGCTCGGAGAGATCCTGCCAGCCATCGGAGGCGCCGACGAACCCGACCGACATTTTCTTCCACGGAGCCGAGGCCGCGAGACTCAGCGCGACTCCGTCGCGCTCCGCAAAAAACATGGGAAAACCCTTGTAGTCGCCGATCCAGCCCGTGTTGCCGTATCCGCAGTTGGCCAGGTGGGGAGATAGCAGCGCGTAGAGGTGATAGTCGGAAATCTCCCCTTGCCGCGGTTCAAACCGGATCTTCTGCAGCACCACGTTGCGGTAGGGATCGGTGATGACTTCCTTGTGAATGCGGTAGCGTCCGCTATGGCAGCTGTTCACCAGTTGATACGCCGGGATGCCGGGTTCGATCGGGCTATTTTCGAAACTGCAGTGCCGCTTCTCCTCGGACAAAAATTCGCGGCCATCGGTCACAAGGAATCCCAGATCGCGCGTGCACGCCTGGTCCACGCGCGGAAAGTAAACCTCGTTCAGAATGCCGTGGCTGAGCGTGAACCAGACTTTGCTGTGCTGGTTGAGCGCCGTGCCCGCGCCGGTTTTGGCGCTCGACGTCCAGCGCGGCGGAATCCCCGGCCAGCCCGGGGCATACTTGGTGGCGGAATCACTCATGAACCCTCATCTCCGTTTCAGCCCGGCCTTCAGCCCAGGAACCGTTCCGGATAGAAATTACAAACTTTTGACGAGCCAACCCGCAGTTTTTCCCGTTGATGTCATCCAATGGTAATAGGGACGAAGACTTCCCGGGTGGCGATCATTCGCAGTAGCAGGATAATATGCCGGGAACATCGGGTACTCTCAATCTGGCGAATATGATCGGGCGCAACATGCTCTCGCGAAGCTTGATCCTCCCAACTACGACCGGGAAAGGTGATGCGCGAAGGCTCGCCGTGGTGACATGGTTTTCCGTCGCCTGCCTTTTGTGCGCGATCGCAGGCGCGGAAGATCTGCCGCGGATTTCCGCCTCCACCCCGCTGGACCGCGGATTCGCCGGGCTTTATAACCTCGATTTTGCCGGCGCTCAGAACGACTTTGCCGCCTGGCAAGCGCAGCATCCCGACGATCCCATGGGGCCGGTGAGCGAGGCCGCAGGCTTGCTGTTTTCCGAGTTCAACCGGCTGGGCGTGCTGGAAGCTCAGTTCTACGAAGACGACGACGCCTTCGCCGGACGATCCAGGCTCACGCCCGACCCAGCCCTGCGCCAGCGTTTTCAGGCCGCTCTCGGCCGCGCCGAAAATCTTGCCCGTTCCCGCCTGGCCCGGGACGCCAAAGACCGCGACGCCCTTTTCGCCATGACCCTGTCTTCTGGCCTGCAGGCCGACTACGCGGCCCTGATCGAGAAGCGCAACCTGGCCTCGCTGCATTTCACCAAGGAAGCCTCGGCCTGGGCGCAGCAACTGCTGGCCGTCTGTCACGATTGTTATGACGGCCTGCTCGCCACCGGATTCAGCAAGTACATCATCGGCAGCATGGCGGCGCCTGTGCGCTGGATTCTTCGTCTCGGGGGTCTGCCTGCCGACAGGCAGGGCGGCATAGCCGACCTGCAGACCACGGCCGATCACGGGCACTACCTCGCTCCCTTTGCCCGCATCCTGCTGGCCATCGCCTTCGTGCGCGAGAAAGACAAGCCGCGAGCTGTGCAGTTGCTCACCGGACTGCGTCAGGAGTTTCCCGGCAACACTCTCTTCGCCCGCGAGATTGCGCATTTGCAGGCCCCCAAGTAGCGCCGCGCCCAAAGCAAGTCTGTTTCTCCTCAGCAACTTGCGTGGCCGGTGCGCCTCATTCATCAGAAATTCACTTCCCTGTAACAGTTCTTTAACACTGCGCCGCTAGAACGGGGACATCAATCCTGAGGAGGAGATAACAGCGTGATGCGCAAATTCTTGTTGCTCTGGGTGTGTGTCCTCCTGGCCTTGCCCGTGGTTGGGCAGGCCAAGCTAAACGGAGCAGGGGCGACGTTCCCTTATCCCATTTACTCGAAGTGGTTCAGCGAGTACCACAAAGTTCACCCCGAGATTGAAATCAATTATCAGTCGATTGGCAGCGGTGGCGGAATCCGCCAGGTCACGGAAGGCACCGTGGATTTTGGCGCCAGCGACATGCCCATGACCGATGACCAACTCAAGGAAGCTGAGGCAAAACTCAAGACCAAGGTGCTCAACATTCCCACCGTTCTTGGCGCAAACGTGCCTGCCTACAGCATCCCCGGCGTAACCGCCGAACTGAAATTCACCCCTGACATTCTGGCCGGCATTTTCCTGGGCAAGATCTCCAATTGGAACGATCCGGCAATCGCCGCCGCCAACCCCGGCGTGAAGTTTCCCAACCAGGACATTATCGTGGTCCACCGCTCCGATGGCAGCGGCACCACCTTCATCTGGACCGACTATTTGTCTAAAGTCAGCCCGGATTGGAAATCCCAGGTGGGCGCCGGCACCTCCGTCCGGTGGCCGAAGGGCATGGGAGGCAAGGGCAACGAAGGCGTGGCCGGATTGATCCGGCAACTGCCCGGTTCGATCGGATACGTGGAGTTGATCTACGCTGTGCAGAATAAAATCCTGTACGGCAGTGTGCGCAACTCTTCCGGCGCGTTTCTGAAGGCGTCGCTGGATGGCGTGACCGCGGCCGCCGCGTCGGCCCCCAAAATGCCGGCCGATTTCCGCGTCTCCATCACCAATGCCCCTGGCAAGGACGCCTACCCGATCTCCAGCTTTACCTGGCTTCTGGTTCCCATGCAGGCCAAGGACCCTGCGAAAGGCAAGGTCCTGGCCGACTTCCTCAACTGGATGGTCGGTGATGGCCAGAAATTGACTACGGCCCTGTCGTATGCGCCGCTGCCGGACAACGTGGTGGCGAAAGTGAAAGAAACGATCAAGCAAGTCAAATAGAACCCGCAGCACAGCGTGTTTTCATTCATAGCGGGAAAACTAAAAGGAGAGAAGACGATGAAGTCTGCGTGGAGATTGTGTGTAATTCTGTTTTTTGCGGCCGGCCTGGCAGCCCAGACGGCCACCCCTCCCAAAAAGAAGGCAGCAGCCATCACCGCCGCCGATATCCAGGCGCTGAAGGATGCCATTGCCGGGCAGCAGGCCGCACTGGCCGCCCAGCAGCAGCAGATTCAGGAACTGCGCGATGAACTGCGCAAGAAGGATCAGGCGGTGCAGCAGGCCCAGAGCGTCGCCACTGACGCTGCCGGCAAGGCCGACGCCGCCCAGGCTCAATCTACTCAGCAGCAGCAGACGGTCACCGCCCTGTCCAGCGATGTCACCGATCTGAAGGCCAACCTCACCAGCACCGTGATGACGCTGCAGGACACGCAGAAGGGCATCACCGCCGCCGAGAGTCCGATGGCCCTGCACTACAAGGGAATCACCATCACGCCCGGCGGCTTCCTGGCGGCTGAAACCGTGCGCCGGTCGCGGGCTCTTGCCTCCGACATCAATACTCCCTTTAACAACATCACCATGCCCGGCGCTTCCCAGAGCACCCTGTCGGAATTCTTCGGTTCCGGCCGCCAGTCGCGCATCTCCATGCTGGCCGAAGGCCGCCTGAAGACCGCGAAGCTGACCGGCTTTGTGGAGGCCGACTTCCTCTCCGCCGCCACCACTTCTAACAACAACCAGAGCAACAGCTACGGGCTCCGGCAGCGCCAGGCGTGGGGTCAGGCTGCTTTTGATAATGGCTGGACTTTCACCGGTGGCCAGATGTGGAGCCTGGTCGCCGAGACCAGGCACGGCTTGGACAACCGCTCCGAAGCTCTGCCCATGACCATAGACGCGAACTATAACGTCGGCTTTAGCTGGGCGCGGCAATACGGTGTTCGCCTGGCCAAAAACATCAACAATAAAGTGTGGTTTGGGGTATCGTTGGAAAACTCCCAGGCCACCGTCTCCACCCACAGCAACGCCGCCAACTTCCTGGTTGGTTCCGCGGGCGCCGCGGGCGGCCTCTACAACCCCACCATCACCGCGTGCAGCTACAGCGCGACTGCCAACGTGACCACCTGTACTCCCACGTACACGTACTCGTTCAACCCCTCGCCTGACATCGTCGCCAAGCTCGCCTTCGAGCCGGGCTTCGGGCACTACGAGCTCTTCGGCGTGTACACCCGTTTCCGTGACCGCATCTTCCCCTGCGCGGAAGCGTCCACCACCATCGTCACTCCATGCGGCGCAACGGTCACTGCGCCCAGCGCAATGTTGGCCCACAACGTTTCCTCGAACGGCGGAGGCCTCGGCGCCAATGCCCGCTGGTCGTTCGCCAACAAGCACCTCGATTTCGGATTGCACGCCTTTGGCGGCAGCGGAATCGGCCGCTACGGGGCGGCTGGCTTGGCCGATGCAGCCGCGCGCGGCGACGGAAGCCTGGCCCCGATCAAGAACTACCAGGGTCTGGCCACCTTGGAGTGGCACGGCCCGAAGCTGGATGTCTACCTGAATGTGGGCTCGGAATATAACGCCCGCACCTATTACGTAGACCCCCTCAGCAACCTGGTCGTCGGCTACGGGGGGCTGCCTTTGGGTTCGGCGACATATAAGTTCAACAACTCCGGCTGCTACACCGAGACGGTTCCAGTGAATGGCACCGGATTCCTTCCCGGTTCCCTTGGCGGCTGTACCGCCGACACGCGCGCTCTCACCGAGGGCACCGTGGGCTTCTGGTACCGCCTCTATAACGGACCCAAGGGCCGCGTACAGTGGGGGCCGCAGTTCTCCTATGTCAATCGCGCCACCTGGTCTACTCCAGGTGCGGGCGTGGGCTTTGAACCGCACGGGCTCGACGGCATGGTCTTCACCTCGTTCCGCTACTATCTGCCGTAGACCGAACCTGGGGTCCTGAGGGCCCCCAGCCGAATTTCGATTCTGCACTGCCGGCGTCCGGACCGCCAAGACGCGGTCCCGGGCGCCGTTTTCATTTCGACCGCCTGGTTGCCTGCCTTGGGTCGCTGGCCTGCGTCTCCGCCGGGGATGCTTTATACTAGGTTTCCCGTATGGCCCCCGGAGCGGCTGGCTGAGCTTCGATTCGACGACGGCCAGCCGGCGGCCCCGACGACAAACAGGAACATACATCCATCCATCATGGCTCGCACCGCGCTCGACAATCCGCAGTACTTCGTGAATCGCGACGTCTCCTGGCTCGCCTTCAACCGGCGGGTGCTCGAGGAGGCCGAAGATGAAGGCAATCCGCTGCTCGAGCGCCTGAAGTTCCTTTCCATCTCCGCCAGCAACCTCGACGAATTTTTCGAAATCCGCGTGGCTTCGATGATGCAGCAGATTGAGGACGGCTACAACGAGGCCGGTCCCGATGGGCTAACCTTGACGGCCAAGCGCGATGTCCTGAACCGCCTGACCCACGACTTTGTCAGTGACCAGTATGACTGCTGGAACGCGCGCCTTCGTCCTGCGCTGTCGGAAAACGGCATCCGCGTGCTCGGCCTGCACGAGCTTGACTCCGAAGCCCTGCGCTTCGTCAACGACTACTGCGAAAAGGAACTGGACCCGCTGCTGACGCCGGTGACCGTGGATCCGGCCCATCCTTTTCCCCGCGTGATCAACAAGGCGCTGTGCCTGGGATTCCTGTTGCGCCGCCGCCGCCGCTCCGCCCTCACCTATACCGGCGTGGTGTCGGTTCCCCGCGCCCTGCCCCGGCTGGTGCGCCTGCCCTCGGAAGGCACGGCAGACTTCATCTTCCTCGCCGATCTGGTGGCCCACCACGCCGTGCGCATGTATCACGGCTACGACATCGTTTCCTCCGCGCCCTTTCGCGTGACCCGCAACAGCAATCTCTACCTGGCCGAGGAAGAGGCCCGCAGCCTGCTCGAGTCCGTCCGCACCGAGCTTCATAACCGCCGCAAGGGCGACGCCGTCCGCCTCGAAATCGAAGCCGATGCCGATCCCGAGATCATTGATCGTCTGCGCTCCGTCTTCGAGATTGATCCCTGGCAGGTCTTTCCCGTGAACGGCCCGGTGAACCTGTCCCGCTTGTTCAACGTGTATGAGCAGGTGCAGCGCCCCGATCTCAAGTACCGTTCCTTCACGCCACGCGAGTTGCGTCTCACCACCAAGTCCCAGGATTTGTTCGAGGAACTCCGCCGTCACGACATCCTGCTGCACCACCCCTTCGACTCCTATGACGCGGTGGTTTCCTTCATCGAGTCCGCAGCCGAAGATGAGAAGGTTTTGTCCATCAAGCAGACTCTGTATCGCACCAGCGAACATTCCCTGATTGTGCCCTCGCTCATGGACGCCGCGTCGCGCAAGGAAGTCACCGCCGTGGTTGAGCTGAAGGCCCGTTTCGATGAAGCTTCCAACATCCGCTGGGCCCGCGATATGGAGGATGCCGGCGTGCAGGTTTTCCACGGCCTGGTGGGATTGAAAACGCACTGCAAATTATCGTTGCTGGTGCGGCGCGATCCCGATGGCGTGACTCGCAGCTACGCCCACATCGGCACCGGCAATTACAACGCCACCACCGCCCGCATTTATACCGACCTGAGCCTGTTCACCGCCAATCCCGAAGTCACGCGCGCCGTCCACGACGTCTTCAGCTTCCTCACCGCCTATGCCGAGAACCCCAGCTACGAGCCGCTTTTGGTCGCGCCGCTCGATCTGGCGGAAAAGATCATCGCCCTGATTGAGCGCGAGGCCGAGCACGCCCGCCAGGGCAGGGAAGCCCGCATCGTCGCCAAAATGAATGCACTGCTCGACAAGAAGGTCGTGCAGGCCCTCTATCGCGCGTCCCAGGCCGGAGTGGAGATTGATCTGATCGTGCGCGGCATTTGCTCTCTGCGCCCCGGAGTGCGCGGCGTCAGCGACAACATCCGCGTGCGCAGCATCGTGGGCCGCTTCCTCGAGCACAGCCGCATCTACTACTTCGCCAACGGCGGCGAGGAGGAAATCTACATCGGCAGCGCCGACTGGATGCCGCGCAATCTCTACGAACGCGTCGAGGTGCTGGTGCCGCTGCGCGACGAATTTCTGCGGGAGCGCGTCCGCCATGAGATTCTGGACGCCTATCTCGCCGATAACCGCAAGGCGCGAATCCTGCTGAAGGATGCAAACTATATTCGCGCCTGGCAGCCGCTGCACGGGAAGCGCAACCGCCGTCCGCCCGCGGGTACGGCCGCTTTCTCATCCCAGGATTTCCTGATCGGCATCGCCGAAGGCAAGGCCCCGGCGCTGATTCCCGCGCCGGCCGCCGCGCGCAGGCGTAAAGTAGGGACGGCGCAGGGTCGCACGCGTTGAAACTTCACCGCTGCACGATAGGCGGTAGACAGCAATGATTCTCTACTTTCTCCGTCATGCCAATGCCGGCACGGGCTTACCCAATCTCAAGAAGGATGAGAAGCGCGCCCTCGACAAGGAAGGCATCGAGCAGTGCGGCTACATCGGCCGCGCCCTGGCCGCGCTCGACGTCCAGGTGGACGCCATCGTCTCCAGCCCGCTCAAACGCTGCACCCAGACGGCATCTCTGATTGGTAACGAACTCGGCTACGAGGGCAAACTGCAGATTGACGCCGGCCTGCGTCCCGAAGCCGGACTCGCCGAGTTCCGCAAGCTGATGGACAAATACGCCCGCATGGAAGCCATCCTGGTGGTCGGGCACAATCCCAACCTCAGCCAGTTCCTGGGCGCGGTGATCTGCGACTCCGGCTGTGAGGCTTCGCTGGAGCTGAAGAAGGGCGCCGTGGCCAAGGTGGAAATGCGCCGCACCTCGGGAACTCTGCAGTGGTGCCTGACTCCCAAGGTGTTGCGCACGCTTTACGACACCGCGGTGGAAAGCTCCCGCCCGAAAACTTCGCGGAAGTAATCGCATTCCTTCTCAATCGCCCACAGCTCCAGGTCCACGCCCATGCGCCGCCGCGGAAACAGGGTAAGCTTCACCTCGGGCGAACGCAGGCCAATCCGCACCCTCTGGACGGCGCGGCTGCGTCCCAGGTTCAGCGCCCGCGCCAACCGCAGCAGCAGAATCGCCTTCTGCACATTCCCCCGGTCGGCCGTGTCCACCACTTTCATGGGGCCGTCTTCGATGGCCGGGCGCGACTTGCCCAGATAGCGCGCGATGGCCGCGATGATCCGCCTCTGCTGCGGCGTGTAGCCCAGAATCTCCGAATTCGAAATGATGTAGTGGGTGTGGCGATGGCGGCCGTTGCGGTTCACGTAATCTCCCACTTCGTACAACATGGCCGCGGCCGAAAGCCACTCCCGGTATTCCGGAGGCAGCCGGTGTACCGAGCGCAATTCGGAAAACAGCAGCCGGGCGGCATCGCGCACATCGAGCGCGTGCTTGCGGTCAATGTGATAGTGATCCACCGCCTTCAGGATGGATTCCCAGCGCTCCGATTCGATCTGCCGGCCCGAGCGCGTGCTGCGGTCGTAATCGGCCGCCATCTGCGCCAGAATGCCGTCGCGCAGTCCCAGCGGAGAATAGCGGAACGCCTTCAGGTGAAAACGGTCCAGCAGTTCGTGAAACACCAGCGCGCCGGCCACGATGATCTCCGCCCGCCGCGGCCCGATGCCTTCGATCTTGCGCCGTTCCGCCACCGGCAGCCGGGCCAGCCGTTTGGCAATGCGCGCCATCTCCACCCGCGACACCACCGGACGCTGCCGCACCCCGCCCCGGCGCAGATGCGTGGCCACCGCGGCCAGCGCCGCCGCCGTGCCCGAGGTCGCAATTACGTTTTTCACTCGCGCCGCCGAAATGCGCGTCGAAATCCGTCCCACTTCGCGGGTCACGAACCCGCGCAGCCGTTTCAACTCGCCCTTGCGCGGCGGATCATGCCGCAGAAATTCGTCGGTCAGTCGCACCGCTCCCAAAGGCAGGCTGACCGCGTCGCGGATGTGCCCGCCCTGCGAAACCGTCAACTCGCAACTGCCTCCGCCCAAGTCCACCATCAGCGCCGGCGAACGGTCCACCCGCGGGCTCGAGACCAGGCCCAGGTGAATCAGCCGCGCCTCTTCCACGCCCGAGACGATTTCCACGCGCCAGCCCGTCGCCGAGCGCACCCATTCCAGAAACGCCTGCGAATTGCGCGCGTCGCGCAACGCGCTGGTCGCCACCACGCGCACGCTGTCGGTGACAATCTGCTGCGTGGCGCGATGAAAGCGGCGCAGCACCTTCACCGTTTCCGCCATGGATTCGGGAGTGAGAAATCCGGAACGAAACACGCCTTCGCCCAGGCGCGTGACTTCGCGGTCTTCGTGCAGCGGCCGCAGGCGGCCGGCTTGCAGGCGCGCAATCTTCAGGCGCACCGAATTCGATCCGATATCAACCGCGGCAAACGTGGGCATGGGAAGCCCCACAGTTTACATGAGCCGCATCATGCGCCTGCGTCGAATCCGCGCCGCTGCCATAATTGGAAAAAACGCCGCCGATTTTAACACCTTTGTAACAACCGTCTGCTACGGTTAGCTCGGAATGGCCAGCACCGCATCGCCACGGCCGAATATGCCCGGTCCGCAACCTGTTGACAGCACTAAAGTTACATCAGAACAGACGAGCCGGACCGCACCCTTGCTGCGCGCCTCTGGCGGCGAGGTCCAAGACCGCATTTTCAAGTCTGCCATGACCCTCTGCGGTTTGGCAGTCCTGGGCGTGCTGGGGTTGATCGTTTACGAGCTCATTTCGCGCTCCAGCCTTTCCTGGCATGCTTTCGGCTTCAAGTTCTTTTCCGGCAGCGAGTGGGACCCGGTCAACGAACGGTTTGGCGCCCTGCCCTTCATCTACGGAACTCTGGTCTCGTCGTTTCTGGCGTTGCTCATCGCGGTTCCGCTTTCCATCGGAGTCGCTGTCTTCACCACCGAAATGTGCCCGCAGAAGTTGCGCGGGCCGCTCTCTTTTTTCGTGGAACTGCTGGCCGCCATTCCCAGCGTCATTTACGGCTTGTGGGCAGTGTTCGTGATGGTGCCGCTCCTCAGCCAGTATGTGCAACCATTCCTGGCCAAGACTCTGGGCTGGACCGGCCTGTTCTCGGGACCGCCCTTCGGCTTCGGCATGCTGGCCGCCGGCATCATCCTGGCCATCATGATCGTTCCCATCGTTTCTTCGATCACGCGCGAAGTTCTCATGGTCGTGCCCCAGCATCAGCGCGAAGCCGCGCTGGCCCTGGGTGCAACGCGGTGGGAGATGATCCGGATCAGCGTGTTGCGCAACGCCCGCGCCGGCATCCTGGGCGCGATTATTCTGGGCCTGGGGCGCGCCCTCGGCGAAACCATGGCGGTCACCATGGTGATCGGAAACCGGCCGGAGATTTCCAAGTCGCTGTTTGCTTCCGGCTACACCATGGCCAGCGTGCTGGCCAACGAGTTCAGCGAGGCCACCGGCGACGTCTACCTTTCGGCTCTCATCGAAATCGGCCTGGCGCTGTTCCTGGTCACGATCATTGTGAACGCGCTGGCGCAACTGCTGGTGTGGACGGTGACGCGCGGCCAGCCTGCGAGGGGACATGCCTGAGACCGCTCACGCTGCCGCCCTTCCAGCCACGGTTCCACCCATCAGTTTGTGGCGCCGCGTCACCGATCATGTCATGACCGGAGTCGCCATCCTGACCGTGGTGCTGGTGCTGACCCCGCTGGTCGCCATCTTCGGCTACCTGGTGTACAAGGGCGTCGGCTCGATTGACCTGGCTTTCCTCACCCAGACCCCGAAGCCGGTGGGCGAGGCCGGCGGCGGTATGGCCAACGCCATCGTGGGATCGGGGATTATTCTGGGCATCGCCAGCCTCTTCGGCGTCCCCTTTGGCGTGGGCGCCGGCATCTACCTGGCGGAGTTCGGACGCAATCGCCTGGGCAGCGCCATTCGCTTCACCGCCGACGTGCTCAACGGAGTTCCCTCGATTGTGATCGGCATCGTCGGCTACGCCATCGTTGTGCTCTATCAGCACCATTTCTCCGCTTTCGCGGGCGGAGTGACGCTGGCCATCATGATGGTCCCGACCATCTCGCGCACCACCGAAGAAATGCTGTTGCTGGTGCCGCAGGCTTTGCGCGAGGCGGCCTACGGACTGGGCGTGCCGCGCTGGCGCACCACGCTTTCGGTTACGCTGCGCACCGCCACTTCGGGAGTGATCACCGGCATCATGCTGGCCTTCGCCCGGGTCGCGGGCGAGACCGCGCCGCTGCTGTTCACCGCTTTCGGCAATCAGTTCTGGAACCTCCGCACCGATCAGCCCACGGCCGCGCTGCCGCTGCAGATCTACGTCTACGCCAATTCGCCCTATGATGACTGGCACCGGCAGGCTTGGGCGGGAGCGTTCGTGCTCATCGTTCTGATCGTCGCGGCGGTCTCGGCGGTGCGCTATGTCGTGCGCCGTGGTACTTTCGGAGCAGCATAGTTTATGGGTGTAGGAATTCAAGTCGAAACCCTCAATGCCTGGTACGGCAAAGGCCAGGCCTTGTACGACATCAATCTGAAGGTCGCGGCCAATCACGCCACGGCGTTGATCGGACCTTCCGGATGCGGCAAGTCCACGTTCATCCGCTGCCTCAACCGCATGCACGAAACCATTCCCGAAGCGCGCGTCACCGGCCGGGTGCAGATCGGCGAGATTGACGCCTACAACAGCACCTCGGCCACCCAACTCCGCCGCCGCGTGGGCATGGTGTTTCAGAAGGCCAACCCTTTCCCGACCATGTCCATTTACGACAACGTGGCCTCCGGGTTGAAGCTGAACGGATTCCGCGACCGGCGCAAACTGGATGAGATCGTGGAACATACGTTAAAGGTGTCGGCGCTGTGGGAAGAGGTAAAGGATCATCTGCACAAGAAATCCGGCGCCAGCCTCTCCGGCGGCCAGCAGCAGCGGCTCTGCATCGCGCGCGCCCTGGCGGTCGAACCCGAGGTTCTGCTCATGGACGAGCCCTGCTCCGCGCTCGACCCCATCTCGACCGGAAAAATTGAAGAGTTGATCTTCCAGCTCAAAGAGCGGTATACCATCGTAATAGTGACGCACAACATGCAGCAGGCGGCCCGCGTCGCCGAGTTCACCGGCTTTTTCCTGCTGGGCAAGCTGATCGAGTTCGACAAGACGGAAAAAATCTTCACCAATCCGTCGGACAAGAAGACGGAAGACTACATCACGGGCAGATTTGGATGAGGCAGATTCGGATAAGGCAAGGTTCGGATAAGGCAGGTTTCGAATAATGCGCACGCGCTTTCAACTAGGGCTGGACGATCTGCGACAGAGGCTGCTCCGCATGGGAGGCCTGGCGGAGCAGGCGGTGGATCGCGCCCGCCAGGCCTATGTGGATCGCGACCTGACCCGCTGCCAGATGGTGCTGGAAGGCGAGAGCATGATCAACATGGCGGAGCGCGAAATTGACGAAGCCGCCTTTGACCTGCTCGCCATGCAGCAGCCCATGGCCGTGGACCTGCGCTTCATTCTGGCCGTGACCAAAATCAATTCCGACCTCGAACGGGTGGGCGATCAAGCAGTTAACATTGCCGAGCGCGTCATGGATATGGTGGAACTTCCGCCCGCCGAGCTGCCCGTGGACATCGCCCGCATGGGCTCGGCAGTCAGCGCCATGGTGCGCCGCGCGCTGGAATCGTTCATCGAAGGCAAAGTCGAGTTGGCGCAGGCCGTGCTCGAAATGGACAACGTCATTGATCGTATGCGCGACGACGCTTTCATCCAGCTGGTCAAGACCATGAACGAACGGCCCGACATGGTGCGGCAGGCCCTCGATGCGCTGCTGGTCGCGCGCAATCTGGAGCGCGTTGCCGACCACGCCACCAACATCGCCGAGGACGTCATCTTCTGGGTGCAGGGCTCCGACGTTCGCCATAACGTAGGGACCGAACAGCAAGACAAGGCCACCGGGCAATCCGCAGCCACGCCGGGGGACTGAAGCCGCTGCACCTCTACTGCACCGGCAACTGTGCAGGGCCGTGCTAAGTGGCTGAATCCGGGCCCCTTACAGACTTCAACTCCTGTGGATAAAAATGTCTGTAAATGATTGAAAATAAGCAACTTAAATACGCTCATTAAACCGATTTAGCTTGCCGATACAGCCCCGCAATTTGCCCTTGACCTCTGGGTCGGCCGCAGCTCCAGATCGCATTGTGCTAGCAAGGAAACGCAATCCCAGGGCCTCGCAGGAGTCGGGCTGGTCAGCAAGAATCAGTCTTGCCACTGGGGTGTCATCCTGAACGGAGCCGTTCTTCAGGCGGAGGGAAGGATCTCCCGCGCACAGGGATATGGGGTTTAGGGAAGACGCAGGGAGATCCCTCGCCCCGCTGGTGAAAGCGCGGGGCTTCGGGATGACGCCTCCGGCAGAAGGTCAGCATGCCGCGGGTTGAAAACGCACTGCCAAGTTCTGGGTTATGCTTTCGTTTCCACGGAGGCCGCATGATTGTCCCTCGCTTTCTGCGTCTATTCCTCTCGCTGCTCCTGACGTTGAACGGCTTCGCACTGTTTGCCCAAACGCAGGCACCTTCCACGCCCCAGTCTTCTTCGCAGTCTTCCCGCGTTATCAACCTGCCGACCAGCAAGACGTTGTCGTTGCCGTCGCCGGGACGCGTGGGCAGCACCAACAGTTTTCCCGCGACCATGATGCTCAGTCCCGACGGCCGCTACGCCGCGCTGCTCAACGACGGTTACGGCACGCAGGAGACGCTGGCGACTCAGTCCATCGCGGTGCTCGATCTGAAGACGAACCGGATCGCCGACTATCCCGACCCACGCTTTGGCGACAACGCGCACCAGAGTTATTTCCTCGGCCTGGCCTTCAGTTCTGATGGGAAACATCTGTACGCCTCGGTCGGTTCGATCACCGATCCGACCGGCGCCAAGCCGCCCGACTTGGGCAACGGCATCGCTGTGTACAGCTTTGCGGAAGGCAAGGTCGCGCCGGAACGATTCATTTCCATCGCGCCCCAGCCTCTGGCGGAAAGCAAGAAAGTATCTATCGGCTTGCGCAACACTGCTCCCCACACCGCGATTCCTTATCCGGCCGGGCTGGCCGTGATCGCTGATGGCGGCCACGACAAGCTTCTTGTCGCGAATAATCTCTCCGACAACGCGGTGCTGCTCGATCCCGCGACAGGAAAAATTCTGCAGAGCTTCGACCTGAGCACCGGCGATCTGGTGCCGTCGTCGTTTCCCTACAGCTGCGTAGCCACGCGCGATGGTCATCGCGCCTGGTGCAGCCTGTGGAATGCCTCGCAGGTAGCGGAACTGGATCTGGCCAGCGGCAAGGTTGGGCGCTTTATCTCGCTGCCGCAGCTGAAGCCACCTGAGGATCCGCTGGCTCCTGGCTCCCATCCTACAGCTCTGCTGTTGAGTCCAGACGAGAGAGCGCTCTTCATTGCCCTCTCGAATCTTGACGCTGTCGTCGTTGTCAGCACCGCGGGACAAGAGATGAATTGGCTTCGTACATATGCTCCGGGCCAACGGTTCGCAGGCAGCCAGCCTGGACCTTTGGCGCTATCGTCAGATGGAACCCGCCTTTTTGTAGGGGAGGCCGCGATCAATGCGGTGGCCGTCTTCGATGCAGAACAAGCCGTCTCCGCGCCGCGCAGTGACAGCACGCTAGGGCCTCTCGGCTTCATCCCCACCGACTGGTATCCCAGCGCGCTTGCGGTTCACGGCGACGACCTGCTTATCGCAACCGCCAAAGGCGAAGGCACACGGGCCAATGGCGATATGGGAAAGACCGAGTATGAAATGAAGCGCCACAAGCATCCCTACATCCCGACGCTGCTGCGCGGTTCGCTTGCGCGGCTGAGCATCAAAGACACGCTGGGAAAACTTCCCCAACTCACGCAAGTGGTGGAAAACTCTAACTTGTTTCACGCAGATCCCGGGACGATTTCGTTTGCCGGCGGCAATAATCCCATCAAGCATGTGATCTACGTCATCAAAGAGAACCGCACCTTCGATCAGATTCTCGGCGATCTCGGAGTCGGCGACGGCGATCCCTCGCTCACCATGTATGGCGAAGACATCACGCCCAACTTGCACAAGCTGGCCCGGCAGTTCGGCGTGCTCGACAACTTCTACGACAGCGGGGAAGTCTCGGGCGACGGGCATGTGTGGTCCACCGCGGCCATCACTTCCGATTACAACGAGAAGACGTGGCAGATCGCCTATCGCGGCAAGGAGCGCACGTACGATTTCCAGGGCCAGGTGGCCGACGAATTTCCGCTGGAGCACAACCAGCCTGACGTGGACGATCCCGCCACTGGATTTCTTTGGGACAATCTGGCGCGCAACCACGTGAGCTATCGCGATTACGGCGAATACGTGAACGCGCAGTGGTGCAACGAGAAACGCAAGGCGGCGAGTCCCAAGGAAGGAACTCCGTCAGGCCAGCAGGCGCGTTGCCCGCGCACGGAATTGCACCAGGGCGACACGCTGCCGCCGAACGTGGGCGATCCGCACGGCGGAACCAGTCCGTGGCCGTGGGCGGTGCCGCTGTTCAGCGGCGTGAAGCCGACCAAGGCCGTGCTGCGCGATCATTTCGATCCGCTCTATCCGGATTTCAATACCGATTACCCGGATCAACTGCGGGCCGACGAGTTTCTGAACGAATTTGGCGCGTACGTGCGCGCGCGCGAGGAAAAAGAAGGACCGGAGTTCGAATTGCCGTCGTTTGTGCTGCTCTATTTGCCCGACGATCACACGGGAGGCACGCGGCCGGAGCATGCGCGTCCGGCGGCCAATGTAGCCGATAACGACCTGGCGCTGGGCCGCGTGGTGGATGCGGTCTCGCACAGCCCGTACTGGGACGACACCGCGATCTTCGTGCTCGAAGACGACGCGCAGGACGGCGCCGATCACGTGGACGCGCATCGCTCGATCGCATTTGTGGTCAGCAAGTACTCGCCGGGTTCCACAGCGCAGCCCTATGTCGAGCACCGCTTCTACACCACGGTGAACCTGATCCACACCATGGAGATGCTGCTCGGCCTTCCGCCCATGAACCTCAACGATGCGTATGCGCCCGTGATGGGGCAGATGGTTTCCGGCGCGGGCGACCAGCCTGCGTTCAAGGCTGACTATCGCAATCTAAAGAACGGCCTTCTGCTCGAGACCAACAAGCCGCAAGCGCCGGGCGCGAAGATTTCGTCAAAGATGGACTTCTCGCGTCCCGATGCGGCGGGCGCGGCGCAGTTGAACCGCGTGCTGTGGCGCGATCAGAAAGGCGCGACGCCGATGCCGGCGGCGAAGCATAGCGTGTTTCCCGCGGGAGGGGATTAGGGCGAGCACGCGCCCGCGTGCGAACCTGAGCCCGAGGCGTGAGGGCTCAGTGGCGAGTGTGCCGTGAAGGCGTCCCGGAGGGACGCTCGATCGTAGCCCGGCGTTTCAACGCCGGGTATGGTGCCAACCTTCCCAACTTCTGTCCCGTAGGGACGGCTGAGACCGTACCCGACGGGTGGAGTTTCAGCCGTACCTACGGCACGGCGTGCCTGAACCTGTCGTCCACCCGCCTCTGAAGCGGCGGGCTACTTTCCGAGGTCCCTTCCGGGACCGTTTTTGTGCAAGACCCGCGCCCCGGCTTTACACTAAATACGTGAAGATTGCGCTGGGGCAAATCAATCCCACGGTTGGAGACTTCTCGGGCAACGCCGCCAAGATTGTGGATTTCTCGCGGCGGGCGCAGAGCGCGGGCGCGGGATTGATCCTTTTCCCGGAGCTTTCGGTGTGCGGCTATCCTCCCCGCGACCTGGTGGAGCGGCCGTCGTTTGTGGCGCGGAATCGCGAAACCGTGGAGCGGATCGCCGCCGAAACGCGGGGTATCTCCGTCATCTGCGGGCTGGTCACGCCGGCCGAGTCCGACACCGGGAAGGCGGTGATGAATTCCGCGGCCTGGCTGATGGATGGAAAGGTGGCGCTGGTGCAGTCGAAGATGCTGCTGCCCACCTACGACGTGTTTGACGAGATGCGCAACTTCGCTCCGGCCAAGAGCCAGCAGCTGTTTTCCTTCTGCGGCAAGCGCATGGCGCTGACCATCTGCGAAGACATGTGGAACGACAAGCAGTTCTGGCGCCGGCAGATGTACACGACCGACCCGGTGGAGAAGCTCATTCAGGCGGGAGGGAACTTCGTGCTGAATATTTCCTCGTCGCCGTTCTGGATCGGCAAGCGGGAACTGCGCCGCGAGTTGCTGGCCAGCATCGCGCGCCAGCACGAGGTTCCGGTGGTGATGGTCAATCAGATCGGCGGCAATGACAGCCTGGTGTTCGATGGCTCGAGCCTGGTGTTGAACCGCGAGGGCGAGGTCATCGCGCAGGGAAAGTCGTTCGAAGAAGATCTGGTGTATTTCGATTCCGACAGCCTGGCCGGCGAAAAGCACGAGCAGATTGCGGGCGAGGAAGCCAGCGTCTATGCCGCGCTGGTGCTGGGCACGCGCGATTATATGCGCAAGTGCGGATTTCAGAAGGCGATCGTTGGGCTGAGCGGCGGCATTGACTCGGCGCTCACCGCCGTCATCGCCGCTGACGCCGTGGGGCCTGAGAACGTGATTGGCGTGGGCATGCCGGGGCCGTATTCGTCGCCGGGTTCGATTGACGACGCGCGCACGCTGGCCGAGAACCTGGGCATCCGCTTCGAGTTGCTGTCCATCAACCCGGCCTACGAAGCCTACCGGCAGATTTTGCATGAAGTGTTCGCCGGACAAAAAGAAGACGTGACGGAAGAAAACATTCAATCGCGAGCGCGGGGCATGCTGCTGATGGCGCTCTCGAACAAGTTTGGCGCGATCGTGCTTTCCACCGGCAACAAGAGCGAACTGGGCGTGGGCTACTGCACGCTCTACGGCGACATGGTGGGCGGGCTGGCGGTGATTTCCGATGTTCCGAAAACACTCGTCTATCGCCTGAGCGAGTACGTCAATTCGCGGCGCGCGGTGATTCCGCGGGCGACGCTGGAGAAGCCGCCATCGGCGGAACTGCGGCCCGAGCAGAAAGACAGCGACTCGCTGCCGGCCTACGATGTGCTGGATGCCGTGCTGGAAGATTACGTGGAGGAGTCGCACCCGGCGGAGCGCATCGCGGCCGATCGCGGAATTGATATCGAGACCGTGCGGCGGGTGATGCGCATGGTGGACCGCGCCGAATACAAGCGCCAGCAGGCTGCGCCGGGCCTGAAGATTTCCCCCAAGGCGTTTGGTTACGGGCGGCGTTTTCCCATTGCCGCGAAAAGCGAGGTTTGAAGTATCCTCTCAAGTGTCCTGTCAAGTATCCTGAGAGTTCGTTTTTCCGTAGGTATTCAAGACCCTGAAGTGCGAAAGGAAGCCATGCGCAATTTTGTCCGTTCAACTGCGAGCCGGAGCCTGAGCTCGATCTGCGTTTTTCTCTTTCTCTTTTGCTTCGGCGCCAGTCTGGCCGCAGCCCAGAGCGCGGCGGCCAAGCCCGCCCCCGCCAAACCCGAGGCCAAGCTCGGAACGCACGCCACCGCCGACCTGCCCTCCGAGGCGGTCGTGGACTCCTACCTGCACGAACAGTTTGGCTATGAACCCGACCTGAGCTGGAAGATTGCCGGCATCAAGCCGGCGGGAGTGGCCGGACTGGCCGAGGTCACGGCAGTCATGGCCAACCAGCAGGGGCAGCAGATGTTCCGGTTCTACGTGACTCCCGATGGCGAGCACGCGATCTTCGGCGACATTTCTCCCTTTGGTGCGCGGCCGTTTGATCCGGCCAAAAAGATTCTGGACAAGGGCGTCACCGGCCCGGAGCGCGGGCCGAAGAACTCACCGGTCACGATCGTGGAATTCGGCGACCTGCAGTGTCCGGCGTGCAAGGCGGCGCAGCCGACGATCGAGGCGCTGGTCGCGGCCGAGCCGACGGCGCGCTTCGTGTTTCAGAATTTTCCCCTGGAGATGCACAACTGGGCGGCCAAAGGAGCGGCTTACGCGGATTGCGTGGGCCGGGCTTCGAACGATGCGTTCTGGAAGTTTGTCGCCAAGGCGTATGAGACCCAGTCCGACATCACCGCCCAGACCGCCGACGAAAAGCTGACCGCGCTGGCTGACGGTGCGGGCGTCAAGGGCAGCGAGATTGCCGCCTGCGCCGCCACGCCGGAGACCAAGGCCCGCGTGGACGCCTCGCTGGCCCTGGGCAAGTCCGTGGAAGTGACGGGCACACCCACGCTCTACATCAACGGGCGCAAGGTGGGCAACTTCAACGCCAGCCTGCTGGATGTATACAAACAATTGGTGGAGTTCGCGGCGAAAGGTGCAAAGTAGAGAAGGGCTTTCGCGTCAGACGTCCAGCAGCGGCCATTTCATAAATGGCAGTCGGTGTACTCGCTGTTAACGTCAACGATCCCATCGGGTGGTTAGAACCACTTCTCGTTCAGGGCGATTACCGCAGACTCGACCGTGATCCAGGCACGGTTGCCCAGCCGGAATTGCCGAACCCTGCATATCCTGGACCCAAGACGTCCCTACGCTCCAGGGTGAATCAATTTCACCAGCCAGAATGCAGCCGCGGCTACAAGCGCCGACGCCGGGATGGTTACAACCCATGCCCATACGATTCGCCGCGCCACCCCCCATCGCACCGCCGAAAGCCGATGGGTCGCGCCTACGCCGACGATGGCTCCGGTGATGGTGTGCGTGGTGCTTACGGGAATTCCAGCCAGGGCGGTCGAGAACAGAGTGACTGCACCCGCAGCCTCGGCACAGAATCCTCCTACTGGCTTGAGCTTGGTGATGCGCGAGCCCATGGTGTGAACAATCCGCCAGCCGCCGAAATACGTTCCCAGCGCAATCGAAGCATGCGCCGCTAGGATGATGGGCCAGTGAAACTTGCCCCAGTTTCCCGCCAGTTCCGATGAGTTCAAGAAATGCGCTCCATACAGGGCGCTGGCCACAATTCCCATCGTTTTCTGGGCATCATTGCCGCCATGCCCGAGGCTGTATGCGGCGGCCGAGAGGAGTTGCAACTTGCGAAACCAGACGTCAATCCGTTGTGGAGCTTTGTTCTGCAGCAGCCAATAGACGGCTACCATGAACGACCACCCCAGAACCAGTCCCATGATGGGCGCCACGACGATGAAGATCAGGGTCTTGTACCAACCAGCGACAATAATCACGTGCCACCCGGATCGCATAACCGCGGCTCCGGCATAACCACCGATCAGAGCGTGCGAAGAGGAAGTAGGCAGCCCCCACCACCAGGTCAGCAAGTCCCAGACGATGGCACCAAATAGTCCGGTAATCACGACGTACTGCGTCACGGTTTCAATCTGGATCATTCCGTTGCCGATGGTCTTGGCTACGGCGGTCCCCAGAACAAACGCGGCCACAAAATTGAAGAACGCAGCCCACACCACCGCCAGCTTTGGGGACAGGACCCGTGTAGAAACCACGGTCGCGATGCTGTTAGCGGCGTCGTGAAATCCGTTGAGGAAATCGAAGGTCAGGGCAACCACTATCGTGATGGTCAGCAGCAGCAGCTCAGGCTTCACCGATTTTCCTGTTTGCCTAGGGTTGTCGAAGTTTCAAGTGTTCTTTAGTACCACGGTTTCCAGTACGTTGGCGACGTCTTCCGCTTTGTCGGTTGCCCGCTCCAGGAATTCGAGCAATTCTTTGATTTTAATGAGGTTGATCGGATCCTTCTCGTGTTCAAAGAGCCTGGCGATGGCGTGCTGCGACACCTGATCGGCTTCGTTCTCCAGACGGTTGATCTCCACGCAATGGACCAGGATATTGCCATTCTTCTGCATGAGAGATACAGCCTTTTGCAATTCCTGGCTTTGCATCAGGATGATCCGGGCCAGTTCTGTGGCGGCTGGTGGTGGCGTCGTGATCCCGTACATCACGAGGCGGGCTCCGGCAGCATTGATGAAATCGAGAACATCGTCAAGCTCCGACGCCAACTCGTGGATGTCTTCCCGGTCGAAGGGTGTGATGAATGTCTGGTTCAGTTTGGTCAGGATGGCATGAGTGAGTTCATCGCCCTCGCGTTCAATGCGCTGAATCTGTTCGACTTGTTTTTCGACATCGTGGTAGTCTGCGAAGAGATCCACCAGGGTGCGAGCCCCGGCGATGAGGTTGTTAGACATGGCGGAGAACATCGCGAAGAAGCTGTTATCCCTGGGAATGAGGCGGGCCATTGGGGAGCGACAGACTCCAAGATTGCTTGCGTTTACAATCAGTTGCGACGATCGAAGCAGGTCACTATCTCACGTGGCATCGAAGTCCGTCAAATCGTGCAGCGGTTTGTAGTGGCGCAGTTTGCAATCCACAAGGCTATAAATCTCATCCCGTCTCGTGGAAACTAGCGAAATGGCAAGCTACGCCCCCAAAATAAACGACTTTGTTTTGTTGGATGGGCACACGGGCAGATTCGTTGTTGTGGGCTTGGATGTACCAAGAATGACTGCCGATGTGAGAAGCACTGGGGATGAAGGGTTCCTGGTCAGGAATGTGCCGTGGGAGGCAATTTCCGACCTGGAAGAAGTCCAGACTCCGCCCGAGCCCTGCAGAGACGCTACGGAAAACAAGTAACGGTCACTCCCTAACCGAATACGGTCGGTTAGTGCATTCGCCGACGACTCACGACAACCACTGAGCGCTGGGGTGTGCTGAGCCAAATGACTAGGAGCAAAGCAAATACAGTGCCCGCCCCGATCGCCACTCGCTGGAGAAAACCGAGAAAGAGGAGACCAAATCCCATCACAACATTGTGTAACTCTCGGGAAGGCCTGAAGCGAGATAACGTTGGTAATCTGACTCCTGTGCGCCGGGTTACCACCCTGGGCGGGCAATAGCTTTCAATTGGCGATTAATCGCTATTGCACTCGTCGTCCTGGCGGAGCGTTCTGTTCAATGAAATGCCTGGGCCGGGTCGGCTACAGTTCTGTGATAGCGGTTAGGAGCCGACGCGGTTAGCTAATCGGGCCCGGTGGTTCGTTCTCCAGTTCTTCTTCTTCCTCTTCCCAGCGGTTCAGTTGAAAGGCGGCAGGCCAATCTTGGCGAGCAGTTGCTGCAAGGCGGCATCGCCGTGAAGGCCGGCGAAATCCCCATCAGCTCTAAGATTCAGTAGACGTTCGTCGTGCGACTGGAGGCAGATGTTCAGGTACTTGAGCGATTCGCGGGCGTTGGCGAGCCGAGCGTCGGTTTGCGCGACGAAATAGGGTGACAACTTTCCCTGTTCGACCATCTTCTTCTGTTCCGAAAGTTGTGCTTCGAACAAGCCGCGTTCGCCACCCTGGGCGAAGCCTTTGGCCGCCGCCTCCGCCACCGAGGATTGCGCGGGGTCTTGTATGAGCAGAGCGTCTTTTCTTAGTTCCTCGATGTATTTGGGATAATCGCCAGTTTCGAGATAAGCGAATCTCAGGTAACGGTGGGGCGAAACGGAATTCGGCTCGGTCGCCTCGAGCTGTTTCAGCAATTGCAGCGCTGGTTCGTGATGTCCCGCGGCCCACAGCAGTTCCCCCTTGTCGGCGAGGATGGACGACGAGTCGGGGGCAAGTTTCCGCGCCAGGTCAATCTCAGACAGGGCTTCCTCGTGGCGACCAAGAGCATGTAGAAACGTCGCGTACCAGTGATGGGCTTTGGCGTTGTCGGGATCGAGTTCGATGGCGCGGCGGAATTCTTTTTCTGCGTCCGCAGCGTCCCACATTCCCCAGAAGGTCACAAAGGCCAGCGAGGCGTGCGCCTCGGAAGACTGCTGGTCCAACTCGACCGCCTTCTTGGCCGCCGCAAAGGCTTTGAAGTAGGCCTCATTGCCCGGCATGGCGGAGAACTCGCGCAGCAGGTTGTAGCAGTCGGCGAGTCCAACGTAGGCGTCGGAATAGTTGGGATCATGCGCAATGGCCTGGGTGAAGGCCTCCAGGGCCTGATTCAGGCTCTCCGGAGTGCGCTTGTTCCACAAAAAGCGGCCTTTGAGGTAGAGATCCTCGGCCTCTCGATTGGCGGCCGGATGCAAGCTTCGGGTGGCCGCGGGCCTAGATTTTGCGCTCGCTCTTGCGTCGCGGAAATCCGGGCGGAAGATCCATACGGCGAAAAGCAAGGCCAGCAGCGGGAAGGCAAAGACCATCTTCCGCCACGAAATCCGCCACGAAAAGGACTTTGAGGGCGGCGGCCCTGCCACCGGGGTCGCTTTTTCTCCCGGCGATGGTTGTTCTCGCGAGTCCGCTTCTTGCCCTTGATCGGGGAGAGGCTCCACCCCTTGGATGGGCCCGATCCAGCGGTAGCCCCTACGCTCGATGGTCTCAATAAAGATCGGGTTGTCGGCCGAGTCTCTCAAGGCGTCGCGCAGGCGCATGACCGCGCTGCTGATGCCTTGCTCAAAATCCACGAAAACATCCGGGGGCCAGAGTGCCTGACGAAATTCCTCGCGCGTGATTACTTCCCCGGGACGGGCCAGCAACTGGGTCAGCGCTCGAAAGGGCAGATCCTGGAGACGGACCTTGATGCCATTCCGCCGCAGTTCGCCCGCGCGAAGGTCGGCTTCGAATACACCGAAGCGAACAAGAGCGGGAGGCACCTGTGCACACTCCATAGGATGGTGGTCGGGGGGGATTGAATTGAGTCTACCACCCAACTTGGCTGGAGAAAAGGACACACTTGGCCCTCCCCGCGGCAGGGTTTCCCCAGGCAATAAGTTCACGTAAGTATATATACATAAAGGTCTTATCCGGCCAGACGCGCACCAGTCAGCCGCTATCACCAGACCATTGACGGAGCGCGCCACTTCGGCCAAAGTCGGTAGAAGATTTGGCACAGAAGTCCCCCGCCACGTAGAAGACTCGCAAGACAGCAAAATTGTGATATTTCGCAGGCAGAGGAAACAAACTTTTCAGGATCGAGAGAAGGAGTTTATGAGGAATCCAGGAATGCAGCGCTTTAAGTCCATGATACAGCTAGGACTATTCTGCGCCGCGGCAGCGGTTGCGTCAGCGCAAACCATCACTTCTTTTGAAGTCGCGGGTTCGGGGACAGGCGGCGCTCAAGGAACTCAGGTCTTCAACATCAACAGTGCCGGCACCATGGTCGGTGCCTACAAAGACTCCAGCAGCCTCTACCACGCCTTCATACGCACGAGCGCCGGGGTGGACACCGTTTTTGACGACCCCAATGGTGTGGGGACGCTTGCGACGGGCATCAACACTGCCGGTGTGGTCTCAGGGGCGTACGGGGACTCCGGGGGCGTGGCCCACGGAATTGTGCGCGCGACCGACGGCACACTCACCGAGTTTGACGCTGCGCGAGCGGGCACGTCGAAGGGTGAGGGCACTTTTCCGCGCGGCATCAATGCGGGCGGCAGGATCGTCGGCAACTATTACGATTCCCGCGGGGTGTCTCACGGCTTTGTGCGCAACCCGAGCACCGGGAAAATTGCTGAATTCAGTGCCGCCGGTGCGGGCACAAGCAAAGGCCAGGGCACGTTTATGAGCTTTGAGGGCATCCCTCTTTTGCTTAACAATGGCCCGCTCATCAATACCGCTGGCGCCAGTGTCGGCTACTACGTTGATGGGATCGGTGCGTATCACGGCTTTGTGCGTGCGGCCAACGGCACCATCACCGAGTTTGACGCTACGGGAGCGGGCACGGCGAAGAGTGAAGGCACCGTCGCCTCCGGCATCAACGCGACGGGGACGATTGTGGGCAGTTACCGAGACTCAGGCAGAGTCTGGCACGGATTTATCCGTGCGACCGACGGCACCATCACCGAGTTCGACGCCACCACCGGTGGCACCGGCACGCTTGCGTTTGGCATCAACGACTCTGGCGCGGTTTGCGGGGTCTTTGGCAACACGAGCATCAACGCCGCAGAGGGCTTTGTGCGCGCCGCCGACGGCACTTTTACTACGTTCGTGGCGCCGGATGCAGGTAATAAGGGTAATGGTCAGGGTACGTACCCCCTTGTCGTCAACGACGCCGGCGACGTTGTCGGCTTTGTGCTGGACGACACACAGGCGTTTCACGGGTTCGTGAGAACGCCGTAGGTCAAAGAGAGCTTAGTCGCGGGTGCCCAGGTCTCGCTGTTTTTGCGAGCCTGGGCACTGATTCGGCTCCGTACCGGTCAGAGACCGGTCATCTTCTCCAGGCGTTCCGGATATCGAGCTCCTTCCACCGTGATCTTCGAGGCGGCGCTGTTGATGTCGTGGAGGTCGTCGGGCGTCAGCTTGACTGCCACGGCCCCGATGTTTTCTTCGAGGCGGTTCAGCTTCGTCGTGCCCGGGATGGGAACGATCCACGGTTTTTGCGCGAGCAGCCAAGCTAGCGCGATCTGAGCGGGAGTCGCCCTCTTTCGCTTCGCAATGGTGCCGAGCAAGTCAATCAGTGCCTGGTTCGCTTTGAGAGCCTCCGGCGTAAAACGAGGGAGAGTACTGCGGAAGTCGTTGCTGGCGAATGTCGTGTCCTCTTTGATCGCTCCCGTCAGGAAGCCCTTGCCGAGAGGACTATAGGGCACGAAACCAATGCCGAGTTCCTCGAGTGTGGGTAGCACTTCCTGCTCCGGCTTCCTCCACCACAGCGAGTATTCGCTCTGCACTGCAGTGACCGGCTGGACGGCGTGGGCGCGACGGATCGTTCTTGCGCCTGCCTCGGAAAGACCGAAGTGCTTGACCTTGCCGGCTCGAATCAGTTCCTTCACCGCACCGGCAACGTCCTCGATCGGCACATTCGGGTCAACCCGGTGCTGATAGAGCAGGTCTATGGTCTCGACTTTGAGCCGCTTGAGCGAGCCTTCAACGGCTTGCTTGATGTGCTCGGGCCGGCTGTTCACGCCTGCCGCTCCCGGCCGATTATCGCCGCCACTCAGATCAAATCCGAACTTGGTGGCGATCGCCACCTTGCTGCGCACCGGAGCCAGCGCCTCGCCCACAAGCTCTTCGTTGGTGAATGGACCGTAGACTTCAGCGGTGTCGAAGAATGTGATGCCGCGCTCGACGGCGGCATGGAGAAGAGCGGTCATCTCCTGCTTGTCTTTGGCCGGACCGTAAGAAAAGCTCATTCCCATGCAGCCGAGGCCGAGGGCTGAGACTTCCAGATTGCTTTTTCCAAGTTTGCGCTTCTGCATGGTTTCTCCTTCGCTGCGAAATTCCGTCTGCCTCAAGGGTAGCGCAAGCTCCAGCATAGTGTCCTTGGGCTTCCAGTCTGTTGCGATGAAGTTCTTGCCCGATTCTCCGAAGTTCGCCAGGCAAGTCATCCTGTTTGGGTGTCGTGCGGCCTCAAGGTGCGCACAACAGCAGCAGTAGATTCTTGGAATGAGTTTTGCGTGGGATGGCCAACCTGGGAGCATACAGGATCCCGTCGGAGACCGGCCTTCTCATCCCATCTGATTACAACCGATACCGCACTCGTTCTCGACGGGGCCGCACCACCGCAGCCTAGACCTGCTGACGGAGGTTGGGGCGCAGTGTGAGCGAGCCGTCATCGTTCAGCTTCTGGTGACAAGCCCACCACACGGGATAGCGCATTCCCTTTACCTCAATCTCAGCTCTAAGCTTCAATCCCTTCCAATCAGTGACGTTTGGAAGCACGAACTGTGCCTGCCGAATCTTGCCCGGTAACGGGTAACCGGCGTCCAGACAACCGCTCTTGAGCATCTTTCCGTCCTGGCTCTCCACGGTCACCCGCAATACGCCCGGCACCCCGGTGATTCCGTCGTTTGCGAAGCCGACAATTAGCCCCAGGTACCCATCGTCGTTGTAGCTCCAGATGAAAGACGGCCTCACCCGATAGCCAATTCGGCGATTGATCTGGTCGAACGCTGCCGGATAAGCCTGGTAGTAGCTCATCAGATTCTTTGCGCTGATCTGGTGAAAGTTCCAGAGCGACCAGTAATTCGCCCCGACATCAATCACATGAGCCAT
>Ga0116223_10000368_pt1 | contig 57921 bp, 41 predicted proteins | sample Sb_taG_3_FD_90092 | JGI IMG/M metagenome (GOLD analysis project Ga0116223, IMG submission 90092) | Peat soil microbial communities from Weissenstadt, Germany - Sb_50d_a_PC metaG | ecosystem: Environmental > Terrestrial > Soil > Wetlands > Peat | place: Germany: Weissenstadt | collected 2010-09-21 | reverse complement strand
TAACACAACCTCAACGGTAGTGGGGATGCTCAAGCTCATGCTCGGTCTTCCTCGAGTTTCTCAGGTGTAATGCTCAGGCTCAGCATTTCACGGGTCTGCGAATCGGTTACAGTAGAACTAGCGCCGACCTGCCCGGTGGAGGCACCCCTGCCCCCCGGCCTCCTGCAGGCCCTTCGCGAGCGGCGCTGCGTCCTCTTCCTAGGCGCCGGCGTATCGGCGGGCGCCGGCCTGCCCGGCTGGAACCAGCTCATCGAGAAGCTCGCCGCCGAGCTGGGCATCCCCCTCGGCCCGCGCGACGACCTCGACTACTACCTGGACCTGGCCCAGTGGTTCGTCGAGAAGCGCGGGGCCACGGCCCTCTCCCACATCATCGCCGGCTTGTTCGGCGGTGCCGAGGCCAGGCCGACGCTGGCCCACTATCTCCTGATGTCGTTGCCGGTCCGCCTGGTCATCACCACAAACTACGACGACCTGCTGGAGCGGACGCTGAGCGCCTTGCGCCGGCATCCGGTCACCGTCGTGGAACAGAAGGACGTCGCCCTCACCGGGCAGACGGACGGCGTTTGCGTGGTCAAATTGCATGGGGACGCTCAGCGGGAGCAGGGGATCGTTCTGTGCCGCGACGACTACGACGCCTTCTTCCGCAACCGTCCGGCCATGGCGCTGCTGCTGGAAGGGTTGCTGCTCAACCAGACGTTCCTGTTCGCCGGTTACGGGCTGAAGGACCCGAATTTCCGTCAGATGTACAGCCGCATCGCGGACATGCTCCGGGGCGCCAAGCGGGATGCCTTCGCTCTGACCGTGGAGGCCGGCAGCGCCACGAGTCCGTTCCTGACCCGGCAGTGGGAACGAAAAGGCCTTCACCTGCTGGCCATGCCGGGCGACAAGCCCGAGGGCCGCATCCAGGCGTCGGTGCGGTTTCTCGACTGGCTGGCGGATCAGGTGACGCTGAATGCGCACGACTTATTCCTGGCGCGCGACGTCCCAGGGACGGGGCCGTTGGAGCCGTTACGACACACCCTCATCGAGGAGGTGGGGCGGGCGGTGGTGCAGAGCAGCAAGGGAACCTGTGGATCGGCAGAAGCACTCCATCTGGCCGAGGTGCTGGCGTTCCTCACCGACCGCGGCTGGCGCCCCGACCCTCGGACGGGCCTGACCCTTTGGCAAATCTGGGAGCGGCTGGCGAATGGGTTCCCGGATGTTGCCGGAAAGCGGCGGATGCTGATCACGGCCCTACGATACACCGAGCGCTTCGACGATGACGAGCGAATTCGCAAGCGGCTCAGTGAGCTTGAGTGCGCAACGTAGTTAGAGTTCCCTCACCCGCTGACTTGGTTTCTGCAAGCTCGTCAGTCCAATTGGCCATCGTCATGTCCGTGCTTGGGATCGCCGAGCGATCCCAGTAACACATCGAACTACCGGTGTTGACTCCCGTCCTTGTCGTGCCCCGGCAGGTCAAGGAGGCTACCGCGTCGGATGGCGCCCGGCCCGAGCCGCCCACGGATGGCGTCGATGGTCCGATCCAGGGCCTCGCCCCGCTTCCGCTCTTCGTTGTCGAAGAGTTGGCCCTGCACCATTCCCTGATGACTCAGGCTCGACGCCCCGACGCCGAGCAGCCGTAGCGGCAGCACTTCCTCGGTCACCGAGCGCTCAAACAACTGGAGCGCGGCGTGCCAGAGGGCGTCGGTCGAGTCCGTCGGCTCCGGCAGCGACAGCGAGCGGGTGCGGGTGTGGAAGTCGGACGAGCGCAGCTTCAGCTCGACCGTCCGCGCCCGCACGCCTTCCTTGCGCAGCCGGCCCGCCAGCTCGTCCACCAGGTCGAGCAGCCACGCCCGCAGCGCCGCGCGGTCGCCCACGTCCTCGGGGAAGGTCGTCTCCGTACTGATGGACTTCGCCTCCCGATCCGGCGTCACGGCCCGCTCGTCCCGGCCGTGCGCCAGCGCCCCCAGGTGGCGGCCCGCTTTGCCGAAGTGGCCCGCCAGCACCTTCTCGGGCAGCGCGGCCAACTGGCCGATGGTACGGACGCCCAGCGCGTGCAGCCGCTTCTCGGCCTTCGCGCCGACGCCCCACAGTCGGCCCACCGGCAGCGGCGCCAGGAACGCGGTGACCTGCTCGGGCGGTACGACGACCAGCCCGTCCGGCTTGCCGTGGTCGCTGGCCAGCTTGGCCAGGAACTTGTTGGGGGCCACGCCGACCGAGGCCGTCAGCCCCGTCTCGGCGCGGATGCGCACCTTGATCTGCCTGGCGATGTCGGGGGCCGGCCCCAGGAGCGGCTCGTGGCCGCGCACGTCCAGAAAGGCCTCGTCCAGGCTCAGCGGCTCGACCAGCGGCGTGACCGACAGCAGGATGTCGCGGATTTGCCGGGCGACCTGCGCGTAGTGCGGCATCCGCACGGGGAGGAAAATGCCCTGGGGGCAGAGGCGGCGGGCGGTGGCGGTGGGCAGAGCGCTGCAGATGCCGAAGCGGCGGGCTTCGTAGGAAGCGGCGCTGACTACACCGCGGTTCCCGACGCCGCCGACGATGACCGGCCGGCCGCGCAGCTCGGGGTTGTCGCGCTGCTCGACGGATGCATAGAAGGCGTCCATGTCCACGTGCAGGATCGTCAGCCCGGCAAACACGCGCGAACCCTCGTTGTGCGGACAAAGGAGGCCCCGTGATCTTACCCCAGCCGGCGCGCCCCGAGAGCCGCAGGTTCCCCCAAGAGGTACGCCATCCCGCCGGGGGCGGCCCCGGGGTGCGGGATTAATCGAACCTGACGCCCCGAGAACACCCGCGCCGAGACCGAGACGAGGCTTGGCTGGCGGTCGCGAGTGACGGGGTAACGCCCGACACCAAGGGAGGAAGGAATAACGCAGCCCAGCGTCGGCGCCCTGAAGCGAAGAACGTCCCCTTGGCGTTGACCGCAAACAGGGGGTCGAATTCCTCCTCAGTCACCTCCGCCAGCGGCTTGTACAGGATGACGAAGGACACTCGTCCGATGATCCCAGCAGCGACCAGCGCCAGGCGCCCGCCCTCCACAACCCCGAGCCGCGCTTCGTCGCCGTCAGCTTCACGGGGAACGACGTCTCGACGGCCCGCGTCCGGCCGTGCCTGACCGAATCGCCGTCGGAAGGCGCCCCACTTCCCTCGGTGACGCAGCCCTGCTATCCTCCAGACCATCGCCGCCTTCCCCCACGAAACCGAGCGAGAGAGGTCGTGCCGTGCGCCGGATCACCTGCCTGGCTGCCCTTGCCGTCCTGCTGGGGGTCGCCTCGAGCGCCCCCGCCGCGGACGTCGTCAAGCACCGCATCATGTTCGCCGAGTACGGCAAGGGGCCCAACCGACTCGTCGAGCTGGACGCCGACGGCAAAGTGGTCTGGGAGCACAAGTTCCCCAGCATCGCCGTCATCTTCCAGGTTCTTCCCGACGGCCACGTCCTGTACGCCTACGGCGGCAGCCCCACGGGCGTCGCCGAGATCGATCGCGACAAGAAGGTCGTCTGGAACTACGTCAGCAAGTGCCCGCAGGTCCTCGGCTGCGAGCGGCTGCGCAACGGCAACACCCTGGTCGCCGAGCAGGGGCCGTGCCAGGCCGTCGAGGTCGATCCCAAGGGCCAGGTCGTTCGCGTGACGAAGCTGACCACGACCGAGAAGGGTCACCACCTGCAGGTGCGCAACGTCCACAAGCTGCCCGGCGGCAACATCCTGGCGGCCCACGAAGGGGAGGGGGCGATCCGCGAGGTCGATGCCGACGGCAAGGTGGTCTGGGAGTACACCAAGGTCGAGAACGCCCCAGAAGCGCTGCGGCTGGAGAGCGGCAACACGCTGATCGCCTGCGGCACCCAGAAGCGCATTATCGAGGTCGATCCCAAGGGTAAGGTCGTCTGGGAGTTCGGGGTTAAGGATGCCCCCGAGCTGAACCTGACCTGGGTCTCCAGCCTCCAGGTGCTCAAGAACGGCCACTATGTGGTGGGGAACTTCCTGCGCGGCCAGGAGGGCAAGGGGGCCCACGCCTTCGAGGTGACCCGCGACAAGAAGGTGGTTTGGACGTTCCAGGACCATGACCTGGTCAAGTCCCTGACGACGGTCCGTGTCCTGGACGACCGCTGACCCGCACGGAGGGGTCAGGCGGGTTGGAGGATCTGGAGCTGCACGCGGGCGACCAGGCCCTTGACCCGGGCGCGGTACTCGGCCATGTGTGCGGCCGCCAGGTGCGCCCGGAGCGCCTCCAGGGACTCCCAGCGCTCAAGGATCGTCACCACGTCCTCGCGGGCCGGGACCTGGGCGGCGAGGCCGGTCGGCCTATCGATGGCGGGGACGTACTCCAGGCAGCCGGCCTCGGCCCGGACCAGGGTCACGACCCGGCGGAACTCGGCCAGGAACGCCTCGCGCCGCCCCGGCGCCACCTCCACCGTCGCAATCACATGAATCACGGTTCGACCCTTCTTCCACACCAACAGCCGGCTTCGTTTCCACCCGGCCGCCCGATTCCGCGGCGGGTCAGGCGTAGGCGGGCTCGTTGCCCGGCCGCCACTTGATGTTGCAGCCGATGCTCGGCACCTGTGTGTCGGAAGCGGCCTTGCCGGCGAGGACGGCGTCCAGGGCGGCGCGGAGGTCGGCACCGTCGTTGGGCTTGCCGTTGTCGGGGCGGCTGCCATCCATCTGGCCCCGGTACACCAGGCGGCGATCCTTATCGAACAGGAAGAAGTCGGGCGTGCAGGCGGCGCCGTACGCCTTGGCCACCTGCTGGCTCTCGTCGTACAGGTAGGGGAAGGAGTAACCCGCCGCCCGCTTCTCCTGGGCCATGCGCCCGGGGCTGTCGTCGGGGTGGCTGACGGCGTCGTTACTGTTGATGCCGATGACGGCCACCCCCTGGCCCTGGTACTCGTGAGCCAGCTGGGCAAAGGCCGTGCGGACGTGCTTGACGTAGGGGCAGTGGTTGCAGATGAAGGCCACCAGCAACGCCGGAGCACCGGCGAAGTCCGACAACGACACGGTGTTGGCGTCGGTGTCGGGCAACCGAAAGTCCGGCGCCAGCGTGCCGAGCGGAGTCATGGTCGAGGGGGTCAGGGGCATCGGAATCTCCTTGGTCCTTGCCGGTGGATCGCACCCGGTCGAAGTGGCGCGTCCGGGCGTGAGGCATTGACGTTGATAGGGCCGCTACCGCGCCCGGGCAAGGCGTGGGCCGAGGACGTCGCGGGAGAAGGCGGCCACGAGCACGACGACGACGCCCCCGAGGGAATGACCCATGATCCGACCCGCAACCAGCGCCGACACCCCGGCCATTGCCCGGCTCATCCGCGCGCTGCGAGTACGAGCGCCTTTCCCACCGAGTCCGTCTCGAAGAAGGACGTCTCCAGGAACACCTCTTCGGCCCCCGCCCCTTCGCCGACGTCTTGCTGGCCGAGGAAGCCGGCGCGGTCATCGGCTTTGCACTGTTCTTCCACAACTACTCCACGTTCGTCGGCGAGCCGGGCCTCTACCTGGAAGATCTGTTCGTCGAGCCGGAACACCGCGGCCGGGGACACGGGAAAGCCCTGCTGCGGGCCGTGGCACGTCTTGTCGTCACGCGGGGCTGCGGGCGCCTGGAGTGGTCGGTGCTGAACTGGAACGAGTCCGCCATCCGCTTCTACCGCTCCCTGGGCGCCGTGCCGATGAACGAGTGGACGGTCTACCGGCTGATGGGAGACGCGTTGACGGCGGCAGCAAGCCGGGATGGGGGCCGAACGCCTCGCCTCCTGGCGGGGCGTGGTATCGACAGGTTCTCCTCCCCGCTTCGGGGAGGAGAAGAGAGTCTCAGCGAATCGAGTGAAAAAAGGTCAGTAATGCCCCACGAATCCCAGAAGCCCTATCGCGTGGTGGATTTCACGCAGATTCCCGGGGTCCCGTGCCCCTGCGGGACGGCCCGACGGGCCTTCGCCGATGTGGAGAGCTTCCCCGGCACCGTCCACGTGACCGAGATCGCCGCGGACGCCCGGCGGCATTACCACCGCTGCCTGACCGAGACCTACTTCATCCTGGAGTGCCGGGACGGGGCGATGATGGAGTTGGATGCCGAGCAGGTCCCGGTTCGACCGGGTATGTGTGTCCTGATCCCCCCGGGCGTGCGTCACCGGGCGGTCGGGCCGACGAAGGTGCTGCTTGTTGTCCTTCCCAAGTTCGACCCCGATGACGAGTGGTTCGATTGAACCCGCGCGGCGGCGCTCGGCAAAGTGACAGCATCCGGCCTCCTACCCCTTCCGCCCGGCCGGTGGCCCGATCACCCGCAGCACTCGGGCGGGGTGGTCCGTCCGAATGACGCTGACGGCCGCCCAGCCGCCACGGTCAGCTTCTGCCTGGCCAGAACGAGATTCCGCCGTACCTTCTGAGAAGATTCGGCCCTCAAGGAGAACCGCCACGAACGCCGCGAACTGCCCGGAATGCGGGGTCGAGGTGGGGCAGTTCCACGAGCCCGGTTGCGACTGGGAGGACTGCCCCTACTGTGGCTCGCAGCTGCTGGGGTGCGAGCATGCCGGGCTTGTCCCCCGGGACGACCGCATCTCCTTCACGGGCGCGCGGGAAGCCGAAAAGGCCGCCGTGGAACTCGGTTGGTACGCTGTCCTTGTGCCCGGTCAGGGCTGGACGCCTTGCCCCCAGGACACGCCGGGGAGCATCCCCGACCTGAACCGCACACTCGCCTCGTGTGACTGGGACCGGGAGCAGAAGCGCTTTGTGCCGCGCGCGGGATAGCGCCGATGCCGTGACAAGCGCTCCCGGCGCATGTGCCGTGCTGGTGCTGTCCGACCGTGTCGCCAGGCGGAAGCCACCGGGACAACGGGTCGTAGGAGTGTCTTCATGAATCTCCATTGGTCGAAGCCGATCACACGCGGGTTGATCGCGTTGTTCTTGCTGACCGCGTGCGCCCGCCGCGCTTCCGGGGAGGAGTGGACGGCGAAACTCAGGCCGGAGGTCAATCCCGACCTGGAGGACCTTCCGGCCGACACCTGGAAGCTGATGCGGCCCAAGGGCGATGCCTTCGACCACCCCAAGACCGAGGTGGGCCTGGTCTACGACGAGCGGGTGGGCGGCGTCGTCTACTTCGGCGGCTGCTCCTCGGGCTACTGCAACACCGTCTGGCTCTATCACGTCGGCAGCAACACCTGGAAGGAAATCCTGCCCTGGGTCAAGGGCAAGGAAGAAGACACCGGCAAGCCCATCGGCCAATGCGGCTACGGCGCGGCCTACAACAGCGACCTGGGCCTCTACTTCAAGCACCGCGCCTGCTCCGGCACCGCCGATGGGCGCGGCGGACGGGGACGGGACTCCAACAGCTGGACTCTCGACGTCCGCAAGCGACCTGGGAGCGCGTGGGCACGGGGACGCATGACGGCGGCGGTCCCAACTGGCCGGCGGCCTACTGCTGCTACGGGCTGGTGTACGACCGCGACGCGAAGGTCGCCCTCCTCTACGGCGGTCTGGAGGAGGACCGGGGGACGTGGGCCTTCGACTTCAAGCAGAAGACGTGGAGCAACCTCAAGCCGAAGACGTCGCCGCCGCCGCTGTTCCTGCACAGCATGGTTTACGACTCGGTGAACAAGGTCACGCTCTCGTTCGGCGGCCAGACCGGCAACTACACGACCGGCCAGACGGTCAACGAGACCTGGGCCTACCACCACGACAGCAACACCTGGGAGAAAAAGGACCCACGCACGGCGCCGGCACCGCGGGCACAGGCGCAAGCCTGCTTCGACAGCGTCAACGGCGTGATGATCCTGTTCGGGGGGCATGCCGAGGTCTACCCCAAGCGGACCGAAGGGAAACACTACAGCGACACCTGGGTCTACGACTACAAGGCGGACGCCTGGACGGAGATGAAGCCGAGGCTGTCCCCGTCGAGCAGTGCGGTGCGCTTCATGACCTTCGACCCGATGAACAACGTGGCCATCAACGTGAGCGGCGACGCGGCCCGGAAGGAGACCTGGGTCTATCGCTACCGGAAGGCCAACCGCGCTGGGCGGTGAAGAGACTGCTGATGGCATCGGCATCGGCCTTGGCCCGGGCAGAAAGCGGGGTGGCGTCACCCGCGGTGTGGCGGCCCAGTGTAGTCATCGCCGAGAGCTGCCTCAACCAAAATCGTTCCGGCCTGGGTGACTCATCCGATTCACCGCCCGGCTCGTCTTCCTCTGGATAGATTGCGCGCCCGACGAGGCGCCCCTGGTCGATCCCCTTGAGGATGAAGAGATGCGAAGACTCTTGTTTGCGGTGCCGCTGCTGGCCCTGCCCTTGTTGGCGGTGGGTCCGGAGCCGGCGGAATCGGCGTGCTGCTACTTCGCGGCGAAGGACAAGGACATCCTGCAACCGGCGCAGAAGGCGTTCCTTACCTGGGACGCCGCCGAGAAGGTCGAGACCTTCACGGTGCAGCCGAAGTTCGAGGGCAACGCCGTGGACTTCGGCATGGTCATCCCCACGCCCGCCCGGCCCAAGCTCGACGAGATGCCGCGCGAGTTCTTCAAGGAGCTGGCCGTGTTCACGATTCTCGAGCCGATGGACATCGGCAAGTACAAGCAATTCCGCTTTCCCAAGAGCGAAGCGAAGGACAGTAACAGGCCCACGGAGCGGCCGACGGTGAAGGTGCTGGAAGCGGGGGTGGTGGGTTCGCTGGACTACAAGATCATCCAGGCGAGCAAGGCGGACGACCTGTACGAGTGGCTCAAGGACAACAAGTACAGTTACTCCGGCGACGAGGCCACCCTCGACTTCTACATCAAGAAGAGCTGGTTCTTCACCGTCATGAAGATCGACCCCATGCAGATGAAGAAGAAGGACGGGTCCTACGAGGGCGAGGTCACGCCGACCCGCTTCACCTTCGCCAGCGAGAAACTCGTCTACCCGCTGAAGATCACGCAGATCAGCGTCAAGGACAAGACGGAGGCGCTGTTCTACGTGCAGGCGGCGCACAAGGTCGATCTGCCCGGCGACTTCTCCTACGAGTTCACCTGGACGCCCATGTGGAACCAGGCCGCCGGCTTCGCCATCCCCGAGAAGCTCACCAAGCAAGAGAGTGAGTGGCAGAAGCACGTCCAGCCGACGGTGCAGGACGACATCAAGAAGGTGAACGACCTGCGCACCAAGAAGCACGAGCCCGCGACGCTGGAATGGGCCAAGAAGATCACGGAAAAGGACGTGGGCTTGCTGGAAGGCAAGGAGAAGTACAACCGCGAGGCCCCCAAGGAGGATATTGAGAAGCTCAAGCTGCTCAAAGGCCACGTCAAGAAGGGGCAGTTCGTCACCAAGCTCCGCAAGGTCTTCGCCAAGGACGAGATGAGCGACGATTTGGAGTTCGTCCGTGTCAGGGTCGGCGACAAGGACGACGACATCGAGTGCTGCTCCATCCTGCCGACCTCGCCCCCGTAATGGTGCGGCAAGGGTGTCTTGCGGCTTCGCGGGACCTGCGCAGCCACAAGCGTCCTGCTGTTGGGGCGGGCAACCTCGGCTACGAGGAGGCCGTGCAGGTGGCGTCCTCGTTCCTCGAGGCTTGTCGGCGCACAACAGATCCGGCAGAGAGATAGCTGCGATGACGACCGACCGGCCTACGAGGTACGCCCGGTGCAGCCTCCTCGAGCCAGGCGACCCGCCGCGAGGACGACCAACATGGCCAGCAAACGACAACGGACCTGGGCACTCGACAAGCGGCTGAACCCGACCGTGCCGAAAGACGTGAAGGTCGAGGTGCAGCGGAAGGCCGACGAACTTGTGCAGAAGCACCTCAAGCCCGAGCACGTCAAGCCACCGCCGCAGGACCGGCGGTGGAACTACCTGACGGGCATCCACCCGAAGTGGCACAGGGCTTCTTCTACCTCGTGGGCCCCTACGCCAGCCCGGGGCCGGACAGGATCTCGCCGGCGTTCGAGCTGTCCCACCAGGAGAGGGCCATCTGTTGACGGACGTTCTTCGGCTGCTCGGTCTCCCGGTTGGCCGCTCCGCCAAGATGCAGCCTTGGGGCGCGCGACCGAGGGGGTAGCCGCCGTTCGGACCTTTGATCCTCGTTACTCCCTTTGCGAAACGATGAATCAGCGCCGCCACCGAGGGCGGCGACTAAACGACCTGTAATTCCGATAACAGGCGATACACGCCATCCGTCCGCTCCATTAACTCCCCGTGTGTCCCGGTTTCCACAATGGCCCCGTCCTTGATGACGAAAATGCGATCGGCCTGGCGCACCGTCGCCAGCCGATGGGCAATAATCAGGGAGGTACGCCCCTGCATCAGGCGCTCGAGCGCCTGATGCACCAGCCGTTCGCTCTCGGAATCGAGCGAGCTGGTCGCCTCGTCGAGCACCAGGATGGCCGGGTCGCGCAGGATCGCCCGGGCGATGGCCACCCGCTGACGCTGGCCGCCGGAGAGCTGCACGCCGCGTTCCCCGACCAGTGTGCGGTAGCCGTCGGGGAACGCGCGAATGAAGCCGTCGGCATTGGCCAGCCGTGCCGCCTCCTCGACTTCCTCCACGCGGGCGCCCGGCCGGCCGTAGGCGATGTTGTCCCCGATGCTGCCACCGAAGAGCAGCACGTCCTGGGGCACCATTGCAATCTGCCCGCGCAGCTCGTGCAGGGCGTAATCGCGCGCGTCGCGGCCGTCGATCAGGACCCGGCCGGCGTCGGGGTCATAGAAGCGCAACAGCAGCGACACCACCGTCGATTTACCCGCCCCGCTCGGCCCCACCAGAGCGATGCGCTCCCCCGGCCGCGCGGCCAGCGACAGGCCACGCAGCACGAGCGACTGCTTGCGCCAGGGGTAAGTGAAGGACACCTCTTCAAAGATGACCTCGCCTCGCAGGCGCGGCGCGGGCCCAGGCGGTCCCCTTCGCGCCGGGATTTCCAGGGCCGGCACCATGAGCAGCTCGGGGGCCTCACGCAGCAGATCACGCACGCGCTGCGTGGCGCCAAGGGTGCGCTGGATCTGGCTGAACAACTCGGCGAAAGACCCCATCGCTCCGCCGACGAACATGGCGTAGAGCATGAAGCGCGTCAGCTCCCCGACCGACAATTCGCCGGCCTGCACCAACCGGGCGCCGTACCAGAGAACCAGCACGATGCCGCCGGTGAGACCGAAGACGATGAAGGAGACGAACGCCCCCCGGTAGCGTGCCTCGCGCAGCGTGGCCGCCAGGAGCGCCAGCAGGGCGTTGCCGTAGCGGTGCTGCTCGTGCTCCTCGTTGGTGAACGCCTTGACGCTGGCCACCCCCTGCAGGGTTTCCTCGACGACGACGCTGCTCTCGGCCAGTCGATCCTGGGTCGCCCGGGCCGTCCGGCGGAGCTTGCGTCCAAAGAGGACAGCGCCCAGGATCAGCGGCGGGATGGAGACGAGCATGAGCAGTGTGAGCCGGCCGGAAGTCAGGGCAATGAGCAGCACGCCGCCGCTAAACAGTGCGGCCTGACGCAGGAAGTGGGGCACGGCGTAGGCGAGGGTATCCTGGATCTGGGCCAGGTCGGCGGCAATGCGGCTGGTAAGTTCGCCGACGCGCCGGCCGGAGAAAAAGGCCATCGGCAGACAGATGAGCTGGCTGTACGTGTCGCGGCGCAGGTCGGTCAGCCCGCTGGCTCCGACCCGGTTGAACCAGTAGGAATGGAGGAACGATGCCAGGGCCTGCACGGCCAGCACGGCGGCCAGCGTCGCGGCTACTGCATTCACGTTGCCGTGCCACGGCAGGACGCGCACCACGTGCTGTCCCGGCAGGGCCTCATCGACGAGGCTGCCCGCGAGGGAGGGCAGGGCCAGTGCCATCAGGCTGGACACCAGCAAGCAACCGAGCGCGGCCGCGAAGCGGACCCGGTAGGGCCAGAGGTAGCTGGCGAGCTGGAGAGCCTCCCGGAGCGCCCGGCGGGTGACCGGCGTGCGGGGCAAATCTTCATTCCCGCGGAAACGAGGCATCGACAAACCCTGCGCGCGGCGAGGAGTGACGTCACCCGATTATACGCATCCGGCCAACGGGGCTGTGGTCCATTAAGCCGCCGCCCTCACTTACTCGTTTCACGAAGCACTGAATCAGCGCCTCGCCGAGGGCGGCGACTCAACGGACCTGCCGTCCCATCGACCGCATCGCCGAACTCCCCTCAAGTCAGGTGGCGCTTGATGCCAAACAACCAGCTGGTCACGACCCGCTTCCACACGCCCAGACAGGACACGAAGCCCCTCCGCACGCACCGCCGCTCACGGCAGGCCGGATTAGCGCTCGGCGTTGCCGTCGGCTTCATAGCCCCGTGAAGAGCTGACCCCGCCTGGGCCGGCGCAGGGCAGGGGCGCACGCGGCCTCCGGAGTGATCCCGCCCCCGTTCGTCTGTCGCTGGCCGTTCTCCCTCCCCGCAGCGGTGGCTAAGATAGTCGGGTGGCCGGGCTCGTTCGGGCCGGCATCCCTTCCCAGGAGAACCGCCATGAACCAGGGCATGAGTCGCCGGGAGTTCCTGTGGGGCTCCGCCGTCGTGGGGGCTTCCGCCCTCGGGCTGGGCGGGCCGGGGCTGCTCGCCGCCCCACCGAAGTCCCCTTCCTCCCCAGTGAGCATCGCAGGCTGCAAGGCCTACGACTTCAAGGACGTGCTGGGGCAACTGCGGACGATGATGGACCACCTGGGCGGCCTCCGCAAACTGGTGGCCGGCAAGACGGTCTGCGTCAAGGTGAACCTGACCGGCAACCCCCGCCAGAAGGCCCTGGACCTGCCCGCCAGCCGCACCTACCACACTCACCCCCATGTGGTTCTGGCTGTCGCCACCCTGCTCGAACAGGCCGGCGCGCGCCGCCTCCGCGTTGTCGAGACCACTTACCAGAAGGGCCCCCTGGAGGGCCTGCTCAAGGACGCCGGCTGGGACCTGTCGGCGCTGGCGGCCCTGTCGGCCAAGGTGGAGTACGAGGACACCCGCAACAAGGGCCAGGGCAAGCGCTACCACGAGGTGAAGGTGCCCGGGGGCGGCAGCCTGTACCCCGCCTACCTGCTGAACCATTCCTATGTGGACTGCGACGTCTACGTGTCGCTGGCCAAGCTGAAGAACCACGCGACGGCGGGGGTGACGCTGTCGCTGAAGAATAACTTCGGCATCACGCCGACCGCCTTGTACAGCCAGCACGAAAACAACGAGGAGAGCACCAGCGCCCGTGTCGAAGTCTTCCACAAGGGCACCGTACGGCCGGCCGAAGGCGTGCCCCAGGAGTTAGCGGACACGCCGCGGAAGCCGTCGCAGCGCGTCCCCCGTCACACGGTCGATGCGGTCGGCATCCGTCCGATCGACCTGGCCATCATCGACGGCATCGAGACCGTCTCCGGCGGCGAGGGGCCCTGGCTGAAGTTGGCGCGGCAGGCGCCGGGGCTCCTGTTGGCCGGCCGCAACGCCGTGTGTACCGACGCGGTGGCAACCGCGGTAATGGGCTACGACCCGACGGCCGCGGCCGGGACGGGGCCCTTCCCGGGCGACAACCACCTGGCGCTGGCGGCGGCGCTGGGGCTGGGGACGAACAAGCCCGACGAGATCGAGGTGTGTGGGCTGCCGCTGAAGGAGGCGCGGCACCCGTTCCGCTGGGAGCCGGCGACGCGCAATGACTAACGCGTCGCCGGAGCGTGCGGCGCTGACGCGAGGCGGTTCGGGGAGGACGATACCATGAAACCCATCCTGTTTGCTGTGCCTTGGTTCGCGCTGGTGTCGTCCGCCTTCGCCGAAGAGGCGCCTTCGGCGGCCTCGCCCCCGACCGATCGGCGTACGACCCTGTATGTCTCCAATCGCGAGCCGCTGGCCCCCAGCCCGCTCGTGAAACTACCGCCCGGCTCGATTCAGCCGAAGGGTTGGTTGCGCCACCAACTCGATGCCATGCGCGACGGCCTAACGGGCCGGCTGACCGAGATCTCGCCGTGGTGCCAGTTCGGGGGCAACGCCTGGACCGACCCCAAGGGCCAGGGGCACAGCGGCTGGGAGGAAATGCCCTACTGGCTCAAGGGCTTCGGCGATCTCGGCCGCGTTACCGGCGACGAGCGACTCCTCAAGGAAACGAAGAAGTGGATCGACGCTGTCCTGGCCACCCAGGAGAAGGACGGCTGGTTTGGCCCCGTCGCCCTCAAGACCAGCCTCAACGGTAAGCCCGACCTCTGGCCGCACATGCTCGTCCTCGATTGCCTCCAATCGTGGTACGAGGCCACCAGCGACGAGCGCGTGTTGCCGTTCCTGACGAAGTATTTCCGGTGGCAGCTCGCTCAACCGGAGAAGGACTTCCTGGCCGGCTACTGGCCGAAGATGCGCGGCGGCGATAACCTCGCCTCGGTCTACTGGCTGTACAACCGCAGCGGCGATCGGTGGCTGCTCGACCTGGCGACGAAGGTCCACCGCGCCACGGCGGCGTGGGAGTCCGGAGTCATCGACTGGCACGGCGTCAACGTCACGCAGGGCTTCCGCGAGCCGACACTCTACTGGCAGCAGTCCCAGCAGAAGAAGCACCGCGACGGCGCCGCCCGCAACTATGACACGGTCATGGGCACCTACGGGCAGTTCCCCGGCGGCGGCTTCGCGGCCGACGAGAATGCGCGTCCGGGCTACGCCGACCCGCGGCAGGGCTTTGAGACCTGCGCGATCGTCGAGTACATGCACAGTTTCGAGATGCTCACGCGCATCACCGGCGACCCGCTGTGGGCCGACCGTTGCGAGGAAGTGGCGCTCAACTCGCTGCCCGGGGCGCGGACGCCGGACAGCAAGGCATTGCACTACCTGACCGGCGCCAACATGGTCCAACTCGACCGCCAGAACAAGGCGCCGGGGATCCAGAATGGCGGCACGATGCTCTCGTTCAGCCCGTTCGCAGTCTACCGCTGCTGCCAGCACAACGTCGCGCACGGCTGGCCCTACTACGCCGAGGAATTGTGGCTGGCGACGAGCGATGGCGGCCTGTGTGCCAGCCTGTACGCCGCCAGCGAGGTAAGGGCCCAAGTCGCCGACGGTAGCCGCGTGACGATCACCGAGGCAACCGACTACCCGTTCTCGGACACCGTTACTCTGAAGGTCGGCACCATGTCGGCGGTGAAGTTCCCGCTGTACCTGCGCGTGCCACGCTGGTCCGGCAAGCCGGTGCTGCGGATTAACGACCGCGAGGTGAAGGCCGAGGGCAAGTCCGGTGAGTACCTCGTTCTCAAGCGCGAATGGCGGGATGGCGACAGTGTGACCTTGCGGCTGCCGATGTCCGTGGCGGTGAAGACGTGGCCGAAGAATAAGGACGCCGTGTCGGTGCATTACGGGCCCCTGGCCTTCGCGCTGAAGATCGGCGAGAAGTGGGTGCGCTACGGCGGCAAGGACGGCTGGCCCGAACAGGAAGTCTACCCGACGACGCCGTTTAACTACGGCCTCGTTCTGAAGGCGGACAAGCCCGCCGAGTCGTTCCTCTTGAAGCGCAGTGACAAGAGGCTGCCCGACAATCCGTTTACGCCGGGGACGGCCCCGATCACGTTGACGGCAAAGGCGCGGCGCATCCCGCAGTGGACTCAGGACGCCAATGGCCTGCTCAACCCGTTGCAGCCGAGTCCCGCGAAGTCGCAGGAGCCCGAGGAGACGGTGACGTTGATCCCGATGGGAGCGGCCCGACTGCGCATCAGCGCCTTCCCCGTGATCGGCGACGGCACCGACGCGCACGTGTGGGTCAAGCCGCCGCCGGCGCCCCGGGCGTCGCACTGCTGGCCGGCCGATACGACGGCGGCGCTGAACGACGGATTGCTGCCCAAGTCGTCCGACGACCCGTCAATCCCACGCTTCACCTGGTGGGACCACAAGGGCACAACCGAGTGGGTGGAGTACGACTTCGAGAAGCCGCAGAAGCTGAAGGCGGCCGAGGTGTACTGGTTCGACGACGAGCCGTCCAAGGGCGGCTGCCGCGTGCCGGCGTCGTGGCGTCTGCTGGTCAAGGTCGGCGACGCGTGGCAAGAGGTCGGGCGGCCGAGCGCCTACGGCGTCCAGAAGGACAAGTTCAACCGGGTGACGTTCGACGCCATCACAACCAGCGCGATCCGCCTGGAGGCCCAGTTGAGGGCGGGCTTCTCCGGCGGCATCTTGGAGTGGCGTGTTGAGTGACGCCGTCGCGAGTCTTGGCCCCGTACCCCCCGGCAACATGGCACCAGGGAGCCTGCATCGTGGTGATCCGGTGGCTGGAGAACCGGCTCGTCTATCGGCCCCGCAAGGCCGAGGAGTCGTGGGCCGACCCGCCGTGCCCCGAGGTCCGCGACGTCTGGCTGTCCTCCGCGGAGGGCACCCGCCTGCACGCCTGGTTTCTGCCGCGCGAGGGAGGCGCTGGCGCAGTCCTCGTCAGCCACGGCAACGGCGGCAATTTGAGCCACCGCGGTGCCTTCGTCGTGGACCTGTGCCGTCGGCGGAGCAAACGCTCGGCCAGAGGCGTGTCCCAAGGGCCAACGGCGAAGGCGTTATCGGTTACGAAAGACAGGGCGGCCGGCTGGTGCTCGCCTCCGTCGTGGATCAAGGATTTGCCGGAGGCGATCGGCGAAACGGCGGATGAAGTGCTGCGGCGTCTACAGCCGTTCCCGGCCACCGCGTCCTTGCGTTTGTAAAAAGCACACACCAGAGACAACAATGGCCGTGTCAAGACAGTCGAGATCGGCGACAGGAACGCCCAGAACGCCGTCGCCTTCACGGTCTCTGCCACCGGAACGAAGAACGCGTTGCGATGCGGTGCGGACGCCACGGCGGTCTTCTGATGCGCCCCCTGCGGACTCCGCGCTGGACGGAAGAGGCGCTTGCCGCTGTGAAAAACCGTCCCCTATCCCAGCAGGAGCCCACTCGCTGCTGACCTTTGCCGTGGGCGTCGGGCGGGGGACAATGGGCAATGGCTCGCGCCGCCCGACGAGCCACTGGTGGTCACCTTTCCTCACCCTTCGCCGTCGTCCACTCCATGACGGCGTCCTTCGTGATCGTGGCGCTGCCGAGGGCCATCCACCGTTTGCCGTCGAGGGAGGCGACCCAGGCGTGCCCCTTGGCGGGAGTCACGCCGCAGAGGCCCGTCACGACCAGCCCGCCCCCGGCATCGGTCTTGTACGTCACCGCGACCGTGTGCCGCAGCACGTCGAAGGCGTTGGTGTCGGTCGCAACGGGCTTCATCGCTTCCAGGGTGAAGCCGCGCGCCTTGTCCGTGATCTTTAGGGTGACCGTGCTGTCCTTCTTGACCGCCGCGGGCGCCCCTGCGGAGTCGCGCGGCGAGGGGCCGCAGAGGCAGGACAAGACGAGCAGGGCGGTTGTTGCCGGGAAGCGGGCCGAGCGCCAGGTCGTAAGTCACTCCACGTCTGGGAAAGGAAACGGGCGAAATGAACGACGGACTGACGCCAGCGATTGTCTCACCACGCCGACTACTTGATACTCATCCCGTCTATCCAAAGGCGCACCGGCAGCCCGCCCCAGGGGAAAAACTCGATGGTCGCGTAGTTGAGTGTGGCCGGCAGGTTCCCCTCCCGTCTCCACTGCCCGTTGCCCGCCAGCGGAATGGTCCAGTAGGTCCAGTCGGCCCGATCCTCGGTATTCTGCGGATAGTTCTTCTGGTCATCAAAGGGTCTGAGAAGGGCGAACTTCTCCTCGGACTCGTAGAGCGTCACCGTGGGCATCAGGCCCTTCCAGGCGTGGATGTTCCCGTTGAGCTGCTTGCTCCAGAAGACCAGATGGGTCTTGCCCGCAAGCGGGATACCCGCCTTCTTGGACCGCGGATACATGAGACTGATGGGGTTGCCGGAGGGCGACACCCGTACCGCGATCGACGACTTGCCCGCGAGGAGCTCCTTCGTGTCCTCGGTAATCTGCACCTTCGACCGTGGCTCGGGAACGGATCGCACACGCTCCACCGCCCGTTCATGTCCTCGCTGCACGTGGAGGCCCTCGCGGGGATAAACTTCCTCCCAGACCCAATCGGCGGCCTGGCCCTCGGTGCCCCACTCGGGACGATCCTCGACGACGCGGAAGTCGCGGTAGGCAAGGTCCGAGAAACGGCCGTTGGTCGCCGTGACGCCCATGCGGTAGAAGCCCGGCGCCTTGAACACGTGCGCGGTGCGGGGCTGGGTGACGATTGTCCCGTCGCCCAGGTCCCAGCGGAAGGTGAGCCGGTTGCCGCCGGGATCGGTGCTCCCCGAGGCATCCAGCACGATCTCCTGCCCCACTACCCCGACGGACGGCCCAACCAGCGCGGCCTGGGGCGCCCGTGTGATGCGGGCGTTGTCCTGACGCAGGGTGAGGTTCGTGGCGACACCTCCGCTCACCATGTTGCTTTCCCGGTTGTCCTCACACTCGTTGGCGGCCATGTCGATCCAGTCGGCGAACTCCAGGTAAATGCCCCAGCGGTTGCCGCGGAGGACGTTCTGTTCCAGGACCCAGTGAAAGTCCTTGAAACGGTGCTGGGGCGACGAATCGCCGAACAAAGCAATGCCGGCGCCCTCGTTGCCGAGGCACTTGTTGCGGCGGGCGATGGTATGGCTCGCCGGCCCGGCGAAGATGATGCCTGCGTGTCCGTGCTTGGGCGCGTACGGCGCGTAGCTGAAGGGAAAAGGGGCGTTGTGGTGTCCCTTCGGATCGCCGTTGTAACACGCCTCGTTGTCTTCCAGGACGGTCTGATCCGACATGCCCAACCAGAAGCCATGGCTGCCGCGGTTGGCCTTGTTATGGCGGTAGGTGTTGCGTGGCGACTGGGCCTCGAAGCAATTGTTGTGGGCGTAGGAGGCGTCGTTGCCCTCGAACACGTTGCCGCTGCTGACCCAGCCTTTCAAGGCCCGGATGAACACACCGTCGCCGCCGTGCCGGATGTCGTTGTCCAGGAAGCGGTTGCCGTTCGAGCCGGACTCGACCAGCACGCAGGCCGAGTCGCGGGCGTGGACTTCGCCGGGTTTGATGCGCAGCCCCCAGCTGAGGTCGTTTTTGCGGACCCGGTTGCGGCAGGCCGTCCACAGCCGCAGACAGGTGTTCGAGGTGTGGGAGAAGTCGTTCTCTTCCACGGTATTCTCATCGCACTGGACCAGGCTACAGGCATCCCAGACGCGGTTGGCCTTGTTCTTGCGGAGGGTGGAATGATCGACCCGCTCCAGCACGATGCCGCCGCGGAAGTCCGGGCCGCCCCAGCCGTGTTCCGGGTCGTGGAAATTGTCGGAGAAGTCGCAATTCTCGATGAGCCAGCGGCTGCCGTTGACGACTTTCAGCCCGGTCTCCCAGCCCTTGACCTTGACGTTCTTGAGGGTGACGCCCGAGACGCCCTCGGCCGAAATGCCGGCCTCCTTGTAGGTCTTGGGGTCGCCCGTGGTGACGCCGATGACCCATGCCCCTCGACCGTCGAGGGTGATGTCCGAGGATTTGATGACGATACGGCCGTAGGATTTGGCCGGGTCGAGTACCGTATCTTTGGTGATCTCCAGTGGCGAGAGCGTCTCGGCGGTGTCGGCCGCCAGCGAGGGAGACGAGGATCCTTGCCAGACGAAGGCCGCGATGAGGAACATGACTCCAACCAGGCCCAAGGCACAGGCTCGCACTGCCGAAAAACCGCACTTGTTAACCATCGCCGTTCTCGCAAGGTAAAGTGATGCGATGACTACCGGGGCAAGGCGACCGCGCCTTGGCGACCAGTCCCATTGTACGCGCTCGAGCGACCGGTTCCCGCTCGGCAGGATCGGCGATAGCCGGCCGGACACGCCGTCAACCATGCGGTCGAAATCGATGCCGAGATTGTGGTACACCGTCGCCAGCACGCAGCCATCGGGGATGGGCCGGTCCTTCGCGTTTGCCGCGGTGGCGTCGGTCGAGGCGATGACCTGGCCGGTGCGCATTCCGGCGCCGGAAGGCCGCGCCCCGTTAATGCCCGCCCAGTGGCCGCGGCCGGCTTGAGGTCAAAGGTGTCCTGATGGGCGAGGCCAGCTGACAGGTACCGCCTGATGATCGGGGGCTCGCAGTTGCCGGCCCCGGCGTGCCGGTCGGCGCGGAGCAGGTTCGGCAGCGTCAGGCGACCCAGCACCAGGCCGCCGATCTGCTGACAGGGGCGGCGCGGCTTCCCTGCGGACGAGGTTGTGCGGAGCGTCATGGAATATGACCTGGAGGGCCTCGCACTACCTCTTCAACGCCAACGAACGCCTGCGGAGCCTTATCACGCCCTCCAGGCTCGCTTCCTGACGGCATTTTCGCCCCGTTCAAGCGCTGGCCTCCTGCTCGTAGCAGCGCCCTGGTCGTCTCCTTCTTCCAGTCCGAGTGACTAAGTATAGAAACAGAAGGGGGAGAAGCACCATGAATAGTACCTCTCTTCCTCTCTATTAGCGCAGCGCCAATCCCGTAGGATCTCGCCCGGTTCAGCGCCTTGTCCTTGCCGCGCCACAGCTTCTCTACGCGAACGTACAGGAAGCCGACCCGCACCAGCGCCGCCAAGAAGGCGCAGCACTTGTTCTTGTGCCAGCGGATGCCCAGGTCACCGCACAACCTCGGCACCAGCTGCCACGCCAGCTCCCGCCACGGGTTCCGCTTCACGAAGGACACGACACGACCCGCCGCCTCGTAGGTGACCGCAATCTCTTCCGTGTGCAGCAGCGCATGAACCTCTTCCTTGAGGACGCGCCGCTGCTCGTAGCTGAACTTGAAGACCTCGTCCTTTCCGAGGTCTGGAAACCACCGCGCCTTCTCCGGCAGGTTCGCCCAGGTGCTGCGGTCGTGGAGGACGATGCCGCGCTGTTGACAGTAGGCGATGACAGCCTCCAGCTTCTTGCCGCTCTCCTCGGGCGCCGCCTGGTAGCCGTTGTTGCGGTAAACCACCTCCACCATCTTCCCGGTCGAGCGCATCAGCTCCGCGAAATCGTGGGTCAACCGGTCGGAGAACGCCTGGTGCGGCAGCGCCAGGAACGCCTCCTCCAGCCAGTCCGCGCACTCTTCTTCGTCGAGGAGCCCCTGCTTGCAGATGAGGCGGGCGGTCACCACGGCGTACTTGCCGATGGTGTCCTTCTCGGGCACCGCCTTACCGCTCCAGAAGTCGAACAACGTCCGCAGGCACCTTCCTTTCAGCCTTCCTATGCTCCCCATGCCGGTCCCTCTCGTCTTTGTGCGTTTTGGCGGCTTCGGCGGTTCCGGCCGTGGCGCTTCGTGCTCCGGCGTGTTCTGCGCCAGGAAACCCAGGAAGGCATGCTTCTCGACGTTCTTGCGGTCCCAGGGTCACCCTTCGGCCGAAGTACAAGTTTCCCAGCCTGCTCGAAGGTATCGGTTCGGCCGGCTAGGGGTGTCGTGCCTCATGTTACTCCAGAAGTTTGCGGCGACGCTGTCGAGCCACCGCAGCGGCATGCGGGCCGACTACGACTGCCGGATTTCGACAGGACCCCTGGAAGGGACCAACAACAAGATCAGGACCACGCAGCGGCAAGCCTACGGCTGCCGCGACCGAGAGTTCTTCGAGCTGAAGATCCTGGCCCTCCACGAGGCCAGGTATGTTGGAGTCGGATGAACCAGTATTATGGCCGGCTGGTCGGGATGGTTGCGTGGCTTTGTCCTTGTTGCCCCCAGACCTGCCGCAAGTCTTCCTTCCTGGAGTACAGACTCTGGCCCTGCTGGTGGAAGGTCACGGTCTGGGCTGCGATCCTGCCGCCGCGTGAAGAAGCCTGGAACGGCCCTGACCCGATAAGTAGAATGACCGCAACTGACTACCCCCACCCAGTATCCGACGATCGTCAACGACGTGGTTGACCATCGCCGTCGAGCGGACGATCCCGGGGTAGCACTGGCCGGTCTTGGGGTTCTTGCGCTTCTCGGTGCGGAAGACGGGCGTCTTCTCCTGGGCCTTGCCGACGAACAGGACCCCTTCGGGCTGGTCAAAGCGCGCCAGGTGCTCGGCCGCGACGTCGTCTTTGCGCTGCTTCTTGGCGAAGGTGACTACCGGGACGGCGTGCGCGGCGGTGAAGGCGTCGATGGCCTGGAGGAAGGCGTCTGTGATGGGGGCGAGCAGGGCGGAGGAGGCGAAGAGGTGTCCGCGGTGGTAGCGGAGGAAGCCGACCACGCCGAGTTCGCGCTGGAGCTGGGGGACGTAGACGTTGAGGTACATGCGGTCGATGCCCTCGACTTCCAGGGTGACGTGGTCACATAGGACGTCGGCGACTGTCTTCGCTAGACTCATGGGTGGGTTCTGGTCGCAGGAGGCCGCAAGGCCAACCGACCGCAGTGCGGTCAAAAATGGGAGCGGCTCGTCCGCATCCCGCTCGTTCCCTCGGCCAGAACCCTCCTCAACTTCAGCGAATCACGATGACTTCACCGTAAATCTTGTCGGTCTGAGGCGCAGCCTCGTTAGACCTTGAACGGTAAGCGGCACCCACTCCCACGGATCGACCAACTCCCGGAAGCGGTAGCTGAAGGACAGAGTTGCGTCACGCCCCTATCAGGCGGTCGGTCCCCGCGCCCCTCGGCCTCGATTGTCTTGCGGAGGTCCAGGGTGCCCGTGGGGCCGGGCCAGGCTTCTCGGCATCGTCGTCCCTCGGCCCGGCGCTTCTCGCGGATCTCCTCGCGAATGCTACGGAGGCTATCGCCCACGCCCATGATGAAGTCGTTCAGGGCCGCGCCGGGCTCGACCGGCCGCCCGAGGTTGCCGCGGTTGGGTCGATGCGTACTTCCACCTCGATCACTTGTCCGCAGGGGGTACGTCTTCTGCTTCCCTCTCGTTTCGGTTGGCCTCGTAGCCTTCCGGGCGGACCTGCGACCAAGGGGCCGCAACGGACCCCAACAGCGCCAGGGCCAGCAGCAGTGAGCTGGCCTCGTAGCCGGCGGGCGGCGGCAGGGCGAAGGCCGCGTCGGTAGCCCGCTCCGCCGCGGGTAAACACTCCGGCGCCCCTGGCAGGCCCCCCCGGCCGAACTCACCCGGCTCGTCCGGCGAGGCCACCGGACGGACGACCTCAGCCGGGACAGCCGCGCCGGGCCACGGCCCCGCCTGGCCCGTGGCCGGCAACGATGGCGGGACTCCGGGGGCGAGGGGTGGCAGGGCCCCTTCCGGCGCGCGGAAGATGCGATCCAGGGCGCCTTGTGGCTCCGCGGGGCCCGGGCCAGCCTTCTCGGCGTCGTCGGCCCCCTCGGCCCGGCGCTTCTCGCGGATCTGCTCGCGAATGCTGCGGAGGCTATCGTCCACGCCCATGATGAAATCGTTCACGGCCGCGCCGGGCTCGACCGGCCGCACTCCGCCCGGGGGGCCCGGCTCGGCCGCGTCGTCCCCCGCGCCGCCACCGCCACCGCCAACCAGCATGACGGCTAACGCGACCGCCAAGTCCCCCCGGGCGAGCGGGCCAGCGTCTCCCCCGAACCCGCCCTGCGCGACGGCGCCTTCGTCGGTCGGGCCGCCCACCCCGGCATCTGTCACAAAGACGGCGACGAGGAAGAGCCCCGCCTCGCTCACCGACTGCACCTCGGGCGACTGGCCGCGTGGCTCGAGCGGGCTGCGTATCCCCGGCACGGCGATGCCCTCGGACAGGGCGAAGACGAAAAGACTGCCCTCCCCCGCATTGGTGGCGAAGATGTCCGTTTGGCCGTCGTTGGTGACCAGCTGCAAGGCGTTGGGGTCGGTGAGCCGGGCGTCCCGAAAGAGGAGGTCGGGAACGAGTTGCCCGTCGCTGTCCGGGGCAAGCAGTTCCACGGTGCCGCCACTGAAGCCCGCTACCATGTCGCCGTTGGCGCCCACGCCGAACGTGGTGAGGGCGGTGGAGGCAAAGGCCAGTGCGGTCGCCAGCGTGCTTGTATTGACCCGGAAAATCCCCTGCGTCGTCCCCAGCAGTCCGTCGCTGACCGGGCCGAGCGGAGTGCCAGGCAGAGTCACGGATCGGGTGCTGGGAATGGCGAAGAAGCCACTGCCCTTCCCGCCCGAGCCGATGCCCGGGACGAGGGCCAGCGTGCCGTCGTTGTTGGTGGCCAGCAGGTCGGGGCCCTGGGTGCTGCCGGGTTGCTCGACGAAGGACACACCGTTGGGGCCGCTGCCGCCGGAGCTGAGGCGCTGATACGGTGTCGCGACCCACTGGCGCGTGCTCGGATCGATGGAACCGATCAGGAGGGAGATATCGTTGGACCCCTGGTTGGCCACCGCGAGGTCGGGGATGCCGTCGCCGTTGATATCCCCGACGGTAATCGAGACCGGGTCGTCGCCGACGTTGTAGCTGTGGACCAGGTTGAACTGACCGGTGGCAGGATCGTACTGGTAGAGCAGCACGTCATTGCTCAGGCTGTTGGCCACGGCCAGGTACGGGTTGGGGTCGCCCGGGACGGAGAAGGTCTGGACGGCCCCTGGGGCCAGCAACGGCAGTTGCTGGCTGGCGCCGATCGGGACGGGGGGGCCGATTCGAGTGGTGCCCGGGATGAGGGAGTAGAGCCACACCTGGTCGAGCTTCTGGTCGGCGACCACGGCGTATTGCTGTCCGGTGCCCTTGATGGTTCCGACGGCCAGCGGGGCGCCTTGCAGGTTGGCACGATCGGGCGCGAAACCGCCGTGGCCATCGTACAGCAGCGTCAGGATGTCGCCGTAGGCGTTGCCGACCAGCAGGGCCAGCTGGCCGTTGACCGTCGCCACCGAGAAGCCGCTGGGGTCGTTGCCGGCGTCCACGACGGTTGGGGCGGCGAAGGTGCCGTCGCCGTTGTTGCGGTAGATCCACACCTGGCCGAGGTCCTCCATGAGGACGGCCACGCTGGCAAGCGAGTCGCCCGGCAGCGTCAGGCTGACGGCCTGGCCGGGTCGGTTGCTGGTGAGGTAGGTGTCGGCGAGCTGCGGGGTGGCGAAGCGACCCGGCCCCTGCGCGGGCAGCAGGCTGAAGCTCTCGTCGCCGAGGTTGACCAGCACCAGGTCGGATTGTCCCGGGCCGGTGAAATCGCCCGTGGCAAGGGCGACCGTTTGCAGCTCGCTCACGACCGTCTGTTCGCCCGAGTTGGGATCGACGGCGATGTCGAACGGGCCGGTGCCGGCCCGGTAGCGCGATTGCTGACTGAACGAGTGGGCGGCGTCGTTGAAGAGGACGGTGTAATCGCCGGAAACCTGGTCGCTGACGACGACGTCGGGCCCGTTCGGCCCCCCGCCCGCGAAGGCGATGTCGGACGGCCCCACCCCCACCGCGTACGTCAGCGGCGCGGTGAACTGACCGGAGGGGGTTTGGAAGGCGATGCTGACGCTGTGGTCGAAGTCGTTGGCCACCACCAGGTCGTCGAGGCCGTCGCCGGTGAGGTCGGCGGCGGCGACGCGCACGGGAAGGTTGCCCGTCGCCACCGTGCCGGCGGGCTGGAAGGAGTCCGTGGCGGGGGACCAGGCGTAAAGGGATACGCGATTGCCCGCCGTATCGACCGCGGCCACTTCCCATCCGGCCGCGGTTCGGAACGCGGTCACGTCGCGGGCGGGCTGACCCGGGTTGATGACCACCGGCGGCGCGAAGAGGTCGGGGCCGCCAGGGAGGCCCTTGCGGAACAGCAACTCACCGGTGGCACTGAGGGTCACACTGTCGGGCAGGCTGTCGCCGTCAAAGTCGTGCAGGATGGGGACGTCACGGATCGCGATGCCGTTCTGGGGCGTCGCCGTCTGGAATTCGCCCTGCCCCGCGCCCAACAAGACGGTCACCGTATTATCGCCGCTGTCGGTCGTGGCGAGACCCAGATTGCCGTCCTGGTTGAAATCCCCGGCCACCACGGCGGAGGGCTCGCTCCCGACGGCGTAGATGACGGGGGGCTGGAAGGTCAGGTCGCCGTTCCCCCGCAAGACCGAGACCGTGTTGTCGCCGGGGTTGGTGACGATGACGTCGAGGTTGCCGTCGCCGTAGAAGTCTCCCACGGCCAGGCCCACGGTCGGCGTGAGGCCGGTCCCCAGTTGGTACGTGTGGACGGGCAGGAAGGTGCCGTCGCCCTGCCCCCGCCACACCGTCAGCGTATTGGGGAACGCGCGACTGTCGTTGTTGGCGACGGTAACGAGGTCGAGGTTGCCGTCGTGGTCGAAATCCCCGACGGCCACCGACCCATAGAAGCCGGGGTTGCCCTCCGTGAGAGCTGCGGCCGTGGACTGGAGGCCGCCGCCGCCGCCCAGCAACACCCCGAGCGTGCCTTGCTCGTCGGCGGGGGGGAGGTCGGGAGAGTCGATGGTGGCGAGGTCGAGAAAGCCATCGTGGTTGAAATCGCCGACGGCCGCGCCGCCGCCCTGACTCCCCCCGAACACGTTCGGGCCCCCGAAGGTCCCGTCCCCGTTGCCGAGCAATACGGACACCGTGTTGTCCGAATTGTTGGTGACGAGGTCGAGGTTGCCGTCGCCGTTGAAATCCCCCACGCCGATGGCATCGACGGGGCCGTAGGCCACGACGGGGTAGCCGGCCATCGACCCCACGCCGGTCACCGGGTAGTTGACGGCGGGCAGGAACTTGCCGTCGCCCAGCCCCAGCAAGATCGACACGGCACTGTCATAAGTCCCGGTGACGGGGTCGATTTGATTCGCGTTGACGGCGACGGCGATGTCGAGGTTGCCGTCGCCGTTGAAATCCCCGACGGCGACGGCCGCCGGACTGTTGCCGATGCCGACGACGTTGCTGACGAAGGGCAAGGCGTAGTTGACCGCAGGCAGGAAGGTGCCGTCGCCCCGCCCGAGCAGCACCGACACGGTGTTGTCACCGGCGTTGGCGACGACAAGGTCGAGGGTGCCGTCGTGCGTGAAATCTCCCGCGGCCACGGCCGAGGGGTCGCTGCCCACGGCGAAGCCCGGGAACGACAACGGCGGCACGGACGGATCAAAGGTGGACCCCAGTACGTAGCCCCGGTCCCCGCCGCCCGCCTCGGCCGCCGCCGACACCTCCAGGTAATAGGTGCCGGGTTGCAGCTGCTGCGCCAGCCGCGCCGGGGCGCTCCCCGTGGCCTCCGCGTCGGACTCGATGAGCAGCTGTCCCGAGTCACCGTAGAGAGTCAAGCGGGGGAGTAGCGCCGTCTCGTCCGAAGGCGTCACGGTCACGGCCAGGGCGCCCGTTTCGCCGACGGTCAGGCGGAAGTAATCGTGACCGCCGTCGCCCAGGGTCGCCCGAAGGTCTGCATTACCGTTGATCACGTCCGCCGTCGCCAGGCTGTCGTTCGAGCCCGTCTCGGTCGAGGGAGAGCGGGCGACGTTCAGCGTGTACGTTCCCGTCGAGGTGCCCCCGGACCCGCTGCCGAAGGTGAGGGGGTCGTAGTCGATGTTGCCGGCGCCGGAGACCCCCACGTAGTAGGCGCCGGCGGTGGGGGCCGTGAACGTCAGCGGCGCGCCGGGCGCGCTCGGCCCGACGGCCAGTTGGCGGCCCGCGTCGTCGAAGACGCGCAGGGCGCTGTCCAAAGGGCTTAACGCGTTCGGAGGCGTCTTCACCTCGACGGTGATCTCGTCCCCGAAGTTCGCGAGGCTTTTATACAGGTCCACCTGGTCGGGGGCGGCCGCGATGCCCTGCGCCTGCGCCTGTTGGTTGCCGTCGAAGGCCAGGGGGAGGGCGCTGGCCAGCGTGCCGTGAGCGGGTGATCGCGCGACACTCAGCGTGTAGGTGCCGGTGAACGAGCCGTCATTAAAGGAGCCGTCACTGGGCACGAGCGGGTTGTATAGCACGTTGTATTCGCTCGAAACACCGAGGTAGTATCTCCCGGCGGCGGGGGCCGTGAAAAGCAGATGCGGATCGATCGGGCCGTTCAGGCTGAAGGTGTTGGACAAGGCCAGTTGCGTACCGTTGCCGTCGAAAGCGCGCAGATAACTCTGGAGCAGGTTGCTCGGGCTGTAAGCCGCCACGCCGGCGCTGACCGTGTCGCCGGCGCTCAGCCGGATCTGATACAGGTCCACCTGGTTGGGTTCCGCGATCGCGCCGGACGCCAGGGCGAGCTGGTTGCCGTCGAACGCCAGTGGCAGGGCCGTGGCCAGCGTGTCGTCGCCGGGCGATCGTGCGACGTTCAGTGTGTACGGCCCCGTCGAGTCGCCGCCCGCGCCGCTGCCGGACGTTAGGGGGTCGTAGTTGAAATCCGTGGCGCTCGAGACGCCCACCTAGTAGAGGCCCACGGCCTGGACCTCGTACGTCAGGGGGATGCCGCCGATCAGCTGGTTATCGTTGGTATCGAGCTGCTCACCGCTAGCGTCGAAGATCCGCAAGTAAGAGTTCACGGGGTTGTCGAAGCTGGCAGACTGGACCTCGGCCGTGAGTTCATCGCCGGAGTTGAGGCGGACTTGATACAGGTCCACCTGGTTGGGGTCGGCGAGGGTGCCGGGCACCTGGGCCTTCTGGTCGGCGTCGAACGTGAGCGGCACCGCGGTGTTGAGCGTGTCGTGGGCCGCGGGCGCCAGCCGGCTTTCCAGCGGCTCAACGCAGGGCCGAGAGCGCCCCACCGCACTCTCCCGTCGGACAGAGCGTCTCATGGGCGTTCCCTCTCTTCTCACCTGGCCCCATTTCGGGGCGGTTCGCAGGCCCGCGATGTTCAAGGCGGTTCTGCGAACCGCCGCTAAACGACGTCTACCGGACCGGTCGGCTAAACTCACTTCGCAGCTGTGCGAAGTCGGTGCGGCCACTGATCGGCCGCAGGGCGGGGTCCGTCCAGAAGTCGGTCCGCTCGGCCAGCGGCGCCTTCAGGCAGGCGGCCCGCAGCAGCGACAGCGCCCGGTATTCCTGCTCACGGCGCAACTGTGCGCCCTGTCCGGTCGGCAGCTCCAGGTCCGTCGCGACTCTCGCGGCCGCCTGGGCATAGATCCGCGCCGCGTTGTACAGCGTCCGCGCCTTGGGGGGCTCCTCTTTGAGGGCGGCTTCGCCGTCCGCCACCGCCGGCCGCCACAGACCCAGCAGCACCCGCGCGTAGCCTCGGCCGCCGTAGCAGTCCGCCCGGTGGCTCCCCTTCTGCCGCAGCGCCTCGTCGAAATCGCGCAGCGCCAGCTTCGGCGCGTCCTCGGCCAGGTACGCCCAGCCGCGGTAAGCGAGCGTCGCCGAGTCGGCCGGCTTGCCCTCCCCTCGCTCCAGCTCCAGGGCGTGCGTGAAGTCATCGATACCGCCGGCGTAGTCGTGCATTTTGACGCGGCCCAGCCCCCGCGCCTTCGAGGCGATGGCGGAGGGGGGCCCTTGGCCAGATAGCGGTCCAGGGCCGCCACCGCCTCCGCGATGCAGCCCAGTTCCAGCAGCGTTTCGCCCCGCAGCTGGTGCGCCTTTACCAGGTCCGGCGCCGTGACCAGGGCCTGATCGAAAGCCTCCAGGGCGTCTCCGTACTTCTCCAGCCGGAAGAAGATCCGGCCGCGCTGGAGTTGGTCGTCGGCCAGTTCGTGGACACTGCCCGCCGCCTGCCCGAGGCGGATTGCTTCGTTCAGGTCCGGCAGCGCCTCCGCGTAGGCACCTCGCGTTTCGTGCAGCCCCGCGCGCGTCCGGTACAGTGCTGCGGATGGCGCCAGGGTGATCGCCTGGTCCAGCTGCGGCAGCGCTTCCTTCAAGCGGCCGCGGCGCAGGTGGGCCTCCGCCAGATTGGCGTACGCCTGCGGCTGCTGCGGCCGCATCCCCGCGGCGCGCTCCAGGTCGGGCACCGCCGCGTCGTAGCAGGGCGCGGCCAAGTCGTCCTCCCGCCGGGCCTCGCCGGGCCGCCCGAGCCGGCGCAGCGCCCGCGCCCGCTCCTCGTGCCCCATCCCCTGGCGAAGGCGCACCACGGCGCGGTTGACGCACAGGCCGTAATGTTCCACGTCGTCGGTCGCCAACTTCTCGGCCGCGTCGAAGTCGGCAAAGGCGGCCTCGAAATCGCCCAACTCCCCGTTGACGAAGCCGCGCAACAGGTACGGCCAGACCAACGCCGGCTTCATGCGCACGCAGGCCGTTAGCGGGGCCAACGCCCGCTCGAAGTGCGGCGGCCGCTGGCGCAGGTAGCAGCCCGCCAGGCAGTAGCTGGCCCAGAAGTGATCCGGCTGTCGCTCCAGGACCTTCATCAGGTGCGCCCGCGCCTGTTCCCAGTCGCGGGCGCGATAGGACGCCATGCCGAGCAGGAAATGGTCCACGGGATGCGACGGTGCCAAGGCGGCTGCCTGTTCCTGCTCCTGCCGCGCGCGGGCCGCCTCACCCAGCTCCTGGAGCAACTGTGCCCGGCGCTGGTAGCAAGAGCGCGTGACCAGCCCCAGCTGCCCGGCCCGGTCGAGGAGGTGCAGCGCCTCGCCGGCCCGGGCGCGGCGCTCCTCGGGTGTGGCCGTCGCCGTGGGCGACAGCACTTCGGCCCAGGTCAGGTACAACTCGTAGCAGCTTTCGGCGAGCCATTGCTCGACGTCCGCACCGAACAGGCCGGCCTCGAACGGGGCCGGCGGGGCCGGGCCGTCGTCGGCCAGGCCGAACAGGGCGAGTCCGTCATGGGCTGCCGCCCGAGCCGCCTGCCCATGCGCCGACTGGTCCCCTTCCTCCAGGGCCAGCACGGCGTGGAACATCGCCCGGTCGCGCTCCTCGGTGAAGCGGAGGACGCGCTGGGCGGCCTGCTGCAAGACACCGGCCCGCTTGCGCAGATCAGCCATCGCCGGATCGTCGCCGACCCGGGCCAGCGCCTCGTTGGCGGCGGCCACGGCGCCGGGCCAATCGCGCTTCTTCAGGGCGTCCTCGGCCTCGGCCACTCCCGTGGCGGCTCGTACCCGGGTCTCCGCCCGGGCGTTCTGGCGGGACAGCTCCGCCTCCAGGTCCAGGTTCTGCCGGTAGAGGAAGTAGCTGCCGCCGGCCGCCAGGAACAGCAGGGCCGCGATGCCGGCGGCCCACGCGGCCACCACCCAGGGCCTGCGCCGCGCGTATTTCCGGCCGCGTTCCCACACCCCGGCGCGGCGTGCCAGGATCGGTTCATGATTCAGGAAGCGGTGCAGGACCTCGGCCAGCTCCCGGGCGCTGGCATAGCGCTGGCGGGCGTCCTTCCGGAGACCTTTCAGACAAATCGTCTCCAGGTCGCGCGGGACCTTCGGCTGTAGCCGCGACGGCGGCACCGGCTCCTGGGTGCAGACCAGCTCAAGGGTGTCCGGGACTGTGGCCCCCTTGAATGGCGGCCGGCCCGTCAGCAACTCGTACAGGATCGCCGCCAGGCCGTAGACGTCAGTTGCCGGGCCGATGTCATTGAGGCGACCTTTGGCCTGTTCCAGGGCCATGTACGATGGCGTGCCCATGATGGCGCCGCTGTGCGTGTCCTGGCTGGCGCCGTCGAGCCGCTTGGCCAGGCCGAAGTCGGTGATCTTTGGCTCGAAGGCCTCCAGGGGCAGTTCGCTCACGTCTCCGGCCCCCGTCGCCTCGGCGGCGCCGTCCGGCTTGCGCGCCAGGAGCACGTTGGCCGGCTTGAGGTCGCGGTGCAAGACGCCGGACTGGTGGGCGGCGTGCATGGCGCGCGCCAGGACCGCGACGAGGCCGGCGGCCAGCCGCGCCGGCTGGGGCGTGCCGCGGATGCGCCGGTCGAGGTTACCGCCTTCCACGAGTTCCAGCGAGAAGAACGGGCGGCCGCCCTCCTCGCCAACCTCATAGATCTGCACGATGTTGGGGTGGCGCAGGCGCGCGATGGCCTCCGCCTCGGCCCGGAAGCGCTTGAGTTCATCGGCTCCCGCGTGGCTCGCCGCAAGGATCATCTTGAGGGCGACAGGCCGCTTGAGTTTCCGCTGGACGGCCCGGTAAACAACCCCCATGCCCCCGCGGCCCAGTTCGCCGAGAATGTCGTAGTCCCCCACGCTCGATGGGAAGGAAGCCGCAAGGTGGGGCGATCCCAGATCCCGGGCGCCGGGGTCCGCCGATCGCGTGGCGTATGTGGAGGGGACACCGTGGGACGGTTTGTCGAGTCTCGTCTTTCCTGCGCCATCGACTGTGGCCGGACCCGGGAAGGCAGAGCGAACGGCGTCAGCCTCGTCTGGGAAGCGCCGCAGGTACTCGTCGAGGTGCAACGCCTCGCCGGTCTGCTGGCGGTAGTACACCTCGACTTCCAGGAGGGCCTTGAGCAGTTCGCGGCGCTCCTCGGGCGACCAGTCGGCGGGAAGGTGCTCCTCGATGGCCGGGTTGCGGCCGTCCCTGACGGCCTGGTCAAAGAGGGCGCAGGCGTCGGCGATGCGCCGCCGGGCGTACAGGGACAGGGGCACGGTGTCGAGAGGGAGCGGGTCGCTCATGGGACGAAGGCCTCGCCAAGCCACCTCGTCGGGCAAACGGACACACGGGTTTCGCCCTGGATGGTACAACACCAGGACTCGCATTGCCAGACTTTGCGCGCCCCTTTCGGTTCATTTTTCGGAAGCTAGCCGATCAACACTCCCCTTGCCCCCTCCCTCCGTCTCCTCGCGTCTTCTGGTGTGAAAGCAGAAAGACCATGGCTCTTCAGCCCGTTTCTCACGCGGAACTGTCGGCCGTCTCAGTCCCGTCATCGTCGGGCAGACTCCGGCGCTGGTGAATTAGTAGGCGAGCAGCGGCAGCTTTTCTCCCTTCGCCCCTGTGGGGAGACTATTCCCTGCCGCTCGCCTTGGGGAGCTGGAACGGTCTGATTTTATACGACGGCCGACCCGGCCGCAAACGGAATCAATCGGTGAGGGGTTCCGCCCCCCGACGCGGAAGTCCTCAGTAGCGGGCCTCGCCTGCCACCGACTTCTCGTCCTGAAAGGAACAACCCACGTCCTTCGCCCGGTTCAGCAGCCACGGCTGGGTGGTTGAGGAAACGGGAAGAGAGGGTTCGAGGCAGCTGCCGGCGTGTCTGGCCTCCTCCCACGTCCGGCGGTCTTCAAACGGAGAAGGCTTTTCGATGAAAGGAGAATGAACCATGGTGGAGATGCGCGAGGTCAACGCTACCGAGTTGACCCAAGTCGAGGGCGGGCTGCTCTTTATCTTCGCCGTCGTCGTCCGCGACGCGGCAGTCCTCCTTTGGCCCACCAAGGCTTCTTAACGGCTGAGGAGGAAATCCGGTGCCCTCCGGATACGGCTGTCATGAGTGGCGGGAAGGGCAATTGCCCTGGAGGGGGGCGACACGAGCGCCCCCCCTCCCCGCTCACGTACGGGATAACCCGCGAATTCGCGGCCGCCAAAGGGACTGGAGTGAAATCCGAGGTGAGGCATGTTACACCGCTACGCTTGTGTCCGCCAAGCTGATCAGAGCGACTGCGGGGCCGCTGCCCTGGCGACAGTCGCGCTGCACTACCGCCGGCCCTTTGGCCTCCAGCAGATGCGCGACCTGGCCGGCACCGACCGGGTTGGTACGAACCTCCTGGGCTTGTTGCGGGCGGCCGAGAAGCTTGGCTTCTCGGCCAAGGGCGTCAAGGGGCCCTACGAGGCGCTGCCGCAGGTGCCCCTGCCTGCCATCGCCCATTTGCGTACCGACGAAGCCTGGGACACTTCGTCGTCCTCCACAAGGTGACGAAGAGCGCGGTCGTCGTTGCCGACCCGGCGCGCGGCGTCGAAGAGCTGTCCCGCGAAGAGTTCTGCCGGCGCTGGACCGGCTACCTGCTGCTGGTCGTGCCGCAACAAACAGCGCCTCCCCGGGGCGGCACGGGTGGAGCGGTGAGCCCCTGGGGCCGCTTCCTGGGACTGCTCGGGGCCCACAAGTCCATCCTGGTCGAGGGGTTCGTCTGCGCCCTGCTAATGACCGTGCTGGGAATCGCCACCTCCTACTTCGTGCAGCACCTGGTGGACTCGGTGCTGGTCCGCCACGAGACGAAGCTGCTCAACGCCCTGGGCGTCGGCATGGTCCTGATCGTCGTCTTCCGCACGCTCTTCGGCGTGCTGCGGCAGTACCTGCTGGCCCACGTCGGCCGGCGGGTGGACCTGGCGCTGGTCGCCGGCTACGCCCGCCACCTCCTGGGGCTGCCTCTGCGCTTCTTCGAGATGCGCCAGGTGGGCGAAATCCTTTCGCGGGTCAACGACGCCGCCAAGGTGCGTGAGGCCATCAGTGGCACGACGCTGACGGCGGTGGTCGATGGCACGCTGGTCGTGATCTTGCTGGCCGTGCTCTGGCTGTACGACGTCCCGCTGGCGCTGGTGGCGACTGCCTTCGTCCCGCTCCTGCTGGCCAGCGCGGTGGTCCACCACCCGGCCGCGCAGCGACGGTCCCGGGCGGCGATGGAGCGGGCCGCCCGGCTCTCGGCCCACCTGGTGGAAGACGTCTCCGGCATCGAAACGGTGAAAGCCTTCGGGTGCGAACGTCTGCGGGCCGAGGAAGGGGAGTCGTACCTGGTCGGCCTGGTCCAGTCGGTGTTTTCCCTGCAGAAGCTGGGCATAAGCATGAGCACCCTCGGGATGGCCGTCACGGGGGTCGCGGGCCTGGCGGTCCTCTGGTACGGCGGCCACCGGGTCATGGAGGGGGCGCTGACGATCGGCCAGTTGATGTTCTTCTACTCGTTGTTGGGCTACCTGCTGGAGCCGCTCGACCGCCTGGCCTCGGTGAACCTGAAGCTCCAGGACGCCCTGGTCGCGGTGGACCGGCTGTACCAGGTCCTGGACCTGGAGTTGGAACCGCTTGGCGACCCCAAAAAGGTGGAATTCACGGGGGTCCGTACCGGCCTGGAGCTGCGGGAGGTGAGTTTCCGCTACGGCTGCCGGGCCAACGTGCTGGAGACAGTCAACCTGCGCATCCCGGCCGGCAAGACCGTGGCCATCCTCGGCGAGAGCGGCTCGGGCAAGTCCACGCTTCTGAAGCTGCTCATGGGGTACTTCGCCCCGACCGAGGGCCGCATCCTGATCGACGGCACCGACCTCCAGGACTACGAGCTGGCGTCGCTACGGGGCCGGATCGGCCTGGTCTCGCAGGAGCCGTTCATCTTCAACGGCACGCTGCGGGAGAACATCGCCCTGGGCGCACCGGGGGCGACCCTGGAGGAGGTGCTGGCGGCGGCGCGGGCGGCGGGGCTGGAGGAGTTCATCAGCCGCCTGCCGGAGCGGTACGAGACGGTCATCGGCGAGCGCGGCGCCAACCTCTCCGGCGGCCAGCGGCAGCGGCTGGCCATCGCCCGGGCGCTGCTGCGGAAGCCGGAGGTCCTGATCTTCGACGAGGCGACCAGCCACCTCGACACCGCCACCGAGCGGGCCATCCAGGAAAACCTCCGGGGTGTGCTGGCCGGACGGACAGTCGTACTGGTCGCCCACCGCCTGAGCACCGTCAAGGAGGCCGACCTGATTTACGTGCTGCACCAGGGCCGGGTCGTGGAGGAAGGGTCGCACCGGCAGCTGCTGACCCGGGACGGCTGGTACGCGACCCTGTGGCGTGCCCAAAGTGACGACGGGATCGCTTCGCCGCGCCTGTCGCTCGCGGCCTCCCTGGCCGGCACCCCTAACGGTAAATCATTCGCGGAAGGAGCGAGCCATGCGTAATAGCCCGTACGTGGACCTGGCGAAATGCACCGAGTTCTGGCAGACCCTACAGGGCCGCCCGCCGAGGGTGGTACACGGAACGGCCCTCTTGCTGCTCGGCCTCCTCGCCGCGGCGTTGGCCTGGTCGGCCCTGACCCGGGCGGACCTCGTGGTCCGCGCACCCGGCCGCGTGCGGCCGGTGACGAACCCGGTCCGCGTGATCTCGGGGGCCAGCGGCGAAACCCTGAGCGCGACCTCGGGGGGGCGCGTCGTCGCCGTGTACTTCCACGAAGGGGATGAGGTGAGCCAGGGCCAGGTCCTGGTCGAGCTGGACACCCGGCAGCTGGACAGCGAGATGGCCAGGCGACGGCGGGCGCTCCAGGCCGGGGAGGAAGAGTTGGCGAAACTGGACTCCCTGGAGACGTTACAGGCGCGACAGTTCGAGACGGCGCAAGCGAAGGCGGAGACCGAACTGGCGGGGGCGCAGGGGAAAGTCCGCCAGGCGAAGGAGCGCCAGGCCCGCGAAGTTCGGCTAGCGGAATTGGAGCTGGAGGGCGCCAAGGACGAGGAGGCCCGGCTGAGCCGGCTGGTGGCCCGAGGGGCCAGCGCGCCCGCTGACCTGGTCAAGGCCAAGCTGAAGGCTCAAGAGGCGCAGGAGCAGTTGGCGAAGGCCCGGCTCCCCGTCGAGGAGAGCGAGGTCGGCGTCGCACGCCAGGCGCTGGCGTCAGTACCCCAGGAGTATGCGGTCAAGCGCAACGAACTGGAAACCCGGCGCGGGACCCGGCGCGGCGAGGTGGATGCGGCACGGATCGAGCTGTCGAAGCTGGAGCTGGAGCGGCAGCAAGCGATCCTCCGCGCCCCGGTGGCGGGAGTCGTGACGACCGGCGACGTGAAGGTCGGAGACATCCTGGAACGGGGCAGGCCGGTGTTGGAGATCGCCGAGCAGAAGGGGTTCGTCTTCGAGGCGGCGGTCCCCAGCGAGGAGGTCGGCCATCTGAAGGTGGGCATGCCGGTGCGGATCAAGCTGGACGCCTACGATTACCAGCGCTACGGCACCGTGCAGGGGACCATCTGTTACCTGTCGCCGGACTCGGGCCTGGCCGAGGGACAGCAAAGGGTCACCTACCTCGTGCGGGTCGCCCTGGAGGGCGACGCGGTGGGCCGCGGCGAATTTCACAGCCGGGTCAAGCTCGGCATGAGCGGCCAGGCGGATATCGTAACCGGCCAGGAGAGCGTCCTGTCGCTCCTGCTCAAGCGGATTCGCCAGACGATCAGTCTCGGTTGAGCAGTTCAGCAGGGAAACTGCGCAACGCTGGGACATACCGAGGTATGGCGCGATGGCCCGGTTTCCGTGCTTACCGTTCAGGGGCCACCGGTAGGAATACCTCCCACCGGTGCGGGCCCACGGCCGTTGCCACCCGACCGAACAAAAACCACCGCGCTGACCAACGGAGAAAGCGTCGTTGAGCAGCCGGCGGGTTGCTCCCGGTGAATGAAGCGAAGGCAAGTGACCATCAGGCTGAACGAGGTCGTTCCCTGGGGCCGGTCGTTCGATGAGTCCAGGCGAATGTTCGCTGTGTCGGACGATGACCTGGCCGGGCGCATCCTCGGCTGCGGCGACGGCCCGGCCAGCTTCAACGCCGAGGCGAGCGCCAGGGGCCACAGCGTCGTCTCGTGCGACCCCATCTACGCCTTCTCGCCAGCGGAGATCGAGCGGCGGGTGGAGGGCGCTTACGACCGCGTCATCGCCCTGGTGCGCCGCAACCCGGACGGGTTCGTGTGGACCCTCTTCCGCGACCCCGACCATCTCGGCCAGTGCCGCCTGGCCGCCCTGCGCCGCTTCCTGGCGGACTTCGAGGCGGGCAATGCGGGAGGCCGCTACGTCACCGCCTCGCTGCCCCGCCTCCCGTTCGAGGACCGCCGGTTCGACCTGGCCCTCGTCTCCCACCTGCTCTTCCTTTACTCCGGCCAACTGGACTTCGAGTTCCACTGGGCAGCCGTCGAGGAGTTGCTACGAGTGGCCAGGGAGGTTCGCATCTTCCCCCTGCTGACCCTGGGGCGCAGGCCGTCGCCGCACGTCGGGCCGATCTGCACGCACGTCGCCGGGAGGGGCTGGAGGGCCGAAGTCTGCGGCGTCCCGTATGAGTTCCGGCGGGGCAGCAACGAGATGCTGCGGATCACGCCAGAAAGCAACGAACTGACGAAGGGATGTGAGCAGCGATGAGGCAGCGTCAGGAAAGCACGGTCCTGTTCCTCTGCACCGGCAACTACTACCGCAGTCGGTATGCGGAAATCCTCTTCAACTCCGTGGCCGGGAAGATGAGCCTCCCGTGGAAGGCGTCATCGAGGGGGCTGGCCCTGGAGCGGGGCGTCAACAACGTCGGCCCGATGGCAGTGGAGGCGGTCACGGCACTGGAGGCGCAGGGCGTGCGAGCCGCCGAGGCCGCGACCCGCTTGCCGGCCCAGGTGACGACCGACGACCTCGAACGGGCGGATCGGGTCGTCGCTCTGAAGGAGGCGGAACACCTGCCACTCCTTCAAGAGCGGTTCCCGGTCTGGGCTGAGAAGGTCGAGTTCTGGCAGGTGGACGACGCCCCGGAGGCACTGCCCTTGATCGAGCGGGAGGTCATGGACCTGGCGGCCCGCCTGACCAGCGGAGGGAGGCGGCAGGAAGACCTGGAGATCGCCCTGGAAGGGCGACCCTCGCCGTGAAGCAGGAGGTCGTCAAGGGTCGGGGAGCTTCTTTATGAATGATGTGCTGTGCCGAAAATGGCACGATCTTCTCCGTGCCTGGGCCGTGGACCCCACCCTGGCTGGTCAGGTGTTCGAGGAGGTTCGTAAGCATTACGCCGAGCCGGGCCGCTTCTACCATACGCTGGATCACGTCCACAACGTGCTGGCAACAGTGGATAGCCTCGGTGCGTATGCTCGAAACCTTAATGCCGTGAAGCTGGCTGCCTGGCTGCATGACGTGATCTACGACAGCAGCGCCTCGGACAACGAGGAACGCAGTGCCGATTACGCCGAGCGGCTGTGCGAGAAGTTGTCTATACCCGAGGGTCGTATCGTTGCCTCCCTGATTCTGAAGACGAAGACGCATGACGCCGGCGCAGATTTCGCCTATGACGCGTCGAAGACGGCCCTCAACGCCTTCACCGTCCACCTGGCCCAGGAGCTGCGCGGGACGAAGATCAAGGTGAACTCGGCCCACCCCGGCTGGGTGAAGACGGACATGGGCGGCGCGGCGGCCCCGATGGACATCCCCGAAGGCGCGAAGACGAGCGTACAGCTGGCGACGCTGCCCGACGACGGCCCGACCGGCGGCTACTTCCACCTCGGGCAGCCCCTCCCCTGGTGAGGGAGTTGTCCGGCCCGGGATCTGGAGCCCTGTCGATAGGGCTTCCGGCACAGCGAATTCCACGCGATGCCGCCGACGGCGCAACAGGCGGTGGTGTCTTACAAGGACCAGTCCTCACGAGAGGTAAGTGGCCCCAACGATGCGGTACGTGGTCGTGGTCGCATCCGACCTGGGGGGGGACCGTCTGCCCTGGAGCAGCCGAGGTACTGGCTGCCCGAGGCCGTGGTCGAAACCCTGGCCCGGGTCACTCCCGGTGTCGGTCAGGAACACAGAGGGCGGCGCCCCGTAATTACGGAGGAGGAGGCGGATGCTGAACGCGCCTTCCGCACCTGCTGTCAAACCATCTCGTCGTCGGTCGTGGGTGTCTGGCATGGTGCCCCCGTTCGCTTCGAGCCATTAGCTCCCCTGGCAGTCCCATCCCTTCCCGTGGGGTGGCTGCGTGGGCTGGGGTGGGACCGGTTCATCAGGCCGGAAGCCGTGCCTGCCAGCCTGCCCGACCCGGCCCTGGCGTTCAACGACAAGCAGATGTTGACTATCCTCATTCAAGGCATTCCTCATCGCTTCCGTCGCCAGTTTCGCCCCCGAGGCCCTCCCCGCGCTGCTGGACGCGCAGCTCCGGGTGAAGGCGCAGAACCAGGCGCAGGGCAAGGAGGTGCTGCTCGCGGCGGTCGGCCGGCTCCTCGACAAGGCCCGCGAGGCCGCCGCACGCTCCCCCGACCCCGTCAAACAGGCCCTCGCCGGCGTCATCGCCGACGTCGAGCGGCTGGAAGTGTCCGTCCCCGCAGGGGGTGACGTCCTGGCGCTCTTCGCCGAACTCCCCAGCCTGGTGGAACTGTTCCGGGTGGTACACGTCTGGCTCGACCCCAATCGGTGGTTCGAGCGGGATGCCGACCGCCTGGGCGCGTTCGCCACGCCGGCGTCCCTCCTTTACGGCGCTCGCAGCGCCGTTCGGGAGCGAATTCTGGACGTGCGCGCCCTGTATCCCGACCGCCTGGAGCTGATCTCCAACGCGCTGGCGACCGAGGTGAATCATCACCAACCTCGCTGCCAATGCGTACGCCGGGGAAACCGATCTCTGGCTGGCGATCACGAACATCGTGGCGAAGATGCCCCAGCTCGTCCGCCCGTCGCAGCCGCGTGTCCCGAATCCCGCTGACCCCGCGGAGGATTACGCGGATAAGTGGGCCAAGGATCCCGCGCTCGAGCAGACTTTCTGGCTGTGGCACAGCGCGGTCCAGGCGGACCTCGCCAAGCTGCCCTCGCTGCTCGAGAGCTGCAATCTCGATCATCGTGTCCAGAGCATCTTCCGCGTGGAACTCACCCGGGACGAGCTGCGGTCGATGGCCGCCATTTCGCGGGTGGAAAGTCTGCCGGCAAGTGTCAAGGCGGCACCCGCCCTCGTCATTCCGTCCGCTCCGCGCCCGTGGGGTCAGGGATGGTAGCAGCACCGGGCGAACAGGTTCGGCACCTCGGGCTTGATGCCGCGCTGCTGAAGTATCCCGGTCTCCGCGTCGCCCCGTCCCGCGACGGAAGCGTGACAGTGAGCGGCGACTTGCACTTTCGCGTCCGAGGTCCGGCGCACGAGCTGATCGAGGACACGTACGCGGTCAGGATCCGGTTGCCGCAGCATTTCCCGCGGGACCTACCCACGGCGTGGGAGACGGTAGGACGCATCCCGAACGACTCCCACAAGATGGATGACGGATCGCTGTGCCTCGGAGCGCCGACGGAGTAGCGGTTGATACTGACGCTTTCCCCCACGCTGCTTACGGTGATTGAGAAGCTGGTCATACCGTACCTGTTCGGGTTTTCGTTCCGTACCCGCCACGGCTCGATGCCCTACGGGGAATTGGCCCACGGCCCCAAGGGGATCCGCCAGTACATCGCGACACTTTACGGCTCGCGATGCGCGGCCGATGTCAAGGAATTCCTACGACTTACCTCGTTGCGAAGGCGACACGCAAACAAGTGGCCCTGCCCATGTGGAAGCGGACGCCGGTTAGGGCGGTGTCACCACCACACGGTGAACGGACTACGCGACTGCCTGGGGCGCGCGTGGTTTCGCGAGGAATACGCGAGGGTCGCCGAATTCGAGGAGGGGCGGAAGCATCACTGATGATCGCCGGGCCATGAGTTGCGGCTATGCCCGGCGTTCGCCGCGCTGCTGGCCGACCCGGGGTAGCTGCCCGCGGCCTACCGGGCGCTGGCCGTCCCGGACGGCATGGGCAGAGGCATCGCCTCCTGGCTGCAGTACCGGGCCGGCGACGGCGGCCTGTCGCTGTTGAGCCTGGTAGTGCCGCCCGGCGCCGCCACGCCCGTCCACGACCACCTCGTCTTTAGGCTGGGCAGTCGCGGACCCCGCTGAAGGATGTTCTCGCCCCGAGGCGGCCGCTGCCGGCGCCGCACCCGTGTCGCCGTTCGGGGGCCGGCGGGTAACATAGCCGGCGGCTCGCCGCGGCCGTTCCCCTGGTCACCGGGTTGCCCGCGGCTCGACGTGGACCGAGAGCTGCATCGAATGGCCGCGAAACCAGGGTTCCTCAAGCCGGCCAGGCAGTCGCCCCCCGGAGGTTGAAGCATGCGCGTCGGTCACTGCCAGCTGGAGAGCAAGTGCGGCGACTTCGAGGGGAACCTGGCCAAGGTGGTCCGGGGGCTGGAGCAGGCCCAGCGCGAGCGCGTCGAGGTGGTCAGCTTCCCCGAGTGCTTCCTGACCGGCTACCCCGACACCGAGGAGCTGGCCCGCAAGCACGCCTTCGCCCTCGACTCGCCCGAGGCCCTGAAGGTGCTGGACCGCACCGCCCGCTTCGACCCGACCTTCGTCGTCGGCTTCAACGAGCTGCGCGGCCGCGACCTGTACAACACGGCCCTGGTGGCGCACAAGGGGCACGCCCTGGGCACGTACAGCAAGTGCTCCGCGTACATGCCCTTCCACAAGCAGGGGCGCGACTTCCCCGTTTTCGAGCGCGGCGGGGTCAAGTTCGGCGTCGTCATCTGCTCCGACGGCGGCTACGTCGAGCCCAGCCGCATCCTCGCCCTGAAGGGGGCGCGGGTCATTTTCGCGCCGCACTTCAACTACATCGGCAAGGAAGGGCTGGTCGGCCACTTCATGCACGTCCGCGCCGACCACGTGGCCCGCGCCGTGGAGAACGGCGTCTACTTCGTGCGCGGCAACAACGTGGTGCTGGGCCAGGACCCGGCCATCACGAAGACGGACGGGGTCGGCTACGGCGACAGCTACGTCGTCGATCCGTTCGGCGAGGTGCTGGTGCGCAGCCGGCGCCACCGCGAGGACTTCCTCTTCGTTGACATCGACCCGGCCGTGACCGACCGGGCTTGGAAGGTGGGACGGTCGCTGTGGAGCGTGCAGGAGTTCCACAAGCAGCTGCTGGACGCGGCCGGGATCAAGGGGTGATGGGACGAGGGACGCGGGCCTGGGGCGGGCCGCGTGAAGGGCGTGGCAGTGGTGACGTGCGTGACGGCAGGCAGCGAAACCGCGGGCGGCCGACGCCGGGCGGCAGCCCTGCCCTGCCCGCCCCCAAGTCCGGGGCGCTATGACGGCGCGTGGCTGGGGGTGGCGTCTGGGGCGCTTGGGGCGGTCCGGGTAGGGCACCGGAGCCGCCCCCGGCCGGCCGCCCGCGGGGGAGATATCAAACTGCGATCAGTTCCTTTCGCTCGTCTATACCAAGGTGCGTTTCCGGAGCGAGAATCTGGCGCCGTTCTTGATCCGCTCGATGTCGTGCGCGTTCCCCTCGATGGGGTAGCGATCCAACAAATCCAGCTCTCGCCGCGTTCCGATGTGCTTCAAGCACTCTGCCGCGATTGCCAACCCGCGAGCAGTGCGATGGTTCGACAGCCACTCTTCAAGAAGGCGAAGCTGTCGTTCCGGAAAGACGATTCGCTGTCCACCTCGCTCCTCGAAAAGGAAGTCCAGGTAAGGCCCGAATCGGGTATCATGGAAATACCGGTCGAGGCTGACGATCATGTATTGATCGGAGACCTGGAACCTGCTTTGATCTCCGACCGAGAGCCGCGGAAGGACATGCCGGCGAATCCACTCGCCGATCCGCTCGTCCGAACCAACGGCCCATTCAGTAGCCCAAGTGAAGGAACGAAGTTCCTCATTGGTCATACGCTCGAGATATGGCTCGAGACTTTCCAGGTGATGAACAGTGATCGGATTCGCCAGGTTCTTTTCGCGCCAGACTGCCGAGAAGAGATGAAAAACATCCACACCGAGTGGACAGAGGGAAAGGGCTTCCTTAGCCAGTGCCACGCAGTTCGGTGTGCCAATGCGGAAGGCAGCCTGAACCATGTAGGGGCTGTACTTCAGGTGGCCCCAGTGCTCTCGCAGCAATAGCTCACCATCCGCGACAGGAACTTTTGCGAGGAGTTCAGCTAGGATAAAGAGAAGGTCCGCCCGGCCACCAGAACAATCGGCTGGGATGCGTCCTCGCATCTCGGCCAGCGTCTCGAAGGCCAACGACCGAAGCTCTGCACACCAGACCCAATGGGCGAGCACCCACCACCACCCATGCATATCATTTGACCGCAATTGAGATACTACTTCCGAAACCACCGAATTGTCGCCCAGCTTGATGCGGTGTTGCAGGGCGTACGGGTAGAAAGGGGAGTCAGTCTCGATCGTCCGCAAGAGGGCAGGATCGTTGCACCCGGTAGTTTGGAGCCAAAGACAGAAGGCTTGTGTGCGGACTTTTTCTAACTCGTCAGACGACTGCCAGAGACGAAGTAGCCGATCATTAGTCGGAGATGAACGCAATCGCGTGTTCGGCTCTCCGTCCCCGATGCCGGTCAAATCTGACCATAGGTTTGACCCTCCTCCTGCCGCCAAGTGGCGGACAAGAAACTCGATGGCCTCTGGGTGATCTACGCCTTCCACCATTCGGGCGATATCCTTGCGAAGGGTTCCGTCCTGTCTCCCTGACTCTAAGAGGAATGTCAGTCCTTCTTGAGTAATCCCCCGCCGGAATGCCCAGCCGAGATAGAGCGCCATCGATTCCCGCTCGGTTGGACTCTTTGTGTAGTCCTCTCGGATCGGGAGCGCTGCGAGCCGCTCGATCAATGGTCCGAGAACGCCATTCACGTCCCGCAGCGGGCATCGTGCCGCTGCCCAGATCGCATACGCCAGCACTTCGTCTTGGTGTCGCCTCCAAATCTGTTGGATCAGCTGGTCAAAGTCGGCGAAGCAGAAATGCCCCAGGAGAGCGAGGTAGGAGTTTGCATCGAGGCCGTCGATCTCGGGATGGGACAGCTGCTCCCGAAGATTCCGGGAGAGCTGTTCTCCGTGGCGATGACCGGCATGCTCAATGATCCGATCCCGTAGGTTATCGCCCCCACCGGGCTCAAAGTCATGCCGTACCCTGTCTCGGAGGAACCGCATTCCGTGTTGTGCTGAACCGTTGCGGAGGCCAGCGGCCATCAGTAGGGCATTTGGCTTCATCGCGTCGATGATCGCCAGAACGTGGCTGGAATCAGTCTCGATCAAGGTCCAGCCAATGGCAGCCCGGAATGACTCGGGGACGGATTGGCTCTCGTTCGCGCCCCAAGTGCGAGCCTCTTGGAAGAGGCGGGCCTGGTACTGGCTCGACGGCTCACTCACCTGTCGGATCGCCTCGAACAATGCCCACGGAGCCTGCGTCCGTAGGCTGGCAAGGCGTTCGGCAGATAGCTCGGTTCGGGCCAGTGCCTTGCCGACGATTGCGGAGTAATAGGGATCGGTGACGATGTCCTCAGCTGGCTCGGGCAACTGCAACAAATCGGCCATCGCCTGAACCAGGAACCGCTCGTGAAGGCGGTCGTGACGAAAGTCCAGGCGTCCCTCGGCGTCCAGTTTGCACACCTGAGCCTGCCGAACCAGCAGCCGCATTCCCCGCATCCCCTTCGACCCATCACCTAACCAACCCTCCAACACTCCCCACAAGGGTCGGAGGTTCCGCCGAAGAATCATCTCGCGGGCTACGCGAGCTAGTACGTCGAGTAGTTCAGCGGGGAGCAGGTCCACGGTCCCCGTTGTGCAAATATCCCGGAATTGCGCGCCGAGGAACTGTCCAATCGTGTCGTCCGTAACCGCAGCTAGAGCGGTTCGCGACCGGCTTGCACGCAGGCAACCTCGAAACCTCGCAGGAATCCCGCACGGTCCAAGCTGCCTGTGCGCAATGCAACTGCGAACCGCTCTAGCCTGGGGCGATCCCGGCACGGCTGCCAGCCCTCGGCGTCGGGCGCACGCTGGCCCAGCTGCACGGCGATGCTGGTGGCCGCCGGGGAGTTCGCCCGGGGCCGGACGAGTGTGTCAGCGCAGCGGGTGCAACTTCGCCTGGCTCGCGTCGAACCGCAGCACAAACACGTGCCCGTTCTGGCCGACGGCCCAGACCAGCTTGCGGCCCGGATCGTACATCAGACCCATCGAGTTGTTGAACTTGCCCTTGCCCACCGGGTCCGCCCCCGCCAGCTCGGCCCCGAGCCAGGCGTTCTTCGCGCAGTCGTACAGCGGCCAGAGCGGCTTGCCGGCTACCTCGACGTGGGCGCCCACGAGCACCGCGTCGGCCCCCACCAGATAGACCGTCTCGCGCGACGGCACCGCAGCCGCACCCTTCCCCGTCGAGTCCAGCCACTTCGCCTCGCCGGTGCGCAGGTCGTAGGCAACGACGTCACCCTTCGTCCCGCCGAGGTCGCTGAAGAAGAGCAGCCGCTGGCGCTTCGAGTCGTAGGCCAGGCCGTTGTGGTCGGGGCCCTTCGGGGGCAGCTCGCCCTTCAGCGGCAGCGCCTTCCAGCGCCGCGACGCGCCGTCAAGCCGCCACAGCCCCGCACCCTCCTTCTCGCGCCGGTCGGCCCAGACGACGGCGCCCTGCGGCGTGGCGCAGACTGTGTTGGTGTAGAAGTCCGGCCGGTACGGGTTGCGCTCCGGCCCGCGCGACCAATGGCCCGCCTTCGGGTCGAAGAAGTAGGTGTACTCGTGCGGGACGAAGACGAGGGCCTTCAGGTTCGGGTCGTAGCCGGTGGCCTTGTAGGTGTGTCCCGTCATCCACGGGTTGCCGCGGAAGCTCCACTCGCCGTGGACCTGGTCGTTGCTGTAGGCGTGCTCGATGGGGTACTCCGGGGCGAAGGGGATCGACCAGCGGTCGGCCTTGACGTCGTAGACCTGCGGGGCGGTGCCGCTGTAGGCCGAGTGCCCGCCCGAGAAGCGCACGATCTGGTCCGACTCGGGGGCAAAGACCGCCGAGCCCCAGTCCATGTTCGGCCGCGGCCGCTTGGGGGTCGGACGCTCCGCCCAGGTGTTGGGCGGCGAGTCCTTCAACTCCTTCGCGGTCTTGTCGGCGTCGGCCGGCGGCACGCCCTCGCGATACCAGGCCGGGTCGTGCGGCCCGGTGCGCCGCTCCGTCGTCCCCGGCTTGACGCCGTACTTCGCCGTGCCCTCTGGGTCGGTCCTGTCCGCGGCAACCTTGCACATCCAGGTGCGGCCGTCCCCGACGACGAGCGCCACGTCGATGTCACCGACCGCCGCGGGCAGAAACCCGTTGACCGGCCCCCGCGGACACTCCTTCTCCGACGCGCAGCGCGACAGCAGTTCCCACGTGTCGGTCGCCGTGTCGTAAGTCCATATCTCGAACGGCAGGCGGCGGTAGAGGCTCTCGACGTAGCCGGTCGCCGAGGTGTAGCCGTAGCCGCCCAGCAGCAGCACCTTCTTCGCCTTCGGCAGCCACAGCAGCGCGTGCCCGGCCCGCGGCGATGGCGACAGCTTCGGCCGGCGCTCTTCCCACTTGTTCGTCACCACGTCGAAGGCCCAGGTGTCGGCGAGCAGGTGGTCCAGCGCGTCGCCGCCGAAGAGGAGCACCTTCTTCGCCACCGGGTCGTAGACCAGGCGCGAGTTGGCCCGCTGCGGCGGCTGGTGATGGAGCTTCAGCTGTTCCCAGGCGTTCGTGGCGGGGGTGTAGGTCCAGGTGCCGGGGTCGCCGCGCTCGGCCTGCACGTTGCCGCCGCCGAACAGGACGAAGCGCTTGTTGTGCCGGTCGTAGCACATCGAGCCCCACAGGAGCATGCCGCCTAGGTCCTTCTCCGGGTGGGCCTTCGGGGCGAGGTCGGTCCAGGAGCGCCCGGCGGGGTCGTAGCGGAAGGTGCGGCCGCCAGCGTAGAAGACGAAGCCCCTGGTGTCGGGGTCGTAGTCGTATTTCGTGCCCAGGGAGAAGGTGCCGTAGACGGTCCAGTTGGGGCGGGCGTTGCCCTCGGCATCAGCGAGGCCGAAGCGCTCGTCCTTCCAGGCGGGCGCCTTACAGGGGCCGAAGCGCGGCCCCCAGTCCTTGCCCCTGGGGAGCCAGTTCTCCCAGCGCCCTTCCGTGGCGTCGAGGGCGAGTTGGTCGTAGGGTCGCGGCCCCTTGCGGTACTCGTCCCACGACGTGCGCCCGCCGAGGACGAGGAAGCGGTTCAGCCCCGGCGCGTAGCCGAGCGGGACGTCCCACCGCCGCCCGGGGATGTCGCCCTGTTCGAGGCGCGTCCAGTCATTGGCCGGTGGCTCGGCGCCGGCCGAGACGGATAGGAGCAAGAGGGTGGTGAAGGGCAACCAGAAACGCGGGATGGTCATGGCGGTCCTCCTCATTCCCCGGCGGGCGCGACAAGTTGCCTCTCCGCCCCGGCCTTGGCGTCGGCGGCCCGCACCAGCCTCCTGCCGGCTCGGATTGGCGGTGCCGTGCTCGCCGTCGAGCGCGAGGTCACCATAAGAATACCCGCCACGCCCCACAGTGGTTATCCTTGAGCAGCTTTCCGTTCCACGAGCGCCCCCGGAGGAAGTCCCATGGCTCGCGAAACCGTCACCGTTACCACCGACCGCCGCTCTTTCCTTCAGAGCGCCGCCGCCGGGCTCGCCGGACTTGCCCTGGCGGGCACCGGCGCGTCGGCGGCGGACAAGGACAAGCCCGCCGAGAAGGGCAAGCCGACGAAGTTCCAGATCGCCTGCATGACCCTGCCCTACGCCCGGTTCCCCCTGGAGCGCGCCCTCTCGGGGATCAAGGCGGCCGGCTATCGCCACGTCGCCTGGGGCAACACCCACCTCGACGCCGACGGCAAGCGGGCCCCGGTCCTCGCCGGCGACGCGGCGCCCGAGAAGGCCAAGGAGCTGGCGAAGAAGTGCCGCGACCTGGGGCTGGAGCCGGTCCTGATGTTCGGCCCTGGGCCGGAGGACGTAGAGGCACTCAAGCGGCGCGTCCTCCAGGCATCCGCGGCCGGCGTCGCCCAGGTGCTGACGATGGGCACCACCAAGAGCACCGACCGCAAGGTGTGGGTCAAGAACCTCAAGGAGCTGGGCCCCGTGGCGCGGGACCACGGCGTGGTGATCGTCGTCAAGCACCACGGCGGCAACACCGGCACCGGGGCCGCCTGCGCCGAGATCACCCGCGAGGTCAACGACGACGGCGTCAAGGTGAGCTATGACGCGGGCAACGTGATGGACTACATGAAGATCGACCCGATCCCCGACCTGAAGAAGTGCGCTGACGAGGTGCGCGGCTTCTGCATCAAGGACCACCGCGCCTTCCCGAAGGACCAGGACTGCGGCCCCGGCCTGGGCGAGATCGACCACTACAGGCTGCTGCACCCCGTCGCCTTTACCGGCCGGGTCATGCCGCTGTGCTGCGAGAACGTCTTCGCGCCGCTGCTGCCGCCGCCGGACAGGCCCGAGGCGGTGGACGCCCTGGCCCGACGGGCGCGCGAGTTCCTGGAACTGGTCATCCAGGGGTTGCAGGGCTGAGTACGGCCGCGAGGCACCGGTTGGGAAGTGAGGGCGGCAGCGACCACAGGACCTCCTCCCGGCATCGTAATCTGACGCTCGACCCCTTCACCCTCCTTACTTCTCCTTCGCAGGCGCGGCGGGTTGTCCCTGTTTCAGCGCGTACTCGAAGAACATGACAATCCGCTCGTTCGACTCGTCCGTAGGCGAGTGGCCCTTGCGGTTGGTCATGGCGACGCGGTTCTTGGCCCTCAGCAGGTCGTTCACCGCGACAGAGTGGTTGAGCGCCTTCCACCGCCCCGGGCCGTCCTCCGCGCCGCCCGACACCAGGAACGGCCGCGGCGCCATCAGGGCGTGCAATTCGTGCAGGTCGTGGCCGCCCTCGACCAGCCGCTTGTACGCGCCGGTGCGCGGGTTCGCCTCCGTCGGGATGCCCGGCTTCCGCCCCGCGCCGGGCTGGTAACCGAGATACCACGGCTCCCAGTAGTTCACGTTGCTCCGCTTCTCGTCGAACACAATGCCGGGGTCGGACCAGACGCCGCAGGCGAACTTGTCGTACAGGCAGGCGGCGAACATCGCCCACTTGCCGCCGTAGGAGTGGCCCACCACGCCGATGCGCTTGGCATCGACCTGCGGCAGGGCCGCCAGGATCGTGTGACAGTTCGCCGCGACGTAGGCGTGAAAGGAGAGCGGTTGCAGCTGTGCCTTCTCCTTGTTCGGGTAGAAGCTGGCGGGGGCGCTGCCGAGCGACAGGGTGACGAAGCCGCGTTTCGCCAGCTGGAGGGCGAAGTCGCAGCGCTCCGACCTGCCTTGCCCGATGCCGGTCTTGGCGTCGTAGAAGACGACCAGGACTGCGGGCAACGGCCCCTTGCCGTCCGGGACCAGCAGGTAGGCGTCGTCCGTCGTTAGCTTCGGCGCGATTTCGAGGCGGACGTGATACTGCGTGAGGCCGTCACGTTTCTCCTTGTCGAGGAACTCGACCTTCGGCTTCTCAATCCGTTCCGGCCACGGCCCCATGATCTCGTGCCAGGATTTGAGGATTTCCTGCCGGCGCTGCGGCCACTCGTCGGCGCTCTTGACCGCCCGGCCGTCGGCGAACTTCAGCGGAGACTTGTAATCCCCGAACTTGCCCGCGAACTCCTCAGGCGGCTTGAAGAACGGGGCCAGCTGCTTCGAGGGCGCATCGCCGGCCGTCGCGGGTGGTTCGGGGAACTGCCAGCGCTCGTCGAAGAAGCCCGCCCGGACGACGTTCTCCTCCAGCGGGACGGACGGCTCCTTGGGGACCTTGTCGCCGACCTTCATCACGGCCCAGTCGCCCAGCCGTGGAAAGAGCAAGTCGTTCAGCGAAGCCGGTTCCTTCTCGTGGAAGGTGTGCCCGCTGTTTAGCACGACGTAGCGCTCGTCGGCGAGCGAGTTCGGCTGCATCAGCACCGGCGCATGATCCGCCGCGGCGTAACGCTCATTGCCGACCTGCACCTCGTCGCGCGTCCAGCGCAGCGGCAGTTTCGGCAGCACTTTCGCATTCCAGCGGACGACCTTGCCTCTCTTCGCGGCCCAGGTGCGCCGGCCGGCCTCCAGCGCCGCGGCCCGTTCGTTGCCGCGTTCCACCGCCTTCTTCAGAAGAGCCGCGTCGGCCGGCGTCAGCACCTCGTCGGACTGCAGCGCCCAGGCGATCCCCTTGGCGTAGACCGCCGCGTCCGCGAGGTGATCCGCGTTCACGGCCGGCGTTCGTCCCCGCAGCTTCGCCAGGCGGCCGTCCAATTCCTTCAGCCGGCGCTCGATCTGCTCGCGCTCCTCGCCGGAGACGGCCGGGGCGGCGGCCGGGAGGACGGCGGGGACAGCCAGTGTCCCGGCCAGAAGCAGAAGCCAGTGCCTGATCGTCATCGAGATCTCTCCTGCGGGCGATCTGCCGGCTCCCTCCCGCACCACGACCAGCTTCTTCGTGATCACCTTCGCCTCGCGCACCTCGGTGAGTCGCTCGTCGCGGCCGTGGTGCTTGTAGGTCAGGCGGATCGAGTTCGTCGCCTCGGGTCAATCGTCGGACTTCGTCCCGAAGTAAGAGGCGTCGGTCGGGGAGGCTTGGCCACTGCGGCAAGAAATCAATGGCAGGCCCGGCACTACGGAAGCGGGGCGGGCCGACCGGCGCCATCGTGGACACCGACGGCTATCCCGTCTGGTGAGCCAGCCGCCCCGCCTTGACGACACCGCCCTGCATCACCGCCAGAAAGCGCGAGCGGTCTTCGAGGATGGCGAAGTCCGCCGGCACGTCGCCGTCAATGACCAGCACGTCGGCGAGTTTGCCCCGCTCCAAGGTGCCGATTTCCTCGCCACGGCCCATGATCTCGGCGCCGGTCTTCGTGGCGCACCGGATCGTCTCCAACGGCGACAGCCCGACGTACTTGACGAAGAACGTCAGCTCCTTGGCGTAGGTACCGTGCGGCGTCCAGGCGAAGCCATAGTCGCCGCCCATGCCCAGCCGCCCACCCGCCTTCAGGATGCGCCGCGCACTCTCCGCCCCGGCCTCCAGCGTCTCTCGGTGCCCGTCGATGACGCGCTGCCCCATGCCGAACTGCGGGCCGTACTCGATGCTGGCCCACTCGAACTGCAGCGCCGGCACGCACGGCACGTCGCGCCGCAACAGCAGGTCGAGCGCCTCGTCGTCAAGGAAGGTGCCGTGCTCGATCGAATCGTATCCGGCGCGGAGTGCGTTCTTGATGCCCGCGGTGGCGCGGCAGTGGCCGGTGACCTTCAGGCCGTGGTTGTGGGCGGTGGCGACGACGGCGTGCATCTCGTCGAAGGTCATGCACAGGGTGTGGTGGTCGTTGGTGTCGGGGGCGGCGGCATCGCCTGTGGGGTAGGTCTTGACCCACTCGACGCCGTCCTTGACGAGGCGGCGCACGGCGGCGCGGGCCTCGTCGGCGCCGTTGACGAGCAGGACGAGCCCCTCCATGCCGATCCTGCGGAAGTCGGGGTTCCAATCCATCAGGCCGCCGACGCCGCAGATCTCACGGCCGCTCGCCGCCAGGCGCGGCCCAGGAACGAGGTCGTTTTCGATGGCCTTCTTTAGCCAGTGGTCGATGTTGAAGAGGCTGCCGCCACTGAGCGCCGCTGTGTAACCGCATTCGAGGGCGAGCTTGGCGTTGCAGGCGGCGAGGAGGGTGACGTACTCGACGGGATACTTGATGTCGAGGTCTTCGAGGGCGGCGACGTTGAAGTAGGTGGGGTGGAAGTGCGCCTCGACGAGGCCGGGCATGACGGTGCCGCCGTGGGCGTCGATGTACCGGGCGCCGGGCGGCACGGGCGGGGCGCCGGCGACCGGGCCGGCGTAGGTGATGCGGCCGTCGGTGACGACGAGGACGGCGTCGGGCACGGGCGGGGCGCCGGTGCCGTCGAGGAGCTGGCCGTTGCGGACGACCGTGCTGCCGGCTGCGAGCTTCATGGACGTGGCCCTCGGAAGCGAGGCGGGGGATGGACAGAGAGTCGCCCGGAGTTTACCCTGCTCGGTGCCTGTTCGCAATCACGTGCCACTCGCCAGATCGGCTGCGCCGCGGTCGAGGATAGCAGATCTTACACTGGATGTGGATGAGGCGGTCGCAAGGTTGATCGAAAGGGTTGCTCGAAATGGTGAAAAAAGCAATGCCCCGTGGATCAGGAAGGCTGCTGCCGAAACCCGGCGACGCTTACTTGATGCCTCTGCCCGACGGTCGCCTTGGCGTGTGCCGGGTGATCAAGCGGCACGCGGGAGAAGGGGGCGGAACGCATCCCGACTCTTTCCTCGTGGTTGCCTCACCTTGGATCGGCACCGCGCCACCCGAAGTCAGCGACACGAGGTTGAAGACCATTTTGGTTCTAACGCATCACTCCTGGGATAACCGGCCTGAAGCGATGTGGACGGTGGATCCTTTGCCCGACTCGTTTCGACTGCTCGGTGAGATCGAGCCAACGCCGGAAGAGAAACTGATGGAGTGCCCAACTTGCGGCGAATGGTCAACGCTTGCTCTGCAGGTGTTGCTCCAGTGGCGTTGGGACAACGACCGAGAGGCACTCCTCAAGGAAGACGCCGAGCGGGAGGAACGGAGCGCGCGGGAACGGGCCGCGGAAACGGAGCGGCGCAGGGAGTACCTCGAGGGTTTGACGCTCGAAGCCCTTCGGCAAAAAAAGTGGCTAAAGAGCTGGAAGGAGTACCCACCTGCCAAGGCCACCCGCGCCTGCCGCAAGAACTTCCGCGATACAGTCAGTGCCTTGATCCGTCTTGGCCCGAAGGCGAAGCGGCGGGACGTGCTAGCCGTGCTGCAAGCGTGTGTGGAGAGGCTCAACGAACTGGACGCCACGAACGGTCACTTCATCGAGACCGTCGAGCGGGAGGATCTGTGCGAGGAGTTCGAGGAGATCGTGTATGCTGCGGGGCTGGGCGGGTGCAAAGACTTAGCTGATCGGTGGCGTGAGTGGTGATGTCGTCACATCCAGACCAAGCATGAGGCGGTGCCATGATGCGGATTCCAGCGGTCGCCGTCGCCGTCGTTCTCGCGATCCCAGTCTTCGGCAGTGCCGCCGACCCGACGAAGAAGGTCGTCCTCATCGCCGGCGCGAAGAGCCACGGCCCCGGCGAGCACGAGTACGAGAAGGGCGCCCGCCTCCTCGCCCACTGCCTTGAGACCTCGCCGAACCTGAAGGGCTTCAAGGCCGAGGTTCATACCGACGGCTGGCCGAAGGACGACAACGCCATCGACGGCGCCGCGACCGTCCTGCTGTTCAGCGACGGCTCCGACCGCGACGAGAAGGCGCACCCTCTGCTGCGTGAGCGCCGACTCGCCACGATGCAGAAGCTCATGGAGCGCGGCGTCGGCTTCGTTGCGATCCATTACACGGTCTTCGTGCCGACCAAGAAGGGCGGCGAGCAGTTCCTCGACTGGTGCGGCGGCTACTTCGACTACGAGAGCGGGCCGAAGCCGCAGGGCTGGTACTCGAAGATCAAGACCTGTACCGCGAAGGTCGGACTGCCGAACCCGAAACACCCCGTCGCCCGCGGGCTCAAGCCGTTTGAGCTGCACGAGGAATTCTACTACAACATGCGCCTGGCGCCGGCGGACAAGGGGCTCACGCCGATCCTCAGCGCCGCCATCCCCGACGAGAAGGAGCCGCAGATCGTCGCGTGGGCGGTGGAGCGCAAGGGCGGCGGCCGCGGCCTCGGCTACACCGGCGGGCACTTCCACAAGAACTGGCAAGACGACAACGTCCGCCGCATGGTCCTCAACGCCCTCGTGTGGACCGCCAAGGGCGAGGTGCCCGACGGCGGCGTGCAATCGACACTGCCGAAGGAGGAGAAGCCGCCGCAGCCTGCCAAGCCGCAGCCGGTCGGTGGCCCGAGTTCCGACACCGAACTGGATTACCGCCCCGCCGACCCGCGACTGAAGGCGATCCTCCTCGACCGTTCCCTCGACGAATCGTTCGTCTCGATCAAGGCGGACACGATGGGGCGGCTCTTCGTCGGCGGCCGCGAGGCGCTGTTCGTCTACGAGCCGGACGACCGCGGCGTCTACAAGGCGCGGCGCGAACTGTTCCGCTTTCCCCCCGACGCCTGGGTCGCGGGCGTCGAGGTGCGCGGCGACGACCTGTACGTCCTGACCGCCAGCGCCCTGTACCGCTTCCCCGGCGGGCGAACGAAGCGCGACGGCCTGAGGCCGGAGCGCCTGCTCTGGGGGCTGCCGCTCGACCTGCACGTCAGCTTTCACTCGCTGGCGTGGGGGCCGGAGGGCGACCTGTACCTCAATCACGGCGACCCGCTGCTCAACTACGGCGATTTCGCCCGGCCCGACCACTGGGGCCACTGGACCCTCTTCACGAAGGGCGGCGCGAAGACGCCGTACACCGGACAAGGCGGCGTCTTGCGCGTGCGGCCCGACGGCAGCAGCTTCCGCTGCGTGGCCGGCGGCCTGCGCGGCCCGTTCGGGCTGGCGTTCGACCGGCAATGGAACCTGTTCACCAACGACAACGACCACGAGAGCCGGCCCGACCTCTACACGCCGGCGCGGCTGCTGCACGTCACGCCGCACATCGACTTCGCCTGGCCGCGCGGCTGGATCGCGTCGAAGCTGCCGGACCGGCGCGACCTCGTTGAGGCGATGAGCAACGTCCCCGGCCGCGGCGTCCCAGTCGGCATGGCCTACTACGACGAGCCGCTCTTCCCCGCCGAGTACCGCAACAGCCTGCTCGAAGCGCGCTGGGATCTGCTGACCGTCCAGCGGCACACCTACGAGAAGCGCGGCGCGAGCTGCTCGTCGAAGGAGTCGCCGTTCCTGGTCGGCCGGGTGCGGGCGCGGCCGGTCGGGGTGGCGGTCGGGCGCGGCGGGCGCGTCTTCGTCGCGGTGTCCTACATGGCCGGCAACGAAGCGTCGCCGCACTACGTCAGCGACCTCGTCATGGTCACGACCGCCGACGACACGCCCGGGCACCCGTTCGAGCCCTACGACGCCGTCACCGCCCCGCCGAAAAAGCTGTTCGCCGAATTGTCGCAGCCGTCGTGGGAGCGCCGCCGCGCCGCCCACGTCGAAATCCTGCGCCGGGGCGGCGACCTCCACGACGAAGCGGCGCGGCGGCTGGCGACCATGACAACCGACGACCCGGCCATCAACCACCTGCCGTGGCTCGCCGGCGCGTGCGGCAGCGCCGCGGCGGCGAAGCTCATCGCTTACGACAAGCACCTCACCCCCGACAGCTACCGCTTGCAGGTGCTCCGCGTGCTGGCGGAGTTCCCGGCGCTCAACGCCTCGGCCTCGGTGTTCGCCGAAGCGCTCAAGGACGAGGACCAACGGGTGCGTCTCGCAGCGCTCGCGGCACTGTTCGACCCGTCGCGCGAGCTGCCGTTCGCCGCCGTGATGGTGCCGGCGAGGGACTCCGACTCCTACCTGCGGCAGACGGCGACGAAGCTTCTCGCCCATCGCGCGGCGCTGAAGGACATCGACGGCTTGATAGCCTCGAAGGACTCCTCGGTGCGGCTGACTGCCGTGCTGGCGGCCGGATTCCGCCTGACGGTGCCGCCGCCGCACAACACGCCGCCGAGGGAGGTCGCGCTGTTCTACCCGAAGGGCAACGCCTTCTTCCAGACGGCGATCCGTTACGGCGACAAACCGCACGAGGCGGTGGAGCTGGACAAGCTCGGGCGTCTCGGCAGCTACACCACGGCCGAGATGTGGAAGGCGATCACACCGAGTGCGGAGCAAAAAACGCTCTTCGACTTGCTGACGAAGGGACTGAAAGACGACTCCGAGGTGGTGCGTCTCCAGGCGGCGTACTTCCTGTCGCTGCTGCGCGACCTGCGTACCGAGGCGGCCGTCGCCAAGGTGTTCGCGGAGGTCAACGAACGCCGCGTGGCCGACGCGCCGCTGCGAGACGTCCGGAAGGCGTGGCTGGCCGGCCCATTCGACGCCGACGATACCGGCCCCGAGACGGGCGCCATCGACCTGACGGCGGAGTACCGGACGGCACTCGGCAAGTCGGGGTGGCGGGAGGTCGCGGGCAAGGACGGCGTCTTCGCCCTGCCCAGGCCGGAGAGACAGCGAGGCACGTCGCAACACTATTTCTTGTTCCAATTGCAGTGCCTGTCGCGCCAGACGGTCGTTCTGTTGCTCGATGCGAAGTTGGGCGCCTCGGTCTGGCACAATGGCCGGCCCTTGAAAACCGACGGGTCGCTGTTGCTCGACGCCCAGCCGGGCAGCAACGACGTCCTGGTGAAGGTGGCGGCGACCGCCGACCACCTCACGCTGCGCTACCGGGCGCGGGCGGGGGTCACGGCGACGCTACCCGCGAAGGTCGGCTCCGCCACGCTGGCGCAGCGCCTCAAGGAAGGGGCGGGCAAGGGCGACGCGGTGCCGGCGGAGTTCCTCACCCTCGACTGGCCGCAGGAAGTCAAGAAGGGCAACGTCGAACTGGGCCGCAAGCTGTTCGGCTCGCTCGGCTGCGTCAAGTGTCACGCTATCACGACGGACCAAACCGGCGGCGGCGCTCCGAGCCTGACCGACGCGGGTAAGCGCTTCAACGTCGCCTACCTCGTCGAGTCAGTCCTGCTGCCGAGCAAACAGGTCGCCGAGGCGTTCCGCACCACGGTCATCACGACGAAGCAGGGCGTGACCGTGTCGGGCCTGGTCGTCGGCGAGACGGCCGACGCGGTGGACTTGCTCCTACCGGACGCGACGCGGACGCCGGTGCGCAAGAAGGACGTCGAGGGGCGGACGCTATCAGACGTGTCGCCGATGCCGGCGGGGCTGGTGAAGAGCCCGGACGAGCTTCGCGACCTGCTGGCGTACCTGCTTAGCGACACGCCACTCCCGCCGTGAGGACCACGGGGCGCCGGCCCCTATGGGTATTGCGCACCGCGCGGCCGACGGAGACCTCGACGGGAATGTCGGCGGCGTAGAGCGTCCCAACGTAGCAGAGGCCCTATCGGGGTGGTCGTCGCTGGCACCAGCGGCCCTGACGGGGCAGGTAGTGGCAGCGTTTTTTGGAGAAAATCCTCGCAATCGCACCTTCGGGTCGATAGCTTCAGCCATTGGCGTCGTGGCCGCGCCCTGGAGCCAGGCCATCTGGGAAGGATAAGCTTGTGCGGTGGGCTCAGGCCGCGATGGGGCGACTGCCGGCGGGGTTTTGAGGGGAAAATCGTTGCGACCGGTCCTTCGGGTGGGTAAGCTCAACTCCTGAAGTCGCTGCCGAGGCCCCAGGGGGCGTTCATCTGCGAAAGATCGAGAAGCTTGACTCTCGGACGATTGGCCGACCCTGCGCTATGAACTCGACGTCGCTCAGTCTGCTCGACCGGCTCAAAGGCGCCGGCCCCGACGCCGCCGACTGGCAACGGCTCCAGGACATCTACCTGCCGCTGATCCGCCACTGGCTGTCCGGCGTCCCCGGGTTGCGCGATGAGGCTGACGACCTGACCCAGGAAGTCCTCTGCGTCCTCATCCGCGCGCTGCCGTCGTTCGCGCGGCAGCGCGACGGGTCGTTCCGGGCCTGGCTTCGCCGCATCACGTTGAACCGTATCCGAGCCTTCCGGCGGGCGCGGCACCGCAGGCCGCTCGCCGAAGGGGGCGGGCAGAGTGACGACTACCTGGCCCAGCTCGCCGACCCCGCGAGCGACCTCGCCCACCAGTGGGACGAGGACCACGACCAGCACGTCTTTCGGAAGCTGCTGGCCATCATCAAGCCAGACTTCGCGCCCAACACCTGGGAGGCGTTCACCCGCTTCGCGTTGGAGGGCCGGCGCGCGGCCGAGGTCGCCGAGCAGCTGGGTATTTCCGAGCGTGCGGTCGTGCAGGCCAAGTTCCGGATCCTCAAGCGGTTACGGGAAGAGGGTGCGGGGCTGCTCGACTGATCTTGCGCTTTCGCGTGATGTTGGTCCGCGGCCTGGCCTTTATCAGATGGTGGGCAGCGACGACCGTAGGTGTTCGATACCCTGATCTGAAGGAGTCACCGATGCCGGCCCCGCCTCGCGCGCACCTGTCGGACGCCAGCCTGCACTTGCTGGGCTCGGGCCAGTTGGACGATGCCAGCGCCGAAGAGGTCTTCGCCCACCTAGAGCGGTTCGCGACCGGCTTGCACGCAGGCAACCTCGAAACCTCGCAGGAATCCCGCACGGTCCAAGCTG
>Ga0116223_10000367_pt1 | contig 57959 bp, 53 predicted proteins | sample Sb_taG_3_FD_90092 | JGI IMG/M metagenome (GOLD analysis project Ga0116223, IMG submission 90092) | Peat soil microbial communities from Weissenstadt, Germany - Sb_50d_a_PC metaG | ecosystem: Environmental > Terrestrial > Soil > Wetlands > Peat | place: Germany: Weissenstadt | collected 2010-09-21 | reverse complement strand
GCTTGCCGGCGATAACTTCGTCGGCGGCTTGCACGATGAGCTTGGCTTTGTCGGCGGGAAGCTTACCCAGGTCCTGGTTTACCAGCGCGCAGGCTTTCTTGAGAATGCCGAAGGCACGGATCAGCTCCGGCGGCATGGTGTCGCGGCCAATATTGAAATGAAGGAGCGAGCGCTGCGTCTGCGCGCCCCAGTAAACGTTGGCCGGGACCTCGATCTTTCCCATGCTGTCGGATTCGGTGCGCGTGCGAGTGGGCCGTTCCACAGTGCTTGCCATGGCATTCCTGATAATTAAACAAGGATGGAATTAACCCTGAATTATAACAAGCGTGACGCGCGCCAACTCGCCTGCCTGATCGATCGGGTTACCTGTCACACCTTCCCCCAATCCCCGCGTGCTAGAATCTTTAGCTTCAAACAGTGTGGAGTTGTGCCTGCGCTCTTTGCTCGACTCCAAGATTTCTCCCCCAGGAATGGACCTCGGTGGCCAGACAGATTTCCGACACGATCGAACAGATTCCCGACACGTTGCCGCGCCCTCAGTTCGACTCGCGTTCGCAGACTCGTGTGGACGTGCTGGTGATCGGCGCCGGCCCAACCGGTTTGGCTTGTGCCATCGAGGCGCAGAAGATTGGCCTCAAAGTCGTGGTGATCGACAAGGGATGCCTGGTCAATTCCATCTACAACTATCCCGCCAACATGACGTTCTTTACTACGCCAGAGCTGTTGGAGATCGGCGGCCTGCCTTTCACCACCGCGCATCAAAAGCCCACGCGGCAGGAGGCGCTGGAGTATTACAGGAAAGTTGCGGAACACTATCATTTGCCCGTGGTGCAGTACCAGTGGGTCAAGACCGTGATGGGGCGGGACGGCGATTTCGAGGTCACGACTACCGACCGGCACGGCAGAGTCTACGATTACCACACTCGCAAGCTGATCGTCGCGACCGGGTATTACGATCTGGCCAACCTGATGAACATTCCCGGTGAGGACCTGGGCAAGTTGTTTCACTATTACCGCGAGCCACATCCTTTCTTCGATCTCGATGTGATGGTGATTGGAGGAAAAAATTCGGCGGCGATCGCGGCGCTGGAACTGTGGCGCCATGGAGCGCGCGTCACCCTGGTGTATCGCGGGCCGAAGATGCACAGCCATGTGAAGTACTGGATCCTGCCGGACATCGAGAACCGCATCCGCAGCGGCGAGATCAAAGCATACTTCAGCAGCACGGTGACCGAGATTGCGGCGGACCACGTCCTTGTCCATACCCCGGAAGGCATAGTGAATCTGAAGAATGATTTTGTTTTTGCGCTGACGGGCTACCATCCCGATTACGACTTCCTGCGCTCGATGGGGATCGAACTCTCGGGGGACCAGTGCCGGCCAGCGTGCGATCCGGAAACCTTTGAAAGCAATGTTCCCGGGATCTATGTGGCGGGCGTGATTGTGGCGGGCTCGCGAACTAATGAAATTTTCATCGAGAATGGGCGTTTCCATGGCCAGCAAATTGCAAAGCATTTGAAGCAAAAGCTGGGTGCGAGCGGCTGACGTTCGTCGCCCACGAAATGGGTGACGGAAGTCGCATGGCAGAAAAGATTCTTTTCGTAGACGATGAGCCGGCCGTGCTCAGCGGCTACCAGCGCCTGCTGCATTCCGACTTCAAAGTCGATACGGCCGTGGGTGGGGCAGGGGCGCTGATTGCGATCGAATCCAACGGGCCTTACGCCGTGGTGGTTTCTGACTTCCAGATGCCAGAAATGAACGGCATCCAGTTTCTTGCCAAAGTAAAAACCTCATCGCCCGACACCATACGCATTCTCCTCACCGGCAATGCCCAGATCCAAACCGCAGTCAGCGTCGTCAACGAAGGAAATATCTTTCGTTTTCTCACCAAGCCGTGCACCAGGGAACTCCTCAGCCAGACCTTGAATACCGCGCTGGCGCAATATCGCCTGGTAATCGCCGAAAAGGAATGGCTCGAAAAAACGTTGCATGGCAGCATCCACGTACTGACCGAAGTTCTGAGTTTGGTGAATCCGGCAGCGTTCAGCCGGGCGGCGCGACTGCGGCGCTACATCGCTTACATCTCCAAGAAGATGTCGCTGGAAAACTCCTGGAAATTCGAAATCGCGGCGATGATGTCGCAGCTGGGCTGCGTGACCATTGACCCCGAAACTATCGAAGCGGTTTATGCCGGGGAGAAGCTGTTGGCAGCGCAGCAGGCCCACTATGACACGCATCCCATGGTGGCTCGCGATCTGCTGACCAGCATTCCACGCATGGAACCGATCGCGTGGATGATCGCCCACCAGAACCAACCGGCTCCGGTAGAAGGTGACATTGCCAATCGTGAGATGGAGGACATGCGGGTAGGGGCGGTATTGCTGCGCATAACCTTGGCGTTTGATGAAATGTTGCTTGAGGGCGTTTCCAAAACCGAGGCGGCGCACCATCTTTCCCGCCAATTCAACGATGTTGACAACAGAATCTTCGAAGCCTTGGTGGAATTGGAACCCGAACCCCATGAGAAGAAGGTTCACACCTGCTCAATCAAAGAACTCACTCCGGGAATGATTCTCGACGCGGAAATCCGCACCCAGACTGGCCAACTGGTCGCGGCCAAGAGGCAGGAAATCACTGCTCCACTCATCCTCAAGCTCAAAAGTTTTCGTGACCGAGGAGCGATCGAGGACAAAGTGGTTGTGTCGCTTCCGAAGGCTGCAGCCACGAAATGAGTGCGGGGACAGCTAATCCAGTGTCACTGCTTCCTCACCGAGTTGTTGATTGATCAACCGGGCCACCAGCGGCTTCAATTTCTCGCCAGTCTTGGTGAGCACGAAGCCCTGGTCTGCCTCTGACCAATCCAGCTTGAAGCTTGTAGCCAGGGCCGAAATCCAGATCTGCCGCACCGGCGCGTTGGGCGAAATGACAAACCGGCTGCCGTCCTCAAAAGAAACGTGCAATGCGCCGGACTGATCTTCGACCTCGATGTCGGCCGATCCTTCGGCCTGGATCAGACTTTTCTTCAGTCCCTCCAACGCCGCGTCGGCGTGCTTGCGAAACGAATTCTCATCGAGCATGAAAAAGATTATAGCCGTTGGTCGTGCGTCCTTCGCCGTTCGCCCAAAACCAAACATCGCGGCAGTTTGACGAATGGCCAGCGACGGACGACCAACGACGAAACAACGAGCTATTTCAACAAATACTCCTTCACGAACATCACGGTCGCGTCGAACTGATAATCCTGGTTCTTCTTCTTGCCGAAGCCGTGGCCTTCATCTTTCGCCATCAGCCACCAGACCGGAGTACCGTTCTGCCGCACGATCGACACCATCTGCTGCGACTCCGTCACTGGAACACGAGGATCGTTCAGCCACGCAACCACGAACAGCGGCTTGGTGATATTTTTCGCCTTGTTGTAGGGCGCAATGCGCTCCAGAAACTCCCGCATCTTGGGATCGCGTTCGTCGCCATATTCAACCCGACGCAAATCTCTGCGATACCCGGATGTGTGCTCAAGGAAAGTTACCAGGTTCGAGGGGCCGACCACATCCACCGAGCAGCAGATCCGGTCGTTGTAATTCGAAGCGACCGTCAGAGTCATGAAGCCGCCGTAGCTGCCGCCCGTAATCATCACGCGGCTGGAATCGAGATCGGGTTGGGTCTGGATCCAGTCGAGCAAAGTATTGATGTCCTGATATGAGCCTTCACGCAGGAAACCGTTGTCGAGTTTCTGGAAGGTCTTGCCGTAGCCGGTCGAGCCGCGTACATTCGGATAAATCCTGGCAACGCCCAGTTCGCTGATGAAGTAGTTGTCTTGTCCATTAAAGTCGGGGCGAGACTGTCCCTCAGGCCCACCGTGAATGTCGATAATCACAGGCCGCTTACCGGTGAACTTCGCTGGCGGTTTGAAAAGAAAACCGGAAATAGTCCGCCCGTCCCACGACTTCCAGTGGATCAACTGTGGCTGGGCAAAGTTAGCGGCATTCAATCCGCCGGTTTCGCTGTAGGTCCAGCGTTCCCGCTTGCCCGAGCTGATATCCAGCGAATAGGCGTCATAGGGCTGGTTGGCGGTGCTCAGGTTAAATGCCAATTCGTGATTGTTGTGATGCCATTGCAGGCCAAAGATCACCGCAAGCGGCAACTTGGGAACAGCCATTTCTTTGCGCGTCTGCGTATCGAGGATGTGAAGAACGCTGATACCGTCTTCGTTCGCCTCGAATGCGATGTGCCGGCCATCTTTGGAGAGATCGAGCTCGTCCACATCCCAGTTGAGCTGTGGCGTCAACACCGTGGTTTGCCGGATCGCCAGATCCATAAAGACAAGCCGTTGGAACTCCGAGTCCCGGTCGCTGGTCATATAGACGCCCTTGCCATCCTTGCTGAACCTGGCATTGCTGTATGCCACGGTGTCCGAACCAGCTTTCGGAGTAAGCAGATCTTTCTTGCCAGACGCCACGTCGACCAGCCAGACATAAGTTTCCGCCGCTGAAACGTAATTCATCACGAGCAGCTTGCTCCCGTCGGGAGACCAGTCCGAGGGCGACCAGCCTCCACCTTCCAGCTGCGTGACCATGTGCGCGCTTGCGGCGTCGGACGCATTCACGGTCCATATATCGACATCGTCGCCGTTGCGACGCGTCGAGCCGAAGGCAATGCGATCTCCCTGGTATGACCAAATCGGGTCGGTATTGCGTGACTTTCCGTCGGTGAGCAAAGTGATTTCGCCGGTAGCGAAATCGTAGCGATAGAGCTGGAAAAACTCGCCGCCACCGACGTCTTTCAGAAAAGTCATCGACTCGCCCTTTGTAGGTTCATAGGCGATTCCGTTCTGGATGCCATCGGTGAAGAACGTAAGTTGCGTTCGGGCGCCCCCCGGAAACTTGACCAAGTGTACCTGCGGCGTGTCTGCGAAGCGGGTCGCGATCAGCATCTCGCGTCGGACCGGATGCCAACTGGCGAACGCAGCGAAGCGACTTTCGGTGTAGCGCTGAGCGGTTTCGGCCAGCGAAGCGGGAATCTTGGGCACTCCCTCGACGACAAGATTCTCGTTGGGGACGACTTCGTCGGTTTGGGAAAAACACGCCGCCGCTAACAGCAAAACGGCAAAAAGCCGCAGGACGCTTTTCATTGCGATATCTCCTTCACATAACAGACGGGATTGGGCGAGCGTCGTTAGCCGCCATTCGCTGTGGGTCGAACGCTTGCGAGAGAAGTCCAGGCGCGCATCTTAGGCCGGGGGCATGAGCGTAGTCAAATGCGATTCTTGGTACAGTAGCCATTTGCCATGGAACCGGAGCCGGAGCAGGGGATAAGTACGATTTCGCTGGGCGCATACCTGCGCCTGGTGCGCCACAACGCCAACTTCCGGCGCTTGTGGCTCGCCCAGATTGTCAGTGAAATCGGCGACTGGTTTTATTCGCTGGCGATCTACAGCCTCTTGTTGCAGCTAACCGGGAAAGCCAGTTCGGTCGCGCTGGCGCTGGTTTTGCAAGTCATCCCGCAGACCCTGTTCGGACCGGTATCGGGGGTTGTCAACGACCGCATGCGCCGCAAGCGCGTCATGATCGCCACGGATCTCGCCCGCGTAGTAATCGTTTTCTCCATGCTGCTGGTTCGTTCGCGCTCCATGGTCTGGCTGGTTTATCCGCTGCTTTTCCTGGAGAGCGTGATGTGGGCTTTCTTTGAGCCGGCGCGGACCGCCGTCATTCCCAACATCACGACCAGCGAAGACTTGATTCTGGCGAACACGTTGTCTTCGACTACGTGGTCGCTAAACCTGGTTGCCGGCGCGGCGCTGGGCGGGATCGCATTGGCTTTGCTGGGGCACGATGCTTCATTCGTGTTGAATGCGTTGTCGTTTCTGGTGTCAGCGTTCCTCATCAGCCGCATGCACTTTGATGAGCCACACGCGGCAGCATTTCCCAAATTGCGGTTGCGCGATCTGCTGGATTATTCGCCGCTGGTGGAAGGTCTGCGCTACGTACGACGGGATCGTCGGCTGTTTGCGACGGTGCTCGTGAAAACCGGCTTGGCGCAGATGGGTGTGAGCTGGGTTCTGTTCACTGTGATGGGACAAAGAGTTTTTCCGTTACGCTCACCCGGCCTGGATCCGCAGCGCGGTGCCGTGCTCGGCATGAGCATGATGATGGGCGCCCGCGGGCTGGGTGCACTCTTCGGTCCACTGGGTGCGGCGCGTTGGGCGGGGCATCGCGAAAGTCGCCTGCGGCTGGGAGTTCTCGTTGGCTTCCTGACGGTAGGCTTAGGTTACGGAATGCTGGGCGTCGCAGGCTCGCTAGCGATGGCGTGTTTCTGGGTGATTCTGGGGCATTGTGGCGGCTCGACCGTCTGGGTCTTCTCCACGACTCTGCTGCAGCTCAATACTGACGACAAATTCCGCGGGCGCGTTTTTTCGGCGGAACTTGGCCTGTCCATGCTGACGCTCGCGGTTGGCGCCTACGTCACGGGGGTGCTCGTCGATCGCGGAATTGATCCGCGTTCGGTCGCCATCGCCACTGGCCTGGCAATGCTGATTCCGGCAGCGCTGTGGGGCCGGGCGTTGCGGTTGTGGCGAGCTGGCCTGACAGCCCATAGGCAAATGTCATCCTGAGAAGAGCGGCAGCTCGTCGAAGGATCGTACGGCAGCTACCGTCTAATCCGGCGTGGACAGGATCAGCACAAGCCCGTCCACGGCAGGGCTGGGCCAATCCGTCGTAAGATCCCTCACCGACTGAAGTCAGTTCGGGATGACATGACACCAAAAGATTGGTGCACAAGCGCGATCCCGGTCAAGCCGTGTAGAGCTGATCGATCTTCGCGGCCATGATGAAGTCGCTCTCGGTCAGGCCGTCCACCTTGTGCGTCCACAACGTGATTTCCGCTTTACCCCACGCCAACAGGATGTCCGGATGATGTCCTTGCTCTTCCCCTAACGCACCCACCCGGTTCACGAAGTCCAACGCCTGCTTGAAGTCAGGGAAGGTGAAAGTCCGCGTAATGTGGTGTTCGTTGATCACTTTCCAGTTGGGAAGCTGGTGGCTGAGGCTGTGCAATTGTTCGCCCTTCAGCGCAGGCACGTCACCACGGCATGGAACGCAGTTCTTGTCGGCAAGTTCGGACATGGCGGATTTCCCTCGATTGAGTCACCGATAGATCCTACGACGGCACTAGAAGGGAATGTCTTCGTCGCTGATCGGCGTAACCGCTGGCGCCGGCTCCGCCTCCGGCGTGCGCTGATCGAAGTTGTTGCCGCCCGCGGCCGCCGCGCCTCGGGCCGACTCGCCTCCGCTCTCGCCACGCCCACCGAGCAGCACCAGATCGTTGGCCACTACTTCGGTCATGTACTTCTTCTGGCCCGATGTCTTGTCGTCCCAGGAACGGGTCTGCAGGCGCCCCTCGATGTACACCTTGCCGCCCTTCTTGAGATACTCTCCGGCGATTTCGGCCAGCCGCTGCCACAGCACCACGTTGTGCCACTCGGTGCGGTCTTGCCATTCGCCGTTCTTGTCTTTGTAGCGCTCGTTGGTGGCCAGCGTGAGCTTCGCGACGGGCGTGCCCTGCGGAGTATATTTGACTTCCGGGTCCTTGCCGAGGTTGCCGATCAGGATAACTTTGTTGACGCTCTTTCCTGCCATTTGACTCTCCTGAACCGCCAATATAGCAGAATCGGTGGCGGCGTATGTGACGAATGAACAAGCTCTTAGCAATTGGCACTTAGCATTTAGCCAGGCCGGGCCCGTTCTGGCTGAGCAAGAACCCGTGAGGCCAAATGCCAAGTGCCAAATGCTAAGTGCTGATTTGCTATAATCTCCCCAATGCCTGCCGACACCAAGGCTGTGGGGATGGTGCCTGACGAGCTCAAGTTCGAACCCCGATCCAAGGGGATCGATACTCCGCGTAAGAAAAAACCCAAAGAACTCGCAGTGATCACCGAGTGCTGCACCGGCTGCGCCGGCTCTCCGGCTTGCGTCGAATATTGCCCGGTGGAAGACTGTATGTTCTGGGTCCCGGACGAGGACCATCCGCCGTTCGGCCGCATTCAGGTCGACCCGATTCTCTGCATCGGCTGCAAGAAGTGCATCAGCAAAGGGCCCGACGGATGCTTCCTCGACGGTTGCCCATGGGATGCCATAGCCATGGTGGAGACGGTTGAGGTCGAAAAAGAAGTTGGCGTGATGCCGATTTAGAAACTAACTGACTCAAAAGTCGTGCTGCTGATCTCATGCCTTCCGTCGTAGCCCTGGTGAACTTTGACTAGCTTCCTAAGCGTTAGCCGGTCGACCGCACGACATTCTTTTTCATTCGGGTACCTGGCGTCGGCCGCGATTCTCGCAGCCATGTTTCTGGCTTCTCAACTGTCAGCACAATCATCGTCTCCAGCCACTCTGCCCCAGGCACCCTCAACGTCCCAGAAACCGGAAGCCTTGCAGACGCCGGCATCCCAGCCGTCCACCAGCACCCCATCAGGTTCTCAGACACAACGATCCTCCGGGACTGCGGTTTCAGGTGAAACTGCTGCAGGTCAGCAAACGAAACGCATTTTGGGAATCGCGCCGAATTTTACAGCCGTAAGCGCCGATAGCCACCCGCCTCCACTTTCTGTCCAGAGAAAGCTCTGGTTGGCGACTCAAAGCAGCTTCGACTACTCGTCGTTCATTTCGGTTGGCTTTCAGGCTGCCATTGAGCAGGCGACCAATACCTATCCGGAATTCCATCAAGGCGCGGCTGCTTACGGGCGCTATTATTGGCACACATTCGCCGACGCCGGAATCGAGAACTATCTGACCGGCGCCATTCTTCCCACCATCACCCACGAAGATCCCCGCTATTACACTCTTTATCACGGAGGGTTTTGGCATCGCACGGGCTACGCCTTCAGCCGCCTGTGGATCACCAGAAAGGACTCCGGCAATCGCACTTACAACTATTCCGAGATTCTAGGTGCAGGCGTCGCGACCGAAGTCTCCAGCCGCTACTATCCCATTCGCGAACGCAAAGCCACCGAAGTTCTTGAGAGATGGGGGAGCCAGTTGCTGAACGACGGCGTGGGCAACATCTTCCAGGAATTCTGGCCTGATATTCACCAGAAGTTCTTTCGTCGCCACTAGCCCGCCGCTTCCCGCGGTCTTCTCTGTCATTCTTCCGGCCAAATCTCTCCAATCCCTGTGAGTCATGACGGTTTTCCCCAGGTTTTTGCGCAATGTGAAGTGAGGGCGCAGTACGGGCTTGAGACCCTTCGGCGCTCCATGGAAACGACAAATACCCGTTTAAGGAGATTGTCATGAAAAGCACCCATCGTCGGACGACACATGTTCGGCCCGGAATCCTGATGTTCAAAACGGTTGCGCTCTGTTTCGCGATATTGATCGGCGCGTCGGCGCAGACCTTCAAAACGATTGCCAGTTTCGATTACACCGACGGTGAGGGCCCCCAATACGTTTCTCTCGTTCAAGGCATCGACGGGAACTTCTACGGCACCACATTCGTGGCAGGGTCTCTCGGCGGCGGCACAGTCTTCAAAGTGACTCCCGGTGGCACGGTGACCGCGATCTATAACTTCCCCGCCGCTCTCGGGGACGGCTTCGAGCCTTGGGCGGGACTGCTTCTCGGTAAAGACGGGAATTTCTACGGGACAACCGCCGGCGGCGGAGCCAACAGCAAGGGCACGATTTTCAAAGTTACCCCCGCAGGCAAGGAGAGCATCCTGCACAGCTTCACTGGCACTGACGGTGAATACCCTACGTCGTCATTGATCCAGGCCAGCAACGGCAATTTTTACGGGACCGCGGAGTACGGAGGCACCAACTCCACTCAGTGCGGCGGGATGGGCTGCGGTACAGCTTTCGAAATCACGCCCGGGGGCACGTTCACCGTCCTTTACAACTTTTGTTCGCAAGCCAACTGCACCGACGGCGCCCAGGTTTACGCTCCGCTCATGCAGGCCAGCAACGGGACCTTCTACGGCACAACCTTTATGGGTGGCAGCAGCGGTAACGGCACCATCTTCAGCATCAGCGCCGCAGGCGCGTTCAACGTTGTGCACAATTTTGCCAGCTATCCCGATGACGGCGCCTTCCCCAATGCAGGGCTGATCCAGGCCACCAACGGGGACCTGTACGGAACTACCTACGGCGGTGGCACGGACTTCGTGGGCACGGTCTACCAAATGACGTTGGCTGGCCAGGAAACGCTGCTCGGCAGCTTCGATTTTACAGACGGCACCACGCCAACCGCAGGGGTGATTCAGGGCACCGATGGAAACTTCTATGGCACGACCTACTCTGGCGGGGCCAGCTTCGATGGCAACGTCTATCAAATCACACCGACGGGTACCATTACCAACCTGTACAGCCTTTGCTCGTTGAGCGGCTGCCCTGACGGCCAGTACGCTCCGGGTGGACTGCTTCAATCCACCAACGGAACGTTCTATGGCTTGACCGAATACGGCGGCGCCAGCAACTCGCTCTGCGTGCAGGGTTGTGGCACGGTCTACAGCCTGTCGATGGGCCTGAAGCCGTTTGTGACAACCTTGCCCGGGTCCGGACGAGTAGGAGTTCAGATAGCGATCCTTGGCAACAAGCTGACTGGCGCAACCAGCGTGACCTTTAACGGAACTTCCGCTACCTTCACCGTGAAGTCGGGAACGCTCACTTTGACGCATGTGCCGACTGGGGCGACAACCGGCACAATAAAGGTGACTCTGCCGGGCGGAACTCTTTCGAGCAACGTTCCGTTCCGCGTGCTGCCGTAGGGTTTGGGTCCACAATCTGGAATCGATGGTTACGATTACGGGAGTGCGGCTAGCCTCTACTTCTCGCGCTCTCGTATTGCTTTTTCCGTTTCCACCGCTTGCTGCCGAACATGATCTGGGATGTCCGGCAGCTCCCGTTCGTAAGGCAGTACGACGGAAATATCTTCCGGCTCCCCGACCAGGTAGAGCGCGCGCAGTGCTTCCCACACCTGTTCCGTATCCGGAGCGATCGTTGCGAGGAGATCGCCTTGGTTCACCTGCTGACCCACGCGCGCCGAAAGCTCGCGCAGACGTCCGGTGATCGGAGAACGCACGTCGATGTTGTGCACCGCGTCGGGATTTCCATTCACTTCCAGCTTGGCAACAATTCCACCTTGGCGGATGGCAGTGCCCACGGCGGTCACATCCAGCAGCTTCCCAGCCTCCGGCGCGAGCACCTTGGCGGGCTGCAGCAGTTCGATAATTTGCGGGCGGCCGCTGGCGTCTCCGAAACGGACGAGCGAAAGCGCCGCATTCCCCCGAACCGTCAGTGACGAATCCCCCAGCATTTTCAGCAGCGCTTCGTGAAATCCAGCGCCGGAACTGTCCTGGCCCATGACCCAGGCGTCGGTGTTGCGCACCTCTTCCACCGGATACGCTGCCAGGCGGACCGCATCCGGATACCATCGGCCTGCGCTCCGGTCGCCGCGGCCGATGCGCTCGCCGATCTGCACCAGCGCATGTTGAATGTGGCGGGGGTGCTTGTCGTCCTGCAGATATTCGCTGATCTGCTGGTCGGAGAGCCGGCGGCCAAACCAGGTGTTCCACCAGAACAGGAACGGCATCATGACGATCAGCCAGCCGGTCAGCAAAAACAGCACGCGGTTGCGCGTGGACATGCGGGGGCGGGGCTTCGATTCAACCGGCTTCTGATCGAGTGAGTGTGGCGAGGCTGCCATACTTGACCTTAGATCCTCTGTGTCCCCTTTGCCCTCTGGCGGTGAAAGCCCTTCAGTCCACCACGTCCGCATCCAGCACGCGCTCCTGCTCCAGATAATGCGAAACCGCGTACTGTGCCAGAAGCGGCGTCTGCAGGCGGATTTCCGCACCGATCCATTCGCCCTTGTTGTGGGGCGCATTCACCGGATGATTGCATCGCCCGCCGCTGCCAAACTGTGGGCCGAAGTCGGCGCTTTGAATTTGATCGAACTGCTGGATCCCGCGCCAGGCCTCGTCGCCCACCGTGCCGGAAACATCGATCTTCAAGCGCACAACAGACATTGCTAGCCTCGGTGTCCTCCGTGTCCTCTGTGGTGAATGGTTTTACGCCACGAACAGCTTATACAGCATCAGGTAAATCACCACGCCCGTTACCGACACGTACAGCCACAACGGATAAGTCCAGCGCGCGATTGCGCGATGCCGGTCGAAGCGCTTGCGCAGCGCCCGGCTCAACGTGATGATGATCATCGGCACAATCGTCGCCGCCAGTATCGTGTGGGAAATCAGAATGCTGAAATACACCGGCCGCGACCAGCCCTGTCCCTGAAAATGTACCGAGCCCACGTGATAGTGATAGTAGAGGTAGCTGGTGAGAAACAGGCTGGACGAAACCAGCGCCGTGATCATGACGGCGCGATGAGCGGCCATGCGCCCGCGTTTAATCAGTCCTCGGCCAACCAGTAGCAGCACCGCGCTCGTACCATTCAAGTTGGCGTCAATCACCGGGAAAACAGCGAATTGTGGCGGAATCTGCATCATGCGGCCGGTTTGGTGGTCCTCCGATTGACCATAAAGAAACACAACCCAAACATCACCAATGTAAACAAAACCAACGCAGCCATGGAAGTCGTGAGCGGAGTCACCGTCGGGCTGGCCGGGTACAGCACTGCCCGCAGCGCTTCGACGCCGTAGGTGAGGGGATTGATCCGCATCAGCAGCCGCATCCAGCCGGAAGCTCCTGACAGCGGAAACAGCGCGCCGGAGAGCAGCCACAGCGGAATCAGAAACAGGTTGATGATGGCGTGGAATGCCTGGGAGGAATCCATCGGCCACGCGATTGCAAATCCCAAACCGGTGAGCGCGAACGAAACCAGGAAAACGACCAGCACTACCAGCAGGAAATCAACCAGGCTCATGTGTACGCCGACGAACGGAGCGAATATCAGAAAGATCAGTCCCTGAATTGCAGCCAATGTTGTCCCGCCAAGAACTTTGCCCAACACGATCGCCGAACGCGGCACCGGAGCGACCATGACCGAAAGCAGGAAGCCTTCTTTGCGGTCTTCGATCACCGACATCATGGTGAAGATCGAAGTAAACAGCACGATCATGATCAGCGCGCCGGGATAAAAGTAATCCAGATAATGCTGCTGCCCGGGCGCGTTGCCGGAGCGAAACGATGTTCCGAAGCCCGAACCGATGACCAACCAGAACAACAATGGCGAGGCGATCACGCCGATGACCCGCGTACGCTGTCGATAGAAGCGCACCACTTCCCGCCACCATAGCGTGAACGCGGGCAGCGCGATTCCAGATGAAATCGGCATAGGCAAAGTTGCGGCTCTTGTTGCCATTCAGTGTTCCTGATCTCCTCTGGGTTCTCGGCGATCTCTGCGGTAAAAGCTTTTCACCGCAGAGGACGCAGAGTTCGCGGAGAAGATCTAGTCTCTTTCCTCTTCGCTGTTCTCCGTCCAGAACCTGTGGCCGGTGCGGTGAATGAAAACGTCCTCCAGGGTCGGCTTGCTGATCGAGATCGCTTCGATCTCACCCGGAAAAGCCTCTACCACATCAGTCACGAAACGATACCCGTTCTCACGTTCCAGCCGTACCTGTCCTTGAAGCCCCTGCGCATCCACGCCAAAACGCTCGCGAATACGCCCGGCAAGCCCTTCTGCATTCCCGGTCTCCAGGACGATCACATCGCCGCCGATCTCATGTTTCAGATCGTTGGGCGTACCCAGGGCCACAACTTTTCCTTCATTAAGAATGGCCAGACGGTCGCAGCGCTCGGCTTCCTCCATGAGATGCGTAGTGACAAGCACCGTCACTCGCTCTTCATCGCGAAGGATTGCGAGATATTGCCAAAGATCGCGGCGCGCGCCGGGATCGAGGCCGGTGGTGGGCTCGTCCAGCAAAAGAACTGAAGGGTGATGAAGCAAGCCCTTGGCCAATTCCAGCCGCCGTTGCATGCCGCCGGAAAATGTCTCCGCTTTTTCATTCGCGCGGTCCGCCAGCCCCACGCGGCCGAGCATTTCCTTGATGCGCGACTTCAACGCCCCGCCATGCAAGCCGTAGAGATGTCCCTGGTGCATCAGATTTTCGGATGCCGTCAGCTTGACGTCAATGCTCTGCGCCTGAAAGACCACGCCGATCTGACGACGCACGCGGTTCGGATCACCCGCGACATCGAATCCCATGATGGTGGCGCGCCCGCCAGCAGGAATCATCAAAGTCGAAAGAATTCTGAATAGCGTCGTCTTTCCGCTGCCATTCGGGCCGAGAAGTCCGAAAAGCTCCGCAGGCTGCACATCGAAAGAAACGCCGTTCAGTGCCGTGCGCTCTTCATAACGATGGACAACGTCTTCCACCGAAATGACCGGCGAAGTGACGGGGACCGCCGTCGTCGCGCTGGGAGCAGGATACGTGGGCGTTCTGGAAGCCACAGGACATTTTACAGGAAGGGGGCGCAGAACAGATTTGCCGTCGGCCCATCAGTCCCGACAGGACTTGCATTACGCCGGTACCGGTCGCGGTTCCTGTCCCGGAACGCGCTCTTCAAACGATACCGGAACGTGCCGCCAAACCTGAATTGCCAGGATCACCGCGGTGGCGAGGGTGAGCGCCCCAACCGCAACGTGGGCAACGGTCGAGATCACCATGGGCAATTCGGGCTGGACCGCGTCGTGTCCCCAGGAAACTCGCGTCAAGAAGGCCAGAAAGCCGAGGCAGAGTTGCGTGATCAGCAGCGCCAGCAGAGTGATCGCCGGACGGCGCACAGCTTCGATCTTCGAGTAGAGTGACAGCGCCCGAATCGAGGTCCAGGTCAAGACAATCGCTACCAACGGCGCATTCAGCACATGCGGCCACCAGCTCAGCCCGCGATGCCGGAACATGGCGCCGAGGATGAGCTGCACATAAAGCACAAAGATCGAAAAAAGAGTCAGAGCGATGAGGCTGGGACGGCGAGTGTCGAGCTCGATCCGCGGAACTTCTTCCACCCACTTTTTGCCGGTGAACACGGCGATGGCGACCGTCAGACAGAAAAACGTTTGTGCCAGCGCAGCGTGGGCCGAGGATATCGCTGGTGGAAGATAAAAGAGCACCGTCAGGCCGCCCAGCACGCCCTGCGCAACCACCGTGCCCAGAGCCGCAATTCCGAGAGCTTTCATCCAGCGGCGTTGGTCGCTGCGCCACGTCCAGATCGCAAGAATGATGGTGAGCAAGCCAGCGAACTGGGCGATCATGCGATGCGTGTGCTCGAAGCGAACGCCGCCCACCAGGTGCGGAATCTTGTAGAGCGACCCGAAAGATGTCGGCCAGTCGGGCACGGAAAGCCCGGCGTCATTGCTTGTGACAAGCGCGCCAGCGATGATGAGCAGAAACGTCCAGCTCGCAAGGAATACAGCAAATCCGTGAAGCGCGCGGTTGTACGGCGTAGCGAGGCCCTTCAGAGTTGCCTCCTGACTCGACCGACTGAGCGAAAAGGACGGGCGATGACACCCGTCCTCCATGATTCGAGATCTATTGCTGCTTGAACGTCTGGTCCACCGTCTTGCTGTCTTTGGCGGCTACGGTGACCTTTTGGTCTTGTTCGCCTAACTTTTCCTGCACGAAGGCGATGGTGTAATCGCCCGGCGGCAGGCCTTTGATTTCATACTTGCCCTTGTCGTCGGTCACGGCGTAGAACGGGCTCTTCACCACGTTGATGTACATGCGCATCCACGGGTGCTGGTTACACTTCACCGGCAGCATGATTTCTTCGCGGGCAAAGCTTTTCTCGATGGGAGCGGCCTGCGGCGGCTGCGACTCGTTCCACTCCCGGTTCGCCTGCGGCGTGGGATGAATGTTGTGCGTGGTCGGGTCATCATTCTTGATTTCGATGTTCTGGCCCGCCATCACGCCCAGGATGTGAGGATGATACTTGCAACCTTGCTGGTCGATGGTGACTGCGTCCTTCGGAAGATCGAAGGTGCGGTTGCCCAGGCCGTCCTTCACGTAAACGAAAACGTTGGCCAGGTCGCCGCCGTTGTCAACGATGGTTTCGGCAGTGTTGGCGCCCTTGCAGGTCGGGTCCTGGCTCATGTCAATTTTGGCCGGCTTGGGAGCGGTGCCATCCAGTTTCACGGTGCCGCTGACGCTGGCTACTGTATTGGGATCGATGGGTGTAGCGGCCGGCGCAGGCTGCGATTCCGCCGCAGGCGCGGCAGCCGGCGTCTCTTCTTTCTTGCTGCAGCCCACCAGCAGCCCAAAGCCGAGGCTCAGCAGGGTGATTGTTGCTATCCACGTTTTCTTATTCATGATTTCGCCCTTTCGTGAGGTTTAAACGTAATCGTGCGCAGGTACGGGCGTAATCGCCCGTCCACATCGAGCGCGAGCTCGACAATGATCCACTAGACTGTCTTGACTAATTAGCCTCTGCGGAACTCAACATTCTACCGCGAACCGCCGCTTCCTGCAGTTGCGCTGGCTTGCTTCTGGTTGCCGCGCGGCTGGTTAGAGGCAGAGCTCCTGCCCATCGACGCCGCCACACGCCGTTGTTCCTCCGGAGTCAATTGGAAAATGTAATCCACCAGAAGCTTGTTGTGGTCTTTGGTATATCCCTGGAATGACGACGGCGTCGGCCCGGCAAAGACCCACTGGTCACCGTTGCGACGGAACAGGCCCGAAGGCATCGAAGTACCTGGGCTGATGGCCTGCGGGTCAAGCACCCACCGTTCCGCCCAGTCCGGCTTCAACCGTCCCTTGGCCAGCAGGAAATTCGGCGCGGTGGCGATCTTGTCGTGCTGCGGATCGCCGGTGGCGTGACATTTCAGGCACGGTGCGGCCGTGCTCGAGAACAAACTGCGCGCCATCTCGGTTTCTTTCGCGCTCAACAGCGGTACTTGCTCCGGAATGTACGGCATCGGCTGCTGCGAGAGTGCCTGGAAGAAGCGCACCAGTTTGCGCAGCTCGTTATCGGAGAATGAGAAGGTCGGCATGCGGACTTTCAGATACGGCCGCACGCCGTTGCGGTTCGTGTCCTGATCGTTCAGCGCGGGATCGGACAAGAATCGCCGCAGCCACTCCGGATCGACGCGCGCACCTTCGGTCAAAAGCTTGGGAGGCAATTGCTCCGGCGTCTCGCGATACTGCGGCAGGCCCATGAGAATCGTCTTCTGCCCAGGGATGAACTGGTGACAGCCCATGCAGTTATATTTCTTGACTATCCACCAGCCTTCCTGAATGTCGTGCCGCGCATCGCCGGGCTTGTACTGATAGCTCGCAGGCAGGGAAGTTTCCTCGCTCCCCAGCAGGAATGTGGTCAGGGCCTGAATCTGTTCCTTATTCAAGTGCAGATTCGGCATGCGCAGAGCTTCCATCTCCGACTTGTTCTTGCCCTTGTCGTAAACGTTCGGCTCCGCCAGTTTGTGCTCGAAGAAACCCTTGTGGCCGTACCACGATCCCTTGGCCGGCCCTTCGGGCAACCGCGCCAGATCCTCAGGATCGGTTATCGGCTCCTCGGTGCCGCGCTCCGCGGGTACGGTAAACAGTGCGAAGTCCAGGCGCTCGATCGGCTTGCTGCCTTCGTAGGTCAGTTCGGTGCCGATGCGGCCTTCATCTTCCAAACCGGAAATTTCATGGCAACCCGCGCAGCCATACTGGCGAATCCATTTCTTGCCCTCGTCCTTCAGCGCGGGATCGTCCATGAACGCCGCTGCCGCATAGTCCGAAGGTTCTTTCCGCTTCTGCGTCATCAGGTACGAGGCGATGTCCTGCGCGTCCTCGACGCTCAGCCGCAGGCTTGGCATTACGGTCATGTTCTGCACCTGCAGTTCGTGGCCGTCGTTGGGGCATCGGCTGTGCTCTAAGTCGAACTGATACGGCAAACCTTTCTTGGCGTAATCTTCCGGGCCGATGTCTTTTTTCTCGTACGGACAATACGGACGCGTGCGCTGCCTGGCGTTGTGGATCCAGCGCACCAGGTATTCGTAGTTGGCCTTTTCGCCTTCGCGCGTGAGATTGGCAGCGAACGTCCCACCCATCATCTGATCGCCTTCGCCAATTGAGTGGCAGGCGAGACAGCCGCGCTCCTCAAAAAGTTCTTTGCCGTGCTCCGCGTTGCCAGGTTTCTGCTGCGGCAGCGGATCGGTGAACGCGGATTGCCACAGATACGCCGAAATGGCCTGGATCTGATGATCGCTCAGGCGGAAGTTCGGCATCTTTGTAGTCGGGCGGAAGTCTGTCGGTTTTTTCAGCCAGACCGGAATCCAGTTCTTGTTCAGCTTCAGCCGGATATCTTTGAGATTGGGCCCGACTTTCTTCTGGTCCTGCATCAGGCTGTGCGACTGGAAGTCGAGTTGCTGCATGCGCCCGTCGATCTTGCTGTTCGAGACCTTCAGCGCGATTGCCTCATCATTCAGTCGGTTGGCCTCTTCGTTGGTCTCGGCGGCATCGGCCTGCTTCATCAGGTACGCCGCCTGCTTCAGGTTGTCGATCTTCTGCTGATCAAAGAGTTTGATCTGCTGGGTAGTCGAATTCAGTTCCTCGGGTTCTCTGTCATAGCCCTCGTAACGATGGCAACCCATGCAGCCTTTTTGGCGGAAGAGATCCTTGCCCTCGTCGATGACCTTCCACTCCGTGCCGCCGCTGGCCAGCACCATGTCAGCCGCATGGCAGTTCTGGCATCCGGCCTCCATGTTTTGCTTCGGATAAAGCGGCCACAGCCAGTGCTCATAGTTGCCGTGAGCCTTCTCGACGCTGGTAGTGGCGCGTCCATTTCCCTGGTGACAAGGCGAGCAACCAAACTTCTCCGGATCGTGAATCTTCAGCAACTCGGGCTGCGGATGGCTGGTAAACGCCTGCGCATACTCGTCAGGCTTTTTCGAGCCTTTGGCGGTCATCGCCGCCGGCGTCAGCTCCAGCGGCTCGGTAATGCCCATGTGGCAGGACTGGCACCGGTCCACGATGTTGGCCTCGGCCACATTGATCTGCACGATTTGCGGCTCCCAGTCTTCCGTCTTCCTCTTTAAGCCGTCAATCTGCGTGGGCGTCAGGTCCACCATGTGGTCGTTCACGTAGGCCAGCATCCTGGTATTGGCCTCGGTTACCGGCTTGAGCACCTCGCCGAGCGCGAGGCTGAGCCTTGTTTTCTCTGCGTTGGCTTCGCTGAAAGCCTCTTCCAACTGTTTGAAGGTGTATTTCTTTCTGGTGTGGTCGGGAAACTCAACCGTTGCCAGTTGGTTCTTGTATTCGTTCAGTTCGTCCGTCAGGCTCTTCCTGCTCGACGCGCTGGTCGACGTTTCAATGTCGTAGTTCAGCGCATTGACGTAGGCCCGCCGGTCGGTGAAGACCGAACGCACCGCCAGCAGCTCGCCGTTGGCCTCCGCCAACTGCTCCTTGATCTTTGCGGCCGGTTCCTTGCTTTGTTCCTCTGCCTGCTGATAGGCGCGCAGCAGGGACTGGTAATCCGGGCTGCTCTCGACGGTCTTCTGCGACGCTTCCGACTTCGAAGTCGTCTTCTGCAGCAGCGCCATGTAGCGTGTCTGCCATTCGTGCTGGTAGGCCTTCCACGGACGCTGGCCATAGGCTTCGTCCCACAGCGCCCAGAACAGCGTGCCCATGAGAATGACCATGGCGATCATGTAGGGCACCGCGTACGACTTGGTGACTATCGGATCTTGCTCGGGGATAGGTTGTTCGGCCAAAAGAATCTCCCAAAACGTCGTTCGTCCTGTGTCGTTCGCATCGGCACGAAAAGCCAACGACTAACGACGTGCGACGAAGGACGATCTCACACGTTGAACCACGGCGTAATCCATACGTACTTGATGTGCCAAGCCAGGCGCAGCACCATCTTGAGTGGCAGTGCGACCATGGTCAGCCAGAAAAACATCATCATCGAATACTGCAGCAGGCTCATGCGCTTGTAATCTTTCGGGTTGTAACGCCGGAACAGCGCATGCACCAGAAATCCACCGACCGCGTAATATCCTCCGACAACGATCGCGCCGAAAATTCCCTTCGCCAGGTTCGACGTGATGCCAAAAATGTCCGGCAAGTCGCGGTTCACTTCATAGATCAGCCGGTTGTGGTCCCAGGTTTGTCCCGGCCAGAACCACTGCCAGCCTGGCCCTCGAATAAACGTGCCAATGATGATCATCGCCACCCACAGCACGATGAAACCGAAGAGGAACGTCCCAATGGCAAACTTCCGTTGCTTCCAGGTGTAGTAACCGCTGCCCAGCGGATTGGTGTCGATGTAAGGAATCACCATCAGTCCGACGATAATCAGCGTCGGCATCACCACACCGGCGATCCACGGATCGAAGTACACCAGCATTTCCTGCAGCCCGAGGAAATACCACGGCGCCTTGGCCGGATTCATGGTCAGGTTCGGATTCGACGGCTCTTCCAGCGGCGCATACAGCGTGATCGACCAGATCATCAGAATAATAGTGACGATGATCGCGGCCAGGAATTCAATTCGCAGCAGAAATGGCCAGACGTGAACTTCTTTCTGCCAGCCGGGGCGGAACGGCCAGGTCTTACGATGATGAGTCTTGGCCATCGCGGGATTGGTTTCAAGCTCGGCAATCAGTTCGTCGTTCGCCCTGGCCTGCTTCCATGCCAGGTAGCAGAAAAAGGCCAGCAAAGGAATCATGCCGACGATGGGCACATTGTCGGGCGCGGACGCGATCTCCCAAAGTTGATGCCAGTCCATAATTTCTCCACCACCACGAACGATCTACAGCCTGTCATCCTGAGCGGAGTTGCTCATCCGCGAGGCGAATGAGCAACGAAGTCGAAGGACCCCTATAAACTTGTCCGTACCAACACGACTGCAAGGTGTCCCCACCATACTTCATCGAAAAAATCCCTTGCACCGTCCGAAGCGGCTCCGAAGATCCGAGGGTTCCTTCGACTTCGTATGACGTCCGTTTGCTCGAACGTCATACTTCGCTCAGGATGACAGTACATTTCCTGTCGTTATTCAACCCGCCGCCGCGGTTTGTCGGCTTCTTCCGTCAGCATCACTGGCGCCGGCCCGGAGATGCCACCATCTTTCCTGACCCGCCAGAAGTGAACAATCATCAACACCGACGCCACAATCGGAATGCCGATGCAATGCCAGATATAGGATCGCAGCAACGCGTTGGCATCGACGATCGATCCACCCAGTAAGCCAAAGCGCACGTCGTTGTATGGAGTCATGCCCAACTGATGGCCGAACGGCCCCTCGTGTCCCAGCAACGGCGTGGCGCGCGCCATATTCGTTCCCACCGTGACGGCCCAGAATCCCAGTTGATCGTCGGGAAGCAGGTAGCCGGTGAACGAAAGCAGCAGCGTGAACACCAGCAGCAGCACACCGATGTTCCAGTTGAACTCCCGCGGTTTCTTGTACGAACCGGTCAGAAACACGCGGAACATGTGCAGCCAGACCGCAATCACCATCAGGTGTGCCGCCCAGCGGTGCATGTTGCGTAGCAGCTTGCCGAATGGGACGTCGTGTTCCAGGTACAGCACATCGCGGAACGCCTGCACTTTTGACGGATGGTAGTAAAACATCAGCATCACGCCGGTGAGCGTCAGCACGATGAACAGATAAAACGTGATGCCGCCCATGCCCCAGGTGTAGCTGTAGCGCACCGCGTCGCGGTTGATCTTCGCCGGATGCAGGTGCAGAAAGACGTTCGAAAGCACACCCAGCGCGCGATTGCGCGGCGTGTCATCGTGCTTGTGGCGGAAGATTGAGGTGTAGACCTGGGTTTTCGTCGGGTCTTTCAGGCCTTCAATCTGCTCTTTCGCTTTGACCGGTATATCAGTCTTGAGCGATTGGACGTCTTCTTTGACGCCGGCCTTTACCCGCTCCAGCAAACGAACGCGGTTGCCATTTTTTCCGTTGCGGTTTTCTTCAGCCATTGTTTTCCTGTCTTGTCATCCTGAGTGCGCGTTTGTTGCGCAACGAAGGATCTGGGCGAGCCGCGCGAAGCGTCGCTTTTTCTGCGACGCATGAATCGCCCGCTTGGCTCGCTTTTTTATTGACCCGCTGCCATCAAACCTCATCGCGCATCGTCCTACCCCGGTAAATACGCGCCGGAATCATTGAATTGGCTCGGCTGCCCTTTGGGCCACTGATAGAGCTTGGCTACATCCACCAGAATCTGTCCGTCCGGCGCGATTTCGATGTGGGCGCGGTCCATGGGTCGCGGCGCCGGTCCCTCGAAATTGACGCCTTCGCTGTCGTATCCACTGCCGTGGCACGGGCACTTGAACTTGTTTTCGCTGGGCTTCCAGTCCGGCGTGCAGCCCAGGTGAGTGCAACGGGCGTAAATCACGAACAGGCGGTCGGGCGTTCGATCCACCCAGATGCGGTATCTCTGCTGGAATTTCGTGTCCACGCCGAGGCCGTAGTCGGAGGGATAACCGATCTTGAACGACGTAGCCGGCTCGAACAACGTGCGCGGCAGGAAAAATCGGAAGAAGGCGATGAACCAGGCAGTCAGGAACGCCGCCACGGTTGCCCAGATCATTCGACGGCGGGCGCGATTGATCTCGTTGTCCTCCGGACCGACTGAGGCCACTCCGCCGGCCGCTGCGGCCTTGGAAGTTCCCACTGCCGGCGTGCCCACGTATCTTGTCGATTCGCCCGACCGCGCCACAGATGCCGCAGCCGACGCCGCGACTGCGGGCGCGGCTGGTCGAGCTGCGACCGGAGCCGCTGCTGCCGCAGGTGCCCCTGCAGGAGCTTCCGCTGGCTCACCCAGCAACGCAGTGATCTCGGCGTCATTCAGCGGAGGCAGGCCCTTGCGACCGCGCCGTGCCTGTTCGGCAGCAATCGCGGACTTGCTCCACTTTTTTCCCTGAGCTACCCACTTGGCAACTTCCTCGCTGATTGCGCCACCGGCGACCGCCGCGGGTTTGGCAGGAGCGGCTGGTGCTGCCGTGGCAACAGGAGCGGCGCTTGCCGGCGCGGCCGCAGCCGGAGCCGCTGGCGCCGGAACTCCATCGCCGCTCTCCCAAGCCATGGGCACGCCGGCCTTCAGCGCCTCGACATCAGCATCCGTGAGCAGAGGCAAGCCCTTGCGCTGGCGATAGGCCTGCTCCATGCCGATGACCGAATTATTGAGCGCCTTCCGCGGCCATGGCGGAAGATGCCCAAGCACTCCTTTGGCGGAGTCGTCTGCCATCCCGTCCTCACCCCTTTAAGCTTCGTGATGCTCAGTCGGCGAAAGCAAACCGCCGGACCTGAGCTTCTTTCCGCAAATCAATACCAATGGCGGAGCCTACTAACTCGGCCAGCGCCGCAATGAACTTTGGAGAATTATTCAGGCCCTCGCTCATTTCGAATTGCTCGATTCCAAGCGCAGCAGCCTCCTGGCGCGCGTGATGATCAATCTCTCCCAGCGTTTCCACGTGATCGGAGACGAACGAAACCGGCACCACGCACACTTGCTGCGCTTTTTCTGCCGAGAGGTCCTTCAAAGTCCGATGCAGGGAAGGCTGCAGCCACTTACTCGCTCCCACTTTGCTCTGATAGCAGAGACGATGCGGATTCGCCCAGCCGCCCACCTCCATCAACAATTCGACGGTCTCTTCGATCTGCCGCTGGTACGGATCGCCCTTTTCAATCACCGACACCGGAACGCTGTGCGCGCTGAACACGATGACCGGGCGTTCAGGCTCGGGAAAGCGCGCCAACGCCTCATCTATTTTTTCGACCAGGGCTTCGAGATAAAGTTCATGGCGATAAAACGGCTCCACGCAGTGCACCGGCAAAGCGTCCTGGAACAGACGCCGCCACTCATTCAAACTGCTGCCGGTGGTGGTGCTGGAATATTGCGGATACAGCGGGAGCAGAACCACTTCATCGCACTGCGCCGCCCGCAGCTGTTCAATCGCCTCGCGCGTGAAGGGATGCCAGTAGCGCATGGCCACAAAACAACGCGCGTCCAATCCAGAGGCAGTCAACTTGAGCTGCAAGGCGCGGGCCTGTTGCTCGGTGTAGCGCCGGATGGGCGAGCCGCCGCCGATCGCGGCGTAGTGGTGCTGCACTCTACGTGCGCGCGTGCTGGAAATCAGCTTGGCGAGGGGTTTACGCCCGATGCGGGCGAAGGGGAAGTCAATAATGTCGGGATCGCAAAACAGATTAAAAAGAAAAGGTTCAATCGCTTCCAGCGTGTCCGGCCCACCGAGCTGGAATAGCACCACACCTATGCGCCGAGTTGAGATTGCCATCCCCCTGGAATCCTTGCAGAACAAAGGATGTTACTCAAAACTCACGCGCGGCGTCAAACGCCGGGTTCAGGGCGACTGCGGCAGCTCTGTCATCCCGACGAAACCATCCACCACATAGGCCACAGGGTCCACAGAGGTTTCGTAGTTCTCTGTGCCCCTTGTGGCCTCTGTGTTTATGCATTTGATCTTGCTTTCGCGGTTTCCATCGCCTCAATGATCGAATCGGCAAACTCCGACGTTCCCGCGCTGCCCCCAACATCGCGCGTCAGCTTCTCTCGCGTGCGATAAACGTTTTCCAGCGCATTGCGAATCTTCAGCGCGGCATCGAACTCACCCAGATGCCGCAGCATCAGCAAAGAGCATCGAATCACGGCTGTCGGATTGGCAATGTTCTTGCCGGCGATGTCGGGCGCCGAGCCATGAACAGCTTCGAAAATCGCGCAGTGGTCGCCGAAGTTCGCGCTTGGCACCATGCCCAGGCCACCGACAAATGCGGCACAGAGATCGGAAATGATGTCCCCGTAAAGGTTCTCCATCAGCAGCATGTCGTACTGGTAAGGATTCATTACCAGCTGCATGCAGGTGTTGTCCACGATGTGCTCGGCGTAGGTGACCTCGGGGTAATCCTTGGCCACAAGGCGCGCGCAGCGCAGGAACAGCCCATCCGACAACTTCATGATGTTGGCTTTGTGAATGGCGTGAATTTTCTTGCGTTTGTTCTTCCGTGCGTACTCGAAGGCGAAGCGCGAGATGCGCGTGCACGCCTTCTCGGTCATGATTTTCAGGCTCTCCACCACGCCTGGCACGACTTCGTGCTCGATCCCGGAGTAGAGTCCGTCGGTGTTTTCCCGCACCACGATCAGATCGACGTCCGGATAGCGTGTAGGAATATGGGGCAGGTTGCGGATGGGACGAAAGTTGGCGTAAAGCTCAAACTTCTTGCGCAGTTCAACGTTGATGCTGGCGAAGCCGCCGCCGATGGGCGTCGTCACCGGGCCTTTCAGTCCTACCCGAGTGCGCTCGATCGATTCGCCCAATTCCTTGGGAATGTATTCGTGATATTTTTCGTAAGCGTCGGCGCCAGCGGCGAACGTCTCCCAATCGAACTTCACGCCCGTTGCTTCCAGCACCCGCACTGCCGCCCGGGTGACTTCGGGGCCGATGCCATCGCCGGGAATTAGAGTGATTTTGTAGGCCACAAAATAAGACGTGCGGGAGCCTGTCCTGAGCGAAGTCGAAGGAACGCCCGTCCTCGATCGGAAACCGCTATTGGGTCTTCGCCGCGCTCTTGCCGCGAACTTCCGCGGCGTCCTTGGACTTTACCAGGTCCTTCAGCTCCGTCATGAACTCCTGCACGTCTTTGAAATCGAGGTAAACCGAGGCGAAACGCACGTACGCCACTTTGTCGTAGCGGCGCAAACGGTTCATGATGAGTTCGCCGATCTCGCTGGTCTTGCGCTCGCGCTCCGCGGACTCGATCACGAAGCTCTCGGCCTCGTTCACAATCTGCTCCAGTTTGCTGATCGGCACTGGACGCTTCTCGCAGGCGCGCAGCAGTCCGTTCAACACTTTCTGCCGGTCAAACTTTTCCCGCCGGCCGTCCTTCTTGACCACCATGTAAGGAATCTCGTCAATGCGCTCGTAGGTGGTAAAGCGCTTGCCGCACTTCAGACACTCGCGGCGGCGGCGGATGGAGTCGGCTTCCTTGCTCTCGCGCGAATCCACCACTTTGTCATTTGCGAACCCGCAGAAAGGACACTTCATGGCGCTTGGAGGTTACTGTCCGATTGTAACAGGCAGGAAACGATGCAAGGCGGGTGCCTCGCTTATTAGGAAGTGTCCTAAGAGTGCGTTGAAGATTGGTGATGGCAAAGGAAACGCCTGCTAGGAGGCCGTCCAAGCAGGCGCGGGGGAAGGGCAACCCACCCCCTTTTCTCTGGCTTACATTATCAACGTTTCCAAATCTAGCCTTAAGCCCGGCTTAAGCGAGCCTTAAACCTAGTGGCGCTCTAGAACACCAACGCTTATTTACGGCGTGGCCGGCGGCGATTCCGGAATGACGGCCTGGGCTTCCGCCCTCTCGCTCTCTTCCACCACCTTCCGCAGGGACAGCCGTTCATAATGGGCGAGCAGCAGCCCGATGGGAACGATTGCCATGAAGCTGACCAGCCAGAGCAGAATTCCGCAGCTGACCGCGATTTCGCGTGGGATATTGAAAACTTTGTCCATCGCCTCGATGGTAGCCAGTTGCGAGCCGCCACCAACCCCGGGCAACTGCAGCATCGATCCCACCATGCTGGCGCCCATGAGCAGCAAGACGCGGGTCACGCTCATCTCCTGCATCGGCGCACCGTAGGCATGCGTCACTTCTTTATAAGAGACGGCGATCAGCCACCACATCAGCACCGAAACCACAGATATCTGCAGGAACGAAAGTGGTCCATGAATGGTGTTTAGCCCGCTGGCGAATTCCCGCACCCGCTGCGCGATACGATTTCCCAGATTCTTTGCCAGATGAACAAAGCGGATTTCGAACCAATCCGCAATCCTCGGGCCTTGATAGCTCACCAGCATGGCAATCACAAACAGGCCGAGCACGAGTGCGGTGAGCAGATATCCCGCAACATGCAGCCAATGGTCGTATACCGGACGTGCGGCTGCAAAAGCCCGCAGCTTGGTTGGAAGAAAGATCGCCGACACCATGATGACGGTGAATGCCGCCAGATCAAAAATCCGCTCCACTGCCCACACCGCCAGTTGCGAGGAAAAAGTCAGATTCGCTCGACTAGCAATCAGGTAGGGACGGATCAACTCTCCCGGGCGGCCCAGCAGCGCCAGTCCTGTGAAACCGACGACCGTGGGTGAAACCAGGCTCGCACTGGAAACATTCTTGCGAACCGGACGCAGGAAAATTTTCCAGCGGATGGCCCGAAGAATATAGGCGAAATACGTCAGAAGAATTCCGTGAATAACGTGCCGCCAGGCGACATCACGAGTGTTCTCGACAAACTTTGCCCAGTCAAACGTGCGCCACTCCCGGAATTGGAGATAGACGAGGGCCGCAAGGACCGCCAGCACCAGCCCGTAAATCATGAGGCGATGTTTGTTCATGTGCGGGAGAATAGAGATGTTTACTGCACAGGGCCTTCTTGAAGGTAAATCACGCGGACGCGAGGGTCAACGCAGTAGCCTGCTTGTCATCCTGAGCAAGCTGCTTTTGCGCAGCGAAGGATCTGGGCGAGCCGCGCGAACTGTCGCGTTCTTTGCGACAGAATAATCGCGCGTTCGGATCGCTTCCATTTAAACCTGGCCGCCATTCTACGGTGTGGCCGGCCTTCCGGGATCCGCTGCCGCTGCTTGCTGCTGCGAACCAGTCGCCGGTTTTTGAGGATGCTTTCCCGCAGCTTTGCGTTCGGCCAGCTTCTTGTGATTAAAATCGCGCACAACTTTCGCCACGTAGGCCTGGGTCTCGTTGAATGGCGGTACGCCGTGATATTGCTCCACCCGCTGAGTCCCGGCGTTGTAAGCCGCCAGAGCTTTGATCAGGTCGAAGTTGTAGCGCACCAGCAATTCGCGCAGATAGCGTGTTCCACCATCGACGTTTGCGCCGGGATCGAAGGCATTCCTCACGCCCAGTTGCGATGCCGTCTGTGGCATCAGTTGCATTAATCCCTGCGCGCCCTTGCGCGAGACGGCGTTCGCGTTGAAACCGCTCTCGGCGTGGATGACGCTGTTCACCAGGTCCGGATCAAGATGGTAACGAACGCTCGCCAGGTTGATGACTTCAGGCAGCGCTGGCGTTAATTGAGCGGCTGAAGGCTCCGTTTCAAGCCGGTCGATCTCGCTGGTGGGCACATCCACATAACCGTTCTTGTCGGTCGGGCTCAAATACAGGCGAGTCACCGCACCGACCACTTCCCGCCGTTCATGACGAATCGAAAATCCATTGCGCAGGATGGCAACATCAGCGGCTGTCGCGCACACCGTGGCACACAGAAGCCAAATCCCCACCGTCAGACACCAGCCGGGCGCGGACGCCCGGTCTCCATCAAAACTTGTTTATGACATTTCAATACGCAACCTTTGCGCCGACCCGCGAGCGGCCCAGCACCTGCTCGATCGCCGCGGCGACGCCGTTCTGATCGTTGGGCAGAGTCACCGCCCATCCCTTCGCGCGTAACTCTTCTGATGCTTGTCCCATGATAAAGGGCACTCCGGCGAAGGCAAGCATTTCAATGTCGTTGTAGTTGTCACCAATGGCCATGACCTGTTCGCGGGGAATGCCGCGATATTTGGCCCATCGTTCGAGTGAGTGGCCTTTGGTGCATCCCCGGTTCAGCACGTCGACAATGGACAAGTCGCGCACGGGATATTCCGTGCGCAGGACGGTAATGTCCGCCGCCAGAGTGCTGGCCGCCATCACGGCCAATCCTTCATGCATCCGCGCAATCGGGCCGCAAAACATCAACTGCACCGGGTCGGTCGTCAGCGATTTTTCAATCGGAATGACAAACTCGATGTACTGGAGATTTTTTTCCAGCCAGCGTTGAATGCTGCCGCTCAGCTGGTCCATCCGCTCGAGCACGATCGCGCCCTTGCCTTCAATGTCAAAGGTCAGAACGGAGTAGCCACGGAAATCTTGCATGACCATACAGAGTTTGCGGCAGGTCTCCTTCGGCAGCAGGTCGCGGTGAAACGTCTCGCCGAACAGAGACCGGGTGACGGCGCCGTTGGAGCTGATCAGCCAGAGATCAAAACCAAGCTGTTGCACGATGGGCAGGGCGAACGTATGCCGCCGTCCGGTCACGACCACAACTTCAACACCTTCGCGATGAGCACGCCGCAACGCGGCCAGATCGGCATCGGAAATCTTGAACTCGGGATTGAGCAAGGTGCCGTCGATATCAACGGCCAACAGGCGGATGGAAGGCGTCACCATAGAAGATTTTAGCATCGCAGGAGCGGCGCAGCGCCTGCCGCCTGCGAGGATAAGTTGGATTTGTCATGCTGAGCGCAGAGCGACTGCTCGCCGGCGAGCGGTCGCTCGAAGTCGAAGCATCCCTACCTTTTGACCTGGACCTTTCCGGAATTAGGGATTCTTCGACTGCGTTCGACCTGCGCAGTGCGCAGATCGAACTTTGCTCAGAATGACCCATAAGACGTTGCCTCCGCCGCGTGCTATAGTCCGTCAAACGCATGGGCTTGCTATTCTTTGCTTTTAGTTGGTGGGCCATTCTGCTGCGGGTGGTGGCGATCGTGCATTTTATTCGCCGCCGGCCGGACTTTTTCTGGCTCTGGATCATCCTGATCCACTGGCTCGGCGCACTGGTGTACATTGCGGTCGAGGTCATCCCCGACGCCGGCCTGCTGCGGCAATCGTTCAAGGTTTTTCCCCGGCGCAAACGGATTCGCGAACTCGAGTCCGCCATTCTGGACAATCCTTCGGCCGGAAATTACGAGGAACTGGGCGACTTATATCTCGAAGAAGGGGAGTTTGCTCGCGCGCGGCAGTGCTTTGACGAATCCATCTCGGTTCGCACGGATTCTCCCGACCCGTTTTACCGCCGCGGCATCGCCGAGATCGAACTAGGCGACTTTGCTGCCGCAGTAACCGACTTGGAGCGGGTGGTTTCGCAGGATCCGAAATACGACTTCCATCGCGCACCCGCTCTACTCGCCCACGCCTACGCCAACACCGGCCGGCCAGAGAAAGCGGAGGCCCTGTTTCAGGAAGTCACGAAAATTTCGACTTCTTCCGAGACCTACTACAACTACGCCTGCTTCCTGGCTGCCCAGCAGCGCAATGCCGAAGCCCGTGACTGGGCCAGCCACATCCTTGCCAAGAAGCCCACCATGCCGGGATATCTGCGCCGGCGCGAGCGGCCCTGGTTCCGAAAAGCGCAGGCACTGCTGAACCGTTTGCCCGCGCAGTGAGACACGAATCCGCACTCAGCTGCCGATGCAGTCAGATTGTCAGCAATATTTATTATGCAGAACGAACTTTGGATAATTCCGCCGACGCAAAACCCACTGGGGGATTGGGATGCGGCGCAGCCTTAGCAGTTTCGGTCAGACTTTCCTTCGCGAGTGCGCCCGTCCAGAGCAGCCCCACGATCACGGTGACGGCCCCGAACGCGAGCCATCCCCAGAACAGTAACTTGACCCAATGCATTTTTCCTCTCCTACGCCGCTGGGGGGGCAGAACGGCGAGCCAAGACGATTATAGGCAACTTTGGCTGCTCTGGGAATGGTGCAAATTATTGCGCACAAGCTGCAATTCCTGGGTGCGGGCAGCGCTATCTTTCCGGTCCCGGCGTTCGTCTATCCCTCGAGTCCGAGGCGCTGAACCGCGCTTTCTTTCTTCACGTATCATGAAAACATAGCCATGCGTCTGCTGTTTGAGATCTTCGCCCAGACCCTCCGCACTCTGTGGGCCCACAAGCTACGTTCTTTTCTCACCATGTTCGGCATCGCCTGGGGACTTGGTTCGCTGCTGTTGCTGGTGGGACTGGGGGAAGGCTTCCGTACCGGCCAGCGCAAGGAATTTAGCGAACTCGGCGAAAATGTTATGTTCATCTGGGGTGGCCGCGCTCCGGCTGTGAATGGCAACTTCAGCAGCATGCGGCAGTACTACCTCACCTACCAGGACTATCGCGACATTGCCACTGATTGTCCCGACGTAAACATCGCCGTCCCGGTCATTCAGCGCAGCGACATTCGGGCGGTCAGCGAGTTCTATCAAAGCAGCGGGCAGATCCTGGGTGTGGAACCGAATTTCAACCTGATTCGCTACATGCCCGTGTCCGATGGACGTTGGTTGAACGATCTGGACAACACCGAGAAGCGCCGCGTGATCGTGCTCGGCGACGAAGCCCGCCGGTTGCTTTTTCCTGGACGTCCTTCCGTTGGCGCCACAATTCTTTTGAACGGCATCCGTTTTCAAGTGATCGGCACATTGAAGCGTATCGGGCATGGCGACAATACAAATCAGAACCTGAAGAATTTCGTGCCCTATACCACCATGCACGAAGATTTTCCGCCGCTCAATGTCGGCGACACTCGTGACGCCATCTCGACCATCGACTACCAGCCCAAGTCCCGCGAAGTGCACGACGCCGCCAAACTAGAGGTGCACAAGATCATTGGCCGCAATCACGGCTTCGATTACCGCAACCTTGATGCTTTCGACGAGTGGGACACGGTCAGAACCATGGACCAGATCGGCCAGATCTTCAATGTCATGGACCTGTTTCTGGGCAGCGTAGGCCTGGTGCAGCTGGCTCTGGGCGCGATCGGCATCATCAATATCATGCTTGTGTCGGTGGCAGACCGCACTCGCGAGATCGGCCTGCGAAAGGCCTTGGGCGCCACCAATCGCAGCATTCTTTTCCAATTCTTTACTGAGGGAGCTTTTCTGACGTTACTCAGTGGAGGCATCGGTATGGGAGGCGCGGCTGCCCTGATGGCAGCGCTTTCGACCTTGCCTTCGCCGCCCGGTTGGGACACTCCCAAGCTCGTGCCCTCGACCGCCGCACTCGCCATCGGATCTTTGGCTGTGGCCGGTATTGTGGCAGGGCTGTATCCGGCTCGCAAGGCGGCGTTGTTGCAGCCAGTGGAGGCCCTGCGGCGGGAATAATCGGATGAAAAAAGATCTTCTGCAGCAGGCCTATCAGGCCATGCGTCATGACGTGCGCAAAACCGTGCTCACCATGCTCGGCATGGCGTGGGGCATCGCCACCGTCGTGGTGCTCCTCGCCTATGGGGACGGCTTTGGCCGCGCCATTGAGAACATCTTTGAGAGTTTCGGCGCTACCGCGATCGGCGTCTTTCCCAACCGCACTTCCGAGCAAGCCGGAGGCAATAAAGCCGGCGTGCAGGTGCGTTTCACCAATGACGATGTTGAATTGTTGCGCAACGTCGTCCCACTCGTCCGGCACGTCTCGCGTGAGTCCGATAAAGACGTAACGGTTACCAGCGGCGACCGTTCCTTCAGCTTTCCGGCAATCGGCGTCGATCCCGGCATTCAGGACATCTGGAATCTGCAGATTGCCGAAGGGCGCTTCCTGAATGATCAAGATAATCTGACGCACGGTCTCTATGCGGTGATCGGTTCGGAAGCCAAAGCGAAATTGTTCTCTGGCATGCCCGCGCTGGGTGAGACCATCCGCTTGAATGGCGTGAGTTTCCAAGTCGTTGGCGTGGCCCAGGCGCGGATGCAGGAAGGTGACGACAACGATAACCGCGTCATCTACATTCCTTTTTCCTCGATGGATGTGCTGCAGGACACGCATTATCTCGGTGGAATCTGGCTGGACTCACTGGGGATGGATCACGCCAAGCTGACCCAGACCGTGCGCGATTCGCTGGCCCTCGCCCACGGTTACAAATCGAGTGATCAACGCGCCATCTTCCTGTTCGATGCCCAGAAACAGCTCTCGCAATTCGCCATCATCAGCATGGGACTGAAGATTCTGATGGGATTCATCGGCACCATCACGCTGGGCATCGGCGGCATTGGGCTGATGAACATCATGCTGGTCTCAGTTACCCAGCGCACGCGCGAGATCGGCGTTGAGAAAGCGCTGGGCGCGCGCAAACGGGACATCCTCTTCCAATTTCTCGCTGAAGCTATGGTGATTACCGCGGTGGGAGGAGTGTTGGGAATCCTGATCTCTTACGCGATTTCGCTCTCGGTCGGCACGCTCACCCTCTATAGCGCCATGGCCAGCCACGCCGAAGCAGGTGACATTCATCTGACGGTTGCGCCGCGCGTTCTGCTCATTTCGACGATCATTCTCGGACTGGTCGGAATCTGCAGCGGCATGTTCCCCGCCGTCCGTGCCGCGAACCTGGATCCGATCGAAGCGCTGCGTTACGAGTAAATGTAGGCGCGCGTCCCTGCGCGTGTGCAACCCGTAAAGAAGCCCACGCTCAGTTGTCATCCTGAGAGCCCGCGCTTTTCTTCGCGGGCCGAAGGATCTCAGTCTCCACAGCTTTCCGGGGAAGGACGCTCTGCCAGGGTGCCCTATCTTTGCACGTTCATTCCGCAACGTTGTACACGGGCGGACCGTGCTAAATCGGCAGCGTCGGCAGAAACTCCGGCGCTTTCCTCACTTTGGTCATCTGCTCGAAGCCATACGCGAGCTTCAGCAGCGTCGGTTCGCTCCACGCACGGCCGAAGAACGAAATTCCCACCGGCATGCCGAAGATGAATCCCGCGGGCACAGTGATGTCCGGATATCCCGCCACCGCGGCCGCGTTCGAACTGCCGCCGAGCGCGTGGTCGCCGTTGAGCAAATCCGTTGTCCATGCCGGCCCGGCGGTCGGCGCCACAATCGCGTCGAGATGATACTGATCCATCAGTGCATCAATCCCCTCCGCGCGCGAAAGCTGATGGTTGGCCGCCAGCGCCTTGGTGTATGCCTCCTCGGTCAACGGACCCTTGGCCTGCGACATGAGAAAAATGTCCTGGCCAAAATACGGCATTTCTTTCTCACGATTCCGATCATTGAACTCGATGATCTCCTGCAGCGACTTCGGCGCTCCCGGCCGCCCCGCCAGATACGCATTGAGATCGGCCTTTAATTCGTAGAGCATCACTTGAAACTCCGAGTCGTCGAACTTGCCAAACGTGGGCAAGTCGGCTGGATCGACGATCTCCGCACCCGCTCGCTTCATCTGGTCGAAGAGGCCGTTCATCAACTGGTCGACGCTTTCCATGGTGCTGTTCGGAGAGCCGCTGCAGCTGCAGGCGCTGAACCAAAAATATTTGCGCGCTACGCCGATCCGCGCCCCGCTCAGACCATTGGGATCGAGAAAGCGAGTGTAGTCGGTTTGCTCTTTGCCCGTGCTCGCCGCAGTTGCTTCATCCCGTGGGTCGGCTCCTGCCAGCGCACCCAGCAGAATGGCCACATCCCGCACAGTTCGCGCCATCGGGCCAGCCGTATCCTGGCTGTGAGAGATCGGAATGATTCCGGCGCGGCTGATCAATCCCAGCGTCGGCTTGATGCCGACCAATCCGTTGGCCGACGAAGGACAAACCACGGAACCGTCCGTCTCCGTGCCGACGGCCACGGCGCAAAGATTCGCCGCCGTCGCCGCGCCCGAGCCGGAACTCGATCCGCAGGGATTTCGATCAAGCGCGTAGGGATTTTTCGTTTGCCCGCCGCGCCCGCTCCAACCGCTGCTCGAATGAGAAGAACGAATGTTGGCCCACTCGCTGAGATTGGTCTTCCCCAGAATTACGGCTCCGGCCTCGCGCAGTTTTTGCGCGACAAAAGAATCCCGCACCGGCTTCGATCCCAGCAGCGCGAGCGATCCTGCGGTGGTCTGCATGCGGTCGGCGGTGTCGATGTTGTCCTTGATGAGCACCAGAATTCCGTGCAGCGGCCCACGCACGTGGCCGTCTTTTCGCTCCTTATCGAGCGCATCGGCAATGGCGAGCGCGTCCGGATTCACTTCCAGCACACTGCCCAGCGCCGGCCCATGCTTATCGACTTCTTCGATCCGCGCCAGATATTTTTCTGTAATCGAGTGCGCCGTATATTTGCCGGAAGCCATTGCCGCCTGCAGATCGGCAATAGTCGTTTCGTTCAGTTCAAAAGCTTTCACTTGTGGCTGCGGCTCCGGCGAAGAAGCAAATTCGCTGGCGCGGGTGAATGCTGGCAGAGCAGCGGCGGCTGCTCCGGTGATCAGGCTGGTCTGTAGAAAACGTCGGCGCTGCGGTGAACCACATGGGTTGCCCAATTCCGCTTCTCCTTGGTGGGAAATCTCTACAATCAGCGAGACGGAATTATAGGCGATTGGTCAACAGAGAGTTGTCGCCGGTGTGTCCCAGCGAACTTATGCTGTGCTGAAGAAAACTCGCCGCTCGGGCGAAGTCATTCGCACTGCCCGGGAAAGGAAAGCGAATTGAGGAATATGCTCTAGGCCTGTGTCTTCGTTGCTGTCTGGCTGTCCAGCTTTTTGCGAATGCGGCGAAGCTCAATGAAGCTGCATCCCAGCAGCGTGCATAGGACGCAGCCAAACAGGATCATCGCGATGTTATCCATTTAGGCGGGCTCCCCTCCCCGCACGGTACCTGCGACTTCTACCTGAGCTGTCAACAGGATATTACCGTGGAACGGGGATAAGACCAAGCGTTTCTGTTGTCTTTCTGGTTTCGGGAGACAATTCGGGTGGCCAAACAAGAGCGCCCAAAATCAAGGGTCTGCCGCTATAATAAAAGGCTCATGCCCAGATACTCGATCGTAGTGCCCCTGCACAATGAGCAGGAGAACGTCACCGACCTCTATGACCGCCTCAAGGCGGTGATGGAGATCAGCGGGGGCAGCTTTGAAATCGTCTTTGTCGACGACGGTTCCAACGACCGGACGTTTACCTTGCTGCGCGAAATTGCTGCCGTGGACAGCCGCGTCGCCGTAGTCCGGCTGCGCCGAAACTTTGGCCAGACGTCGGCCTTGGCTGCCGGCTTCGACCATGCCCGCGGCGACTACGTGATCGCCATGGACGGCGACCTACAGCACGATCCCGCCGACATCCCCCTTTTTCTGGAGAAGATTTCCGAGGGTTACGACATCGTCAGTGGCTGGCGCAAGCAGCGCATCGACAACCTCTGGCTGCGCCGCATTCCCTCACGCTGCGCGAACTGGCTGATGGCCAAGCTCAGCGGCGTGGATATTCACGATTTTGGCACGACCTTCAAGGCTTACCGCCGCGAAATCCTGGAACAAGTGCCGCTCTACGGTGAGCTGCACCGCTTCATTCCCGCGCTCGCGTCCTGGTATGGCGCGTCCATCTGCGAAGTCCCCATCCGCAACGTGAACCGCGAACGGGGAAGCTCGCACTACGGCCTCTCGCGGACCTTCCGCGTGTTTTTTGACCTCATCACCATTCGCTTTCTGCTGCGCTACCTGTCGCGACCGCTGCACTTCTTCGGTTCGCTGGGGATGGTCAGCATCTTTGCCGGCGGCAGCGTGGCTACCTGGCTGATGGTGGACAAACTGCTGAACCACTCCGATACCATGGCCCAGCACGGCCCGCTGATGATCTTTTCTGCGGTGCTGCTCCTGGCGGGGCTGAACATGCTGGCCGTCGGCCTGCTGGGCGAGATGCAGGTGCGGCACTACCACGAGCCTGCCCGTCGCGCACCTTACTATGTTGATCGCGTGCTGCGTTCCCAGAGCAGCGAAGAGCACACCATCTCGGAGTAGGCGGAAACTCCCCCAGCTTGATTGTCATCCTGAGTGAGCGCTTTTTGCGAAACGCAGAGCCTGTCCCGAGCGAAGTCGAGGGAATCTGGGCGAACTCCTATCCCCTTGTCATTCCGAATGCGCTTTAGCGCTGAGGAATCTGCTTCGCTTGTGCCGACGACTGCACCGTCGTACCTTGTCATGCTGAGCGCAGCCCGACCGCTCGCTCGCGAGGGGTCGGCCGGAGTCGAAGCATCCCTACTTACGCTCATTTCTAGGGACTAGGGATTCTTCGACTGCGTTCGACCTGCGCAAGGCGCAGGCCGAGCTTCGCTCAGAATGACAGGGAAGAGACCTACTTCACGGCGTGCAGCCGCGCACTCAGGCGGGACTTGTAGCGCGACGAGGTGTTCTGGTGGATCACGCCCTTCTGCACCGCCTTGTCCAGCGCGGAAACCGTCTGCCGGAAAATCTGCTCGGCGGCCGGCTTGTCGCCTTTGGCCAGCGCCTCGCGGAGCTGGCGCAGCGCGGTGCGCAGGCGGGAGGTGTTGGCCCGGTTGCGGGCGGTTCGTTTCTCAGTCTGACGGGCGCGTTTCAGCGCCGAAAAATGATTTGCCATGGATGCTTCTTTGCCTTTATCGGTCGAATTTCTCGGTGAATGCCGAAGCTTGATTTTACGGGAGCAAGTTGTGACTGGTCAAACGGATGTCGTGGTGCCGCAGGTTGGCGAGCGGGGTTTGCGAGCTAACCTGGGAGATTCATGCTCAATGACCTTTAGGTCCAGACCCAACCCCATTGACTCCCCTCCGCCCCGGCGTTACCCTATCCTCAATGGTAGTGGCTTGCACCTCGCGAGCGAGCAACCCGGCCGGTCCCACCTGCAGCAGAAAAATCCTGTTTCGTCTCAAAATTGGCCCGTCCCTGTTTCCCCGGGATTGCGTCTAAGACTATGGCTGAAACAGCAAGCGCGACCGGCGCGCGGAGGGTGCGCCCAAACTGAATGAAGAAAAGTATCGAGATCACTCCTCGCATTGAAGCCCTGTTCGGCACTAGGGACGAGAACCTGCACCTGCTCGAAGACGGCCTGAACATCAACATCGACCTTCGGTCCGACTCCATTGACCTCGAAGGCGCCGCCCGCGACGTGGCCCGCGCCGAGCAAGTTTTCACCGACTACGACCACCTGCAGCGCTCCGGCCACACCTTCAACAACGGCGATCTGAACAGCATGTTGCGCGTGCTCATGGCCGACCCCAAGGCCACGTTGCGCGGCCTGGCTGAAGCCGGCCGCCAGCGTTCTTTCGGGCGCCGAACCGTGCAACCGAAGAGCGTGAACCAGCGGCGCTATCTGGAGGCGATCGAAAAGCACGACATGGTTTTCGGCATCGGCCCCGCCGGTACCGGGAAGACTTATCTCGCGGTGGCCATGGCCATTTCTGCTCTGCTCGAGAAGCGCGTCAACCGCATCATTCTGGCGCGGCCGGCCGTTGAAGCGGGCGAGCGCCTGGGCTTTCTGCCGGGCACGCTGCAGGAGAAGATCGATCCCTACCTGCGTCCGCTGTACGACGCGCTCTACGACATGCTCGATCCGGAAAAAGTTGACCGCTATCTGGAGAAGAACGTGATCGAGATCGCGCCCATCGCCTTCATGCGCGGCCGCACGCTGAACGATTCGTTCGTGATCCTGGATGAAGCGCAGAACACCACGTCCGAGCAGATGAAGATGTTCGTTACTCGTCTGGGATTCAACTCCAAAGCTGTCATCACCGGTGACGTCACGCAGATCGATTTGCCCAGTGCCCGGCGCAGCGGCCTGCTGGAAGCGGTGGATATATTGAAGAATGTCGAAGGCCTGACCTTCGTATACTTCGACGAAGGCGATGTGGTGCGCCATCATCTGGTGCAGAGGATCATCCGCGCTTACGACGAACATAAAACCAAAGTTGCAGAGCAGCAGATGTCCTTGCTCGACTCAAAGAGCGGTGTGAATGGCAAGACGAACGGAGTCGAAGCGCCGGTCCAGATGCCGGCCTTAACTCCGGCAATTGCTGACCGCGCCACTTTCGCCGAAACCGAGAGCAAGGAATAGAAAGCGTAGAATCAGACAGGGGGGCGCCCGTCGCGGCCCTCCTGTTTTGCTTTTGCTGTTGATGTGCGGCAGCATTTGCGCCAGGCCGTCGCGTAAGAAGATGATCATTTTCCGAAAGCGAGTTGCGGGACTAAACCAATCTGCTTTTTCGCGATTTCTCCTGCGCGCCCGGCGTGCAGCCGGTTTGCGGGGTCAGATCGATGTGCTGGTGACCGGCAGCCGCGAATTGCAGGCCTTGAACCGGCGTTTTCGCGGAAAGAACCAACCGACCGATGTGCTTTCTTTTCCGCCCGTTGCGCCGGACGGCCTGGCGGGCGAGGTCGCCATCTCGGCCGAGATCGCTGCCCAGAACGCGCGGCGGTTTGGGCACGGTGTCGCTGAGGAGGTCAAAATTCTGGCGCTGCATGGCGTGCTGCACCTTGCGGGCTATGATCACGAATGCGACCATGGTGAGATGGCGCGAAAGGAAGAGCGCCTCCGGCAGAAACTGCGGCTGCCTTCCGGGTTGATTGAGAGAGTTCGCGGAGCGCCGCGCAAAACACGGACTTCGTCCGCTCGAGCACAGCAATGAACTTCGCGCTCGCGATCACGTTTCTCATGCTGCTCGGACTGCTGACGCTAGTCTCGTACGTGGACCGTCTTTATTCCGAGATCGGCAAATTTCTCTCGCGTGATTTTCAGGACAACATCGACGCCTTTGAGCAAAAGGTGGAACCGCAACTCCACGTCAGCCGGGAACGTGCGTCGCTTTCCATGGCCGTCCTCACCCAGATGACCATGGCGGCCATCGCCATGCTAATCGGATTCACCGTCTTCCGCGACCGCGCCTGGAGCATCTACGAAATCCTGCAAGCCACGTTGAGCTTGGTGTTGATCGTCATTCTGTGCAACCGGTTTCTGCCCTTTGTCTTTTTCTCGCGGACTCGAGGACAGTGGCTCACTAAATGGGCGCTTTTTCTGCGCATCCTCATTTACGTTGTATTGCCGGTAACTCTGGTCGTGGGATTCCTGCAGTCAGTCGCGGCCCTCACCAAAGAACATCCGGGCGATGGTCAGCCGGAGAGTCAGGCGGAAGCGGTGGACGCTCTGATCGAAGCCGGCGAGGAAGAAGGCATCCTGGATGAAAGCAATCGTGACTTGATCCAGTCGGTGGTGGAGTTCGGCGAGAAGACGGTGCGTGAGGCTATGAAGCCACGTCCAGAAATTGTTGCCGTGCCCACCACTAAAACAGTCGAGCAGTTTGTCGAATTGCTGCGTGACAAGCCGTTCTCGCGTGTGCCGGTTTACGAAGGCACCATCCACAACATCAAGGGCATTATGTACGCTCAGGACGCGCTCCAGGTACCGGACTCCGACGCCCACACCCGCACCGTGGACACGCTGATGCGCCGCGACGTGTATTTCGTCCCGGAAAGCAAGCTGGGCAGCGACCTTCTTCGCGAGATGCAAAAGAACAACATCCGCATGGCCATCGTGGTGGACGAATACGGCGGTGTGGCCGGACTGGTGACGATCGAGGATCTGGTCGAGGAAATCGTCGGCGAGATCGGGGACGAGCGCGAGAAGTCCGAAGTCGTGCGCGAGAACGATCAGTCCTACATTGTTCCCGGCAACATGGATGTGGACCGGCTGGGTGAGCTGTTTGGCGCACGGCCCGAGGGCAAAGAATCGGCCACCGTTGCCGGATTGGTCAGCGAGCTGGCCGGACGCATCCCGCAAAAGGGCGAAGTCCTCGAAGACGACGGACTGCGCTTTGAAGTTTTGGAGTCAACCGAGCGCCGGGTCAAGCGGGTGCGGATTTCCGTCGTCCAGCCCAGACAGATGAAACTCATTTAAATTTGTAATTGGGTGATTTTGTAATTTGTAATTTGAAAAACCATCACGCATCCACGATACCAGGGTGTTAAATTACCAAATTACAAATTGCTAAATTACCAATTCACAAAATACTCGATCTCCCCATGTCTTTTCATTCTGGTTTCGTCTGCATTCTGGGCCGGCCCAACGCCGGCAAGTCCACCCTGCTCAATGCTCTCGTCGGGCAAAAGCTGGCCATTGTCAGCCCCAAGCCCCAGACCACTCGCAATCGCATCCTCGGCATTGTGCAGGTGCCGCCGCAAAAGGGCGGGGCCAGAGGGCAAGTCGTGTTGATCGATACGCCCGGCATTCACCGGCCTGATAGTTCCCTCGGCCGCAAGATGATGGGTGAAGTGCGCGAAGCCCTCCAGGGCTGCGATCTGCTGCTCTTGATCGCCGACGTGACCCGCGCCTTCGGTCAGGGCGACCAGTTTGCGCTCGAAATCGCGAAGGAGTCGGGCACGCCGGTTTTCCTGCTGCTGAACAAAATCGATCTTCTGCCACAGAAAGACAAACTCTTGCCCATCATCGACGCGTACCACAAGCTCTACCAGTTCAAGGAAGTGATTCCACTGTCAGCGAAGAGACGCCAGGGCCTGGATATTCTTCTAGCCAAAGTCATCGCAGACCTGCCGAAGGGGCCGCAATATTTTCCCGACGACCAGGTCACCGACCAGCCCATGCGATTCATGGTGGCCGAAGTCATCCGCGAGCAGGTGTTGCTTGAGACCAGCGAAGAGGTACCGTACGCGACCACGGTCGCGATTGACCAATTCGAGGAGGGCGAAAAACTCACGCGCATTGCCGCGACCATTTACTGCGAGCGGGATGGGCAAAAGCGAATCCTGGTCGGCAAACGCGGCCAGATGCTGAAGAAGATCGGCACCGCCGCACGCCTGCAGATTGAAAAGATGGTGGGTACCAAGGTTTTTCTGGAGCTATTTGTGAAGGTCAGCCCGGGCTGGCGCGAGTCGCACGCCTTTCTTGAGGAACTGGATTGGCGGCGGGAACCGCAGCGAAGCCGATAAGCGCGCGACGAACGACGTACGACGAACCTTACTCCTTCGCCGCAATCCCCAGCGTCTTCATCTTGCGGTACAGATGGCTGCGTTCCAGCCCCAATACCTCTGCCGTGCGGCTCACGTTGCCGTGGTTTTCATCCAGCTTCTTCAGAATGTAATCGCGTTCGTAAGCGGCCCGGGCCTGGTGCAACGTAGAGAATTCCGCCCCGGCGCGCCGGCCGCCGTCGCGATGCAGCAGCGGCGGCAGGTGCTTGCGCTCGAAGCGCACAATCGTCGGATTCATGATCACGATGCGCTCCATCACATTGCGCAACTCGCGCACGTTGCCCGGCCAGGAATAGCGCATCAACATGTCAATCGCGTCATCGGTGATTTCTCGAACGCCGGCCATAGGCTGCCGAAAACTCCTTGAGAAAGTGGCGCGCCAGCAGAGGGACATCTTCTTTGCGCTCGCGCAGCGGAGGCACGGAGAAGGGAATCACGTTCAGGCGATAGAACAGGTCCTCGCGAAAGTTGCCTTTCGAGATTTCCTCTTCCAGGTCTTTGTTAGTAGACGCAATGACTCGGGCATCCACGGTGATCGGCTCCTGGCCGCCGACGGGAACGAAGCGTTGCTCGTCAAGAGTCCGCAAAACTTTGGATTGCGTCTTCAGGCTCATGTCCCCGATTTCGTCGAGAAACATCGTCCCGCCGTGCGCTTTCTGAAAGGTCCCTTCTTTGTCCGCCGCCGCGCCGGGAAATGATCCCTGGCGGTGGCCGAAAAGTTCGCTCTCAATCAAGTCCTCAGGGATGGCCGCGCAGTTGACCTCCACGAATGACTCATCCTTGCGCAGGCTCTGCAGATGAATGGCGTGCGCCACCAGTTCCTTCCCCGTGCCGGACTCCCCATAGATCAGCACGCGGCCGTTGGTGGGAGCCATGATCTGGATCTGCTGGCGCAGGGCCTTCGTGGGGACACTGTCACCAACAATGACACTCCTGGGGACGAGTTTCTGTTTGAGATCGCGGTTTTCTTCCCGCAGGCGCTTGGCGTCAATCGCGTTCTTGATCAGGATCAGGGTCTTGTCGATGGAGAGCGGCTTCTCAAGAAAATCGTAGGCGCCCAGCTTAGTTGCCCGCACCGCGGTTTCAATCGTGCCGTGTCCGGAAATCATGATGACTTCTGGCGCACCCTCCATTTCGCGGATCTTTTGCAGGGTTTCCAGACCGTCCATGCCCGGCAGCCAGATGTCCAACAACACGACGTCAACGGCGTGCTTGCGCAGCGACTCGATGCACGCCTCGCCACTTTCCGCTTGAGCAGCGGTGTAGCCTTCATCCTCCAGCACGCCCTTAAGCGAGCGCCGGATGCTGGCTTCGTCATCCACAATGAGGATGTTATGCATGTCGGTCGACTGCGGCCGCGCTCACCGGCTCCGCTACCACGGGGAGTTCCACCACAAACCTCGAGCCGACGGGACGGTTCTCCTCTACGCGAATCGAGCCGCGATGGTCTTCAATGATGCGGCTCACGATTGCCAGTCCCAGGCCGGTTCCGCGCTTTTTCGTGGAAAAATAAGGCAGAAACAGACGCTCCTTCACTTCCTGCGTCACGCCAGGCCCGGTGTCGGCGACGACGAGTTCGACCGCATCGCGGCTCGGTACCATCGCAGTGGAAATCTGAATCTCACGAAAAATCGCATCCTGCATGGCTTCGGCGGCGTTGTCCACCAGGTTGGCGAGCGCCCGAGAGATGGCCTCGGGGTCAGCCATGATCGCGGGCAAGTCTGCCGCCAGGGACGTGCGCACACGGATGTTCTCCAGGCGTCCATCAAACATTGCCAGAGTATTTTCGACGATGGCGTTGATGTTAGCCGGCTGAGGCCGGGATGTGGGGAAGCGCGCCAGTGTGGAGAATTCATTCACCAGAGAGCGGACGGTTTCTACCGCGCCGGCGATGGTCTCAGCGCAGCCCTGGAGAACCTGCCGGGCAGCTTGGTCCAGCGGTGCGCCACGATCGAGGTGACGGCGGATGCGCTCGGCGGAAAGCGCTATGGGAGTAAGCGGATTCTTGATTTCATGGGCCACACGCCGCGCCACTTCGCGCCACGCCGCTTGTTTTTGCGCCTTGAGCAGTTCCGACAAATCTTCAAAAACCAGAACGTACCCCAGCCCCTGTCCCTCGTGCTTCAGCGTGGCTACGGTCACCGCCACATTCAGAGTTGCGTGCTGCAGGACCACCTCCATCTGGGTGGTCGTCGTTCCCATACGATCGGCGCGGCGCATCAGGGGCTCAAGATTTTCGCGCACGTCGGCAGGGAACACCTCGCTGAGCGATGTCCCGATCAGCCCTTTCGGCGTCCCGGCTTCGGTGCCTGCGGGGTGAAACAAGCGCAGCAGAGCGTAATTCACGTGGGTGACGCGGCGCTCGGCATTCAGAGACAGCACGCCGTTAGGAATGCTTTCCAGGATGGTCTCAATGTGGCGCCGCCGCTGTTCCAGCGCAACGTTGGCCGCGCTCAATTCGCGGCTCGAGGCTTCGATCTGACGGCGGTTCGACTCCAGTTCGGCCGCCATGCGATTGAACGACTGCACCAGATCGCCAATTTCGTCGGCGCCTCGGACCTCGACGCGGTAGTCCAGCCGGCCGCGGGAAATTTCCTGCGTGGCTTCAGCCAGCGCCACCACCGGCCTTGTCACTAATTTTGACAAGAACAAAGCCAACCAGGTGGTCGCGAACAGAACTACCACCGTCAGCAAGAGCAGAACTTCCATATAAGTGCGACGCACCAGTCGGCGGCCTTGCGCTAGTTCGAGATAGCGCTGCTGGCTGGCGGCGATCTGCTGCTCGGTTTCAGAGAACTTCTTGGGCAAGGGTATGGCGACCACGATGGCGCCGTGATCTCCCACCGGCACGCTGCTCAGAACGTACTCCGTACCCCCCAGGGTAAAGGACAGAGGCTGCGTGGATTTCAGCGGATCAGCCGGCAACTTGCTCTTTAGAGACGACCACGGCGCAGGCGCGCCGAAACTCGCTTCCGCGTCACCGTGGTCGAGGGCAACTGCGAATCCGCCTTGCAAAGTCGCCTCGTGCCGCCGGAATACATCCACTACTGCCGAGAAACTGTGTCCCTCGAAAGCGCGTCGCGTTTCCGGGGCCGCCGCGATGGACTCAGCCTCGGCATGTGTGTTTTGTGCCGCATACTGGGCCAACAGCGACGCCATGGTAGCTGTGTCGCGCCGAACTTCTTCCACCGGCGTGGAGAACCATTTGTCAATCGAACGGTTCATCAGCACGTAGGCGAAAAAGAACATTCCAATGACAGGAAGAAACGAAAGCAAAAGGCTGGCCACCAGCATGCGCGTGCGGAATTTCGATCCCGGCGTGCCCAGCCTTCTCTCGGCGAACAGCTTCAAAACGTTTCGCACCAGGACGAAAGTCAATCCCAGGAACAAAACAAAGATGACGACGGCCAGTGAAGCGAAAAACAATAATTGCTGGTTGGTGTCCGGTTTGACAGGAAGATCAAGAGAAGTTAGCGCAAACAGGATTCCAAAAAGCACGACCAGTCCTAGCGCCACCGGAATGAGAACTTTTTTCCGTCCAGCGGGCGGTTGCTCGGAACGAATTGGAGTGGGAAGTGGCATTATGAATGCCTGCATCGGTCGCGCTCAACCGCGTGGATGCAGCCTTTTATTATATGTGTGTTTGTCGGGCCGCGAGAAGCTGGCAGAGATGGGACAGGGCTACGGCAAGAACCTCCGCAGCGGACACTGTTCGCAGCTTGGTTTTGCTTTCAGGCAGTAATGCTTTCCCACGCCCACCAGCAGTCCGTGCATATCGTTGAAAATTTGTGCCTGGGCGGAGCGATTGGCGCAGCTCATCGCGGAAGGCGGGTGCGAAGTGCTGGGACGTGCAATTTTGTTTCCCTGATCCACAGTTGGGAGGGGAACAGTATTCGCCAAGGCTCCCTCGCAGAGCCTGCGGATTTCTTCATACTCGACATTTTCCGGCAGAATCCCATGACGATCCAGGATGCGGCGGGTGTAAGCATCCACGACAAACACCGCATGCTGGCCCGCGTAAAGCAGGATAGAATCCGCGGTCTCGGGGCCGATCCCATTCAGCGCCAGTAACTCCTCGCGGAGTTTGCCGGTAGGTTGCGCCAGCATTCGAGTGAGCGATCCGCCGTATTGTTGATCGACGAATGTCACAAATGTTTTCAAGCGGGCGGCTTTCTGGCGAAAGTAGCCGGAAGGCCGTATCAGATCTTCGAGCCGGGATAGCGGAACCCGTCGAATGCCATTAAGATTCAGCAAGCCGGCGCCACGCAACCGGCGCAGTGCAATCTCGACGTTCTTCCACGAAGTATTCTGCGTGAGATAGGCCCCGACGATCACCTCAAGACGAGTACGCGCTGGCCACCAGTGCTGCGCTCCCCAGGCCGTGTAAAGCGTTTCGTAGAAATCCCGGATTTGCTGTTCGCGACGATCGAATCTCACGGGTGCTCCGCTTGAGTCTAACAAGTCCTGTGGGATTGTCATCCCGAGCAAACTCTGGGTGCCCCACCCTTTCGCGTTCTGGGTTCCCTCGACTCCGCTCGGGATTTCGGCAGCGAGACTCAGACGCCCGCTAGTCACCTCAACTTTGCGAAAGGGTGGGAGGCGACAGCGCAATCGCTGCACCGCTTCCCAAGCCTGGGCCTTGCAGTGACCCTTAACCTCTCAAAAGGTCATGTCCTCCCATGTCGCTCTGCCCGAATTGGTCATTTGGCGCGGACTTTTCCCACCGTAAACGCTTCACCAGCCTCGCTCTCGCGGTACAAGTACCAAAGTTACTCGCGCGGTAACGCCTTTGCGTTGACAATTTATGTCAACGCGAACTACGCTGCGACTTCTCCCCTACACATAGCTGGTTCGCGCGGGCCCGGTTAAGGCCCTAGGCGGTTCTCTGCCGCCCGGATAGGAGATCGAGGTATGTCTCAACGGCTGGGTGATCTTCTGGTTAAAGAGAAGGTCATTACCCCAGAGCAGTTGGAACAGGCAACGAAGGCCCAGAAAGAGCAGAACGTTCGCTTGGGCGCTGCCCTCGTCAAGTTGGGCTTTCTCACCGACGAGGACGTTACCAACTTTCTCTCCCGGCAGTACGGCGTTCCCGCTATTAATCTGTCTTACTTCGAAATTGATGCTGCGGTCGTTAAGCTGATTCCCTACGAGACCGCCAAACGCTACCAGATTCTTCCGCTAAGCAGGGTGGGCGCTTCGCTCACCATCGCCATGGTCGACCCCACCAACGTCTTCGCCATGGACGATATCAAGTTCATGACCGGTTTCAACATTGAACCGGTCGTGGCCTCGGAAGCCTCCATCCTCGAAGGCATCGATAAAGCTTACGGCACCACCAAGGAAGAAGACCTCGAGCAGGTCATGCAGTCGATGACGGAGATGGACGAAGCCGACGTCGAACTGCAGTCCGAGCAGCAGGAACTGGGGCTGGCCGATCTGGAGCGCGCCGCCGACGAAGCTCCCATCGTCAAGTTGGTGAACCTGATTCTGACCGACGCGGTCAAGCGTGGCGCCAGCGACATCCACCTCGAACCGTACGAGAAAGAGTTCCGCGTGCGCTTCCGTATTGACGGTGTGCTGCAGAACATCATGGCCCCGCCACTGAAGCTGAAGGACGCCATCACCTCGCGCATGAAGATCATGTCGAAGCTGGACATCAGCGAGAAGCGGTTGCCGCAGGACGGCCGCATCATGCTGAAGATGAACATCGGCGGGCGCAAGAAACAGCTCGACTTCCGCGTGAGCACGCTGCCCGTGCTATGGGGCGAGAAGATCGTGCTGCGGTTGCTCGACAAAGAAAACCTGCGCCTCGACATGACCAAGCTGGGTTTTGAACCTGAGTCGCTGGTCAAGTTCGAAAAAGCAATCTTAAAACCGTACGGTATGGTGCTGGTCACCGGGCCGACGGGATCGGGCAAAACCAACACCCTTTATTCCTCGATCTCCCGCCTGAACATTCCTGATACCAACATCATGACCGCAGAAGATCCGGTCGAATTTCAGTTGGCCGGAGTCAACCAAGTGCAAATGAAGGAGCAGATCGGGTTGAACTTCGCCGCGGCATTGCGCGCTTTCTTGCGTCAGGACCCGAACATCATTCTGGTGGGCGAGATCCGTGACTTTGAAACCGCGGAAATTGCCATCAAGGCGGCGCTCACGGGACACTTGGTGCTTTCCACGCTGCACACCAACGGCGCTCCGGAGACAATCACGCGCCTCATGAATATGGGCATTGAGCCGTTCTTGGTGGCTACATCGGTCCACCTGATCTGCGCTCAGCGCCTGGTGCGGCGAATCTGCAAGGACTGCGCCGAAACCGTGGACGTTCCTCAGCAGACTCTGATTGAAGAAGGTTACACGCCGGAAGAGGCCAAGACCATCAAGATCCAAAAAGGCAAGGGCTGCGGCACGTGCAACAACACCGGATACAAAGGACGCGCTGGATTGTACGAAGTCATGGAAGTGGACGATGAAATCCGAGAACTGGTTCTGGTGGGCGCTTCGGCGGTGGAACTGAAGAAGAAGGCCATTGAGCACGGGATGATTACCTTGCGTCGCAGCGGGTTGATCAAGGTTGCGGCCGGTGTCACCACGCTCGAAGAAGTGGCCCGCGAGACCATTCATTAGGACTTGAATTGGAAAGGGAGAAACGATGTCGCTCTCGTTAAGCGATCTGTTGAAACGCATGTTGGAAATGGGAGGCAGCGACCTGCACCTCACCACCAATTCACCGCCACAAATCCGTGTCCACGGACACCTGGTGCCGCTGGATCTGCCGCAGATGACGCCGGCTGAAACCAAGCAACTGGCTTATAGCGTGATGACGGACTCGCAGAAGCACCGCTTCGAAGAAAATCTGGAGCTGGACTTCTCCTTCGGCTTGAAGGGCCTGGCCCGCTTTCGCGCCAACGTGTTCAACCAGCGGGGCGCGACCGCCGCGGTGTTCCGTCTGATTCCTTTCGAGATCAAGTCGTTCAACCAACTGGGGCTGCCCACGGTGGCCAGCAAGATGTGCGAGAAGCCGCGCGGGCTGGTGCTGGTCACCGGACCGACCGGCTCGGGCAAGTCCACCACCCTGGCCGCCATGATCGACAAGATTAACAGCGAGCGCCACGATCACATCCTCACCATCGAGGACCCGATCGAATTCGTTCACATGAACAAGAATTGCGTGGTCAACCAGCGCGAGTTGCACGCCGACACCAAGAGCTTTGCGGACGCTCTGCGCGCCGCGCTGCGCGAAGATCCCGACGTGGTGCTGATCGGTGAAATGCGCGACCTGGAAACCATCGAATCGGCGCTGCGCATCGCGGAAACCGGCCACCTCACTTTCGGCACGCTGCACACCAATTCGGCAGCGTCCACCATTAACCGCATCATCGACGTGTTTCCGGCCCACCAGCAGCCGCAGATTCGGGCGCAGTTGTCCATGGTGCTGGAAGGCATCATGTGCCAAAGCCTGCTGCCCAGAGCGGACGGCAAAGGCCGGGTCATGGTGATGGAGGTGCTGGTGCCGAACGCCGCGGTCCGCAACCTGATCCGCGAAGACAAAGTTCACCAAATCTACTCCGCCATGCAGTCCGGGCAGGACAAGTTCGGTATGCAGACGTTTAATCAGTCGCTGGCTACGGCGTACTTCCAGAAGCTGCTCACCATGGAGATGGTGCTGAGCCGCTCCAGCAACCAGGACGAACTGACGGAGATGATCAATCGTGGCGCCAGCTTGCTGGGCCGGCCCACGAGTGCAGGGATGGCGAAAGCGGCGACGCCCGCAAAACGGTAGGCGATGCCTAGGTTTGCGGTTTGCATCGAGATAAGGATTATTTGAAGAACGCAATACCCCGGATCGCCCTCGGTTGGGCGGGCCGGTTCGAAACGCAGCGGTAAAAAAGAGAGGTCAAACATGCCAGTTTTCACATTTTCAGGGAAGAGCGAAGCGGGTGAGAAGATCAGCGGAGAGCGCGTGGCGGCCAATAAACAGGCGCTCGCCATGCAACTGCGCCGCGAGCGTATCGTGCCGGGAGCGATACGCGAAAAGGGCAAAGAGTTTGCCATGCCGACGTTCGGCTCTGGCAAAGTCAAGGTTAAGGAGATCGCGGTCTTCTTCCGCCAGTTCTCGGTCATGATCGACGCCGGCCTGCCCTTGGTCCAGTGTCTGGAGATCCTGGCGGCCAACCAGGAGAACCAGTCGTTCCAGAAGACGCTCACCGGCGTACGCACCACGGTGGAGGGCGGCTCGACTCTGGCCAATGCCATGCGTCAGTATCCCAAGGTGTTCGACGACCTTACCACCAACATGATCGAGGCCGGCGAAACCGGCGGTATTCTCGACATCATTCTGCAGCGTCTGGCGCTCTACGTGGAAAAGGCCGTCAAACTCAAAGCCGCCGTCAAGTCCGCCCTGATCTATCCCGTCTCCGTGGTCTCGCTGGCCGGGTTGATCGTGGCGGCACTGTTGAAGTGGGTGGTGCCCATCTTTGCCAACCTGTTTGCCGGTCTCGGCGTGGCGCTGCCCTTGCCCACCCGCATCGTGATTGGCCTGAGCGCGTTCATCGGCCAGTTCTGGTGGTTTTTCATTGTCGGTGGTGTCGGCATGGTGTTTGGGTTCCGGCAGATGCGCAAAAACCCGCGCGCCTGCTACTACATCGACTTTGCCCTGCTGAAGTTGCCGGTGATCGGCATCCTGCTGCGCAAGATTGCCGTCGCCCGCTTCACCCGGACCCTGGGTACGTTAATCACTTCCGGCGTGCCTATCCTGGAAGGCTTGAACATTACCGCCAGGACCTCCGGCAACAAAGTGCTGGAAGAAGCTCTGATGCGAGTGCGCAAGGCGATCGAGGAAGGCCGGACGATCGTCGATCCACTCCGCGAATGCGGTGTCTTCCCCAACATGGTGACCCAGATGATCGGAGTCGGCGAAGCTACCGGCGCCATGGACTCCATGCTGCAGAAGATTGCCGACTTCTACGAGGACGAAGTGGACTCGGCCACCAAGGACATGTTGGCCATGTTGGAGCCCATCATCATTGGCATGTTGGGAATCTCCATCGGCGGCATCGTGATTTCGCTGTATATGCCGTTGTTCTCGATGATCGCCAAGTTGTCCGGCTAGGGAAAACAGTAGCTAGCCGCGAGTAGCGAGGGAGGGAATTAATGCCTCCGACTACTAGCGGCTAGCTACCAGCAACTCGCTGCTAGGAACATAATGCAATCCATGTTTGATGAGCGACTGTGGCTGGCCTGGCTGGTCAAGGTCCGCGTCCTCATCCTGACCTTTCTGCTGGGGATTGAGCTGGCCGTCAACCAGCTCAGCCCCACTCTCTACCCGCTGCGGTTGTTCATCAACGTTATCCTTCTGTGGTACGCGATCTCGGTCTTCTACATTCTGCTGCTCTCCTTCTGGCAGGAGTACCGCATTCAATCCCTGCTCCAGGTATTGACCGATCTGGCCCTGGTCAGCCTGGTGATCTACGCCACCGGCGGCGTGGACAGTTCGTTCAATTTCCTTTATCCCCTGGTCATCATCGTGGCTTGCATCCTGCTGCCACGGGTCTGGGCCTACCTGACGGCGGCTCTGGCCTTCATTCTGTTTGGAACGGTGCTGGAGTTGACTTATTTTGAGGTCATCCCTTCCTACTCCACCACGCACCCCGAGCTGAAGGCGCTGCAAGCCATCATCTTTGTAAACCTCTTCGGATATCTGGCGGTGGCATATCTGGCGGGCCAACTTGCCGCCAAACTGCGCCAGGTAGATGTGAGACTCAAGCACACCAGCGGCGCGCTCGAAGACCTGCAGGCCCTCCACGAAAACATCATCCAATCCATCAGCGGCGGCCTGATCACCACCAGTCTCGACGGACGCGTTACCTTCGCCAACGCTGCCGCTTGCAAAGTGCTGGAATGTTCCGAAGCCGGTCTGCGGGGCCACCCCATTCACGAACTCTTCCTGGATCCGCTGCCCAATGTGAATTCCGAGCGGGGACACGCCGAAGTCCGCTGGGCCGCGCCCAACACTTACCGCAAGACTTTCCGGGTGCAGGTTTCCGCCTTGGAAGTCCCGGAGCGCGGAACCCTCGGTTTTGTCTACACGCTCGACGACCTCACGGAGATCCGGCGTCTGGAGCGGGAAGTGCGTATGCAGGACCGCCTGGCCGCGGTAGGCCGTCTGGCTGCCGCGATCGCCCACGAAATTCGAAATCCGTTGACCTCGATTGCCGGCTCAGTCGGGATGTTGTCCGGTATTCCCGACCTCAGCCAGGAGCATCGGCAACTGCTGCAAATCGTCACCCGCGAATCAGAACGGCTGAACAGCATCATCAGCGACTTTCTGGCTTATTCTCGCGGCCGGCAATACCAGTTCAAGAAAACTGACCTGCTGCCATTGCTAGAGGACACGCTCACCCTGCTTGAACATCGCCTGGCGGCCGATAACGTAGGCATTGCAATCAAGCGCAAATACACGCCTCAGGCAGCCTGGACGCTGGCTGACGGCGACAAACTCAAACAAGTTTTCTGGAATTTTTGCGAAAACGCAGTGCGCGCCATGCGGGATGGCGGCACACTAACGGTTTCCGTGCAATCCGTGGGCGACGACTGGCAGATCAACTTCGCCGACACAGGTCCGGGCATGAGCCCGCAACTGATCGAGAAAGCTTTTGAGCCTTTCCAGTCGCAGTTTGAGGGCGGCACCGGGCTCGGCCTGGCCATCGTTTATCAGATTGTGCAGGCGCACGAGGGCAAGGTTTGGGCGCGCTCCAAGCCAGGGCAGGGAAGCGACTTCGTGGTGCGGCTGCGGCGTGCCGAAGCCGCAATCGAGGCCCGGGTTGCGCCGGGCGAAACCACTCGTAACCACCATCCCGCGCTGGCATCCGCAGAGACCGCGGCTGTAGCGGCTTCCGGAGGCGCGCGTGGCTAACATCCTGGTCTGCGACGACGAACGTTCCATCTGCGAAATGCTGGACATCGCGCTGCGCCGCGAGGGCCACAAAATCGAGACTGTCAACTCCGGCGACGCCGCGAAGAAGAAACTCGATGGCGCTTTGTACGACGTCGTCATCACCGACATCAAGATGCCGCGCACCGATGGCATCGAGGTGCTGCGTCATGCCCACCATGTCTCTCCCGATTCTGCCGTCATTCTGATCACCGCGGTTGACGACTACGAGGCCGCGGTGCAGGCAGTCAAAGCCGGAGGCGCCACGGACTACATCCGCAAGTCTCCCGGCCTGGTTGACGAAATCAAGCTTGCCCTCAACCGCACTCTCGAAAAAATGTCTCTCAGCCGGCAGAACTTTGCCCTGAGGCGGGACGCCGCTGCGCGCAACTCGCTCGACAACATCGTCGGCGTGAGTCCGGCCATGGAGAAGTTGAAGCAGACCATTCGTACTGTAGCCTCGACGCAGAGCACTGTTCTGGTTTATGGCGCGAGCGGCACCGGCAAGGAACTCGTGGCCCGGGCCGTGCACGTGTGTTCGCCGCGCGCCGCCGAGCCATTTGTCTCCATTAACTGCGGAGCGTTTCCCGAAACTTTGCTGGAGAGCGAATTGTTCGGCTACATGAAGGGCGCGTTCACCGGGGCAAGCCAGAACAAGCGTGGTCTGTTTGAAGTCGCCGATCGCGGCACAATTTTCCTCGACGAAATCAGCGAAATGACCATGACCATGCAGGTGAAGCTGCTGCGCGTGCTGCAGGAGCGCTGCGTGCGTCCGGTGGGCGGGACTGACGAAATCGCCATCGATGTTCGCGTGATTGCCGCCACCAACCGCGATCTCGACAAGCAGGTCGCCGAGAACCTGTTCCGCGAAGACCTCTATTACCGCCTCAGCGTGATCCCGGTTTCGGTGGCGCCGCTGCGCGAACGCCGGGAAGACATTCCTCTGCTGGTGAACCACTTCCTGAAAAAATATGCGCCGGCAGCAGGGAAGAGCATCCTGCGCGTCGACCAACCTTCGCTCGATGCCCTGTGTGCTTATGACTGGCCAGGCAACGTCCGCCAACTGGAGAACGCGATCGAACGTGCCGTGGCGCTGGAGACCGGAGACCAACTCCACGTCGAGCTTCCAGCGGAGCGGCCCAAAGCTCGTGCCGCCGCCGCCGGCGTCGGCATGACCGGCAATTCCACCGCCTCGGACGGACGAGTCCTGCCGGACGGCGTCGGCATGGAGAAATATGTCGCCGACATCGAGATGTCACTATTGAAGTCAGCGCTGGCGCAATCGAACGGCGTGCAGACGCGGGCCGCCGACCTGCTGAAGATCTCCTATCGCTCCTTCCGCCATTTGATGAAGAAGTATGAGTTGTAGCCGTCAGCCATCAGCTTTCAGCTTTCAACTCTCAGCCAAAGCGTTTCACAAGCATGTGCCGTGCGCTTCCTGGTTTGCTCAAAGCTGATAGCTGAGAGCTGAGAGCTGACAGCTAGCCTTTCTTCAACTGCTGCTTCCACCCCAGCACGCGCGCCTTGTTTCCTTCCGCTTCGGCTTCGGGAATCATCCCCTTCTTCTGGTAAAGCACCGACAGGCTGGTGTGGGCCAGCACGTCATCGGGATCCAGTTCCGCAATGCGCTTGGCCGCCACAATCGCCTCGTCCAGACGGTTCAAATCCTGCAGGGCTCGTGCCTGCCCGTGCATTGCTTCCGTAAAGCTGGGATCGGCCGCCAGCGACTTCTCGTATTCCGCTAGCGCATGTTCATGCTTCCCCTCGGCCACAAGATCAAGCGCCGCGTAGTAGTGGTCTTCGGCTTTCTGGCGGGCGTTGTCGTCGGACATGGAACTTAGATTCTAAGGCAGAGAATCGATTCTGGCACGGTCGGCCCCTGGCGCCTAGCTACTCGCTACTAGCCCCCGAACCACAAAGGCCTCTGTGTACCTCTGTGTCCCCTGTGTTTATTATTGGGTGTACATGCGCTACATGATGCGATTTCTCTGGAATGCCACCCGCGGGCACCACCTCACGCCCTGGCGCAGTCCCTACTTGTTGTGGCGCATTGAAACCTACACCGGCGTCAAGATGCATGAGATTGGTTTTCTGGAGTTCTCCGAGTTCATGTGGCGGGAGCGGCACAACCTCTGGCGTTTTCTGAAATGGACGGCCGAGATGGAACACTATGCCACCCCGAAGCCGCGAAGCCCGTAAACCGCTTTGTTCGTCACCCGCGTCCCTCTTGTTGTCATCCCGAGCGGAGCAAAATCATTCGCTCGCGAATGATTTCGTGAAGTCGAGGGACCTGCTGTTGGTTTTCTTGTTGTCATTCCGAGAAGCGGAGCGACGAGGAATCTGCTGTTTCTAAGTGCTGCTTACTTCCCGTTGCTTGCAGCCGCTGCGCCTTCCAGCACGATCGTCACTTCGCTGCCTTTTCCGACGCCGATGGCCTGCGCTGCAGCGGCGCGATTGGAAGCAATCTCCAGATAGCCCATGCTGCCCAGGATGGCAAACACTTCGTTGGGCGAGCCTTCCGAATAGGTGGTATGAATTTCCGTGATCTCGCGCTTGCCCACGACAATCTTGAACGCCGGCGGCGTAGGCTTGAAGAGCGCCGGCACGTCCTGCGGCATGAAATTGGTGACCAGGTTTCCGAAGCGGTCCACCTTCAGCACCACACCGCGCAGCGTATTTCCATCCACCGCCTTGGGTTTGGGGGCCTGGAAACGAACGAAGTCAGAAATCTCTTCCCCGAACTTGCCCGAATCCACTCCTTTGGCCAGCCAGCCGGCCACCGGCGCAAAAACATCGCGCGCATGAAATGTCTGGCTCACCGGCTGCAGAAAATAATGTTCTCCGGTGACGTGGCGCACCCGGATGCGTTCCTCGCGCGCGTAAATCATCGACAGCACGCCATTGTCCGGGGCCACAAAATATTCCCGCTCGGTGGAGAGGATAATCGGCCTTCTGGCCGTACCCACACCGGGGTCGACCACCACGACGTGAATCGTGCCGACCGGAAAGTACGGATAGGCCTGGGCAATGGCCAGCGCGCCATCGAGCACGTCGAAGGCCTGTACGGAATGGCAGATGTCCACGACCTCAGCTTCAGGAGCGATGTTCAGAATGACGCCCTTTATCGTGCCCACAAAGTGATCGTTCAATCCGAAGTCGGTAGTTAACGTGACAACAGGGTTCGCCAAGCTTCCTCACCTTGAACGCAGAATTTTCCCAGTGTCGCGAAAGTAACCTGCTATGGGAGGTCGAGTCAAGGTACGAGGGTCATAGCACCCTTAGCTTTGTCATGCCGAGCGGAGCGTGATGATTGGCAAGGCCAATGATCACGCGCAGTCGAGGGACCTGCTGTTGCAGCCAGGAAGGAAATGCGGATTTCTCGACCCGTCCCTTCGGCGTCGCTCAGGGCAGGTTCTTACCGGGCTTCGCGCTCTCCCGACGCAGCCCATTCTTTTCACGAGCGGGGACGCTCGCACCTACACATCCCAACGACTAAGGACGCACGACCAACGACCACTCCCTACTGAATCTCGATATTTCCCGATCCCGTTTCTACCTGCACCGGAACGCCGCCGCCGTGGACTTTACCGCGCAGTTCTTTCCGTCCCATCGTGCCTTGCACCGTGACTGGCTGGCTGACGGAGATCGTGCCCGAACTGGTGTGAGCATCCAGATCGAAGCCCGCCTCGGAGACGAGCCGCAGGCGCACGCTACCGGACCCGGTGTGTACCGTCCACGAGCCCGTTGGATTGCCCTCAGCGGTAATAGTGCCGCTGCCGGCACTGGCTTCAAGCGAACCATTCACACCCCGCAATTCCATGCCGCCCGAGCCGGTTTCTGCGCGCACCGCTCCCGTCCCGCTTTGCGCGAAAACGATGTGGCCGCTGCCCGTGCCTCCCTCAAATCCGCCGGAAATGTCCGTGGCGTGGATCGAGCCGCTGCCGGCTTTGGCGCGCACGTTGCCATGGACCTGCTCGATCTGGATGTCGCCCGATCCAGTCTCAGCGCTGACTCGGTCGCCGATGTTGGCGATCCTCAGCCCCCCTGACCCGGATTGAATCTGGACCTGGCCTTGCAGGCCATCCACATCCTGGCTGCCGGAACCTGTGTGCGAGCGCAACCCGGTTTGCTGTGGAACGACCAGTTCATAGCTGATCGAGATGTTGTGGAACAGCTCGGAGTCATGGTTCTGGCCGATGCGAATGTCGTTGCCGTTTTGCTGGATGGGAGGGTTATCTTCAATTTCCTTCACCCGTCGCTCGGCATCGCTGAACCAGCTTGTCGCCTTGATGTGACCGGTGATCTGCACCTGGTTTGAGCTGCCGGTGCGCACGTGTACGCTGCCGGAGCCGGTGGTCAGCTCAACATTGACCGCGCCTGTGACCTGCAGCGTCCGCTGAAACGATCCCTCCGCCGCCGCAGCCGCCGGCAAAGATTGCAGACAAACCAGGGCCACGGAAACTAGCAGAACAACTCGCAAAGATTTCATGACGAGATCTCCTTAATGAATGTGAACGTCCCCGGAACTCGTGTGCACCGTCAGGCGCGGCCCGCCGTTGCCGACTTTGCCGTTGATGCGATGGCGGTTCTCCGAAACCTCTCCCTGCACTACCATGGTCACCGAACGGTCCACGATCACTTCACCCGAACTGGTGGAAGCCTCCAGATCAAACGAAGCCTGTGCCGGAAGCTCGAGCTGTACATTGCCGGACCCAGTCCGGATCTCCCACGTCCCGGTTTGCATACCGTTGACTTCGATGTCGCCGCTGCCGGAGTGGGCTTCTAACGCGCCGTTTACATTGCGCAACTCCACCGTTCCTGAGCCGGTGCCAACCCGCACATCGCCACTGGTTTTCTCGTCCAGGCGAATGTCGCCGCTACCGGTCTCGGCGGTGAAGGCGCCGGAAATATCACGCGCCTCAATGTCTCCGGACCCGGTGTGCGCGCGAATTTCGCTGGTGATCTCCCGCAGCCGCATATCGCCCGAGCCGCTTTCCAGAGTGAGTTTGCCGCTCAGGCCTTCGATCCGCTGATCGCCGGAGCCGGTGCGAGTCGTGAGAGTAGTATCGGCGGGCACGGTGATCTCATAGTCGATCGAAATCCGCCGCAGATCCACCGATTCAATGCGAATGCTGTTTCCGTTCTGCTGAATTGGCGGGTTCTGCTCGATTTGCTTGACCTGGCTCTGCCAATCGCCACCGAGCCAACGATCACTGACCTGGATCTTGCCACAAATCGTGACCGTGCCGGCAGGACCGTTGCGCACCGTGATGTCTCCCGAGCGCGTGTAGGCTTGCAGGTCGACAGTGCCGCTCACCTGCAGCGTGCGCTCGAAGGAGCCCTGGACCGAAGCCGTCGCCAGCAGAGGGGCCGCGACTATGAGTGTAAAAAGTAGTCTGGTGAAGGATCGAAGTCTTAAGCTGGCCATTGCAGCCTCCTTATTCAGTAGTGCCTCTTACCTACACCGCAATAGACGCGACAGAACAGATTGTGTGAGCCGTCAAACAGCAGCGCTCAGCAGGAGCAAAAAAGAAAGGGCACGGTGCTGGCCCGTGCCCTGAATTCCGCCGCGTTTCATAGCGGCCCTTACTGCAACACCACTTGGTCACCTTCCTTCAATCCACTGAGAACTTCAGTCTTGGCGCCGTTTGAGATGCCG